>Ga0181538_10000708_pt1 | contig 39553 bp, 66 predicted proteins | sample PEATcosm2014_Bin_40_FD_119773 | JGI IMG/M metagenome (GOLD analysis project Ga0181538, IMG submission 119773) | Peatland microbial communities from MTU Mesocosm Facility, Houghton, MI, USA - PEATcosm2014_Bin23_30_metaG | ecosystem: Environmental > Terrestrial > Soil > Wetlands > Peat | place... | reverse complement strand
TGCGCCGGCGCCTTGTTCGGACAATGCACCCATACGCTAGGGCTGACACCTTCGCCTCAATCGAGCTTCCTGGTTTTTCGCAACGGAGTTTTGCAGCAGCAGAATGTAGGCTACACCCTGCCGCACTCGACGACCGTTTCGATGGTCTATTACACCTCGACGGATACCTTCACGGTAGCCTATGACAGGCCGCAGACGGGAGGCCCGACGCTGAAATGGGAGACGTGGACCTGCACGGGGACCAATTTACCGCCGCAGCCGGCGACGTTGACCTTGCCCACTCCCGTTACGGCCGCCGCGGGAACGCCGTTCACGATTCCCCTCACGTTGGGCCTGGCTGGCACCAATGTGACCCCTGCCGGGCTGCAATTCACCATCACCTTCGACCCGGGTGCGGTAGCGTCGATCAGCCTGACCAGCCTGGCGAATAAAACGCTGTTCTACATGCCGGGGACGGGGACCGTCGTGTGCCTGATAGCGGGGCAGAATCTGGCGGCGATTCCGGCCGGGCCCGTGGCGACCGTGACGATCACGACTTCGGCGGCGGGGACGACGGCGATCAATGTGACCAACGCCAGCGCGGTGGATCCGGCGGGCAACCCGATCAGCGTTGGGGGCTCCTCCATGCTGCTGACTTCGCAATAGAAGGCAAAGGCGGATGGACGACGGCGAGCACCGCGGCCGATCGCACCGCGGACCGGAACAGGAAAAAAGGAACGGTAGCCTGCCCTTTTCGAGATGAGAACCAAAGCTGGATCTCGTAACCGCGGGCGCCGATCGATAGGAGGTCCACCGTGAGCATGGTAGCGCGAAAGACCGTTCCGTCGACGAGCTCGAACTCCACCCACATGCTCGGTAGAGTGTCCTCGTCGGAATGCGGCCGGCTGTGCGTAGCCAAGGGGAACAGCGGATGCCTCACCCCACCTCCTCCAGGATCGGCAGCGGCGTGTCGTAAGTGAGCGTGTGCCACTGGTCGCAGGGCAGCACCACCAGGCGGCGCCGGCGCGCTTCGTTGTAGAGCTTTTTGTAGAATTTGCGATCTTTCAGATAGGCCATCACATCGACGGCATCGTGAATCGGCTCGAAGGAACCGAAGCCCCACGGATCGTCGACGTCGAAATCCTCGGCCGCCAGGTCGCGGGCCATGAGCAGCTCGGCGTTGCGCTCGACGTAGAGCAGGGCGTGCGTCACATGGCTATCCTGCATCCCTTTGACGCGCATCCGTTTGCCGTCGCGGGTCTCCCACAGCATGCCGCAGGGCTTGATGGCGCGCGGATTGGCGTACTTGCCGCCGAGGCGGTTGAAGCAATCGTCGCAAACCCACAGGACACGCACGTGATGGGGCAACGTCACCCTATGGGTGGCCTTGGCTCTACATTCGCAGGTGTGCCGGCGGGCCTTGCGGCGCGCCGTTCGCGTAACTCGCTTATTTGCCATAGCTGCTCTCGTTAACCTTAGACGGTCTATCATGTGCATAAGACACACCTCTATGAAACACACAACTGTCATCGAATTTCGACAGCTGCGGAACTGCAACCGTTGCGGGCGGGAATTTCGTAGCGAGGACAACCACCGGATTTGCCCCTCCTGCCTGGCTCCCAAGAACAAGAAACCCCTCGACCCGGCGCTCAGCTTCCGGGAGAAGCAGGTTGTCCATCTCATCTGTAAGGCCAAGCTCAACAAGGAGATCGCTTGGGAGCTTCACCTCACTGAGGGCACGGTGAAAGAGTACTTGAACCGCATCTTCCGCAAGGTAGGCTGCCACAACCGCACCGAATTAGCCGTGTGGGCGATCACGACTTCGCAGCAGCCCATTTCCGATGTCTCTCTGCCACAACCGCAACGTATGCCCGCGCTTCCTCTTCAGTGAACAGGTGACCGCGGCCCGGTTCCTCAGAATGGAATGTCGTCGTCCAGGTCTTCGTAATCGTCCACTCGGGAAGGGCGGTGCACCGGGGGCGTCTTTCTGAGCCCCGGCGAGGGATCGGAGAAACCGCCGTACTCCTTCAGGATGTGATCGAGGACGTCGGACGCTTCCTTGACGTTCAACTCCGCCCATAACGCACCTGGAAAATAGGTCACCTTCTCGGCGATCTGGTTGAGGTCGAAATCGGAAAGCTCGTGATAGTCGCGCAGCTTCTCGATGTAGTTCTTCTGCGCATCGGTCATTGGGTTGGGCATTTGCGCTCCTTGCGGCGGGCTTCGATGGCTATCTTCTCGTCCACCAGGCGCCTCAGTTTTTCATTCAACCTGGTGATGCGCCGCTCGTGGGCGTCGATCTGCTTCCGGACCGTACAGATGGTGGCACGCACGCTTCGCAGGCGCAGGTATTCCGGATCGTTCCGGATCTGCTTTTCGGTGTAGTCCGCGACGTTCTTTAGAACTTTGGCGCGGAATTCCGGATCCCGCTTATAATGCTCCCGCTGCCAGTTGCGGTTGGAAGCTTGTCCGATGCCTAGTGCCATACGAATCCCTCATTCCTCCACGGCATTTTCTCGCAGTAAGGAGTGTAGCGAACGACGCCCCAAGTCTTCGCGGCCAGTTCGTTGATGGAACCATCGCTGAATCGCGTGGGGAAGCCCGGCAGCCAGCTATGAGGCTCTAAGGTGAACTTATTTTGCGGTTCAGCAGCAGTCAGTTTCTTCTTCAGGGATTCCGCTTCTTCCTTGGTGTCGAATCCGTAGGCCATCTAACACCTCCAAATGGGTCGTACCAGCAGACTGCCGTGCGAATCCCCGCGGCTGTCGAATGTGTGCCCCTCGTTGACCACCATGAGCGAGATGGCCGTGTTGGCGATCTCGCCGCCGATGATCGTGAACATCTGATCGTTGAGCATCGTCCCCTTGGGAACGGAGAGAATTCCCACGACGGATACCAGGTCGTGAGTCTCAATGCAGCCAGACCGGACCGAAGGACCAGCGATGCGGCAATGTATCTGGCCGGTAATCTCCACAGCCGCGGACGTCTTCGCCAATTTCTTCGTGGGCCTTCGCCCTTCCCCGCTAACAGGAATATCGTTGTCAGCAGGCTTCTTCTGTCGTCCAGACACCTTCGGTGCTGGTGTTTTCTTAGCCATACAATTCTCACTTTCGATTGCGGATTCCCCGTGAAATAATCGGAGCCGGTCGCTCCTGAGAAGGCTTTTGCGCTCTCTCTGCCGTCCGGCGTGAAATTATCCACCAACTCGTATCCCGTGGCCGGAACTGCTCACGCAACTACCGGTGCTCGGAGTGTTTCACCGGACGGCTTGAGAACTTGTCCCGGCCACGAGCTTGTTAGGCGCTCCTCTTTTGGAGCACCGGTAACTCTTTGCGACGGCGCTCGAAATCCGCCACGGCATCCTTGTAGACCGTCGTTTCCAGGCGCTTTACACCGGGGTTGACCTGGCTCGCGTTGAACAGGGTCCGGACGTCGTAGACGAAATACTTCTTCACCCACTTGCCGGCCACCATGTCCTTCTGCAGGAACAACCACACGCCCTTGTCCTGGTCCTTCTTCAGCAAGGTGCTGATGGATGCCTTCACTGAACCTTTTCGCCGCGCTACTTTATTGGTAGTCAACCTCCTCGCCTTCCCCGCCTTCCTCAAAAGGGACATCGTCGTCTGCGCCCCCTTCGGCCTCCCCGATCTCTTCCTCGGGCCGCGCGCTGGCGTTCGCCAGGCCCTTGGTCTTCCACTTCGTGAGCTGCGCATTGGGGATCGGTGAGATGCGAATCTCGTCGACGGCGCATTTCGCGGTTTCGTCGATGCCGTTCTCCAGGTTGATGTCGTTCTTCTCCGGGGGAGTGCCGTCCGGATAGACGAACAGGACCGTCAAGTACTCGTCGGTGACGGCCTCGACCAGCGCGTGGAAGGTGCCGTAACAGTTGTCATCGAGCTCGTCCAAACCACGCGCCAACGACGTTTCTTTGCCATACCGGCAGGCGATGCCCACACCGGGTTTCACGCCGGAGGGAAGCGAAATCGCAAATGCTTTGTCGGGCGGCACGGGCTCGGCTTCCACCGGTTTCTCCGACTTTGCCGCCGATTTCTTTACAGCCGCGCGTTTCTTTACGGGCGCGGCTTTCTCTTCAGACACCTTCGGTGCTGCTGTTTTCTTTGCCATACGGTTCTCACTTTCGACTGCGGATTCCCCGTGTGGGGGTGGTTGATGATTTGAGTATAGGGGTATCGTGACTTGTTTGTAAAGGTTAGCGGGCCTACTGTGCGGGGTTGTCGATAATGGTACCAGTCACGGGTTTGACCGCGCGTTTCCGCGGCTGAAGGGCTGCCAGGATGGCGGAGACGGCCCCTCCTTTGGCCTTGATTTCGAGCGATTCCGGCGCCGGTTCCAGGCTGGCCTCGAGGGATTCCAACAGAGCATAGGTCCGGTCAATGTCGAACGACAGGTTGCGATCGATCACGCCGCCGTCCAGCTTCTCCTGGTAGAGGGCGTGGAACAGGCGGCCCAACTGCGCGATCAGCAGATTGCGCTTCATGTTGGCGATGTCGTTCAGGTTCTCCAGGCGGTTGTCCTGCTTGAAGTAACAGGGGCCATCGGCGCGGTAGTACTTGCAGCGGTCCTGGAGGTAGCAGTTGTTGCATTCCATCGACTGCGCAACCATCTCGAAGATCGGAATGCTGATTTGGGTGCGGAGAGCGTTCTCGGTGGGGGCCTCGATCTGGACGAGCGCCTTGATCTCCTCGGCCGTCTTCAGCGAAGCGCTGGCGCCGGGTCCTTTGGCGATATGGCCGTTGGAGTGGCCGTTGCCATTCTGCTTCCGCTCGGCGGCCGCGTTTTTCTTCTCCTCCAGGATCTTCTTCATACTGCTTTGTCCAATTCGCGAATCTGATCTTGGGTAAACTTCTCGATGACGTACAGGTGCGGCGACTGCGCGAAGCTGATGCCGTTATGCTTTTCTGCATGGTGCCGATCGCGATCCAATTGGAACATCGCCTCCGGAATTCCAGAGAACGAGCACGCCACGGAATTGCCATATACCGCCTCGCCGGCGACTGAGATCCATACCACCAGGTACACGTCTTCCGTTGTCGCGCCGGGATCCGGCCGGGCCTGCGGAAGCATCCCCATCTTGATATGCGCGCCGATCATACTCATTGCCGCCTTGCGAATTTCCTGCGCCGTCATGCCGCTCTCCTTTGAGAGAAGTACCTCTCCGCGTCAGCCGGGCCCCACCCGTACTGCTCACACCACCCCACCCGGGTTCCGATTCCGACCACGCTCTCGTTGATGAAGTAAGCGATATCCGAAAGCGCGCGCTCCAATGCTTGCGGCGGTGAGAGCCTGCAAACCTCTCCAAGAGGCCATGGATTCCCATCGGGCAACCAAGTCCACCACTCTCCGTTCAGCGTTACCAGTTTAAGCTTGCCCTGGCGGCGGTACAATTTTCCAGTCATGCTGCTACCTCCGTGTGTCCGCGGCGCATCAGCTCCCGCGGATCGAAGTCTGTAGGCGGGCCCAAGCTGTCCTTGGGGGCGCCATTGAGCTCCCTCGTCCAGTAGTCCTTGTTCGGAATCAGGGTCAGATACGTGGCGTATTGCGCCCACGCCAGAAGGTTCATCGCGTCGACCTCTGCCGGGTCTTCCTTCTCAATCTTCTCCCAATTCAACCCGAATTTCTCGAACAACTGCCGGTACCGGGTGCGAACCCGTTTGTTTTCCTTCTGATAAAAGCGCAAGCGGCCGTTCTGGAAGATCATGGTGTTGCCGTACTTCGACCCCATCAGCCACGACGTGGAGTCCACCGAATAGAACGGATACCTGCGAATCCATTGCGGCTTAGTACCGGCGAAGCCGTGAATGTACGTGTTGGTCTGGCGGGCGATGTTAACGAAAGGGAACCAACGATGTTCCGGAACTTCTTCGCCGCCGGGCAGCGCGAGATAGCGGTAGGTGCTACATTGATCCTGCCATCCTCTCCACTCACGGATCGCATGCCAGGAAACCAGCACCGGGACGCCGGCGCTCATGATGCGTTCCCGCCAGTAGGCGATCGGCGGCGGCACATAGCCCAACTGCCCACCAAGACGGTTTCCCTTGCGGGTAGCCCACCAGGCGTCTAATGCCGGCCGCCACATCCCCGCCTGCAGCCAGATCTCGTCGAACGAAAAGACGTGGTCGACGTCCATCTCTGCGCAGGCAAAAAGGCGCTCCCGATGCGTCCTGAGGAAGGCCACGTAATCCTCCACGTAACCTTCCATCAGGTCCCACCACTTCGCGGGATCCTTGCGCGCCAACTTCAGATGCGTCTCCATGAAGGTGAACGCGCCCGAGTCGATCAGGTACACCACGTCCCGCGGCGTCGTGTTGTACAGCAGCTCGTACACCTTGTTCGGCCGCTTGGTGCGCAGGTAGTAATACGACATCAGGCGGTACCGAATTTTCAGCCGGTTCATGACCGGGAAAGCCTTGTTGCTTTCCTCGGCGCCGGCGAAGAACACCTTGACTGGCACGATAATATAGCTCGCTATATTACGCGGTCACCAGAGCGGGATCTTCGGTGTTCAGCTCGGCAAACCCTTTGGCGCGCAGCAGACAGGAATCGCATCGTCCGCAAGGGATAGCCACGGATGCCACGCCCTCACGTTCGATTTTCCTGGCATGATGCTCACTGATCGGAATCTGCGGATCGTAGCAGGACCAGGTGAGGTCATAGGGCGCGCCGAGTTCCAGACCCCACTTGATGATGTCCACCTTCGACTTCAGCACCAGCGGTGCCTCGATCGTCAGATCATTCATCTTAGTGCCCCGACGCAGCGCTTCCTGCATCGCCTGGAGGTACTCCGGGCGGCAGTCGGGATAGCCGGAATAGTCGAGCACGTTCCAGCCGCCGTACACCGCTTGCGAGCCGGAGGCCTCCGCCAGCGCGGCGCCGAACGCCAGAAACACGGTGTTGCGCGCCGGCACGTAGGTGACGGGGATGCCATGCGCCATGTCCTGAATCTCGCGATCCTTGGGCACTTCCATGCTGCTCGTGAGAGCGGAGCCGCCCCACAATCGCAAGTCGAACGTCTGGATGTAGTGCTCGATGTTCGCGCCATGATCGGTGAGGCGCTGGACGATCTGTCGCGCGCGCTCCAGTTCGATCTTGTGCCGCTGCTGATAATCGAACGAGAGCGCAAACACTTTTTCGGCCTCCCGCAGGGCCACCATGAGAGCGGTCGTGGAATCGATCCCGCCGCTGAGCAATGCTACTGCACGATGAAATCTCGACATGCTTTGTTCTCCTTAACTACGTATCCAGGTCTTCTGTTGCCAGTGCTTTCTTCGTTCCCTTCCCAACTCTTCCATCATCGGGCCCACGCCCTTGAACAAGTACACGGAGGCCGGCTGCTTCGAATTGAAGTGCGCCGCGATCTCCAGAAACTTCGGACTCAGCTGCTCCCACAGGAATTGGTGGAGGCCCTGCACCAGCGCCTCGGCGAAGATCTCCAGGTCTTTCATGCTCTGCGTCCAGGAATCGAGGCAGAGCACGTCGATGAGCTTGCCGCTCGGAATGTAGCTGATCTCCAGCCGCGCCAGGTCCGTCTGCTTGTCGATCGGGCACCTGGTGGTGAACCAGTCGACGGATTGACAGATCATCAGCGAGTCCTCGCGCGAACCTTTCCAGTCGATCGCGCGAAACAGGGTCTTGTCGCCCACCTGCGGGGAAACTGCTGTTGCCATAACCAGCAGTATAAGCTGCTACGTCGCAGGGTAGGGATTTTCCCCGTCTTCGTTCCAATCCGGATGGACGATCTCGATGACCGTATCGATCGTCGGCGAGGCCGCGATGTACAGGTCCGAATAGATGTCCCACAGGCGGAGGTTCTCGTTGAACACCGTGATCAGACCCGGATGGTAGACGTAGTCGCGGTGTGGCCGGAAGGCCATGTTCGACACCATGCCCATCATGCCGGTGCGCGCGATCGCCGCCATGTCGGCCATGCGCTTGGCGTAGCCGCGAATGTCCGTTCCCGGCCGTAGATCGATGGGATCAGGAAGTCCGCTTGATAGGTCCACCTCCTGCCAGTACTCGTAAAGGTCTTTCTTCTTAGGTTCGGTCGATTGCTGCCACTGGAACAGCCGCGCCTCATCGTTATGGATGTGGCGGACGAACACCGGCGCACGCATCCCTTTGAGCTTTTCCGCCAGAGTGAGGCTGGTGGGGTAGGTGATCTCGCAGTTGAACGGATTGCCGAACACCGGGCTCACAACCGGATCCTTGGGATCGTATTCGAATGCCATGACGCCGCCGCTGTCGTCTCCCAAGGCGCGATACCCGAGTTTGGCGAGCAAATCGACCCACCAGTATTTCGGCCGGCAGAAGATCGGCGCCTGGTCTGTCTTCGATGCGCCGTAGCCCTTGCCGAGATAGGTGCTGATCATGTGCGGGCAGACGTCCCATGCAAAGACCACGAAGATCATGGCGCGCATCGTGAGCAGCTTTGGCAGGACGTCGACCATCAGATGGCGCACCTCGTCCTCGTTGAGGTACATGATCAGATTGACCAGCACTAGGTCGTAGCCGCCCGGCAGCAACTTACGGCGCAGCTCGTATTCCGAACCCTCCAGATTCAGGATGTCGCCCAAGAACACGTCGTTCGTGATGCGCTTGGACCAGATATTCTCGGAGATCTCCACGCCGTGAGCGGCATCCAGTTCGAACTCCTCGCGGAATTTTTCCTGGACTATGCCGGTGGCGGCACCGATGTCGAGAACGTTGCGCGGCAGCTTGCCATGCTTCCAGCCGGGCCGGTGGACCATGAGCATCTGGTACACGAACCACGGCGCCACAGTGAAGTCCCACGTGAAGTCCTCGTAGGAGAAGCCCTTGCCGCCGTACTCCTCCAGGTATTTTGGATCTTCGAACCGATCCTTCAGCGATTTGTCTACTGCCTTTTCGTCCATGTCACAACCCCTTTCCAACAGGCTCGCTGCCCAAACTGATCGTCCACTTGTCACCCAACAGGTACGGCGGCTCGATCTCCTCCAGCGGAAAACCGTCCGTGGCGGCAAACATCGTCGGCATGATGTTGTCGAGGTTCACGATGTCGCGCTTGTACTGATCGAAACTGTAATCCTCCGGGCTCATCTTGACGGTGGGATCGAATCGCTTTTTGGCCGGCCACCGATCCGTCAATTCCTCGATCAGCTTGACGAAACCGAACGTTCCAATGTGGTTCAGGTCGTCTTTATCGCAAGTCTGATCGTAGACCGCGTACTGAAAGTAGACCATGTCGTCCTGCTGGCCGTGGCTGCGCACCGGATACGCTCCCATACCGCGCAGCTCCTCCGTCTTCAGGTCGTAGATCCGACACCACAGGATGTCGTCTCCGCTGGCTACCGCCCAATTCACCTGGAGGAGCTGGTCGGCGATCATGAGCGGCCGGTCGGCGTATTTCTTTCGAAGCTGCTGGTACATCCAGTAAACCTCGGGCCACCATGGCTCTCCACAGCGGAATTCCGTCCGGTACTTCCGGACGCAATGATTCACAGCCTGTGCCACGCGGCGCCGGCGCCGGGACTTCAACGAAGACAGCCACCGTATATAGCCGCTGGAAAAATCGGCGATCGGGCTGTTCAGCCAAAGAACGTTCTGCCCAAACTCGGGCCGCAGATCCTCCGGCCGGAACGTGTAGGATTCGAGGCAGGTGGGCTGGCCGACGTGGTGCGCGATCTCGCCCAACAGAACCGGCAGCCGGGCGAAAAACTTTTGGTCCAGCTTGAAGGGCATCTTTGGACAGCTCACCCAATCAGAGAAAGGCAGGCCGACATGATAGCCCGGCGGCCGCGGATCTTCGTAAGCCGGCCAGGTTGATTCCATGAAAAAGATCGGACTGTGCTCATCCAGGTAGCAGGGCAAATTCATGGAATGTCGCGCTTCGAGAAGTGTGTGGTTCAAATTTACGAAGCAAGGTACGCTCAGAAGCGGATACCGATCGACGTGCAATAGCCGCAACGGAACTACTTTCATCCCTTCACCCCGTCCAGATCATCTTCGTCGCTACCGAAAGGCGGCACGATCTTATTCAGGATCAGAGCCTTGCGCAATGCTGGCAGCTTGAAACCTACGTCGTCGCGCCACGTGTGGCCGAACAGGTGATAGGGCTTCAGCGGAGAGTAAGCGTTCGCGATCGCACCGGGAATGGTCCAATCGAAACCCACCACCACAAACTGCCGTTCGTTGTACACCGTTCGGAAACAGCAAGCCTTGTCGTCCCACGTGCAGAAGAACTGCTCTACTTTGCTGCACAGCGGATCCACAGCGGGGAATTCGAAGGGCAAACCCACCTGGATGGACCGCGTGCGGCCGTCCGCTTCCTCATCGTTCCACGCGAGCAATGGATAGCCGTACGGAAAGACACTCACGCCAACACCATAGGTATGCTTGCGATAAGCATGCAGCCACAGGCTCTCGTCCTTGGCCGCGGCGATCGCGCACAACCCATCGGCAATCGGAAAGTCCGGGTGAAGCATTGCCAGCATCACCTCGAGAGTCGGCCGCCCGAAGCGCATGGTGAACTCCAGGAACGACAGCCGGCCGGTGTCGGGGTCCAGCACCGTGTTCATGTCCACCAGGCCGTGACACTTCCCGCGCAGAAACGGCTCGATCGCGTGAAATGCCTTAAAAATACGGCCTTCTCCTTCCGCCGGATGTAGGAACATCGTCGTTCCCACTTCACCAGTGTGAATCGCGCCGCGGTCGCTATTCTGTGCGCCCTTGTGTTCAATGCACGAATAGAGAGGGCCCACGAAATGGTTGCCGTTGAACCACGCGCCCCAACAAACTTCCTGGCCCGGGCAGAACTCTTCGAACAGGATGGCGCCCTCGTTCCCGGCCTCGTTGAACCAGACCCGGTTGCGCTGCAGAATCGAAAGCGTCTGCTGAAGATCCGAACAAACGATCGTGCGATTGACAGCGAGCTCGTCTTGCGCCGAACTGGCCAGTTTCATCACCCAACGCTTTCCCTGCTTCGCCGTGTTGCGCAGGAATCGCTCTGCATCCGTCCGTTTATAAAAAGTGCACGTCTGCGGCAGGTACAAGCCGCTATCCATCGGATAACCGGACAACACCCGCTTGGCGAACGCCCTATTTTTTTCCAGGGCCTGCGCACCCCAACTCCAGCCGATCACACGGCCTGGATAGACGGTGCTCAACACCTCGTACGAGGTTTCGTAGTCGGACGACCCGGTGATATACAGGTCGCACGCTTTTTCGATCAGCTCCTCCAGGCTCCCAACCCGGTGAAGCCGGTTCAGACCCTTCGGATCGCCGGGCGGCGGCGCCGGCAGGTAGAAATCCTCCGTGGCCAGCAGCACTTCCGGCACGTAGAGGTAGATCGTGTTTCGGGGGTCCTGCAAAAGCCGTGTTTGCAGAGACAGGTATGCGTCGTCTACAATCCCAATCTTCATCGTTGTAACCTTCTTCCTTTACCGTCCGATGCCCCGCATGAGCATCAGCATTTCCGACTTGTCCAGCGCGTCCGAATTAGGCAGGATCTTGCTCGTCACCGTCTCCGAACACGGATCGAGTACTCCTCGAACTTTCATGCAGCTGTGGCTTGCTTCGCACACCACCATCACCCCGTGCGGAGCGAGCTCTTTGAACAGATACTCGGCGATCTCTGTCACCAGGTGCTCTTGCAGTTGCGGGCGGGCGGCGAAATACCGGATCACCCGCGGAATCTTGCTGAGTCCCGCCAGCCATTCCTTAGGATGATAACCCACGTGCACGCGGCCGCTGAAGGGCAAATGGTGGTGCTCGCAGATCGAATGCACCGTCACGTTGCGGACGACCACGTACTGGTCGTATTCCTTGCGCCGGAACTTGGCCACCGGAGGCGGCCCTCCGTTGAAAGAGCAGAACTCCTGCGCGAACATCTTCGCCACGCGCTTGGGCGTTTCCGCCGTCTCTTCGTTGATCGGGAGGCCCAAGGCCTTCATGAACGCTAGATAATGCTTGGCGGCGCGTTCTACCACTTCGTTGGAAGCTGCCATCACACCTTCTCGGAAAACACCCTTCCCCAATTGCCGCTCTGCCTCTCCTCCACGCCGGCGTTTTTGGTGACCTGCAGGCTTGCCACCCGGCGCGCGCCTTCCGGTCTGAGTGTGAGGACCGGCTTGCCGGCGTGGAGGGCGTGTTGCGCCTCGCTGAAGACGCCTGCCGTGACTTGCCCGGGCGCAGGTTCATCGATCACAACTACGTCCACGTCGTCGACAATCTTGAAGAACGGCTCCATGGAGTGTGCCTTGGCGGCATCCTCGCGGCATTCGCGGCGCGACACAATCCGGATATCCGCCCCCGGGAACATCTTGGACACGCGGCGCAGATTCTCGCGATCGCGCGGCGTGCCCATCGTTTCCCTCGACCGGGCGTAATAGACCTTTTCGACGGCCATCCTTTACCGAAGATACCCCATCAGGTACAGGATCAGAAGGATCACGATGATCAAGCCAAGACCGCCGCCCCAACCCGGACCGGGACCCCATCGGTTCGAACCCCAATAACCGCCGCCCAAACCAAGGATGAGCAGGACGAGGAGCAGCAACAGAATCACGACTTGATCACTCCTCCCACCAGCAGGGACAACGAGCAGAAGAATAGACCGGCCGAAACGAAGGAGCCGTATCGGGTATCGGTCGGAGCCCACCACCAGCGGGATACCGCTCCCAAACCGAACAGGAGCATTCCCAAAATCCAGAAAATCAAGGCCCACGGAACTGATGTCATGCAGATACCTCAGATTCCAGCATGACAGCTTTACGCGGCCTATGGGACTTTGCAGGCTCCCCCGAGAGACGCCACAATCACATACTGCACCGTTTGCAGGGTGCAACCGCCGTTCGTGGCGCTAATGGGGCAGGGCGAAGTGCCGGGACTCAGATCTCCGTTGATTACCGCTTGGACGTCCGTGAGATTCACTACACCGTCGCCGTTCACGTCGCACGGCGAAAGGATCGTGAGCACGTACGGCGCGCCGGCGGTAATCCCGTTCACGCTCGTCCCGTTGGTCATCACCCCGAAGATCGTTCCCGTCGAATTGATCGTCACCGGGCCGGGCGTAGCCGTCGACGCGATCGTGAGGGGAAACGTCATCAGGGCGCCGTCGACCAGAGTCTTCGACGCCGTCTCGTTCACGATCAGGCAGATCAGCACGGGCGATCCGCAAGCAGGTGTGAACGTGCCATTGGCGGCCGCCACCGTGGGCGCGCCGAACGATACTCCGGCTGGTAGGGCCGTGAACAGCCACTGCAGGCCGGCAAGGCTCGTAGTTCCGGTGTTGACCACGCTGGCGGTGACCGTAACCGTGTTGCCGAGCGGCGTGTTCGGCGGACCTGTGAAAGTCAGAGATGGCGGAGTCTGCGCGAACATCGCGCTAGCGATCGCGAACAACAGAAGCTTCTTCACGTGTGTCCTCTTTTCAGCGGCCGTATCCGGCATGTCCGCCAGGCCGGCCAGAAGTTACGCCTACCCCGTCCTGAAACTCAGTGGGGCCATTCGGAATCTGCCGGTTCAGGGTCGACTCCGGGGCTGCAAAGCTGCCAGGGTTCTTGGCGGGGTTCCACCGCTCCATCTTCTCGTCCATGCGATCGTAGATGTCCTGCGGCGTCTCACCTACGATTTGCTCGCCGGTTCCCCACGGATGCTCGATTTCGTGTTGCATACTTAACGATACCTTTGATTCGTCCGCGGGTTGGTGTCCCCAAGGCCGCCCAAACCGGCATCGTGAGCGCTTACCGCGGGCGGACATGGCCTGCGCTGCGTCGGCGTCGGGTACATCTGAGCCATATGCAGGTCGGCCTCGCGGCCAGCGGCCTCCAGGGTGGCTCTGGATTCTGTGCTGAATCCGCACTCGCAGCGAAAGACGAACTGCAAGCCGGTGGCGGTATCGAGAGCGAGTAACTGCATTTATGCCCCCTTCAAAGTGTAGCTTTATTGACACATGTCAATGAGGCAAACCTTCAGCAACTACCTGATGTGCAGCATCTTATGCAACTGCGGAATGAACCGGACTTCCTCGAAACCCAACCCCAAGATCTTTTTCCATTCCTCGCACTCCACCCATTTCCGTAGCAGAGCGGGGAACTCGTCGCGGCCTTTGAACCACTCCGGCTGGAAGTAGAGGCCGATCGCGCGCCGGCGATCGCGGGGCACGTTCCTCTCACACCACGCCAGGATGCCTTGGAAGTGCGCTTCGCTCTCGATGACGAATTTCAGGTGCATGCACACGCTGGAGTTGATCCACCGTTTGACGTCTTTCTCCTGCTGCGCTTTGATGACCGGCGCGGCAGTTCCGGTGGAGAGGTTCAGGAACTGGCCTTCCTGGTCGAACTTGGGCGACATGGATAGGTAGACGCGGTACTTCAGGCCCGCCAGGTCGGGGACAAAGAGGGTTCCGTTCGTTTCGATGGTGATCAGGCGCCAATAGGGCGAAGGTTGCACGGCATCGGGGTCTAGAGGCTCCGCGGAGACCATGCCATAGGTTTCGGGATCGATCTTCTCCTTGATCCGGTCCATCTCCCGGACCTGGCCCACGATGTCCATCAGATGCGTGGCCTGCATTAGGGGTTCGCCGCCCGTGAAGCATACCGGGACTTTGAGGGCGTGGCGGGTGATCAGTTCCGCGATTTCGGTATTGTCCTGTTCGTAGAACTTCTTCTGCGGCCGCGTCGAAAGAGCGGACGGCTGGTCACACCAGGAACAATCCAGGTTGCAACCGTAGGCGCGGATGAACTGCATCGGGACGCCGGCGAAGCGGCCCTCTCCTTGTACAGAGAAAAACGTCTCGTTAAGTGTCATGCTTCAAACCTCGCTGGAATGGGCAAGAGAGCCTGTCGGGTGACCCGCGGCCCGCGCTGGAACGTGAAGCCGAACATGCTATAGGCCTTCTTCTGTTCCACATTCTGCCACTTGGCCCCAAACAGGATCTTCAAACCTTTAATGGTCAGCGTCATCGTCTTCCTTCCTTTTGGGGCCGTGCGTCCGGCAGGCGGGATCGTCACAATACGCGGCGCCGCAACTGTAATCGGGATCCGGCTTCCCCACGATCTCCGGAACATCCTCGAATTCGGCGTCAATGATTGTTGACTGGCCGGTGCTGGCGTCAACTATTGTTGACACCGTAAGGTCCGGACCGAATCCCGGATCGTAGCCGCCGACGAACGTCGGTTGGACCTGCGCGTCGAAATTTTCCTCCGCTCCCCGCTGCATTTCGACCATATGAGCGATCGCCTCCGTGGTACCTGTGGGAGGGCTTGCCGAGGCTGAACGGGTGACGTCCAAATATTCCTGCAGAGCCTTGCGGCCTTTCTCCCCATCCAGGAAACCCTCTGGCATCCCGAAATACTTCTCGGCGGCACGCCGTTCGACCGGATCGAAGGCCCACGGCTGATCCCGAACGCGGGAAGCACGGTAACGCTCGTGGCTCTTGCGCTGGTCTTCGAAGCGGTCCTCCATGCTTTTCATCAGCGGAGAACGCGTGTCTTTGATGTCCTGCTTCAGCGCGCGCGGCGAGATCTTGAACTGGCCGGGATGCCACGTGTACTTGCCGTAGATTTCGTGGCCGTTGCGCAGTTGACGCTCGATCTTGTCGCCGATGCTCTCCTCTCCGAGCTTCTTCTGCCCGGTCTCTTCGATGCGGCGAACTTTGGAGCATTCCGACTTGTCGACCACCAATTGCATCCAGGGCCAGTTGGGATCGTAGATCAGGACGTCGCCGCCCATCATGGCGCCGGGCCACACGATCGTCTCGTCGTTCTCGAAGAGACCGTTGACGAAGCGCCACTTCTTGCAGACCATCAGGTTGACGCCACCGACGTTGGGTGTGGCCTGGAAGGATTCGGGGCTTCCACCGGACCCAAGCTGGAGAGCCAACCGGTGCTCGAAGTGGTGCTCGAAAACCGGAATGCTTGGCAGCCTGGAGAATTCTTCCTCCGTAGGCGGCGTCCGCGGCCGCAGGATCAGCGCCGTCTCGGTGGGCTGCACCGATTGCGCGTACACAAGCGTCAAAAATTTCTCGCTGTCCATAGAACCGTCCTAAATTCGTTACGTTTTGGGCAGCGGCGCCCCTACCGTCACCAGAGCGGACAGGACCTGCTTGGCGCGAATTCCCGTCCAGGCGCACACATTGCCCAAGTACTCCGCCGAGTTGTTTTCAGTCGGCGGCGCCCACGCGTAGATCAATTGCATCAAGGTGTAGTCCATATCGACGTACACCCACAACTGGCGATATCCGGCGCACACGCCATGCACGATCGTGTCAAACTCGGCGATGTCGTGAACCGGCTTTCCCTGACAGGTCTTCGGCACCGCGCCCTGATCGGCGCCGCAGCGGGGACACCGGGCGTTCAGCTGGCCGGCATACCGCAAGTCCAGCGGGTTGTTCCGGAGCTTGGGGATATCGGGCTCCTTGGAGTACTCGCCCTCCTGCCGCGCGATCGCCATGAATAGCTGGTCGATCCAATCATTGAGCATAATTGGGCTTTCCTTCCGGTGTGCGGTAGGCTCCGTCATGACGCGGGCCCAAGACGATCAGACCTTCCCTGCCGGGCTGTTTGCGGCCGGGCATGGGCATGTAGTCGTCACGATCTACCACGCATTCCGCCGGCGCCACACCGTAGAGCTTGATCAGATCGGGGCCCGTGAGGTAACATCGCTGGCCGTCGCCTTTGCTAATCACGTACCCGGGCAGAATCAGGTACTTCTTGATGAACTTAGCGGTCGGCTGCACATTCGTTACTGGCATCTTCTTCTCCTCCAAACACGTCCAGATCCTCGCCGAATCCGGGAATGGGGTCTACTCCTCCATGCACATGCGCCAGCAGCAGATCAATCTCCGCCATCTGCCGGCGCCTGGCTTCTTCCAGTTCCTCCGGAGTCAGCGGACCACGCAACCGGACGGCGCCGGAACGCTCGTCGCAGGCACTACACAAATCGACCTCCGTCCAGCCGCATGGATCAGAACTCCCGACGATCGGTACCCCATTGGCATCGCGGACCGCAACGATGCAGGGGTTGGATTCCGTGCAGCCGCAAGTGCGGCATTTGCGGTTCATGTGAAACTTCTCGGCGCACGCCTGGCAGGGGACAATTTGCTCCACTATGATCGCGCCACCCTCGCTCAGACCGAACTTGTAGATCTTGTCGGTCGGCATGCGCCAGGTCCGAAACACGTCGCCGGAGAATCTCAACCCGTTGATGGTCACCCGGTCCATCCTCGGATCGTAGTGAATGTCGAGGGGCTGGAACGTGTCCTCCCCGCCCTCGCTTACCGTCTTCTCGTCCATGTGATCCTCACTTTCGTTGCGAAACCTTCGCCACCTGGTTGCCAGGAATGCGAACAGCCGGCTTGCGGCGGCGAAGATCCCGCTTTGCTCCTTTTCGGTTGTGCTGCGGTGTCGGTTCTGCATAAAATCGCGCCATCTTACCTCCCACTGTATTGCACGGACACCCATGTCGTTTCGGTCTCGCCCACGCCCACCTCCACCACGGTGGCCAGCGGATTGTGGGCCTTCACCACATCCTGCAATTCATCGAACAGGATCTCGGCGAATTTCTCGGCCGTGGAGGGCTCGAAAAACTCGTTCAGGTTCTGGTGGTCGTACTTCCGGAACACTCCCTTAAGAAAGCTGAAGTCCACCACCATACCGTCCAGCAACCTTGGCGACTCCACGATCGCCTGGAGCCTGTAGGAGTGACCATGCGCCCGGTTGCATTTGGATTCGTAGGGCAGCTTCAACTGGTGGGCCGCCTCGATCCGATCATTGACCATGCAGCGATACCGGAACAACGGATGGTGCGGATGCTCCTTCAACCGGGCCAGCCGGTCCGTCTCTTCTTTCAACGCTTCTGCTGTCGGCATAACACTCCTCGCAAATATCGGGATAACCTACATCGTGAACACACAGCCACAGGTCTGTCGAAGGCGGCAACTTTTTGTGGATGACGTGCTTGAGCACCTTAGCGCCTCAGAAACCGGAGTCTCTTGACGGCGGCGCCGGCCTTCAGGCGGCCGAAAAGATCCTGTCTCGCCTGCTGCGGCCAGTGACCGTCTTCCATCATCGAAAGCAGGTCCAGGAACTCGTCCTCGGTCAGCTCGCCCTTGATCATGTTGGCGGACCGGGAGCAGATCTTCAGATTGGCCCATGCGGCCGCATCCCCGCCGCGGCTGACCGGAACCTTATGGTCGAGCGAGAATGTCTTCACCGTCAGATCGACCTCTGGCAGGTAGGGGCACTTGGCGTGCTTCTCGCCGGGCGGTATCTCGTTGAGCTTCTCCGCGATCGCGCTGCGCATGAAGTCCAGCGTGAACGGCAGAATCGGCTGCTTCTTCTTTTTGGCGATCGCGGCCATGACCGGGTTCCATTCGGCCACGCGCTCCGCGAGATGCTTGTACGTCTCGTAGGACCGCCGCATGAACACCTGATGCCGGCGCTGCGCGAGAACGCCTAGCGGCTTCTGCTTCGTGGATTTTTTAGAGGCCACGGAACTCTCCTTTCTTCACACAGGTTCGGACGTCGCGGACTCCATCACGATCGCGGACCAGGTGTCCTGCGAAGTATCGTGGTCCAGGGAAACCGAGTCCACCTGCGCCTGCTTGATGTCGTCAGGGACGGGGCGGTCGCTGAAGTGGACCTTCCAATGGAGCTCGATCCCCACCGGCGCCAGATATTGCAGCGAGCAGGCGGAAGCCTTCACCATCTGGTTCACCGCGCCGGCGCCGATCGCCGTCATGCGCACGATCTTCCCGCGCTGGATGTTCTTGGCGATCGTCGCTCCAAGGTTCTTGACGTTCGTTGTCCGGGAAATGGACATGTGGAAGATTCTATCCGTCGTCGTAAGACCCATCTGTCTACTCCGCGGATGATTCCCGCGTGGAAACCACCCTGCTAATCGTCGCGTAGTTCCGCTCGCAATTGCCGCGGATCGCGTCTATTAGATTGTAGACGGATTGCAGGTGGTTCACTCGTTCCTGCAAAGCCTGCGCCTCGGGGTGCATTGTGGCGCGGGCCTTCTTTTCGGTCACGGACAGACCGGGCATGCCGCCTGTGGAGAGCCGGGCGGCGACCATTTTCTCCAGGTTGCGCTTCTTGGCTTCGAGATCGTTCCACACCAGAGCGGCCTGTTCGGTGGCGTAGCTCTGCATGGCGGTCCAATACGCCATCTCGTCGGCCAGGTCATCGGAACTCAGCGAGGACAGCTGGTCCGGGAGCACGCGGAAAGCTGCCGGGTCGTCCTTGTTCGTCGGCTTGGGAAAAGACGGAAATCCATGCGCCAAAACAGAGGCGTATGCCTTCTTTCCTTCCTCGGTAGTGGGTGCTAGGGGTTCTTCAGCTGACTTTCCTTTTGACTGCGGTTCTTTTCTCTTTGCCATGTTCACTGCCTTGAATCTGGATCAGTTGCTGGTAAGTCTTGAAACCGAAGCAAACATTCACCCACGGGCACTCCTGTGCCCGCTTGCCGATTGCCGATCGGCAGATCCGATCGGGGAGTTTGCCTTGTTTCTTCGAACGCGCGACGTGGAGCAGGATGCGGCGGAAGAGCGCCCACTGGTCCAGATCGAGGCGCATCACGATCTCTTTCACCAGTTGGGTGTTCTTGCACTCGTACATCAGGTGGCACTTCTTGATGTTCAGCAGAGCCAGGTAGCAGGTCATCTGCACGATATGTTCGGACTGCGGGACGGTGTGGAGCAGGTTCCAATACTGGTCCTTGATCGACTTGATGTCCACCAGGACCGGATCGCCCTTCGGCTGCCAAACGCCGCCGTTCGAGCGGATATGGTATACGAAACTGCCGTCCGACCGAAACTTTGGTACACCATGGTCGTAGTATTCCAACTCGACCACGTTGTGGCCGGCCGCTTCCGGATACACAATGGCATCGCCGTGGCCCAAGATGCCGATGTCCGGATCGTGCACGGGGATCTCCCATCCGACGCCCATCATGGGATTCACCATGCCGGATGCGATCAGATAGGCCTGCCAGCGCCGGTGGACCCACTGTCCGTTATCGACGATGCGGAAGAAGCGGGGCGTGAAATCTTCGTGGAGCAGCTTCTTCGGCCAGCGCTGGATGGGCGCGAACCGGGTGTAGAACAGTTCGCGGGGGCACACATGCTCCCATCCTTTTTGCCAGGGGACCATGGCGGAGGGATGCAACCACGGCTCGATCTCGGTCGTGGCCTCGTTGCGCTGCAGAAGCATCCGGTCGATGCGTGACAGAATCACGTCGCCGGATGACTTCCGCAGCGTTTCGATGATGTTCCGTAAACCGGCCATCTAGCCCTGCACGAACTCCCAAAACTTTTTGGCGGTTTCCAGAACGTGAGCGGTGTCCACTTCGTCCTTATGACGAACGAGGTCTACCGCTTGCCCGAGACAGAAGGATCGCAACTGCTGTTCGTTGCGGCCTTTTTCGAATTCCAGGTTCTTATCGACAGTGTCTTTCTTGGTGGTCGCCATGTTCGCTCCTTACTTTTTCTTCCCGCCAGGTCCCCGGTTCGCTCCGCTCTTGTTGCCTCCCTTGCCACCGGGCTTCTTGGGCGCCAGTTTCTTCGCACCCTTCCGATTGCCGGTGGTTTCCGGCTCGCCCAACGGAGGAACCGTTCCCTCTTCCTTGCGGGGTTGCGCGCCGCGTCCCTTTTTGGCGGGCGGCTTCGGGCGACCCTTGGGCGCTTCGTCGGCCGGTTCGTACTTCTCGCATTGGGTATCCGGATTTGCGCCCGTCCCGCCCACGTGCTCCTCAGCGGGGGCGCCGCATCGGCAAAGACCCATCGGAAGCTGTTGCTGTAACTCTTCCACTTCGATGCGCCCGTTCCAGCCGCGCACCTGGTCCAGGAACTCCACGATCGGCACGGCGCGGCCGTCGTCCACGATATGGAACTCCACACTGGCTCCCGAACCGTCCAACTTGGTTGCCGAGAACCCGGTCACCGAAACGTTCTGCAGATGGAGCAAGGCGCTTTTTTCTGCCGGCGTCCCGGGCATGGGATAGAACGAAACATTGGCGGCGTCGATGTCGTGATCGAAGCCATGGTTGGTGAACTCCACCAGCGTTTCATTCTTCCGGTACAATTCGTCTCCGCCGAGCTCCTTCGCCAACGTCTTACTGAGCGCGGCTTGAATGGTCAGCGTCGTTACCATCTTGAGGGGCGCGATCTTATGGCCCTTCACAGATGCTTCAAATACCTGCAACATCGTTGTTCTCCTTCATTTCATCAAGCCGCGGCGGCGTAGTTCCGCAGCGACGCGTGCTTTCACTGCGCCGGACCCGTTCAGAAACTCTTCCTTCAGGCTGAGATCGTTCAATATCCGGTCGTAGATGACCTGGATGAAAGGCGGCAGAGTTCCGGCATACACATTCTGTTCACTGTCGTAAAGAATAGCAGCCAGCGCCTTCAGCGGAGAGCCGGAACATGCTGCTAGAAGCTGGCGGATCCCTTCCCCGCCGTGCTGCACCAGGCCGTCCATGACCTGCTTCAAATACTGGTCGATGACGAAAATTCGGTCGTCGTCGACGGAGACTATCTCATTGCCGCGATTCTCCCGCAGGAAACGGTTGGGTTCCCTCATCCACTCGATGCCCTCATACTTATTTCTTGCGGGACTTTCCGGTTGTCCGCTGTTTTCGGGCGGTTGGAACAGGAATCCGGGCCCGTTTTCGTCCTCCTTTGTTTTCTTCTGCTTTGGCGGGGGTGCTTCTCTTTTTGCCTCCTGATTTGAGGGCTTTCTTGGGCTTCGGGCTCCTTTGGGGCTCTCCTGCGTCTTTGCCATGTTCACCGTCCATCTTCTTCCGGGCTTCGGCCAACATCGCGACCGGCCATACCAGTTCCAAGGGCTTCTCCGCTTCGATCACGTCCACCATTTCCTTGGGCACCTCACCCACCTTGTCGGGGTAGGTCTTCTCGTACCAGAGGTAATACGGGCACATGAATTGGCCGGGCAGCTTACAGGCGCCGTTGTCAAAGCCGTGAATGCACTTGCCTTCCTGGATCTGCGGCTGGCACGTGAGAGGAATCGGAAGTTTTTTTCTAACCTCCGCGTGTGTCATAGCCGTGTTCACTACTCCTTATCCTCTTGCGCGGTTTTTCCTTGTAAATCAAGTACCCCTCTACGCACCCTACAAAGACTAGACCGGGGCGTTCGAATCGAGAAACCTCAGCGAAAGAGGCCGCGCTCATAAAATTGGGATTCTGAAGCAAATTAGCGTAGAACGTCATTGAACTTTCTCCGTCGCCGGCGACGTCGGCCGCGCGATCGTCCGGATCGTCAACGCGCCCTTGCCGAGCTCGTAATCCTGCAGCGCCTTGATCTCCGCATCGGTGAGCCTGCCAGCCATCGCCAGCTCCGCGAAGAACCAGTAATCCGGAAAAGCTTTCTGGATACGCTCCACTAGGCGCCCCAACGACTGCCGCAATATGCCGTTGGCGCTGTCCCGGATCCCGCCCAACTGCACGATCATCCAGCGCGCCTCGTTGTCCTTCTTGTCGGCGTTGATCCACTTCGTCGACCACTCCACCAGGTGCTGAGTCCACTCGTCGCGATCGGGGTAGATCAGCTTCTCCTCGACGGGCGGGACCAGCTTCGTATCGAGAATGACCTCCAGCGCGCCGTTGGTGTTGGCGAACTGAAGCCACTGTTTTTCGGCCGCCTCCTTGGGGCACACGAAAGGCTGACCCGCTAACGTGGTGCAGGCCTCGAGGCGGAAATCCGCAGTAAGCACCAGTTCGCGCGATTTGACATAGAACAGCGGCTTCGGCACGTCGGCCTTGGTGCGCGTCACGTCTTCCTTGGGCAGCTCGCCTGTGGGGCGCATCTTCTGCACCGGGTACAGGTACGGGTTGGCCGCGTCCATGAACTTCAGCGTGAGATGCCAGCCGCGGATCGGAAACGGCTCCTCCTGCAGGGCCTTGAACAGATCCTGATTCTCAGCTGGCATCGGTGATTTCGTGCCTCTCGGTGCCAAGGGTAGTCTTCTCGATCGGACAGCCATGATCCATATCTCCTTCCAACCGATTCCACCAGAATGCCGCAAAGATCGCGACGTCGATGGGCTGCATTTTCTCGACGTGTGCTAGAAGCTGCTTCACGATATCGTCGCGATCCCACCCGGGATCGTCCCATCCGATCCGGCCCTTTCTGAAGTAGGATCGCAGCAACGACTGCCTCATCCTGTCAGAGAATGCGGACACCAACATCTCCAACGCCATAAATTGCTGTTCGTCTAGCATGCCATCGAAATGATCGGTGGACACCTTCATTTTTCGTTCTTCGGTAAGCTCAGCCATTACTGCTCCTTTTCTCCTGAAATAATATGATCGATCAAGGCCACTTCGGGATCGACGGTGGACCAGTCGACGCACCGCTCACATTCCCAAATTCCCTTGACCCCCTTCTCGTTCACCCGGAACAGACTCGCCCCCTCCGGTATCCCCCGGCCGCACTTCCTGCACTTCACGTGTTTCTCCAGTCGCCGCGTCGATACCACGGCGCATCGAATCCGAGATCCGGAGTCACGCCATCGTCCTGATAAATCCAGAACGGATCTTCGTCCTCGCTGTCCAGCCGGTAGTTCAACGCCGCTTCCTGCTTGGCCTCTTCCAGCCAGGTCAGCTTTCGATCAGCCTCTTGAAGTCTTCGTACGGCATCATCGCCCACCGCTCCTCCTCGAACATCTGGCCGCCCGACAGTTCCAGCACCAGGATAGGACGGCGCCGCGCCTCGGCGGCTTCCAGCTTGATCTTTCGTAAAGTGCGGATCGATATCGAATACGATAGCGACTTGGTGAGCTTCGACTCGATCAGGTATTTTTCCAGCAGGACGTCTCCGCCCCTGCCGGCGAAGCATCCCGAGCCAGGCACGCGATCCCCGCCGAGGTCTTTCGCAATTGCCGCTTCCCGGTCCCGGCCCTGCTGCTGCGGCGTCTTGTGGCGGCCGGCTTTCCCGAAAGGGACGGGTTTCTCTCGAGGCCCGCGCTTAAACTTGGGTCTGTCCACCAGATTCCTCATCACTCCTCCATCAGGTAGTCCATCGCTTTGATCGGCTGGCGGGCCGGGGTGATCAGTCCCATCGTCCGCAGGTGGCCCAACATGTTCGTGAAATGTCCATTCACCGTGTAGCCCGCATATTGCGCCAGCGCGTGCTGTTCGACTGGATCCGGATACTCGTCGAACAGCACGCGGAGGATCTTGCCTTCGGACGGCGAGAGCTTGTTCAACCAGAAATCACGCAACTCCTGGCCGGTAGGCAGGGGTTCGTAGCTGCCGAGCGCTTGCAGGCCGGCCTCGGTGATCTCCAGCGGGAACTGGCGCGCCGGTGTCAGGAATCCCCGCGTACGCAGATCCCCAAGCATGTTGGTGAAGTGGCCGTTGACGGTGTAGCCTGCCAGGGCAGCAAGACGATCGACGTTAGCCACCGGCGAATGCTGCGCGAGCGCGGTCAAGACCCTGCGGAGCGACTGGCTCAAGCTGGAGTCTCCCGGCCCCTCTGCCGTTTTTCTGACTATTTTTTGTGGCTTTTCTGCCGTTTTACTGACAGAATTTTGTGGGACTGGCGGCGTTCGAACGACATCCATGAAGTACATCCACAAAGCATCCAAGGTGAGCCTGACCTGTCCTATCTGCTGGTCGATCAACCGCAGAGACCCGTTTATCTTGCCTATCTGCTTTTCCATGTGGTGTTGCTGTGCGGCAGTGACGATCGGCCTCTCGATCACCTTCTGCATCCGGAAGCCTTTGGGCAGCTTTCCCTCGGCGGCTTTTTGGGCGGCGGCCAGTTCCTTCCGGACCTTCGCCAGTTCCAGCTGCAGCTGCTTGGGATCTTCCGCCTTGGCCTTCTCGATCGCGGACGACATCTTGGATTGCAGGTCCTTCAGATCGACGTCGGCCATCGTCGCCGGGATTTTCCGTCCCTTCTCGTCCTTGGGCGTGGCGCCGGAATCGAACGTGACGGAGAGCGGAAACTGCATCCGGAACACACCGCACAGGTAATGGGGAGACCACACCCACGCTTCACCGTTCGCCAGGCTTGCCAGGGATTCCAGGATGTCCTGCTTCTCGCCGTGATACTTGACCCACGCCTCCACTGCGGCCCGGTCCTGTGGGGACGTGGTGCGCAGCGCGATCAGCGTTTCCGCCTGCGTCAACACGTCCTTGTTGATCTTGGCGGACCGTTGGGTGATCATCGTCATGCCCAAACCGCGCGCGCGGCCGCGGCGCACGATGTTCTCCCACGCGCGTAAAAGCTGCGCCTCGTCGCGGAAAGGCTTCTGCGGAATGTAGTCGTCGGCCTCCTCCAGAAACAGGTGGAGCGGATCTTCGTTCTTTTGGTACAATCGCTGAGCGAAGAGCAGCAGAAACCTCTTCTTATCCCCTTCGGAGGCGAACGTAGTCAGGTCGATGACGCACGATAATCGTTTTTCTACGATCAAGTCTGCGATCGTCACAGCACCGGACACGTCGAGGGGAACATCTCCGTGTCGGCCGCCAAAGATCGGAATGGCTAACCCCTTCTGATCCGGTTGGCGGCCCGCGCGGAGTCCCCACCAGGAACCCACCGGGTCGATCGCCACGAACGGCATGTGACTCCGGAACATGCGCTCCGCCATGCAGCGGGCCGCGTTGGTCTTGCCGGCGCCGCGGACGGCCAGGATCGCAAACGTCTGTGTGATCGCCTCCGGACGAATCAAAGCCATCTCGTCCATCATCTTCGTCATGTTGTGGCGGCCTCCAGCACCTTACCCTTGACGCTCTTTGCCTCTGCCGGCGTGACTACGATATCGTCCATCTCTTCGTGCGCCTTCTTCATCACCTCCAGCCGCAGAGCGCCGAACAGATCCTGCTCGTACAACGCCGCAAAGAAGTTGTCCTCGCCCTTCACCTTGACCTTGCCGTACTCGAACCAGGCGCCGTTCTGCTTCACGATCTCCCACCGTTTGGCGTAGTCGTAATAGGAGCCGTCGTTGTCGATCTGCGCATCGGAGAAGTTCACCTGGAAGGAGCCGCGCCTTCTCGGCGGGTACGTTTTGTTCTTCTCGATCTCGAAGTGAATCCACTGCGAGACGGCGTGCGATTCGTGCTTTTCCTTGTCCCCTTCCAGAATGAAGTCGGACGCGTTGTAGCCCAACCGCGCCTCGATCGACGCCATGTGCCGGAGCGCGTGTCCACCGGGCGGTTCGGGTTGCCCGCCGTAGCCCCCAATCTGGTCCCGCAGCTGGTTCAGCGCGAAGATCGTACACAGATTGGGCCACACGGCGGCGCGTTGCTTGCTAGGATCATCGGGATCTGGCTCTTTCAGCTTCGGATGTTTATACTTGGCATTAAGGCCAGCCTGCCAGGCTCTGGTTCCGCGGGTGACGATCCGGGCGAGCGCGGCGGGCGACTGGTTATCGCCGGCGGATTTTTCAATGACTTCCGCCGGCGCTAGGGCGGCGATGGAGTCGATCACGATGATGCCGATCTCCGGCTGCCGGACCAGGCTCGACACGTAATCGATGCCCTGCTCCCCATACTCCACCGGGACGTAGAGAAACAGGTCCGGGTCGATATCCAGTTTCTTGCGCCAGGCCGGTGTGTCCGTATGCTCGACGTCCACGAAGGCCGACGCGATGGGATCGTTGGCGTTGCAGTTGCAGCCGCCCTGCTTGATGAGCGTGGTGCACCACTGGCAGTAGAGCTGCGCTTGCGCGATCGCGTTGTAGGCCAGGAACGATTTGCCGGACGATCGCTTTCCGAACAGATGATGCAGCCTGCCCCGGCCCCAACCGCCGCCGATTTCAATGTCCAGCGCGACGCAGCCGGAAGGGGTGCGGGGCAGGCGTTTGAACTTGATCTTGCTGCCGACCATCACCACTTCGGCTTCATATTCTTTGTTGATGCGGTCCGCCACGATCTCGATCTTGGATCGGCGCGCACCTTGGGTTACAACCGGTTTCTTTGCCATGTTCTCTCCAAAAAAGCCTCCCGCCAGACAACCAGGGGGTGCTGGACCTTACTAAGGGATCGGGACCTTACCCGCCTCGGGAGCCTTCCCTGCTAGTAGGCCACCTCAGCTGCGCCTTCGTTTCCTTCCCCGCTACCAGCGGAGATGTTCTGCGAACCGAGCCAAGTGAGCGCCTCATCGCGGGTCTTGGGTTTCACCACGGCAGGATAGTCGAACGGCTTCACCAGCTGCTTGAAGCCGAACTTCTTTGCTACGGCCGCGTTCTGCGTATCCAGAACGGTGATTTCCCGCTCCGGGATTCCGGTCATCTTAACCCGGATCTTCTTGGTGGGCAACCGTTCAATAAAGTCGAACACGTTGCCGGTGTTCGGGCTCTTATCGCCGGAGCGCGAAACGCGAAAGGCACAGCCGGCCAGGTCGCCGCCGCGGGCGTCCGCCAGAATGCGCAGAGCCTTGAGCGCGTCTCCCTTGACCGGATAGAACGAGATCTCGTTCTTGTGAACTGTGTTGTCCTTCGACTTCCACTCCCTGGTGTCCACCACCGTGTAGGCGCCGACAAAGTAGTTCTTGTTCTGCGCCTCGCAATACGGGCATTTCGCGCCCGTTCCGACGAGACAGGTCTGCCAGTTCCGCCAGTTACCGTTCAGGTAGAACTGATGCTCCCGATACGAGAACGGAATCCCATCGATAAACACGACTACCGCCACGATGGTTTTGCCGTTGTCGTCCTTCTCCGGCATCCAATACCGGCGTATCTGGTTCTTCCATTCCTCCCGCATGGTGTCGATGCGTTTGACCTCTTCGCCCACCGCATCGTACCCGGTCTGAAACCATCCTCCGCCACCGGCCGGAGCGCTCTGTCCGCCTCCCGCCAAATCTGCCACGCTCTTGCCACGCGGCTTCACTGGTGCTTTCTTCGCCATGTTGTGAATTGTTTCCTTTCTGTGATTTGTCGTTCTATACCGACTTAGTACTTCTTCTTCGCGCTCTTTTTGGGACTCGACGGAGCCTTGAATGTCGAACCCCCCGGCTGCGGCTCTCCGGTCTTCTCACGCAAAGACCTTCGGACGTCGATCTGCTGTCCTTCGATCTCGTGCGTAACGAAATCCTTGCACCTGAGAAGGGCGTCGTCCAGCTCTTCGCCTGGCCGGACGTCTGTCGCCATTCCCGCATCCACGCGGGCTGACTCATAATTCCCCAAGTTGAGAGTCAGCCCGCAACTGAACCACACCCTGTCCGCCATGCCGCCGGCGCCCATCGCACCCAACGTCCGATGCGCTTGCGCCGGCGGCTGATCTGCTCCTGCTTGCTTAGCTTTCGCCATCGTTGTGACCTTCTTCCTGCTCCTTCTGTGGATTTTTCCTCCCATACGCCGGCGTCGGAAGATCGGCCGAGGGTCTCGCCAGGTACCCTTGTTCGGTCTGGCAGTCGTACAGCTTCGGATCGATCCCCAACGGCCGCAACTTGTCCCATTCCCTGCGGATCGCCGCAATCATCCCGATCTTCTGAAAACTCACGGGCGGCCGCAGGTCGAATTGCGAAATGACCCGCATCAACATCTCGACCTGGTCCTGCGTCCACAACCGGGTCATGATAACGTGCTTCGCGCCCTGCTTCGTGCGCCGGTCCTTGTACAGCGTATCCGGGATCACTTTGTTCTGCAGCCAGATCTGCAAGGTCTTCGTCTGCTTCCCGAGCCGGCGCGCGACTTCCGCGATCGTGTACATAGCCACCGCATACTTCTTGTCCACGCTCTTGTAAACTGGCTTCGGCGGCTTCGGGATCGGTTGGTTGCACGTCGGGCAGTAGATCTGATTGCTGCCACGCGTGCCATTGGGAGGCGGGGGCCCCATCACTTTCTTGATCTCCTCCATCAGTTTCTTCTTCCGTTGATAGGCGGATGAGGACCGCTTCTTTGCGGCGGCCTTGTACTTCGGATCGGTGTCGTACTTTTTCTTCTTCGCGGCGGCCAGCTCCACGGCGTGATCCGTATTGTACTGCCTGTGGTAGTCGAGGACCTTCTTGCGCTCCGGGTTTTCCGCGTTGCGCTCATCCATGAGCTTGCGCATATCGCCCGGAGGCGGAGTTACGCGTGGCATGTTGCCCTCCTATTTCTTTTCGAGTTTGGGGACCAGCGAATAGGTGGGGTCGGGCTTGTCGAGGATCTCTTCCAGCTCTTCCTCGGTAATGAGCTTCGCCATGCACAGACCGTTCACCTTTTCCATGTCCAATTCCTCGGTGAACGTGACACCCAAGGCTTCGAACTCCTTGCGGTGCGCCTTCACGTGCTTGAGAAAAGCATCGCCGCTGGTGTTCACCGTCACGTTGCAGGCCGTGGCCCACAGCTTTTTCTTTTTCAGCAGGGCCACCAGCTTATCCGGATCCGGCTGCCAGTTTTTCTTCTCCTGGATCTCCAGCGTTCCGATGCCGGGGTATTCGAACCTGCGGTGCTGGTTCTTCTCCCCACACACGATGCCTTCCCCGCGGCGGGATTGCAGCCCCGCGGTCTGTTCGTTCTTGTCCTTGATTTTCTCCAGCAGCTTTTCGATGCGCTTCTTCATCGCGTCGAGCACGATGTACAGGGGCGCCAGCCGGTTGGTGGGGATCTGAGCGATTTGGCCGGCCTCGATCAGCGCGACCAGTGTTTTCGGCGTGGACACCAGTTCTACATCAGTGGGCGCCGGCCCTTGCAGTTCTTTTAAGACGTCATCGGGCAACACGTCTATAGTCGAAGTCTTCTTTTTTGCCATGTTCACTCCGGAGAGCTATCGGAGAACGCAACCGTTCTCCAGATCCCATTGCACTACGACCGCCAACTGAAGAGGTTTATTGGCCCAACCCTTGCGGGACGGGAATTGTATCAGGCGGTTCTGCGATCTCGGCTGCGTTCTCGGATAGCTCTCGTTCACTTTCGTCCCCTCCACATCCCAGTCGCCCGGGTGACCGCGGATTGGCTACCGCGGGCCGGGGTCAGGCGGTGTGGAGGGGAGTTGATTTGATAGTATGATACCTGCACTCTGTTTGTAAAGTACCGCACGCGGTTCAATTTATTCGGTACCGAACACGATTTATTCGGTAGTATTTATTCATCCTTTTCTATCGTATGCTGACTTTGACACCAATCCTCGTTGGTGCCCCATATCGGAAAGCACAGGGCCACGTCGGTAAAGTTCAGAAACGAATTCCCGGTGGCCCGCATCTTCCTACTTGCCATACCCTTTCTTGTCCACAACCAGGACCTTGTAGCCCCTGGAGTGAAACTTCTTCAGGCGGGCCTTCGCCAGGCGCCGCAACATGGGAACGTCGTCCACGGGGTCCAGCACCAAAGGGTCCTTCTTCTCCACTTCCACCCGTTCGATCCGCCCGATGGTCTGCTCCACGGCTTGTGAGGGCAGGCCATAGATCAGGGTATCGAGATCCGGCTGGTCCAGTCCCAAGCCGGCGATCTGCTCGATCGCGAAGATGATCTTGCGGCTGGTGAGGATATGGACGCGGTCTCCTTTCTTCTTTTCGGGCCCGGCGATCGTGCCCATGATTTCCGCAGGAACGCCCTTCTGCAGAGACAAGTGGTACAGCGCGGCGAGATGCTGAATCCGTTTGGACAGGATCAACACCTTGCGGCCGGCCTTCCAGCAGTTTTTCACTTCCTGCGCCAACAGGTTGTTGCGCCGGTTGTCGCGCGCGAGCACGGTATACATGCGCGAAAAATTCAACTGGCCGTTCCACGGGTTGCTGATGGCCCGCTGTTCCAGCTGCACGCCCGTGAGAATCTGGTACACGGTCGGCTGCGAGTCGAGCTCCGTCATTTCGTATACGATATCCCCGATGTGGAGCATGAACGCGCGGTGCATGCCGTCCTGCCGCTCCGGAGTCGCCGACAGACCCCACCGATACATGGCGGAGAATCGCGGGATGACTTGCAACCAGGTGGGCGCGCCGATTCGGTGCACTTCATCGGTAATAATATTACCGACCGATGCGTACAGCGCAGACGGATAATTATTACGCTGCGCCAGGCTGTGCACCATGCCCACGATGAAAGGCCTGTTCCATTGGCAAGTGTCGCCCTGGACGATCCCGATCTCGCCTCGGGTCAAGGTGGTGAACGTCTCGATGCGCTTCACCCACTGGTCCATCAGCGCCTCGGTGGGAACTACGACCAAAGTACGGCGGCGGATCTCGCAGGCCGCGTGGATCGCCATGACCGTGTTGTGCGTAACCGTGAAGTCACCAAGCAAATAATGGGGATCTTCCTTCAACATGAACCCGAAGTACTCGCCATTCCCAATTGCTTCTACCTCAAAGCCAGTCACCAGAACATCTTTTTTCTGGCGTCTCTGTTGAGCTTTTTTCCGAGGTATGCGAATGGGAATCACCGAACAGTCACCATAAATTCGCAACCGGTGGTACACCACGCCATCCACTTCTCTTGGCTTTGAAAAACTGGAGCCCAACCCAAGACTCCTGGAGAGGAACGCGGCATCCTCAGCCAACTGTCTTGACTTCACACAAAAGTCATACCCTTCGTAGTTAAGTGCTCCATCGGTATCCAATAATCCGGCGAGAACCTCCAAGCGCACTTCCCGGGATGCTGTCTTGTACCAGAGGGGGACCCTCTTCTCTTCACAAATCAACTCCAAAACACCCAACTGATCCAAAACATTTCGCAGAGGATTGCCACCGACCTGACCCCTGTTTGTTAGGTAGTACGTGATGGATTGGTTTCCTTCCTGCACTTCTTCACGTGGCTCCGGAAGTCCGTGCAGCCTAGCTTGCTGCTGAATTACTTCAACTATTTCCGGGTCCATCGTGGTTACTGTCACACTTCTCGAATGACCGGGAAAACTTCCCAACCCGCCGTCGCCAAGTAGAACCCCTAAAAAGTAAGGATCCAAGATAGGCCGTCCATGGCTGCTCCCTTTGAAAAATTCGACTCCGGTGCGCCACAACTTCCAATGATGTTTTGCGTACTCCTTACGCTGGACGAACTCGTTCAGAGGGACATCCCACACTTCAGGAAACCCACAAAAGGGCAACTTAGCAGTTTCGCCAGGAAATTTCCTGCTGCTTTTGAGGGAGAGAACGTGCTCTGCGTTGCACCCCCACGGCTCACCTTTCTTCGGAGTGACCTGGTATAACGGCCCAAATCCTCGGGATACCGAGAGCACAGTTCTCGGCTCGCTGTCAGGGCCCATAAGGCGATCACCGACAACGATGTCCTCAACATTTTTCAGAACTCCATCCCACATCAAAACAACCGTTCCACGTGGATGGCACTTCCCCTTGCCGGGCGCCGCCACCAGAATTCCGCCCATCGTATCCTGGAGGGCTGCTGATCCCGCCACCTGGTCCTTACCGGGTTCCTGCCGGAGCTGGCCCTTGAACTCGGGAAACGGCGCCAAGCACCCCCCCGCGCGCCGGTCCTCAAAATCGTTCGGCGGAATCCCGCTGGTTACGCCGGGTTCCAGCAGGTCCTCGATCCGCTCCAGGTAGTAGCGAGGGATGCGGAAGCAGCCCGTGGCGCCGTGGCCGTCCTCATCATTCTCGAACAGGACCACCTTCTCGCGGTGGTCCTTGCTCGAGCCCGTAAATTCGCGCGTGTCGCCCGTGGTGAACACCAGATCCTTCATCAGGCGCTGCAGAAGGAACTGGCGCGAGTTGAGGTCATGTTTGACCAGCGCCCACGGGACTTCCGTCCAGCCGCCGATCCTAACCCTCAACTGCGGGGGAGGCGGGCTTGGGCTCTTCTTTTTGGATGAGTTTGCCATCTTTGTCGACCTCTTCCAGTTCGGGCGCCATGAGATGCGTCTGGCACACCGGAGTTAGCGGCGGATAAACCTTCTCACCAGGCCGCACTACAAACGTACCCATATCGCAGACGCGAAACGAGCATAATTGCGTCCAAAGAATGGACTTCTTATGCCCGCAGTGAGCGCACTTCACTTTGACCACCTCGCCGCGTTCGTAGAATCGCATAAACCGTACCGTGCGGCGCTGCGCTTCGGTGAACATAGGATTCGGCGCCGGCATCAGCAACTCCACCTCACTCAGCAGGCGGCAGTACCGGGCATTGGGATCTGCCGGTCCGCCCATGGAAGCGGAACGTAGATCTGCAGGAGGCTCCGGGCGATCGACGGCTTTCTTACCTCTTGGCATGTGCCCTCCTCACAATGCGCGAAAGCGCGCCTTCCGGTTTCTCCAGGCCGAGCAATACCCGTTCTTCCTTCGTGAGTTTGGCGAGCGCCACGGAGCGCTTGATTTCCGTCGTAGTGTCCACCACGCGCATTTCCTCCACGTAGAGCTGCTCGCGCTCAATGGCTCCAATCAGAGCCTGTGCTTCCTGCGCTACGACGGCGCCCACTTATAAGTCTGGAGTCGCCAGGACTTGCGCATCGCAGCCATACTGACATCCGCAGTTTTTCAACAAAACGAAATACCCGATCTGACGTTTGGACATGTTCACCTTTCTTCCGTGGAGGCCAGTGCCGGCCGAAACCGGCACCGGAAAGGTTGCCCCCACAGAGCCTGCTAACTCAAAACCTTTAACATACAGTCCTGACATCGTAACTCCCTTCTACCTTTGGGCAGAATTTCCAAAATCTTTCCGATGTCCTTATTCCAAAATTCCCACAAGCCCGCCATCTTGCCGCAAATTTCGCAGCGATCCCAACCGAGGCACTGATTCGGATCTAAAACAGGCTTTCTTGAAGAGGGTTTTTTAGCCATAGGTCGCGTCTCCATTCCTTCCATTCTTTCAACCACTGCTCCCGGACCTCGGGCGGCCCTACCCACGGATAAAGCTCGAAGACCGGCAGACAGCAGAGATGGGCGCCGGATACCTTGTCGATCGGCTCCCCCTCGATCCGCTTGTCGCAATAGGTGCAAGTCGGAGTGATGCTGCAGAACTCTTCGAGGGCGCCTTCTATATCATTGACCAGAAAGTTCGAAGATTCGTTCCCGGCAGGTAGCACAGCGGTTCATCAATTCGTAGACGTTCTTCCACATGTCCACATTGCCGAGAAACAACAGCGCATCGCGGCCGTGCGGCAGAATCAATTTCACTTCGCGCAGCGGAGTGCCATGCTTGTACCCACGCCGCTGCATCTCGAAGACCAGCTCCTTATGGCGATCCTCGATCGCGTCCAGTTCCACCAGCCCGCCGCGGATGTAGCCGGTCAAATCCTTTCCCTGGCGGAGGGCGCCGGCGAACATGTGCATTTCCAGGTGTTCGCCCAACAGGTGAGCGCGGCACAACCAGGTCGTAGGGACGTTCCACATTCTCATAGATGTCTCTCGATGAAGTACTCCACCTTGTACGTCCGGGTGATTCCCGCTTTGACGACGGCGGGCAGCGCACCGGGCCGAACCGCGCGGAGCACGTACGAAGGATGGATCACTTGAGTCTGTAGGATGTCCCTCGCGACGGTATGCGGTGAAAGGCCCTTGGCGGGATCGTGTTTCCAGAACACGAATGGCCCGACACTTTTCGCCACGCACCACCAGGTGGGAGACTCTACCCTCTCGTTATCGGAAGGCTGTACGCTACCGCCTTCAGCCATTCGTATTCCTCTTCCAGATCGGAAAGCACGTTATCCATGCCGACCGTTTCCGCGTTCGCGATCAATTGCTCCATATGGTCCACGTGAGACCGGACTTCCGTCTTGGTCTTTCCGGTGAAGGCCAGGAAATCGGACTCCTCCATTTGTGTCAACGCGGCCCCTATCAGGGCGGCGCGGTAGTATTCGTTGGGTGATTGTGCAGCGGCGCTCATGCTTCTCCCTCCGGCAATTTGATTTTCTTCTCCTGCGCGATCATCCGGATGAAGGCGACGATCGAACCACTCGTGAGGATGGCTTGGTTCAACCATTTCACGCCCAACTCGCGCGCGTCGAACGTGAGCATTACCAGGTCCTTGGCCTCGAACAGTCCTTGTGAACGGTACATGACGAGCATCCTGTTATAGTGCGTCTGGATGAGCGCGGCATGCCCGTGTTTCAGCAGGACGGAGTCCCTACGATCGTAGATTACTCCGATCTGCGAGCCGATCATAGGTGTGTCTTCATACAGAACCCGGCCGCCGTCGAGCACATAAGGCCCCACGGTCGGGTCTACGAAGTCCGCCTTGCGGCGCGCGTCGAATTCATTTCTGTAGTAATCCGCCATCAGTAGCACCTCACCCGGATCGAGAGCAGCTCCGCGTCAGCCGGCATGTAATGCTTTGCCAGCATCAGCGATCGCCACCACTGAATCTTTTCATCGAGGTTGAGCCGGATCCATCCTTTTGGATAGAGGCCGAACATGCCGTAACCCTCTTTCACCTGCCCTGCATGGCGAAACGAAAAATCGAAAAAAGACTGGCAGGCGCGCGCCAGGTTTTCATCACCCCTGCGTTTAGACTCACGTTTCTGTTTGGCGGTTTCACGACGGAGTTGCTGAATTTCCTTAGTCTGTAAGAGGCTCATAGGACTTGTTCTCCGCTTTGTAGCTGAGCCAGCGGATCGCGTGTGAGAGGATCACGGCGCCGTCCGGATCGAAGAAGCCGGGGTTGCCCCTACCGATGCAGCGATCGCGAAAGTCGATCAGAACCCTGCGCACAGCGTCCGCCATGCCGGGCGATCCCATCGGAGACTGCCACTTGGAGGGAAGGAATCCGTCCTTTCCTTCGGGCGGCATCGACAGCCACCCATCGAGTGCGAGAACCAATTCAGCCAGTCTCGCCGAATCGGCATGATCGATTTCAGCGTCGATCTCTCTTTTTCCTGCCCGGTCCCACAGGCTTTGAATCTTGTGGGCCAGTTCCAGCATTTCCTTCAACGTCTCGTTTGGATCCATGTTCCTGTTCCCTTTCTCCGGCCTTGTGGGCCTCATACCAATAAATCGTGACCCCGGTAGGGACACGCCGGACGATCTGGTCGTAAAACGTGCGGTACTGCTCGATGACTTCTCTCACGGAAAGCCGTCGTCCGACCACTCTCCGTTCGCCACCTATTTCGATCACCTCTCCTTCCGCTGCAGGCCTGGAGAGGGCCGCCATGTTGAATTTCTTCTTGCCGGGATCGTTGTCCGGCACTTTGATTATTTGCGTGGCCTTCGCCATACTCTATCCTGCTTTCTTCTTCTTTTCTAACTTTTCTTCCAACAGCTCCACCTTGGAAGATTCTCGATCCCGCGCTGATGTTTCGATCTGCGGCAGTTCAAAAAATGTGCTGGATCCGAGCACCGTGCTGCTCAGCGCCCGTACCATGTCCACTTCAATCTTGGCCGCGTTAACGATCGTTTGCGAGACGGCGCAGATCGCTTTTGCTCGATCCAGGTCCATAGGCTTCTCGGAATCTTTGAGCGCCTCCAGGGTTTCGAACAGATGGTCCCGCAGATCGCTGATCTTGTTTTTTGCCACGTAGCCTCCTTATCTCCTGCTTCAGTTCGCTTTGCAGTTGCACCACCTCGATCAGTTCGTGAGGAATGCCCCACCGGTTCCGGATGACATTCTCGGCGAAGGAGATCAATTCCAGATTATCGATCTCGCAGTGCGACCGGTTCTTGTCCTTGAACACCACCATGTGACCTGGCGGAATCGGGCCTTTGTGCTGCTCCCACAGGTAGCGGTTATACAGCGGCCATGCCTTATCGTTGCCGAAACCGGACGGCTCGCCCTTCTTGGCCTCCCGCACTTTGATGCGCAGGTAGCCGTCCCGGTCCGACCGTATCGTCCCGATCGGAAACTTCCGCGCCGGAATATGCCCGGGCTTGAACTGCGTTTCCTTCATGCGACCGGGCCCCCAACCGGGCATTTTCTTTCCCTTGTTGTGCGGAATCATGCCCTTCTTGAATTGCGTGACCACCGACCGCGGCGGGCCCCCTTTGTGCAGCTGGCCGGACTCGTCGCTCGTCAGAAATTCCACCGTCTTGTGGATGTCCAGCTTCGCGGCCATGCGGTAGATTGCAGTCGTCTTCCGATGCAGGAACCACGCGACACTCGAAGTCTTGACGTGCGGGTAGATGTTGCGCAGCTTTTCAATCTCAGCTTCAGTCCAGAAGCGCCGCCTCATCCCTTGCCCTCCCGCCAGTTCAGCGCCAGCTTCGGATTTACCAGCAGCGGGACCGTCAATCGCACCGCGCTCTCCATCACGTATTTGACCGCCTCCATCACCTGCAGGGCAAATTTCTTGGTTCCCTCGACCTCGCCAATCAGCTCGTCGTGAATCTGGAGGACCTGGTGAAACTCTGGCACGGCCTTTGCCAGCAGGATCTGCGCCCACTTCACGACGTCGGCCGCGGTGCCCTGAATCCGGCTGTTGAACGCCTGCCGTTCGGCGTGCCCGCGCATGTACGCATCGCCGGTGTTGATGTGCGGCAGATGCCGGCGGCGCCCGAACAGCGTGGTGACGAACTCGTGATCGTGCGTGAACTTGTGGATCGCGCCCGTGTATCGCCGCAGGACCTTGTAGCGCTCGCGCAGCAGCGGCCACACCTCCCGCGCTTTTTCCTCTCCAAACTCCTCGATCAGCGTGAACAGCGAGAGGCCGTACGCCAGCGCGAAGTTGACCACCTTGCCGCCCGGCCGATCGATGTTCAAAGCATTCGCCGTCTCGGTATGCAAATCGAGACCGTGTTCGTAGGCGTACACCAGGCTCGGATCGCGGCTGAAATGCGCGATCAGGCGCAACTCCAACTGGTTGAAGTCGGCCACGATCATGTGCGTGCCGGGCCGCGGAATCACCAGGCGCCGGATGTCTATGTCGAATTCCGTGAAGGACTCTCCGTGCCAGGTGTCGTCCTCGCACACCATGTCGATCAGTTTGACGTGGAGCGCATCGCGGGGGACCTGCTGGAGGTTTCCACTAAAGCGGCCGGTTTTCGTTCCCGGCTGCCACATCTTCGGATGAAAGCGGCCGTCCTCTCCGACACCGTCGACGAACTTCATCAGATCCGTACCGCGCTTTTTGTCCAGGTCGCCCCACTCCACGAAGTGCTTGGCGATCGGACAGCCGAGCTTGGCGTAATGCTGCATCGCCGGATCGTCCGTCTTGTACTTGCCGGTGGCGGTGCGGTAGGGAACCATGAGAGGCTCCTTGCCGCGGCCCTGGCTCTGCGACACCATCATCTCGGGGTAGCCGAGTTCGTCTATGATAATCGACGCGATCACCTGCCGTTGTCCTGGAGAGACTGGACGGCCGGCCTCCTTGCACATGAACCCTTCGAGCTCCTGCTGCCGTTTGGTGACCCCGGCGAGAACCCGCATGGTTTCGTTCATGTCGATTTGCACGCCGCGGATCACCATATCGCACAGCACTTTGATGAGCGGAATCTCGACATTCAGATAGTCGCCCATCACGTTCTGGCGCTTCATTTCGGGCTCCATCCACTCGTGGAGCATCAGGCCGTGGATCGAGTCATCCGTGTTGTACACGGTCATGACGTCGATCGGGATCGTGCCGTAATCTTTGACCTTGCCGCCCATGTGCTCTTCGGCGGTCTTGATCGGGCGCCCCAAAATCTGCGGCACGATCTCCTTCAACCGGAGCGCGCGGGGGTTCGACAACCACGTCTCCTCGTCGACCAGCCAGGTTGCGATCTGTGAACAGCGAATCGAGTCGCCAAGCTCGATGCCGTACACCTTCGACAGGCCGGATTCGATCTCGCCGCCGTGCGCTACTTTGAGGATCTTCTGGTTTTCCAGAATCGGTTTGAGCTTACTGAGGACCAGTTCCTCGGGCAGGTTCTGCTTATCCAGCAACCCGATGTCGTGGCCAGTTGGGCAATACCAGCCAACATATTCGCTATCTTCGTGCACAGCCACGCCAACACCAGCAAGATCCGGGCGAGTAACCCACCAGCCAGGCCGTGTTTCATAGTCAAGTCCGATCTCCTTATGTTTTTCCAGACGCTCGCACATCCGGTTGAGGCCGGATTCGGATTGCACACAAATTCGTTTCATTCCATGTTCCGTGGGGGGTTGTGGGGGGGAAATTTGAGGATAGGGGATACCGGGCGTGTTTGTAAAGTTACGCCGGCGCGCCGTCAATCGTCACAGTGTGCCCCACGGTTTCCAGTTTTTCGCGGTGACCTGTGGCTGTGACGCAGACCCATCCGGTCGTAGCTTCCAGCTTTGAGACCTTGACGGGCCCCTCCACATACTGGATCTCCACTTTGCGGCCTTCGGCCAGTGCCTTCGATATCTTGTTTTCCAATCTCTCTTCCATGTTCAGACTCCTTTCAAAATCACTTTTGCATTCGCGATCGCTGCACGTATCTGATCAGCCGGGAGACTGCCAGGATCAGCGCCTCCAGCATCTTCAGGATAAGCAGCACGATGATAACGTACCCGATTCCCCACAAGAGCATGAACTTCACCGTCGCCCTTTCGGCCGGCTTCGTCGTTATCCAGGAATACTATGATACGCCGATCGCCAGACAGCTGAACCAACTTGTCGGCCTGTTCGCGCGAGGCCGTGCTCCCGAGTAGGGCCAGCGGTAGAACCGGGAAGCCATAAGGGTCACGAAAATCGCGCGTAGCTTGCCACACCATGAGCGCATCGACCACCCCCTCCACCAGAACTGCCACCGAAGGCTTGTTCCCCGGCTTCTCCCACATCTCAGCCCCATACTTCAGTCCCACCATTTTTCGGAAC
>Ga0181538_10000706_pt1 | contig 39626 bp, 30 predicted proteins | sample PEATcosm2014_Bin_40_FD_119773 | JGI IMG/M metagenome (GOLD analysis project Ga0181538, IMG submission 119773) | Peatland microbial communities from MTU Mesocosm Facility, Houghton, MI, USA - PEATcosm2014_Bin23_30_metaG | ecosystem: Environmental > Terrestrial > Soil > Wetlands > Peat | place... | reverse complement strand
TGCGCCATGGTCATGTTCCGGCAAACCAGCTGCACCATCAGAGCCCGGCCCTCCTGCTGCTGACGTTCGCGCTTGCAACCGGTGCGGCCGGTGGGATCGGCTTTGGCCAGCTTCGGCTTTACCGCGGCCAGCGTCCGGGCATCCACGGGCCGGTCTTCATAGTGGAACTTGATCTGGTAACGCTCGATCAGCAGAGCGCGCAGCATGGCGCGGAGCACGCCGCGGGCCTGCGCATTGTTCTGTGCGTCAATCGTCAAGTTGGCCGGCGCTTTGGCGAAGATGCTGATGTTGTGCGATGTGGTGGAATCGTCGGCCAGCCATTTCGGCACGCCCGCCGGCTCCTCGAAAAGAGCCAGGCCAAAGGCTTGCCGGATGAGGCTCATGAGGGGCATGCAGGTCGCCGTCACCCGGCCCGCCGACTCGAATCGCGGCGCGCGGCTCATGTTGTCGTTACAGGGCCACTTGATGGATGCTACTTCAAACTGCGGCGGCGGAAGCGGGGGCAGACTCTCCGCCACACCGGGCGGATTCGCCGACGGCTGCTCCGTCACGCGCTCAACCGCCAGAACCGGTTGCGGGACTGTGCCGGGTTCGAGTGTAAGCCCGAGCTGCTTCACCGCATCGAGGCCCGGTCCGTTCGCGGGGCCGGCGTCGGTGATGATCCTGGCCCGCACAACCAGATCGATATCCCAGCCTCCTTCCAGGCCGGTGTGATTCACTACCGGCAGGTCGGCGATCGGAGTGGCGAGCAGGCGTCGAAGCCTCTCGGCAAACGCATCCATGGTGATGTTGCGGCATTCGATTTTGGAGTACCGGATGCCGCCATCGAGAACCGGGCGCGGGTCGTGGCATCCGGAAAGATTGGAACGATCGGCCGTGGCGCTGAACTTCAACTCGCCCTTGCCCTTCGAGAGCACGTACACCGGCGCTGGCCGCGTGTCCGGCTTGACCGCCAGCCGGAACCGGTCCTCGATCAGCGCCTGCAGCATCAGGCGCAGTTGTTCGGGACGCGTTCCTGGCTTCGTCTTCGCGACTATTTCGAAGCGGTCGTAGTCGAGCCAGCTCGGCCCTCCGGATACTTTGTCGGCGTCGACGTTGTAAGCCATGCGGATCAGGTCCAGCATGGTGGCCCGGCGCAGTTCGTAGCGGTCGCCCGTGAGGAATCCTCCTTGCATGGCGTGTGCGGGGTTTTTCACCCAATCGAGACGCGGGCTCACATGGACATCGGCGATGTCGAACACCGGTTTCGCCGCCGGCGATTGGGCCGGCGATGCGCCGGACAGAAGAACCAGAAAGCTGAGGCAGGCGCGCCCTGGCATGTGTCGAGAATATCTTGCGTGGGCGCGGCGCGCAAGTTCCCCATCTTGCATATGATGTCAAGATGACGCTCGGGCAGACGATCGGGACGTGCTTTCTTCTGTTCACCGCGGGCGGCGCGGCGCTGGCACAAGTGGCCCCGCAAGAAGTCGTGTTCGCGAGCGGCTCGCTCCAGTTGCACGGATTTCTTTGGAAGCCGGATGGCGCGGGACCGTTTCCCGCCATTCTATGGAATCATGGCAGCGAAAAGCGTCCGGGCGCGCAGCCCGAACTGGCCAAGTTCTACACCGATCACTCCTACGTCTTTTTCGTTCCCCATCGCCGCGGACAAGGCCGTTCGCCCGGGCCTTACATTCAGGACCTGGTGTCCGAAGCACCGCCATTCGAGCGCGGGCGGCGGATGATGGAGTTGCAGGAAGAGGAAGTCGCGGACGTAATCGCTGGGCTCGCTTTTCTCAAGTCGCAGAGCTTCGTGGATGCCGGCCGGATCGCCATTTCCGGCTGCTCGTACGGAGGCATACAAACGCTGTTGGCCGGCGAGCGCGAATTAGGAGTAAGAGCTCTCGTGCCGTTCGCGCCCGGAGCCATGTCGTGGGACCGGAACTCCGCTGTGGGCGACCGCCTGAGCGTTGCCGTGGGACGACAGAAGGCGCCGGTTTTTCTCTTGCAGGCGAAAAACGATTACAGTCTCGGGCCGAGCCATGCGCTCAGTAAGGAAGCGGCCCGGAAACACCGCGATTTCGAATCGACAGTTTACCCCGCTTTCGGACGCACGGCCCAGGACGGGCATTGGGGCTTTTGTTCCACCGGTACGGATGTCTGGGGAAGCGACGTGCTGGCGTTTCTCGATGCGCACATGAAATAGCGGGTCTATCCCCCGCCCGAATCGATCGCGCCGGTGCCGGCTTCCTCCTCCACCTTCGTGCCTTTGTTGTCGATGCGCTGGCCTATCGTGCCCCGCATGTGCATCTGGTCTTCGGTTGCGCCGATCCCCGAGAGCTTCCGCGGGTGGCTGGTGGGGTTCTCGTCGGTCAACCTTACAGGTGCCATTGGTACCCTCCACAAGTGCTAGCTGATTATGGTTCGCCCTCGAAAGAAAGTCAATTGTTTCTTTTTTTCGCAAAAAGATGTTCGATATCCGGCCGGAATTCCTGAATCAAATTGGTCCCGGCCGTGAACATTACGCCGAAATTACCGGCCTGGACGCCTTGGTGCAATGGGCTGTATCCGCGCGGATGCCACAACTCGGGGATCATCGTGCCGGCGTAAATTCCGGCTAGTCCGGACACGTCGAACACGCGCTGGCCGGATTGATCGTAGGTAAACAGCGTCCGCTCCAGCGCGTGGCCGACGCGTGACACCGCGCGGCGGTCGTGCGACCGCAGATAGCGTGTATCGTGATGCAGCATGGCGGCCAGCGAGTAATGCACGCTGCCGTCGATCATCGCGCTATAGAACCGGTTCTCCAGACGATGCGTATAACCGTGAAAACCGACACCCCACTCGGTCGGCGCGTGCCCGATGTGATCCAGTAGAGCCGTGCCAGAAATCTGGAGCGCCGGCTGGGTACCCAGAATAGTCTCATGCAGGTACCCATGCCAGCGTTCGTGCCGCGTGAGCGGTCTGTATGTGTTGCCCGTTGTGACAGTGGCCGCCGGCTTCGCAGCCGGCGCAATCGTGCCCGATGGAACCAATTCCTGTCCACTCAGTCCAGGCAAGATCAACAGAGCCAGGGACCAACTCGGCCAGCGCCGCCACAACGATGCCGTGAGTGCTAAGAATTCCATCGTTAAGTTTCCTCGACTATAGCCCGGAGGAGTTATTCCAGGCAAGAATTTCCACGGGACTTTTTTGCGGGTCCCCTCAATGCGGGTATCCGAGCGCCCGTTTGAACGCCTCCAGCGAATTGAAAACGATGGGGCAATAGCAGGCGCGGTCGATGAGCTGCCACATGCGGCTGGCGAGCGATCCCTGCCCGCGCACCAGGTGCGGAAAGCGCTGGCAGGTATCGGGACGGGCATCGTACACGGAACAGAGCGTGCCATCCAGGAAAATGCAGCCCGATTCCTCGGACCGGCGCAGAATTCGCCCCTCTTCGAGGGTCACTTCCGTGCAATCCGCCAGAAACTTCGCGGGCGTCGTGCGCAGGTATCGCGCGAGGCGCTCCACATCGCGCTCCGCCACCGTGACCGTGGCCAGCTTGCAGCAGTTGGCGCACCGGGTGCAATCGATCTGCTCCTCGATTTCCTCGGCGATGTGGCGCAGATTGCGGTCGGAATGGCTGTGCGTTTTCAGATACCGGCGGAAGCGTTCGTTTTCCGGCCGTTTTTTCTCTCCCAGCAGTTTGATCTGCACCAGATCGGTGACCATGTAATTTCCAGAGTAATACGCCCCTAACGGTTGCGGCTCGGCAAGTTATTTGTCAATAGGCAGGCACAATTCCGAGCCGCGTGCGTAAACAAGCGGCTTTCAGCGTTTTTCCGCAAACTGCTAATAGAGGGATAATCAGGGGCATGCATCGCCGCCTGTTCCTGGAAGGCGCGGCCGCCGCCATGTTCGCGGGCATCGCGCCGGGTCAGACCGTCGAGTTGGAAGAAGCCACCGTTGCCGATCTGGCGCGCTTCTCCGCCCGCGAGTTGACGGAGCGCTACCTGGCCCGCATCCGCGAGGTGGACCCGGCGCTGCGGTCGGTCATCGAGATCAACCCCGACGCCGCCAGCATCGCCGCGGAGCTGGATCGCGGACCGAAGCGCGGCCCGCTGCACGGCATGCCGGTGCTGATTAAGGACAACATCGACACCGCCGACCTGATGCACACCACGGCCGGATCGCTGGCGCTTGCCGACGCGCCCACGCCGCGCGATGCCGGCCTCGTAGAGCAATTGCGCGCCGCGGGCGCGGTCATCCTGGGAAAAACCAACTTGAGCGAGTGGGCGAATTTCCGCTCCTCGCGGTCGGTGAGCGGATGGAGCGCGCGCGGCGGGCAGACGCGCAATCCCTACGCGCTCGATCGCAGTCCGTGCGGCTCGAGCTCGGGTTCGGGCGCGGCGGTGGCGGCGAATCTCTGCGCCTTGGCGGTGGGCACGGAGACCGATGGCTCCATCGTCTGCCCGTCCTCGATGAACGGAATCGTCGGGATCAAGCCCACGGTGGGACTGGTCAGCGGCCGCGGAATCATTCCCATTTCGCACAGCCAGGATACCGCCGGGCCGATGGCGCGCACCGTGCGCGACGCCGCGATTCTGCTGGGCGCGCTCGCCGAAGGCCCGCACGCGCAGGCGGACTACACCAGTTTTCTCGAAAGCGACGGCCTGCGCGGCGCCCGCTTGGGAATCGCGCGCAAGTTCTTCGATCTTTCGCCCGACGTGCAAAGAGTGATGGAAGGCTGCCTGGCGCAGATGAAGCAAATCGGCGCAGCCCTGGTGGATCCCGCCGATCTCCCTTCCTTCGGCAAATACGACACCAACGAGAATCTGGTGCTGCAATACGAGTTCAAGAACGATCTGAACGCCTACCTGGCGGCGCGGAAGACCGATCTGACGTTGGAAAAACTGATCGCCTTCAACCAGCAGCGTCGCGCCGAAGAGATGCCCTACTTCGAGCAGGAAATTTTCCTGGAATCGCAGCGGCGCGGCACCCTGAACGATACCGCCTACCTCACGGCGCTAGCCGCGAACCGCAAGCTGTCGCGTGCCGAGGGGATCGACGCGGTGCTCAAGCAGCACAAAGTGGACGCCATCGTCGCGCCCACCACCGGACCGTCGTGGCTGATCGACTGGGTCGCCGGCGATCACGATACCGGCGGCTGCTCCACTCCCGCGGCGGTAGCGGGATATCCGCACGTCACCGTCCCCGCCGGGTTCGTGCACGGGCTGCCGATCGGAATCTCGTTTTTCGGGGCGGCATGGAGCGAGCCGGTGCTGCTCCGCCTGGCGTACTCCTTCGAGCAGGCCACCAAGGCCCGCCGTCCGCCAAGGATGCTGAAGACGGTGGAGTGGGGGTAGTCTTTGCTTTGCGAGAGTCTTCCTCCGCATCTCCGCGGTGAGCGCAGGATTTTGTCCTGCAAATCGAGGTGCGATATGGCTGGTAGTGGTCGTGACTCATAAGTGGCTGTGGACACGGTGAGTTTGTGGCCGGCCTTCGCCATAGCGTGGGCGACGGGAAACAGGAATTGACTTGCAAAGATGGGCCGCTGGAGCAGCGCGTCCTGATCCCGCGATCGGGGGAGCCTTCCAAAGTGGCCGGAACCCGCCGCCTGCGCGGTGCAGCACTTCGCCGTTTGGGAACCTCGTGACCGATTGGTGGCGACAAGGGCTGTCGCCAGGAATCCGGGGCGGCCCAAGGACTGCAATTCTCCTGATTAGCATTAGCGGACGAGGCTGCGATTACGGGGCGAATGGGATCTACCGATGGGCACGGGTTTGGAAGGCGTTCCAGTTCATGCGTGTGTGAGGACCTGCTCCCCACCAGCGTCTAGGAAAGCAGCATGGATCTCCAGGCGGCGGCGTTCCGCCTTTTGCGCCAACTCCGCGTACCCAGGCGCCCCGTGGAGCGACTCAAGCCACGGATCCCGGGCCAGAGACGACGCGCAGAGAAAACCGCCATCGATCACCTTACAGAGAGTCACCATGGCCCGCTCCCGCTGGTTGATGCGTGCCAGGTGGCGGGCAATGTAGAAAAGAGTTTCGGGGTCTGGGTGAATCAGCGTCTCCAGCTCCGCGATAGGCCTTAGACATTCCGCGAAGTTGCCCTCCAAATAAGCCCGCAGGGAATGCATGACGGCCCCGATCAGGCCGGCAACCGGTAGCGCCCCGTACGTCCCCGTTCCGGAAGCCTCGCGCTGGCGTAGCCGTTCTAAGGCCTCCTGGTTACGGTCCATCGCGGCCAGCGCGGCGGCGTCCAGGTAGTAGCCGCCCTTGGTGTCGTAACAAGCCAACGTCTTCTCATACTCTCCCTGCAGGAAATAAGTGTGCTCGACGCTTGTCGTGACGTGCGGATCGAGTCGGCGCGCGTAATTGTGGGCCGCGACGGAAGCCGCCAGTTCGTCGCCATAACGGCAGGCCTGGACCAGGCCCGCAAACAGGTCCGGGTCGTGGCGCCGGAAACGGGCGCGATCGAGTAGCCGGATTATGGCTTGTTGCGATCGGCCCCGGTCGCATTCGATCGGGGTATACAGGTTGTGCGCGAGCGCCAGGTCCGGATTCAGGCTGAAGGCCCGGCGGAACTCCTCGTCGGCCAGTTCATAGATGTCCTCGGTGTCTCCGGCAAACTTTTCCAGAAAGCGATGGATCCTTCCCAGCCGCGCCCACGCCGGAGCATAGTCCGGGTCCTCTTCTAAGCACTGCAAGTAGAGGTCGCGGGCGAGCCTCATGTTTTCAATGGTTCGATGCACCGAGAGCTGGTTGGCGCGAAGATAGTATTCGTATGCTTTGGCGCTGGTGGGCACGTCGTGGCGGAGTATTCGGCGTTCCCGTTCCGTTAGGGGCAGCATCAGAGACTGCACGATCTGGTTAGCCAAGCCGTCCTGAACCTGAAAAAGATCGTCCATGGACGCGTCCAGCGTGTCCGACCAGATCAAGGTTCCACTGGGAGCTGCCAGAAGCTGGCAGGAGAGCCGGAGTTGCGCGCCAATGCGCATCAGGGAACCCGCTAGAATGGCGTCGACATCCGCTTCTACGGCGATCTTCTTCGGGTCCGCGGGCTGCCCTTCGAATCGCAGGGCCATCAGGGTCGACCGCACGGTCAAGCTGTCGATGCCGGACAGAGAGTTGCTGATGGCGTCCGGAAGGCTGTAGGCAAGGAATTCGGTCTCCTCATCTTTGCGAAGAATCCGAAACGGCAGCACAATCAAGCGCGTGGCTGCCCGGGCGGGCGATGCGGCAACTGCGCCAACGGAAGCCGTTTCGACGTCCAGCGCCTGAAGCATTTCAAGTGCTGTGGCAAAGCGATCTTGTGGCCGCTTCGCCAGAGCGCGCCGGATCACCCCATTGAGCACGTCGATCTCTCGCGCACCGCCGAGCTCCGACGGTTCGTGGTGCATCACCCGATACAAAATGTCCACGAACGAGTCCCCACCAAACGCAGCCCGCCCGGCGAGCATCTCGTAAAGGATGCAGCCGGCCGCGAAAATGTCGCTGGCCGGACCGGCCACCGCGCCGCGGGCCTGCTCTGGCGACATGTACTGCGGCGTGCCGAGAATAATTCCGGGAGCCGTCAGATTGGTCGCCGTGGGCGCGGACTCCACGCCGGCCGAGAGCGAATTACCGGTTAAGCGTGCCAGCCCAAAATCGAGCAGTTTGACACAATGCGGAGTCAGGAAGACATTGGAAGGCTTGAGATCTCGGTGGACGATACCGAGGCCGTGCAAGGCGCCTAGGGCCAGCAGGACCTGACGCGCAATCTGCACCGTTTCGGAGGTAGCCAGAGGCCCGTCCGCCAGACGGTCTGCCAATGATCGGCCTTCGAGCAACTCCAACACCAGGAACAGCGTCTCGCCGTCTTCGCCGACCTCGAACAACTGGCACACGTTTGGGTGGTTGACTCGGGCGAGCGACCGGGCCTCGCGCCAGAGCCGCTCGCGGACTTCGGCCGTTTCGCCCCCCCGAATGGTTTTGATCGCGACGGCACGCTGCAGCCGTTCGTCCCAAGCCTGGTAGACAACCCCCATGCCGCCTTCGCCGATTCTGCACACAATCCGGTAGTGCCCGATCGTCTGCGGCATCATCATCAACATTTTATGCTAGACGCGTGCCATGCGCCGCGCCACGGGTTTCACATAGACCGAGAATCGCAAACTCCCAGATCGTCCATCTGAAAGGCGACCCGAATCCCAGAATGCGGGATGGGCTCGAACGCGTCTGCGATCAGCAGGCGTTCACCTCTCGCATGCGGAAGGTCTTTCATTGTTGCACCGTCAGGTAGAGCGTCTGCTGCACCGGTACTCCGCCGACGCTGACGTTGATCTGGGAATCGCCGTTGGCCACTTGGGGAACGGTGATGTTGAACTGATATAACCCGACGGCATTCGGCGCCAGGCCAGCGTAGGTCAACACGGCCGGCGTCTGCCCGAAGCTGATCGACAGATTCGGAATGTTGTTCGACTGGCTGACGACAACTCCCGGCGCGATCGCGGGTGTCACCGGGCCGAAGCCGATACCGTATGCGGTGATCATATCTCCGGGCTTGGCCGGCCGGAACGGAACGCCCGGAATCAATCCGCTGTTGCCCACATACGTGACCCCATCCTGAAACAGCGCGACCAGGTATTGCTTGCCGCCGATGTTGAAGCTCGCCGGAGCGAGCATGCCCGGCGCGGCCGCCGCCTGCTGTCCGGTGAACGGCGCGCTGGTTCCCGCGCAGGTGGTTACCGTGATGTTCACTGAACCCGTGGCGGAATCCGCGGGTGCCTGGACATTGATCTGCCCGCCGCTGATGTAATACACGAACCCGGCGTTGCCGCCGATGGATACGCTCGAAGTATCCAGGCCGGTGGGGGCGTTAGCGCCCTGAAAATCGGAGCCCGTCCACAAGCGCGTGTCGACGGCCAGGTTGGAGCCTTTCACCTCCAGCCAGGACCCCGGAGCAAAGTTGGAAAATCCGCCGAAGTCGGTCGCGGAGTTGATGGAGGCGATGGACGGCGGCGCGGAGATGGTGCACGCTGTGCCTCCGCCAGAGGGCGCGGCAATGGCACTCGCGTTGAACTGCACCGGCGAGAATCCCGCGACCGTTGCCGTCACCGTGACAGCCCCCGGGTTCGCGCCCAGCGTCAGTTGCACGCTGGCCGTGCCGGTGGAATCGCTCACTACGCTGGCCGCACTGAGCGTAGCGGCGCCTGAAGCGACGGCAAAGTTGACCGCGACACCCGGGACCGGAGCACCAGCGCTCCCATTCACGACGACTTGTAGGGGATTCGGCAGCGTCCATCCAACTTGCCCGGTTTGGTTATCGCCGCTCCCGGAAATCGAAAGTCCGCTGGGAATATCGGGGGTCAGCTTGCGCACGGCATTGCCCCCAGGGTCCACGAGATAGACGTTGCCGCCCGGATCCACTGCCACGCCGATCACCCCGAACGATGCGTTTGTGGCCAGCCCGCCGTCGCCGGAATAGCCCGCAGCTCCGTTGCCGGCGATCGTGGTAATGATGCCGCTCGGAGAGACCTTCCTGATGTAAACGGTGTCGCCGAAGTACAGGTTTCCGGAAGTGTCGAAAGCCAGACCAGCGACGAAACCCAGTGCCGCGCTGGTAGCCTTTCCTCCATCGCCGAAGTGGCCGCAACCTCCCGTGCCGGCGTAAGTGGAGATGGTTCCATTCGCATCAACCTCTCGGACTACACAACTGAACTCGTCCGAAATGTAGAGGTTGCCCGAAGAATCGGTCGTCACGTCGGTTGGCCGGTCCAACTCGGCACTGGTAGCTGGACCTCCATCGCCGGAGTAGCCCGCGGTTCCGTTGCCGGCTACGGTGGTGATGATCCCATTGGGTGATACCTTGCGGATGCGCCGATTGAACACGTCCGCGATATAGAGATTCCCGGCGGCATCGACTTTCACGCCTTCCGGGTAATTCAACTGAGCGCTAGTCGCCGGACCTCCGTCGCCGGAAAAGCCGCCCGTTCCATTGCCGGCCACGGTTGTGATGATGCCGCTGGCCGAGACCTTTCGAACGCGGTTATTTCCGCTGTCCCCAATGTAGAGGTTGCCGGCGGAATCGAGTGCCACACCATATGGTCCGATCTGCGCGCTGGTAGCGGGCACTCCATCGCCGGAAAAGCCGCCCCCGCCCGCGACCGTTGTAATGACGCCATTGGGCGATACCCTGCGGACGCGCTCGTTCAAATAGTCCACGACGTAGAAGTTCCCCGCCGCGTCGGCGGCCGCGCCCGTCGGGTCAAACAACTGCGCGCTGATGGCCGGTCCTCCGTCGCCGGAAAAGCCGGTCCCGTTGCCGGCAACGGTATTGATGATGCCGGCTGGCGAGATCTGGCGGACGCGAGAGTTAGTGGAGTCGGCGATGTAGAGATTTCCGGAGGAGTCGATTGCGGCCGCGACTGGGTTACTAAACCCGGCGCTAGTGGCTGGGCCCCCATCGCCCAAGCCGGGTTTGGTCGCGGGACCTGCGATGGTGGAGATAATGCCGCTGGCGGATATCTTGCGAATATCCCCGAAGGACTGTTCCACAACGTAGAGGTTGCCACTGGCGTCGATCGCTAAACCGTTCATGGCGCCAAGCTCCGCGCTGGCAGCCGCGCCGCCATTGCCGGACTCGCCGTTGGTACCGTTACCGGCGGCCGTGGTGATGATGCCAGTGGGTGAAACTTTACGGATACGATAGTTTCCGGAGTCCGCGATGTACAGGTTACCGGCGGAATCCACCGCCGCGCCTGTGGGAGAGTTCAACTCCGCACTGGTGGCAGGTCCTCCGTCGCCGGAGAAGCCATGGCTCCCGTTGCCGGCGACAGTGGTGATGACACCATCGCTGGCGGAGATCTTACGAACGCTTTCAGTTTGCAGATCCGTGATGTAGAGGTTTCCGGCGGCGTCAATTGTCAGACCATCGGGAAGGGCGAAGGTCGCGCTGATAGCCGGGCCCCCGTCGCCGCCGATCGTGGTCAGGGTTCCGCCGCCCGCTATGGTGCTGATTGTGCCCGTCGCCGCCGAGACCTTGCGGATGCGCCCGCCGTCCACGAAGTAGAGGTTACCGGCGGAATCCGCTGCCAGACCGATAGTCCCGGCGGTAACCTGCGCGCTAATGGCCGCTCCTCCATCGCCCGAGAAGCCGCGCCGGCAGGTTCCCGCGAAGCGAGTCAGGATTCGGTTCGCATCCAGTTTGAAAACGCAGCCAAACCAACTGTTGAAGTAAACATTCCCGGCCCCGTCGGTTGCAACCCCGTTGACGTACCCAACGGAGGCGCTCGTACCGGGCACAGGGGTCGGTGGCGGAGCGCCTCCCGCCACGGTCGAGATGGCATACGGCTGCGCCCAGACGAAGCCACAGTTAATCAGCAACAGCCCACATCGAATCCGGGTCAGTCTCATGATTGGTTCTCCTGTAGAGTCCTATGTGCCGGCACACGCTTCCCCTCCTATTTCGCCTCGCAGCCCAAACCAAGGACGGCGTTTGTCTCGATTTCGACGTCAACCACGCTGACCCTGCCGTCTCCGCTCAGATCGTGGACGGCCGGGATCACCCCCAATGCTTCATGGATGATGATCCGCTCATCGCCCACAGTAATGCTCCCGTTTTGTTGAATATCGCAGGGCATCGCCACCACGAGCGTCACATACTCGCTCGCCTGGTTTCCCTTCGAGTCTGTCGCAGTGATGACCATCGGAAAGCTGCCGGTGACCGTCGGCATGCCGGAAAGTGCCCCGCTCGAAAAGGTCATCCCCGCGGGCAAAGCTCCCGTTTCCGCAAGCGTAATGGTACCGATCCCACCCGGACCCGAAAACTGGACTGGCCCGTAAGCTATGCCGAGGAAGCTCAGCCTGACGGTAACGCCGCAGCAGGCGAAATCGCCTGCCACACACCAGACCGGCCGGCACGAGTCCGAATTCCATTTCAATCCGCCTTCCTCCCGCGATGCGCAGGCGCTCGCTGGTAGGTTAGGCGGGAACGGCGGAGAAAAACTACCACCACGGTTCAACTATTTTTCTTCGATGTGTTCAGGCATGGCTCAACGAGTAGCTTGCGCCGGTAGTACTGCGAGGTCCCAAAGGTGTTCCGCAGGATTGAACTTCGGCGCTCGGCCGATCTTCCGGCTAGGCGCGCCGGCGGACCGTCGGGCCCGCCTTTCAGACCTCAACCGAAATACAGCGTCGCCTTGTGGGCCGCTAACGCGAGCGGCGATATAACGTCCCGCCCTTTTCGAAAACCAGATGTGGGTTGACGCCGCATGCAAGCATTTGGCATGGGCGTTGAGGGAGTGTAGCGTGATTGCGCCGGCCCTCAGTTTGCGGATCACGTCGCCGCCGGTATCGGCGATATCGCGATCGGAGCCACGTACCGCGACAGTGCCCGTCGCAACGGACTCCTTACCTGGTCATCGGACTGCTCGCCAGCGCGGGCCTCCGCGCAGGCGAAGTGATCGCTCTACGATCGATTATGTTTCCGCTGGTCCTGCGCTGCCCCAGCGGTCTCTATCGGGTCCGCACCTCGCAGCGCGTGCAGGATGCTATCGAACCTACGTAGCCGCGCAGCCGAGCCCAAGAAGCGCGTTGATCACGAGCTGCACGTCTGCCACGTTCACCACCCCATTATGGTCCAAATCGTTGAGAACCGGAGCCAGGCCGAGAAGTTCGTTGAGGATGAATTGCACATCCGCCACGGTCAAGGCCCCGATGCCGGCGACGTCGCAGGCGGTCGCAATATAGATGGTCAGCTGATAGCTGCTGGTCGCGATGGCCAACCTGCTGTCGGTCACGGTTACCACCACTGTGAAGGGGCTGCCTGTGTTCGTCCCCGGCGTGCCGCTGATCGTCCCGGTTGCGGGCGCGATGCTCATTCCGGCGGGCAAGCCCGTGGCCGACCATGTGTAGCTGCCGGTGCCTCCCGTCGCCGTAATGGTGGTGGGCAGATAGCGTACGTTCACCATTCCCGGCGCGAGCGCCTGCGTTGGGCTAATCGATAGATTAGAAGAACCCGCGAACGCAAATTTCATAATGATCGCGTTTTCCGTGTAGGTGGGGTAGAGGGTGGTCAAGGTGGTCTTCAAAGCTCCTGGAGTGGTGGGAAATCCCTGGAGAGCCGCGCCCGTGACGTAGGCGTTGCCACCCACATCCAGCGCTATTCCAAACACCGTCGAAATCTGATTTTGGGTGGCGTTTCCGAGATAGGTCGAATAGACCAGGCTCGTTCCGTCCGCGCTAAACACGGTGAGAAACCCATTCGTTGTAGTCGTAGGAGGTCTGGTCTGGAGCGCGCCGGGCGTGGTTGGGAAATCGGCCTCGTACCCGTCATTGATTCCTGCCACGAAGGCTTCGCCAACGGAGTTGACCGCGATGCCGTACCCAGCGGTTTCGCCGGGTAGAAGAGTCGAATACTCCAGTGCCGATCCGGTGAGATTGAGTTTAGCAACAAATGCGTCGCCGTCATCTACGAGGCCGGTTTTGTATGCCCCGGGAGTTGTGGGGAACTGCGCGTTTGTGGTTTGTCCGGTCACATAGGCATACCCTGAGCCATCGACGGCGATGGCACGGATCAGTTCTGGGCCACTACTCACTTCATCGAGGAACGTGGAGTAGACGAGTGCAGTTCCCGTGGGGTTCAGTTTGGTTACAAAAACCGCTGACGGCTCACTGGTGGAGGTCAGGAACGCGCCGGGAGTGACCGGAAATGTAGACGTTACAGTACTTCCCGCCACGAAAGCGTCGTCCGAAGAATCCAGGGCAATGGCATAAGTTTGAGTGAAGGCCCCTCCCAAGTATGTGGAATACGATAACGATGCCCCCCCAGCGTTGATCTTTGTGACAAAGCCTGTAAAGCATGGGGCGCAGCCTAGGGCAGTCTGATATGCCCCCGGCGTCGTCGGGTAGGTTGGCGAACCGGTGGTTCCCAGGACGTAGGCATTGCCGTCCGTATCCACCGCAATTCCAGAACTGAAGGTCCCGGAAATTTCCGTCGGGTTTGTCTGTCCCAGCAAGGTCGAGTAAACCAGGCCCGTCCCGGTCGGATTCAATTCTGTCGCAAACGCATAAGAGTTACTCGGATTACCCGGGCCGCTATCGAATGCGCCTGGCGTTGTGGGGAAACCGCCGCTCGTGTACCCGGTCAGATACGCATCGCCCGAGGCATCCAACGCGATTCCAGTCGTGGTTACACTGCTGGGGTAGGAACCGTAAAAGAATGTAGAGTAGACAAGAGCAGAGCCGCCGGGATTCAGCTTGGATACGAAAGCCGCTTCCTGACCGTCGGGATATGTCGACTCGAACGCCCCGGCAGTGACAGGGAAATCAGGTGAAGTTGCGGAGCCGGTCACATACACGTCGCCGGAAGAATCCACGGCGACAGCCGTCCCCGTATCCCCCCCACTGCCGGAGCCGCCGAGGAGAGTAGAGTAGATCAAGGTTGGATCGATGACCAGGGGAAGCGAGCGATCGTAGTCGCCGAGCGAGAAGCCGGCACGGTGTTTTCCGCTAAGCGCGAAGCTCCCCGCGATTTCGCGCCGTCGGCCCGCGACTTCCTGATAGACAATCGGCTTCCCGCATTCCACTTCAATCCCTCCAGCGTGCAGCGTGAGGTTGCCGCGGGAATCGACGCTGACGCGCTCCGCGCCCTCCACGTCGAGGCCAATCGCATTCGGGTTCGCGCCGGGCGCGACAATGAAGTCGAATTCGAGCCGCCGGTTGTCGCCGTGGAAGACCGCGTCCACGCCGGAATAGATACCGAGATACTCGACCGCTGAGTAATTGGGCACGTTGGTGTGCCACCGGTGCGGGTCGCTCCCGATGAAATAGTTCGTCTTGCCGGGCAGTGGATCGCGGCCGGCGATTGTCGAGGGCGTGCTGGCGCCCACAAACTTCAGACGCACGGCGCGCGCGGGATTCTGTGGGTGCGACGCTTCGCGGAGCTGACCTGGAAGTTGCGGGACACGATGCCCGGCATGAGCGGACGCGTGCGCCGGTGAGCTGGCCGGCAGCGAAAGAACCGCCTCTCGATCCGTGAGAAAGAGCGTGTAACCGGGTGCACGGGCGAGGAATTTCACACGCGGATCGGTCTGGCCGGTGTTGGCCTCGAACGACATGGGGAGCGCGGCATACATCTTCATGGCTTGCCTGCGCGATGCCGGCGATAAAGCCGGCGAGGCGTGTGCGTCGGGGCGAGGCTCCGCGACTGGTGGTCCGGGGGATGCCGGCAGCTTTGTCAAATGCGAGATGGCGAGAGGGCGTGAAGCCAACGGGATGGAAAGGGGGCCCGATGGGGCGGTCGATGCCCAAGCTGCCAGCGGAGTAGTGGCAGCGGACTGGGTAGTCCGCTGCCGGTAGTCTGATGCCGCCAGCCCGGCCAGCAACAGCGCACCGAAAGCTATGGCTCCCGTTCGCATCCCGTGAACCCTACTTCGCTTTTCGCCGCTCATCTCCAGCCTCGTGAACTTCCATTTGCGCTCCGCCCTCCTCCAGCGACGCGCAGGCGCTCGCTGATAAGTTAGGCGGGAACGGCAGAGAAAAACTACCAACGGAGTTCAACTATTTTCTTTGATGTGCCCAGTCATGGCTCGACGAGCGGCTTGCGCCGGGAGGTTTTTCCGGTGACCCAAAGGTGCTGCGCGGAATTGAACTTCGGTGTTCCGCGGATTTTTCTGGCGAGCCTGCGCCGAGACACCAGTTTCGCCGTGCGCCCTTCAGAATTTCAATCGAAATACCGTGCCGCCGTGTGGGCCGGGGCCGCTCTCGCGGGCGGCGCCATATAACGTCCCGCCCTTTTCGAAAACCAGATGTGGAAGCGACGCCGCACGCGCGCCGGTGGTATGGGCGTTGAGGGAATATAGCACGATTTTAGTCCATGACCCGCCGGGCGCTGCCGGCGGTTTCAATTCGAATATCACGCCGTCTCCCCATCGGCCACCGACGGCGGCGGTGCCGTAAAAAGCTCCATCCGGACCCACTGCCAGGCCCGCGACCACATCCGAGCCGTCACCGTTCTGCCCGGTGAACACACTCAGTGTGGTCGCCTTCCACTGGCCGCCTGGTGTTGCCGGCGGCTGCAGCTCGAAAACCGAGCCGTGCCCGAACTGGCGCGTAGACGTGCCAAAGAGCGCTCCATCCGGTCCGAAATACAGGCCCCCAGTGGAGCAGACGCCCTCCCCATTCTTTTCGGTAAGCCGGTGCACGATGGTTTCCGTCCACTCCCCGCCGGGCATTGCGGGTGGCTCCAGCTTGAACACCAGGCCGGCATTCGGAGTGTCGCAGCCAGTGGCGCCATAGAGCGCTCCGGCCTTATCGAGAATCAAATCGGCCACCGGATTGGCGCCGTCTGTCGGCCCGGTAAACGTGTGCAGCACCTTTTCGGTCCACTGCCCGCGCGGCGTGGAGGGCGGGGTCAACTGGAATACAATCCCAGCGCCCTGTCCCGGAATCCCGCCGTTCCGGGTTGTGCCATACAATTCCCCGTTCTTGCCGAAAACCAGTGTTCCTTCGGGAGCGCAGCCGTCCCCACCCTGGCGCGTGAAATAGTGCAGCACCTTCTCACTCCAGGCGCCCCCCGCCAAGACCGGCGGCGTCAGCTCGAATACCGTGCCATTGCCCGCCGCTCCGCCGAATGACGTTGTGCCGTATAGTTTGCCGCCTGGTCCTTCGATCACGCCGCCTTCGGGGTTGGCGCCGTCGGCGCCGCCGGTAAAAGTGTACAGAGGCTTGTAGAACCACGGGGCGCCGGCTGCGAGCGGCGGATCCATCTCGAAGACGGTGCCGCTCCACGTTTCTCCCCCGCCTGCGCTGGTTCCGTACAACACGCCGCGCGAGCCGGCCATCAAACCGGAAGGAGCCGTGCCCCGGCGATCCCTGGAAGGAAAAACGCGGAGGATTTCGAATTTCGTATCTTCTCTGAATTGGACCCGTTGGAGGAGGGGCAGTCCGTGGTCGCCCAGTTCCACCGAGACGCCCAGCAATGCCGCGGCAATCGCGAACGCGCGCGCCGTTTTGGCCAGCCGCGGCGAAATCAGCGGACCCTCCGGGTTGGCGAGCTTCGTCAGAGCATCCCGGAGATCCCCCGCCGATTGCCACCGCTCCTCCGGCCGGGTTTTGAGGCAGATTCCGATCACCTCGGCGAGATCGGCCGGAATGGCGGATCGCAGGCTGCTCGCCTTCGGTCCGTCGCCCGCCAGAATGGCTCGGATCACCTCCGCGGAAGACTGCCCCTCGAACGCCTTGCGGCCGGTCGCCATTTCAAAAAGGACCGCTCCCAACGCGAAGATGTCGGTGCGGGCGTTGATCTCACCCCGCTCGATCTGTTCCGGGGCCATGTACTGCGGCGTGCCCAGAATCAAACCGGTCACGGTGAACGCGGAATCGGTCAGAGGGATGGCGTCCAGCACCTCGGCCTCCCGTTCCCAGCGCGCCAGTCCGAAATCGAGCAGCTTCGCGCCGAAGGTGGTGAGCATGATGTTGCTGGGCTTCACATCGCGGTGGATCACGCCGCGTGCGTGAGCGTAGGCCAGGGCGCCGGAGACTTCGACGGCCACGCGCAGCAGTTCCGCGTATGGGACGGGCCCCTGTTTCAATCGCTCGGCCAAGGTTTGCCCGTGGAGGTATTCCATCACCAGATAATCGACGTCCTCGTGGCGGCCGATGTCGTATAACGTGCAGATGTTGGGATGGTTGAGGCTGGAGATGGCCTGCGCCTCGGCTTCGAAACGCCCGCGGGTTCCGGCCTGTTCCAGCAATCGGCCGGCGAGGATCTTCAACGCCACTTCGCGGCCCAGCCGGGTATCGCCGGCGCGATAGATCTCGCCCATGCCGCCCGCGCCGGCCGGCTCCACGATTTCATAAGGGCCCAGACGTGTACCCGGACTCAGGCGGAACTCTCCGGTGGAATCGGCCGCCTTGCGGGCCAAGGCGGACTCGAACGCCTGGCGGAGCCGGCCGGTGGTCATGCCGTCGCGTGCGAGCGCAATTTCCACCGCCGGCCGCTCCAGGAAAGTCCGATGCTGCTCCCCCAGCGCCAGCATCGCTTCCACTTCGCGGCGCAACTCCTCGTCTCCGCCGGAACCCTCCGCCAGGAACGCGGCGCGCTGGCCGGGCTCACGCTCAAGGGCGGCCTGAAAGAGATGCTCCACGCGATGCCAGCGTTCAGTGTTCACGTGCGCCTTCCGCGCTCGGCCCGTAGCGCGTCCCGCCCGCCAGATAGCGGAGCATCCAGGCCTTTGCCGTTTTCCAGTCGCGCATCACGGTTTGGCGTGAAACCTTCAGGTAAACGGCTATCTCCTCGATGCTAAGGCCGCCGAAGAATTTGAGCTCCACCACCTGGCTCTTGCGCCGGTCGAACTTTGCGAGATCGGTAAGCGCATCGTCGATGGCGGCAAGATCCTGAAATCGGTTGGCGGGCAGTTGAAGCGCTTCGTCCAGAACCGCCGGATGGACGCCGCCGCCGCGCTTGAGATAATTGCGGGAGCGGGAATGGTCCACCAGGATTCGCCGCATCAATTGAGCGCACATGGCCAGGAAGTGAGCGCGATCGTGCCATCGCACGCGTGGCGTATCCACCAGGCGCTCGAACGCTTCATGAACCAGGGCGGTGGTCTGCAGGGTGTGGCCGGACCGTTCGCCGTCCATATAGCGGCTGGCCGTCCGCCGAAGGTCCTCGTAAACCAAAGGGATCAATTGATGCAACGCAGCCTCGTCGCCGTCGCTCCAGGCCAGGAGCATTTCGGTGACGCCGCTCTGATTCGGGGACGACATACCCTCGCTAATTAATGCTGGTGGGAACATTCTATCTTACTCGCTGATGCAGCGCCGAATAAGCGTGAGACTCAGTAGCATGGCGGCTGCGCATCGGGCTCACCGCGCTTGCGGAAAGCTCGGCGTGAAGAACTCCACCGACAGGGACACACGCCACGGTTAAGAGCAAAACGAAGTTGTGAACTTTCATGGTTGCCTCCGCAACCTAAGTGCCGTCAGTTTCGATGAAATGGCAACGCCTCGCATGTCCTTTCCGGCGGAAGAAAAGGTCCCCCGGCAAATGACGGAAAACATACGAGATCGGGGAATATGTGGCGAGAAATCCCTGGCTTTACAACAACCCTTGGGCGCGTTACACTTCGTGCACGGAAGTGGCCGGTAACAGTAATCAGATTCGATTCGGTGTTTTTTTGAGGTCCGCCGGGACGCGCGGGAACTGCGGAAACACGGCGTCCGGATCAAGCTGGAAGACCAGCCGTTCGAAATCCTGACGGCATTGCTCGAAAAGCCCGGCGACATCGTTACCCGCAGCGAGCTGCAGGCCAGGCTCTGGCCAGAGGGAACCTTCGTAGATTTCGACAAGAGCCTCACCAAAGCAGTCAACAAGATCCGGACGACCCTCGGCGATTCACCCGTGAACCCGCGTTTCATCGAAACGCTGTCCGGCCGGGGCTATCGGTTCATCGCGCCGGTGCATGTCGTTGCGGACCTCGTGGCCGCCGTCGAACCGGAAGAAGCAGCGCCTGCCCGGGCTGAGCGCCCGCGAGGGACATCGCCAAAGCGCCGGTGGATCGTCGCGGCCGTCTGGGGCGCCGTGGTGGCCATCGTGGCCATTCTGGTCGCCCTCAACGTGGGCAGCCTGCGCGGCCGCTTGCGGGCGGCCCTCGACCTGAAGGGGGCTGTCCCAGGCGGAATTGAATCCATCGCCGTCCTGCCCCTTGAGAATCTTTCCCGCGATCCGGAGCAGGAATACTTCGCCGACGGCCTGACCGACGACCTGATCACCGACTTAGGCAAAATGGTCACCCTGCGCGTGATCTCGCGGACCTCGGTGATGCAATACAAGCGAACCAAGAAGCCCTTGCCGGAAATCGCCCGCGAGTTGAATGTGGATGCCGCCGTGGAAGGTACCGTGCAGCGCTCCGGCAGCCGGGTACGAATCACCGCGCAGTTGCTTCAGGCGCGGACCGACAGGCACCTGTGGGCAGAGACCTATGAGCGCGACTCCGAAGACGTTATACGGCTGGAGAGGCAAATGGCCTTGGCGATTGCCCATGAAGTCACCGGACGGCTGAGCCAGGCCCAGGAGACGCGTTTCGCCCTCGGCGGAACGGCCAATCCGAGGGCCCGCGACGCTTACCTGCGCGGGCGTTCCTTTTGGGGTCAAAGAACGCCTGAACTCGCCCGGGCGGCAGTCGGATATTTCGAGCAGGCGCTGCGGGAGGATCCGCATTTCGCGCTGGCTTATTCCGGCCTTGCCGATTGCTATGCCGTGAGCTGGTGGGAAAAGGGGGAGCAGAATTTGCCCTTGGCGGAGAAATACGCCCGGAAAGCGCTGGCGCTCGAGCCGGACCTGGCCGAGGCCCATGCATCGCTCGGAATCGTCGATGCCTACGGGAGCAGGTACCCCGATGCCGAGAAGGAGCTCGGACGAGCGCTCGATTTGAACCCCAATTACGTGATGGCCCATCACTGGCGGGCTCTTTATCTGCTAGACCTCGGCCGCCTGGAGGAGGCGCTGTCAGAGAATGAGCGGGCGCGGCAACTCGATCCGTTCTCGCTTCCGGTTAATCATTTACGCGTTTTTGCCCTTTTAGGCCTGCGCCGGTACGATCGCGCCCTGGAGCAGGCTGAGACAGAGGCCGCAATCGACCCGCAGTCTCCCCGTCCCCATGTGCAGATAGCCCGCATCTATTGGATTGAAGGCAGAGTCCCGGATGCCCTGGCTGAAGAGCGAAACGCAGCGGCCTTGGCGCACCTGCCGGGGCGGCCGGGCGAGCTGGACGAGGTCGCCGCTGTTTTCGCCAGATCGGGCCTCCACGCTGCGGAGGTGAAGTCTGCACAGTTCAAAGAGAAAGGCTACAAAAGCGCTTACCTCGCACTCCAAGTCGCCTATCAATACGGGCTCGTCGGGGATAAGGGCAAAGTGCTGGGATGGTTGGATCAATCGTTCCGCGACAAGGACAGCGGCTTCAACGGCAGCGGCTCCGAGCGCTGGGCAAATACAGCTCCCGAGTTCGACTGCGTGCTCTCCACCCCCGGCTTCCACGATCTGATGCGCCGCGTCGGGCAGGAGCAGTGAACGCTTGGCACACTCGGCAGGAGCGAGCCTTTCTTCGGATCGCAAGCGGTCGGAAACCGCTCGGATCAATCCACGATCGCCTGATACGCCAGCACAGGCACCAGACGGTCGAGCGTCAGATCACCGGTAGGATGCAACTGCGCCATGAAAATCGTGATCATCTGCTCCTTCGGGTCCACCACAAACGCCGTAAAGAAGAATCCGCTCCAGTTATACTCGCCCGCCGAGCCCAGTTCCGCCAAGGGCGCCTTCACGCCGTCCACACCGAATCCCAAACCGAAACCCTGGTCCGGCGCGATCTTGCCCAACCGGTCCGAAGTCATCAGTTCCACCGTCTTACGGCTGATCAGACGCGTGCCGCCGGCCTTGCCTCCATCCAGCATCATCTGGCAGAACCGCGCATAGTCCATGGCGGTCGAACATAAACCGGCGCCGCCGGAAAACAGCTTCTTCGGTCCGCGGTACGGATAGTCTGCGGAATATGTGAAGGCGCCTTCCGCGATTGGCGCGTCCGGAAAGCGGCTCAAGCCCTTCTCGGGATACCACGTGTAGGCCGCGGCCAGCCGCTTCAGCTTGTCTTCCGGCGGGTAGAAATAGGTGTCCTTCATGCCCAGCGGCTCAAAAATGCGCGTCCGGAAGAATTCATCGAGCGGCTTGCCCGACAGCACCTCCACCAGGTAACCCAGAGCGTCGATCCCCAGGCTGTATTCCCACCGGTCGCCGGGATTAAACAGTAGCGGCATCCCCGCCAGGTGCTTCACGCTATCTCCGATAGTGCCGTCGTACTCCAACAATCCATGCGCCACATTCGCGTCCTTGTACATCTGCCCGACATCTGGGTCCCAGTGATAGGTCAGCCCGGAGGTGTGTGTCATCAAATTGCGGATCGTGATCTCCCGTGAGGCAGGAATCGTATAGGGCTGCCCGGACGCCGGCTTCACCAGCACCTTCGGGTTCTTGAACTCCGGAATGTAATTCGAAACCGGATCGTCCAGCAGGAATTTCCCGTCTTCGTACAATATCATCGCGGCCAGGGTGGTTATCGGTTTGCTCATCGAGCAAATACGAAACAGGGCATCGGGTTCCATCGGCTTGCCAGCCTCGCGGTCCATCATGCCTTGCGCCTTGAACCAGGCGATTTGGCCATGCCGGGCAACCAGCGTCACGGCTCCCGCGATCCGTTTCTCATCGATGCTTCGTTGCACTGCCGCGCCAATTCGCGCCAGGCGTTCTGCGGAGAGCCCCACGGATTCCGGCTTAACCGTCGAAAGTTGCTGCGCCGAGGCCGCCCAGCCGGCCAGCAGGCAGACCATCAGCGCGCAATGTTTATAGAACCGCGACTGTTGATTCATACGTTGGAGTATAGCGATAAAGCGCTTGTGGAGCGCAGATCGGGACAAAAAACTTTATCCATGTTCTTCTATGGCTGAATCTGAGAGCTGGCGGCCCGGGGAATGGCAGACGCTTTGAGTTCGATGGTGTTGTGACAGCAGAGGTCCTAATCCTCCGTCCAAAGCTGAATACCGGCAGTCCATTTTGTCGGCCAGGCATAGCTGGGACCTTCGGGGTGTTTTTGCTGGTGCGCTAGGGACGTCAACACGGACCCGCGCCCGGGCGTTTACCCGGGCGCGGGGAAATTGGCTACTGTTGCGGCTGGTAGCACACTGTTCCCGAATATCTCAACACCAGTGTGCTCTTGCTGAAGTCGGCCATCCCGAAGTAGTTGATCGTGCCGGTGGCGCCGGCGAATCTGCCTGTGCCGCCGGAGATGGTGCTGCTGTAATTCCCCCACGGCACTGCCACAATATTCTTGTCGGTCGGAATCGGGTAGGTTGGCGTAAGGACGGCAGGCTTCATCAGGATTGTGTCGCCCGAACTCGTAACCCAGTAATGTTGAAGGGTGTACGTGCCGTTAGAGTTGACGCTCACGATGTTGGCCGCCACGCTGCCCTGCAGGTCGCCAAAGACCGGCCCCAGGTTGTAGACGTCGGCGATGGCGGCGATGTTGGTCATCAGCACTCCACCCACCGGCTCACAGTGCCCGGGCTGCGCACAAATGGGAAGCGTAGCGACGAGCGCCACGGTCAAGAGTAAAACGAAGTTGTGAACTTTCATGGTTGCCTCCGCAACCTAAGTGCCGTTAGTTCTGATGAAATGGCAACGGTTTGCATGTCCTTTTCGGCGGAAGAAAAGGTCCCCCGGCAAGTGACGGAAAACATATGAGATCGGGGAATTTGTGCCGAGAAATCCCCGGCTTTACAACGATCCTTGGGCGCGTTACACTTCGTGCACGGACGTGGCCGGTAACAGTAATCAGATTCGATTCGGTGTTTTTGAGGTCCGCCGGGACGCCCGGGAACTGCGGAAACACGGCGTCCGGATCAAGGTGGAAGACCAGCCATTCGAGATCCTGGTAGCATTGCTCGAAAAGCCCGGCGACATCCTTACCCGCAGCGAACTCCAGGCCAGGCTCTGGCCCGAAGGAACTTTCGTCGATTTCGACAAGAGCCTCACCAAAGCAGTCAACAAGGTCCGGACGGCCCTCGGCGATTCGCCCGTGAACCCACGTTTCATCGAGACGCTGTCCGGCCGGGGCTATCGGTTCATCGCGCCGGTGAATGTCGCCGCGGACCTCGTGCAGGCGGTCAAGCCGGAAGAAGCAGCGCCTGCCCCGGCCGAGCGCCCGCCAAGAGCGTCGCTATATGGCCCGTGGATCGTCGCGGCCGTCTCGAGCGCCGTGGTGGCCATCGTGGCCATTCTGGTCGCCCTCAACGTGGGCAGCCTGAGCGACCGTTTGCGGGCGGCCCTCGACCTGAAAAAAGCGGTGCGCCCAGGAGAAATTGAATCCATCGCCGTCCTGCCCCTTGAGAATCTGTCAGGCGATCCGGAGCAGGAGTACTTCGCCGACGGCCTCACCGATGACCTGATCACCGACTTAGGTAAAATGGTCACCCTGCGCGTGATCTCGCGAACCTCGGTGATGCAATACAAGCGAACCAAAAAGCCGCTGCCGGAAATTGCCCGCGAGTTGAATGTGGACGCCGCCGTGGAAGGCACCGTGCAGCGCTCCGGCAGCCGGGTACGAGTCACCGCGCAGTTGCTGCAGGCGCGGACCGACAGGCACCTGTGGGCAGAGACCTATGAGCGTGACTCCGAAGACGTCATACGACTGGAAAGGCAGATGGCGGTGGCGATTGCCCACGAAGTCACCGGGCGGCTGACCCCCGCCCAGGAGACACGCGTGGCCCACGGCAGAACGTCCAATCCCCGAGCATACGACGCTTACCTGCGCGGCCGTTATCTTTGGGGTCAAAGAACTCCGGAACCCACCACGCAGGCAGTCGGATACTTCGAGCAGGCGCTGCGTGAGGATCCGCATTTCGCACTCGCTTATTCCGGCCTCGCCGATTGCTATGCTGTGAGCTGGTGGGCAAACGTAGACTTGCCCTTGGCGGAGAAATACGCCCGGAAGGCCCTGGCGCTAGAGCCGGACCTGGCCGAGGCACACGCATCGCTCGGAATCATCGATGCCGGCCGGAACAGGTTCACCGATGCCGAAAGGGAGCTCAGTCGAGCGCTCGATCTGAATCCCAATTATGTGATGGCCCACCACTGGCGGTCTCTTTATCTGCTAGCCCTCGGCCGCCTGGAGGAGGCGCTGGCAGAGAATGAGCGCGCGCGGCAACTCGATCCATTCTCATTTCCGGTCAATCATCTGCGCGTTTTTGCCCTTTTAGGGCTGCGCCAATACGATCGCGCCATCGAGCAGGCTGAGACAGAGGCCGCAATTGACCCGCAGTCTCCCTATCCCCATGACCAGATAGCCCGCATCTATTGGATCGAAGGCAGAGTCCCGGAAGCCTTGGCGGAGGAAAGAAAAGCCGCGGCCTTGGCGCGCCGCCCGGTGCAGCCGCGCGACCTGGACGAGGTCGCTGCTGTTTTCGCCAGATCGGGCCTTCGCGCTGCGGAGTTGAGGTCCGCACAGTTCAAAGAGAAAGGCTACAAAAGCGCTTACCTTGCAGACCAAGTCGCCTATCAATACGGGCTCCTTGAGGATACCGGCAAAGTGCTGCAATGGTTGAATCAAGCGTTCCGCGACGGTGGCGGCGACGAGGGCTGGGCAAAAGCAGCTCCCGAATTCGACTGCGTGCTCTCCACCCCCGGCTTCCACGACCTGCTGCGCCGCGTCGGACTGGAGCAGTGAACGCCCGGCGCACTTGGCAGAAGCGAGCCTTTCTTCGGGATTGCCCGGAAGCGGCTCGGATTCTGGCGCTATGGGCCAGTCCGATTCTTTGTTCCAGCAACCGGGTCGGTCCTGGTAAACGTTTGAAGGAAGCCGCTATCGTTTGCGGCGAACGCGGCGCTTATGAGAATTGAAAGGCATTTTGGTGCCTTCGTACCATTCAAAGTGGTGGGTTTTTCGGGGCGCGTGAGGCTGCTTCGTCTTATTTTCAGGCCGCTGGCGGATTCTCGATGCGCATGTATTCCACGTCCGAAGTGGCAATCATGCCGGTGTCCATCATCTCCTCGACTTCGGAAATGAGCCGCCCCAGGTTCTCCTCGGTGTCCACGATGGTGACGACAATGGGCTGATCCTTTCGCACTAGGTGATGGCGGTGGATTTCGGCGGTCTCCCCGTATCCTTCCAGGCCGCGAAATACGGTAGCGCCGGCGATCTTCAATTCTTTGCAGCGATCCACGATGGCTTCGTAAAGCGGTTTCCCTTTGTACCGGTCGCTCTCGCCAAAATGCAGGCGCAGGAGTTTGGCTTTCTTAACCGTTCGCATGCGACGCCTCCTCTGCCGGCCGGCTGTGAACCAGGCGAATCACATCCACGTCGGAAAAAACAATGATGCCGTCCTGCATCATCGACTCGATCTCGTTCACCGCCTTAGCCAGCTTCTCCCCGGAGTCCACCACCGAAATCATGATCGGCAGATCGTGGGAAAACGGAAGATGTCCGCTTTTATGGGTGTGGCCCTTCGCGCCGTATCCGAGAATGCCCCGGTAGACGGTGGCGCCCGCAATGTCCATCAGGCGCAATCGCTTGACGATAGCTTCATACAGGCTTTCGCCCTGCCACTTATCCGACTCGCCCATGTAGATCCGCATCAACCGGGCGGTTGCCCTGGTTTCCAGGTGAGGCCCCTTCGCCGGCGACGGGCGTTCCTTGTTGGCAACCTTGACCACCTGGGTGTCCTGGACTTCAATCACGCCGTCGGTAACCATGTCGTAAAGGGTAGGCATCAGTTCATCGACTTTCTCCGCGGATTCGATGAACTCGATGCGGATCGGCAGGTGCTCGGTGAGCACCTCGACCTTGGTCGTATGCATCACCTGGTGGGCGCCGAAACCGGCCATGGCGCGGGTAGCAGTAGCTCCGGACACCCCTTTATGAAGCAGGAATGTCAGAATGGAGTCGCACAGCGAACTGAAGTGGTGCTGCGTGTCCTCATTGACGAAGATCGTGACCTTCTTGGCCGTGCCCTTCCGGAGCATAGGAACTCCTTCCGCAGCCGCTAAACCTCGGCCAAAACCGGTCCGGGCATGTCGGCTATGTACCCTAGCATAGCTCTCGGCACGACGTTGAGCATTCCGGTCCGGAGGCCGGCCGACCGCGTTTGACCGGACTTCCGGCTTCCGCCATAATGAACGCAGGCGTTGGAGTTCGCCGCAACCGCCCCTCGGGGAAGATGACTCCTACTGAGAGGATTTCTGGTTGTGAGTTCGCCCGGTCACCTCAATCCGTCGCAGCGTCTGCATCTGCTGTCGAGCTGCCAGTACGCCGACAAGCTGCTTTCGGAAATTGAGGCGACGCTCGCGGCATCGCAGTCGAGGTCTCCCTTCCCCAAATTCCAGCCGGACATCTCGCCGGCGCAAGCCAAGGTGGTCCAAGACTATATCGCCAGGATGCGTGCCCAGTTGGTTCGCATTCTGGTTGCCCAAGGTGTGGCGATTCCGGCGCCGCATATCGGGTCGGTCCATTCCATTCGAGTGACGCTCGGATTTGCGGATATTGCCTTCGATGAGTGCCGTCCAAAGCGCATGGCTGGATACGGGGAGCTGGCGGACGGCGCGGCGGCGGAGATTGAGGGCCTCGTCGATGAAATGCAAGGTGTGATTTCCAGGCTGGACTCGTACCTGGCGCAGGGCCAGAGCGCCGATCTGGCGCAGCGATTGCGGCGATTGGAGGAGGCGGGCAGCGACATCGGTCAAGTCAAATCGCTCGAGCGAGCCATCGACCAACACGGTCTGGTTGAGTTTCGGCCCGCATTGGGGACCATCATCGACCGCTTGGAAGGGAATGCTTTCGAAATCGCCGTCTTCGGCCGGGTCAGTTCCGGAAAATCATCCCTACTGAACCATATTGTCGAACGAGATGTATTGCCGGTGGGGGTAAACCCGGTCACTGCGGTGCCGACACGCCTGGCTTACGGCTCCCAGGCGCGGGCCACCGCCTGGTTCGCCGACCGGAAGCCCGAGCAATTCGACACTGCGCGTCTGGCGGAATTCGTCACGGAGGAGCGCAATCCCGCGAACGTCCAGAATGTAACGCGAATTGTCGTGGAGTTGCCGGCGCCAAGGCTGCGAGAAGGCGTTGTCTACGTGGACACGCCGGGGCTTGGCTCGCTCGCCACTGCCGGCGCTAGCGAAACCAGGGCCTATCTTCCGCGGTGCGATTTGGGCGTGGTGCTGATCGATGCCGGGTCAACTTTGACCGAGGACGATCTGGCGACGATCGCACTTTGTACGATGCCGGCATCCCCGCCTGCGTCTTGTTGAGCAAGGCGGATTTGTTGGCTCCCGCGGACCGGGACCGGGCGCTCGCATACGTGGGCGGACATATCCGTTCGGACTTGGGTCTGGAACTGCCGGTGCACGCGATCAGCATCAAGCCTGAGTGCAGCGGCCTCCTCGACAAATGGCTCGACAGCGAGATTCTTCCGCTCTACGACCGTCACGCGGAACTGGCGCGGGAGTCGCTGAACCGGAAAATCGGCGCCCTTCGTCTGGGGGTGGAGGCGGCGCTCCAAGCGCGCGTGAAGCGCTCCGGTTGCGGACTCGATGAGAGTAAAGTGCGGGAATTGGAGACGGATCTCCGAACCGCCGCCGGCAGAATTGCGCAAGCCCGGACAGGTTGCCTCGATAGGACCGATGCGCTTCGTGAGTGTGCCGATGACTTAGTCAGGACAGCCGCGGGTAACCTGGTAGACGCGTGGGGCTTGGGCGCGAGTGCGCCAGCGGAAGGCTTCCTCAAGGACAAGTTGGAGCAGGCAGCGGCGCAAGAAGCGGCGCGGATAGTGTCCGATATCGGCGAGGCAGCTCGTTATGCAGGGAGCGTCCTGGCTAAAGCGTCGGCGGCAATGGGGATCGAAAACCGGCCCGAGCAGGACGAGTTACTGGATGTGCTGAAGAATATGCCGCGGTTCGATTTGGGGAACCTCGAACTTGCGGTCGGCCCGAGTGCGATGGCCTCGCTGTTGGGCCGGCGGTGGGCCGTTCGACGGGTGGAGCGGCGGATCGGAGCTCAGGCGGGGAACCAGATTGCGGACGCCGTCGGGATCTACGCACGCGTGCTGCAAGCGTGGGTGCGCAAGACCTTCGGCGAATTGCAGGAGCGTTTTGACAGCTACGCCGGCGCATACCGGGCGCAACTGGATCGGCTGGCGAGGCCTGAAGAGGTACCGAAATGACGGCAGAGTGGCCGGCCAACGATTCGCGGGACTACATCGTGGCGTTTGAACTGAACTCGGCGAACGATTGTCCACCGGACTTTGAGCTGCCATCTTCCATTGCCGGCTTCGCTACGGGGCTCTTCCTGCCGCGCGGCGATCGCGATCCATGCGCGCTTCTACTGAAGGACGATGCGCTTCACATCATTTCACATCCGAGCACAGGCGAGCCGCCTCACCAGTGTGCCATGCAGCAAATCTCCTCGGTGGAATCGGGGCATATGCTTCTGAAAGGGTGGCTCCGTTTCGCGGGGTCCGGATTCGATTACACCATCCGTTACAACACTCGCGGGATCGGGCCGGTGCTTCGGTTCATGCGGTGTTTCCGCGAAGGGTAGTTGCGCGGCGCGCCGCTGGGAAGTTTCGATGGCGATGCGGGCGGCGGGCTCGATATCAAATTCGGCAACGCCCTGGCACTCGAGTTGGACTCCGGAGAGACCGTTCTGGTGCAGTTCTTCCAACCACCCAGAAAAGTTCGGCGCCACCACTGGCTTGCAGGCGATTTGCTTGCGCTGACCAGCAGGCGGCTGCTTTGGATCACGGATCGGGAGCGGGGATTCTATTCGCGATACGGAAGCATCGCCTCGTATGCTCCATTAGACGTTGTGGCCGGCCTGGAAGCGGAACAAGGCTCGGACATTCTGCAGGTGAAATTGAAGGACGCTTCACCGTGGCAGATTCCGATATCTGCGGCGAGACGGGGAGTCGCGGAGGAGTTCGCGGCGACGCTTCACGGAAACGCAGTCGAACGACGGCGAGCCGAGGGAGCGCTACATGGGCGTTCGGCCCACGAAGAAGCTCCGACCTATTCTCGTTCATTCGACCGCGACAGGTTCTAGCCGCTACCCCGCCTTTTCCAAGGCATCCTCCACGGCTTCCGGGTGACGGGCGATGACCGCCAAGAGCACACGCGCTGGTCCGTCCGGCCGCGTTCGTCCTTGCTCCCAATTCCTCAGAGTTGCCGGCTGGAAGCCGAACTTGGCGGCGAATTGCGATTGACTGAGCCGAAGTTTTCGCCGCACGGCGCGCACGTCAGTCTTGGGCACTTTAACGGCCGTGACTCGGACAGGCACGGGCTCACCGCCTGCCCACGCGATGGCCTCCTTCAGGCTGGCGACAACCTCCTGACCGACGCTGCCGCCTTTTACGCGAGCTCTGGTTTTGGATTTAACATTCTTTTTCATATAGGCCTTTTCTTGGCGTACGTCGCCACGAGAATCGGGACGAGATTGCTCCATGCGTTTCGTTCCGCCTTCGTGAGATTTGCCTTCTGATTCTTGGCGTAGACGGTCAAAAGGAACAGCGGCAACTTCTCATTGCGGTAATAGTAGATCACCCGTACGCCACCGCGCTTGCCCCTGCCTGGCACAGTCCAGCGGAGTTTACGGACGCCTCCAGTTTCGGGGATGACGTTGCCAGTCTCGGGATTCATTCCCAGGAACACCACGAGTTCCGACCGTGCGTCCTCATCCAGCAGAGAGGATGCCTTCCGCAGAAAGAACGGGGTCTCCACAACCGTCATGGGCGGGGCATCCATCTGCTCAATTATACGCTATAAGCGTATAAACGCAATTGGTCCCGAGATTGGCTTACGCCACTTCCGGTTCTGAGGGGGAAGTCGCGGAGAGAGAGGGATTCGAACCATCCATTCAACTCTGCGCGTGGTTTTCTGACAACCCGCCAGTGCCGGCATGAAGACAACCATTGATGAGGCCGTCGTCCCGCTCGCGTTCACCGTCTTTGACGGCGCCGTTCCGGCCGGCGATTGTGCCCAGCCAAGGATTCCGCACATGAGATTATCGGTCAGAAACGATTGGGAAGCGCCAACTCGCGGGTGAGCTGTAGAATGAAGTAGTCATGGGCGCTCAAAGCTTACCGAGGCCAATCACCGTCGAGGAATACGAGCGGATTCCGGACCCTCCGGGCGGCAGGTACGAGCTACATCATGGTGAGGTGGTCTTCATGACGTTCCCCGTTCGGCAACACAAAGAGCTGCAGCGTCGATTGCGGAGAGTGCTGGAATCGTTGCCCGGGGCCGAAGGCTACATTGTGGACATGGAGTTCCCTTACCGCCCGCTCCCTGAGAACGAAGTGTGGGGCGCGGATGTGGCTTGCGTGTCTGGAACCCGGTACGAGGCCATCGAAAAATGGTTGGAAGGCTCTCCCGAGCTGGTGATTGAGGTGAAGTCGCCGTCGAACACCCAGGCCGAGATGTACGACAAGGCAATGACGACTCTGGCTGGCGCCGGCGCGGCTGAGTTTTGGATTGTCGACCCGGAAACCCGAACAGTTCTGGTGCACAGGAAAGCCAGCGGCATGCGTATATTCGGCGCCGACGAAGCAGTCCCGTTGCTGATGTTCGACGCGCGGATCGCGCTGTCCGAGCTCTTTGCCGGGCTCTGATCGACGGCTCATGGCGGAGAGAGAGCGATTCAGTATCCTATATGGCTTTGGAATCTTCAGTCTGGATGCGTTAAGTAAGCGCTTATTGAGACCCGCCCCACAACCGCTTTTTCAACCGAACGGTCTGCTCCTATCTAATCCACAACCTCAGGAGTTCGGGGTGAACTTCATTACCGTATCGATGCGCAGCGGAGCAAACTTGATATAGCGGCCCGAATGGTATTGGGGCTGGGCCGCCAACCGGCACATCTCGATGATTTGGCCTGGATTTCCCCGGGCCGTCTCCGGTGCCTTGTCACGGAACTCATCGAGATCGAGATGGCGCAGTTGGAAACGATCGGCTGCTGCCGCGAACAATTCTTCGGCGTCCCGCTCCTGGAGCGGTGGAATATGCAGTACGTTCGCCGGGTTCCAGAACAGCCTGGCCAATGCACCCAAACTGAAGGCGTCCCGTGAGGCGGCGAAAAGAGCCATGCCGGGCGTATGATAGATTCGCTGCAGGAAACGATAGGTCGGGAATCTGGCCCCGGCAATGCCGTCCAGCACGATCGGCGTGGGCGATCTTTCCATCGCCGTCCACAGGAGACCCTTGAGGTGAACGCTGGTTTGAGCTGCCAGCCGATCTTCGGGATCGGCGAGCAGCGCGCGCGCCATCGATACCAATAAGGCATGCAGGGTCGGCTCCCAGGCGATGTAGCGCATGCGGAGATTGCGCGAAAGCACTTCACGGATCAGCCTGGTTTTGCCGCTGCCCGGTGGGCCCAGCAGCAACAGAGGAGCGCCCGCAGCGAACGCCAGATTCAACCGTTCGAGCTCTCTCGCCATCCCGACCAAGGGAAGTTGCGTTTCCATTCGAGCGACCCGTTACTTCACGACAAGCACGCTGCAAGGCGCCGTGCTTGTCAGGTTGTGGGCCGTGCCACCCCAGAGATGCTCGTACACCTTAGAATGTCCCGTAAATCCGATTACCAGCAGATCAATCGCATGCTCGCGGACGAAATCGCCAATTGCCCTTACAGCGTGGCCGGGCACGATCGCGGTCTCGACGTCCACCGAACGCATCGCCGCACGCACCCGGCAATGCTCGGCAAGCTGCCCGAAATAACTATCGGCGCGGTCTATCTCCTCGCGAAGCTCATCGATCACCTCCGCGTGGCGTGGAATCTCTTCTTCCACGCAGGATCATGCGTAAGTGCGCGCCCAGCCGCGCGGTCAGGTCGACGGCGAAATCGAACGCCTTTCGCGCGCTATCGGAACCGTCGTGTGCAATCAGGATTTGCTCAATCATATTATTCGCCGGCGTCCTCGACCATGGTAGCCATCGGCCGCACGACCCTCTCCGATTTGGGTAGCAGGTGCTTGGGCAGGAACCAGGCGTTGGCGATCGCCGTCGGTATTACGGCACTGGCGATCACGGTTGCCACCAGGTGCGAGTACTGCGCTTCGGTGATGATCTGGTGATTCAATCCGAAGAGCGCGGAAATCGTTCCGAAAGTCAGCCCCGTCGACATCAGGAGGGAATAATAGAGTCCTTGGTGGCCTTCGTGGTCGAAGGCGCGGACGGTGGGGACGAGCGGGACCATTTTGCTGGTCATTTTGGCAGCGAATAGCGCCAGAAACGCGAATGGCGTGGCGATGAGCGCGGGCACGGAGACGAGCGATCCCGCGCGAATGAAATAGAAGGGTGTCAAAAGTCCGAATGTCAGGGTCCGCAGGCGCCGGATCAGAACGTGATCCTTACCCACCGTTCCGGCCAACACCATACCGATAATGTACGCCGGCAGAACCGCCTCGCTACCGGCCCAGGCGGACAGCCCGCCCATCGCGAACAGCAGAAACAATATGTACTTGGCTTCCAGCTCCGACACGCGGCCGCCGTATTTCCGAAAGAACCACGGCGTGACAAACGGCAGCGCCGCGAAGACAATTACACTCGCGCCCACGAAGATCAAAGTCCGCATGGTGAACGGGGCGAAAATGAGGCCCAGTGCAATTACCGTTCCGAGATCGTTCACAAAGCACGCCGCGAGAATGCCTTTGCCGAAATCGGTGCGGTTCAAGCCGAGCTCCAGCATGACGGCGTAGACGACGGCAACCGAGGTGGTAGACAAGGCAACTCCAGCCAGCCAACTGGAGGGAACGGACCATTTCAAGATAAAGTGCGCCACCGCCGCAGCTCCCAGAAATGGCGAGAAAAAGCCGACCAGCCCTACCACGGTGGCTTCCTTCCACTTGGTGCGGAATATAGCCGGGTCCAGTTCGGCCCCGGCGAGAAACGTGAGTACGATGGCTCCTGTCCCTGCCAGAAAACTGACCCAGACCGACTTCGCCCCCAGCACTTCGGTGCCGATGAGCGCGCCGATGATGAGCTGCGCTACCGTGCCAACCACGATCTCTGAGAGCGCGGTCGAAATCCTGAACCAAATCGACAGAAACGTGGCGATCAACGCAAGGATCAGCCAAAGCGCTGCTGAAAACCAGACCTGTTGCATGCCGGTCTCCGGTATTGAAATTTAGCTGTAGGGATTCAGCGGACGCCCCTACAGCAATTCTTGCTGCAGGAGTCATTGGCCGCTGCGAGAGCGGCGGTTTGGCGAACTCCACCGCCTGATCAGAGAATAGCAGCAAGAACGGAACGCTGCAATAATATCGCAGGACACCGCTGTGAGAGTGCTGATCGGTTCGGACCTTCACGCCAACCTCGAAGCTATCCGCGCGCTGCCGTCGGACTGCGATCGGCTTTGGGTTCTGGGCGACCTGATGAACTACGGGCCAAATCCCGCCGAGGTCGTCGACTTCGTGCGCGAGAATGCGGCGGTGGTCGTGCGCGGAAATCACGATCACTCGCTAGGCTTCGATGAAGACCCACGCTGCTCGGCCCGCTTTCGCGCCATGGCCGAAGAGATGCGGCGCTATACGCAGCGGGTGCTCAGCCACGAACAGCGGGACTACCTGCGCCATCTTCCATTGCGGGCGACAGCGATTGTTGACGGAGTCCGCTTTCTGATGTGCCACGCGGCGCCGCCGGACCCGCTGTTCGAATATCGCGGGGAAGAGTCGCCTCTTTGGCTGGCCGATGAAGTTGCGTCGGACATCGAGATCGAACTCGTGGGCCACACGCACATACCTTTCCGCCGCTTTCTCGGAACCCGCTGGGTGGTCAATCCGGGGAGCGTCGGGCAGCCGAAGCATGGCCGGGCCGAGGCCTGTTACGCGATTTGGCAGGATGGCGAACTAAGCCTCGGCTCGGCTGCCTACGATGTGGAACAGACCGTCGAAAAGCTGCGCCGCCTTTGGTTGTCGGCGGCTGTCTTCGAGGATCTGGCGTTTGTGCTGAGGAACGGGACAGCCCCCACCGCGCCGGCAGATTCGCCTACGGGTGCTTAACCGCTTCGGGGATTTCAGGTTATTGGGGCAAGCAACCGCTCCCTCGCGGTCGCGGCTCTGTTACAGGTGGCGCATGTTTGCAAGTAGTTACTGAGCCGCGACCGCAAGGGAGCGGTTGCCGGGCACGTCATTTCCCCAGATCGGTTACGCACTCTTCGCCTGCATTGCCCACGCCTGCGCCATGAGTTATAGTCGAGCTTCGTAATCCGCAGGTGATGGGCCTCACCGTAACCGTTCCGGGCAACCGGTTCTGATAGCTCCTATCGTGTGGCAGGAGCTTTTTCATTTTCAGCACAGGAGTGATTGATGACCAAAATTGTAAGCGTTGTAGGCCGCGAGATTCTCGATTCTCGTGGCAATCCCACAGTTGAGGCCGAGGTTGGCCTCGACGGTGGCGCAGTAGGAGTGGCCGCCGTTCCCTCGGGAGCTTCCACGGGAGAAAAGGAAGCTGCCGAACTGCGTGACGGCGATAAGAAGCGTTACGGCGGGAAAGGCGTCAAAAAGGCCGCGGGCCATATTGGAAAGGAACTCGCCGCCGCCGTTGTGGGTCAGGATGCCACCAACCAGCGGGCCATCGACCAAGCCATGATTGCGGCCGATGGAACGCCGAACAAGGGAAAACTGGGAGCCAATGCTATTCTCGCCGTTTCCATGGCCGCTGCCAGGGCCGCGGCGAGCGCCCACGGGCTGCCCTTATACCGGTATCTTGGCGGCGCCAACGCCTGCACACTTCCGGTGCCCTGCATGAACGTCCTGAACGGCGGGAAGCACGCCGACAACACCGTGGATTTCCAGGAGTTCATGATCGCGCCACACCATGCCCCGTCATTCGCCGAGGCAATCCGCATGGGTATGGAGACCTTCCACACGCTCAAACAAGTGCTGAAAGCGAAAGGATACAGCACTGCGGTGGGTGATGAGGGAGGGTTCGCTCCCGATTTGAAGTCGAACGATGAAGCTGTCGAACTCATTCTGGAAGCCATCGCGAAGGCCGGCTACAAACCGTCCACCGACATCTCCATCTGCCTCGACCCGGCTGCCAGTGAAATGTGGGACGACGGGAAATACGTGCTCTTCAAATCCAGCAAAAAGGCAATCACATCCGACGAGCTGATCAAAATCTGGGAGTCGTGGGCAAAGCAGTACCCGATCATTCTCCTGGAGGACGGCATGGGGGAGAACGATTGGGAGGGCTGGCGGAATTTGACGGTTGCCCTCGGGGGCCAGATCGAGTTGGTGGGCGACGATATCTTCTGCACCAATCCGGCGATTCTTCAGCAGGGAATCGACAAGGGAATCGGCAATGCCATTCTCATCAAGTTGAATCAGATCGGCACTGTGACGGAAACGCTGGACACGATGGAGTTGGCGGCGCGCAATGGCTACCGCTGCTTTGTCTCCCACCGGTCGGGCGAAACAGAGGACACTTTCATCGCCGATCTGACGGTCGCCACCGGCGCGGGTCACATCAAGACTGGATCGGGCTGCCGGAGTGAGCGGGTAGCGAAATTCAACCAGTTCCTTCGGATTGAAGAGCGGCTGAAGGGACACTCACGATTCGCGGGGCGGTCGGCTTTCCGGCGCTAAACAAACGCTGGTTGTCATAAGAGCGGTTGACAGATCGGGACCTCAATCTATGTTGGAGCGAATCCGATGGCCGCACGCTTGGGCGGCGGCAGCGGCTTTGTGGGTAATTGTCTGGCTCGGCTTCTTCCTGTGGGCTCGGCATAATCCGTCCGTGAATTGGCTGAGAGAGCTGCCGGCGTTCGATCGGGGTGAGGAATTCGCTGGACCTTCGGCAGAAGGCCAAATCACCAAAGACCTGGCGGTCTGCTTGGCTCTCTTGATGGCTCTAAACACCGCTGGTTTTTTTCTTTTGCAGTTTCGAAGTCGTCTACGGCGTTTGAAGCTTGGGCAGCGCACGCAATCTTTTGTCGCCGCCACCCCCATATTCTTCGCCCTTGCCTATTGTGAGATCTTCAACAACCCTCAACATCTTTGGTATGACATCCCTACCATGATGAGCAGGCCTGCATCTGTACCGATTTTTGGACAGCGGCTGTTGTTTGTCTGGCCCGCCATGCTCCTGAAGCACCTTGTCCCGAAGCTTACATACTTCCAGGCATTCGTCGCCTTGCAGTTAGTCGCCTTGGCTCTTGCGATTTACCTCATCGGCGAATGGTCGGAGATTTTCATAGGTCGCCCTTTAAGCTTTCTCGGCCAACTCATGCTGGGCGTGATGTTACTACCTACATTTGGATACATAAACGGGCACGATTTTGGCGTGGTAGCATCTTATACCTTGTGCTTCTTGCTCTTGTATAAGAGACGGTACTGGTTTTATGGAATGGTCTTTTGCATTGGAATGCTCAACCATCAAAACATTCTGCTTCTCATTCCGACGGCGTTTAACATCATGTGGCGTCGCGAAAAACGCCAATGCGTTGCCTGGGTCGCGGCGCTGACTATCGTGGCGTACTTTTCAATCCGTTACCTCCTGAACTATGCCATCCCAATTCCGCAAACGCACGACTACAAGATCTGGTTTAACATTCACGCTCTTGGCGAAGCCTCTCAAAACCTGGCCTTCGGGCAGCTCGTCCTGATTTCCTGGTGCACCGTTGCCGCGATGGCATGGTCGAAGGCGGATGCCTTTCTCAAACGCGCTTCCATTCTCCTTCCGTTGCAATATGGCGTCTATTTCTTGTACGGTCAGCTCGACGAAGTGAGGCTCTTTAACGGCCTCCTGCCTGTCATCATCGGCATGTGCCTCTGCTATGTCCGCTGTCATCTTCAACCCGGCGAAAGCGTTCCTGATTCTGGTTGCCGGGAAGCGGCGGGGTCTCGTGCCTTCGGCCCCTTCCATGATGCGCGCAGCGGATAAAGGGAGAACGATCGGGAGGGGTTAAAATCCGCTTGATGCCTGGTAAGTCGGCGGAACGGGGTTCGTTAAAAGTACGGAAGAGTGCTGCAAAAGAACCGACCGAAACCCGAGAACGTTCAAGAGTTTCAACCGCTACCACCCGCCTGATGTCTATCGGCCCGCCTGTGCCGGCTGCATCGCCACGATCCGCTCCTCCATGTGCCGCGTGAGGTGTGGCGTGATGCCGAGCATCCGCTCAACCACCATCAACTGCCCGCGGTGATGCAACGTGTTTCATATGGACCTGAGAACCGCAAACTTCCGACCGCCCAAAGTCGACCCGAATCAAGATTTGCGGAAGTGCGCGCGGAGCCGCCGGATTCCATCGCAAAACTGCCTTCACCACCAACGTGCCTCTGCTGGACGCCCCCCTTCGCTGACTCATCTTTGAGGCACTTGCGGAATTAGCAGCAAACCGCCCGCTTGCGGGGCGCCTCTGGGCCCGGCTCATTCATCACGTGCTGAGACAACAGCGCCTACTGAGCCGCGACCGCGAGGGAGCGGTGATTTTTTGGGTGCGGAATAGCTGGATTTTCAAGTGCCTCATCTTTGCCTGCCCTCAGCCGGCGGAGAACGATTGGCCGCCTGCATCCCTTCTTACTGGATAAGCGGAAACGGCTGCCAAAAACTTGCATGAACACGAAAGTTTGTTGCCTTGCGCCGGCGCCTGGTACCGTTCGTCGCAATTTCGGCCGCCGCTCGGTGTAGAATGATCGACAACGCCCCGGAGGAGGGAATGCCATTTTCAGGCTCCACTGACGTGACCGGGCTGCTGCTGGCATGGAGTAGCGGCGACGAGGCCGCCTTACACCGTCTCGTCCCCATCCTCTACGAAGACCTCCGGCGCGTCGCCCACCGCTACATGAGCCGTGAGCGCTCCGAGCACACTCTGCAGACCACCGCTCTCGTCCGCGAAGCCTATCATCGCCTGGTGGAAATCCCGCGCGTGTGCTGGCAGAACAACACGTATGACGTTGATAGAAAGTGTCGGCGTCCTGCACGTCACCTCCCTTACGGCCCGCAGGAACCCAGAAAGTCCACGTTCGTCGCGACAAAGGAACCATTGCTCAAATTCTGCAGAAAAATCGTGCCCAGACAGGGAATCGGCCCCTGGTTTACGCTAGGCCAGCCATTAGTGAATATAAGGTCCAGCTCATTGGAATCATACACCCCCATCTGTACCGAGTCGGGCGTAGCCACCGCAGCAGGGCCCTCCCCTTTGGCGGCCTGGTAAATACTTTTTGCGATGCTGAATATTTTCCAACCGAGACGAATGCATGCTGCCACGTCACCGCCATTGTTTTCGTTGATGCTGTTGATGAGATTCGGGCAACTTCTCAACGTCACGAGATTGGTGAAATAGCTAGCATCGAGGCATCCAATTAGCGCAACCTTCATCTGTGTGGGATCGCTGCTGTACCCAGCTCCTTCGATAAGACTCGACGGATAGTTGGGGCAAATGAACGAAAGTGAAGCGGCGCCCTGGACTACATCGATTGTCAGCGCGCCACCGGCATTTTGGTTGATCAAGTTCGCCAGAGCAATGTTCACGAGATCATTTGCCAGTTCGAGAATCAAAGTGATGATATCCTTTAGAGCCGTGCCTGCAAGATCCGTCGCGATTCCGAACATCGTAAAAAAATTGTTAAAGAAAGTGCCGGATGAAACGCGCGGGTCAGCCAATCTGACTTGGGGTTGGAGTGTCTGGGCTTGCTGCAAAATGCCATTCGCCAGATTCTTGGTCGCATCCAGCAACTGTGGTATTTCATAGCTCAGGATTGCGTCGATATTGGGCCCGTCCACGGTCACCCCATACACACTGGGATTCAACGAGGTGAGCTGTTGCGCTAAGGTGTTGGAGTTCGTGAGGATTGTCTGTAAATTCGTGATATCGGCCGGCAAAACCGCTGCCGGATTGATCTGGTTGATCCCATCGATCGCGGTGTTGATCTGGTTGCCGAGGCTCACCAACAATGCGTCAAACGCCTGATCGTCCGTTCCGGGATTGAAGCCAGCGGCCAGCACCTGCTGAGGGGTGACGACGAAACCGTTAGTACCTACGTAGTTAGGTTTTTGCCGAAATTGGCAGAATATTAAAATCAGCGAGGGGCGCTGCGGCAAGCCCTGGAATGATAACGAGTTCCTTGAGCTTGAGGCCCAGCGCGACGACT
>Ga0181538_10000703_pt1 | contig 39688 bp, 51 predicted proteins | sample PEATcosm2014_Bin_40_FD_119773 | JGI IMG/M metagenome (GOLD analysis project Ga0181538, IMG submission 119773) | Peatland microbial communities from MTU Mesocosm Facility, Houghton, MI, USA - PEATcosm2014_Bin23_30_metaG | ecosystem: Environmental > Terrestrial > Soil > Wetlands > Peat | place... | reverse complement strand
GGAATCACCATCTTGCAAGAAGCATAAACGATGCATCCTGGTCGCATTTCATCCAATATCTTTGCTACAAGGCTGAGAGTGCTGGTTGCAAGGTTGTCGGGGTGAATCCAAGAAACACCACAAGGACATGCAGTAAATGCGGAAATGTGCAGAATATCGAATTAAGCGAAAGAACATTCAATTGCAAAAATTGCGGCATATCAATAGACAGGGATTTAAACGCAGCAATCAATATCTTATCTACTGCGGGGCACGCAGGAAGTTACGCCCTTGGAGATCTGCCCTCTACATCAAAGACGGTTGATGCAAGGCTGGTCGTTGAACTGGGAACTACATATAATAGGATATAGATCAAACTATTATTGGAAGCCCACGCTTTCAAGCGTGGGAGGATGTCACGATATCTAGTTTAATTGATCCTGAACCATTTTTTGACTCGTTTTCTTGTAAGATAATACAATACTACTATTCCCACGATAAAGCCAAATGCATCAAGTATCGCAATTGATATTACGCCCAGGCAGGCGATGACCACACCAAGCCAGTAACCCCATCTGTGCCCTATCCACAGCCCATAGGCGCCCAAAATAAGTATTATGCCAATAATGACAAGCAGCATGCTCCCAAATCCAGAAATCGCACTAATCAAGCCACTTATGCCGACAGCACTCATATAAGTAGAAACTAGACCGAATGCAGCAGCGCCCAGAAGCGCAAAAAGCGCACCAATAACCTCTAGCACCGAAAGTATGACTATGCCTATAGGCCTATACCCCCTGCCAAAGCTGCTCGGTTTTGCCTTTCTACCTCTTCTTCTGGGTCTTGCCGTTCAAACACCAAAGATAAAAAAAATCGCCCAAAAAGGAGAAGAAATTACTTTCTTCCCTTTCTGTTCATCTTTGCCCTTGCAACATATCCGCTTTTGTCAATGAAGTAAAGGAAACCTGCTGCTCTCTTTATCTTTTCAGATCCAACTCTTCCCTTTCTTCCCCTTGAGTTGGTCTTCATTGGTGTTTTCCATACAAATCCGTCCTTGCCCAAGAAGTACAGATATCCGTCTTCTCTTTCTAGTCTTTCCGAACCTATTCTTTCTGCCATAAATTCACCAAATCTATATAACTGAATACATTTAAATAACTATCGTCGATTTATCGTCAATTAGCCGACGTAAGCTTTAGGGCCTTTTCAAGAAAATAAGGGCTCTCTACTGCAATTATAAATCTTTGTAATTAATAGAATATAACTTATGTGTGTGATTGCGTGATAGAAATAAAACTTTTCGAGAATGTAAATTTAAACGGCTATGCATTTATAGAGGGATTTCCGGGCATCGGGCTTGTTGGGCCAATGACGATAAGCTACATTATCGATAAGCTTGGAATGAGGTATGTAGGATTTCTGGAGAGCGAAAGCTTTCCGCCGCTGGTATCCATCCACAAGAACGAGCCGATGCCGCCCATAAGAATCTACAGCGCAGAAAAGGAAAAATTGGTCACGATCTTCGCAGAGTTTGCAATACCGATGGAGTTGATCTCTGAGCTAAGCAATGCTATTTATGACTTCCTCAAAAAGAACGGGGTATTGAAGATCTATTCCGTAGGGGGCATACCCGCACAGGATAATGACCAGACGCCATTTGTCGTTGCCTCGAACCCGGCAATAACGAACAGCGCAATATCTGCAGGCGGGCTAAAGCCGGTAGGGGAGGGCGTTGCCACTGGGGTAAGTGCCATGCTGCTTGTAAAATCAGCCATGAATAAAGGCCAGGCAGTATGCATAATGATACCTGTGGAGCAGAACATCATAGATCCAACATACGCGGAGATAGCAATAGTGAGCCTGAACAAGCTGATGAACCTGAACATAGACATTGCGGACATAGACAGGGAGGCAAAGATGGTCCAGGCAAAGATAAAGGAGCTGATCAGCAAGCACAAGGAAACCCATGACAATTACAAAAAGGCAATCGACGACTCAAACCCATCAATGTACGCCTAGACAGCAGATTAATTCGGCAGCATATCAAATCTGTGCATTTCATTTTATCTTGACAAGGAAGCCCACACTATTTAGGGGGTGGGTAGTTTACTTCTTCTTAAGCATCTCTAAAATTTTAGACTGAACTTCGGTCCTTGATGAGTATTTGATCAGGTCGTACGCCGTCTGGTCATCATCGTCTTTGGCGTTGATGTCTGCGTGTCTATCAATTAGCATCTGCACCAACTCTACGTCCCCCTTTACTGCTGCCCACATTAGTGCCGTATGGCCAAAAAGCCCCTTTTCATTTACGTCTGTCGCGGGTTTGGAGATCAAGGCCTTTGCAGCATCGAGATTGCCCCTCTTCAAAGCGTCGATTAGTGGAGGGTTGGCTACCTTTTCAATAGGTATTGTTACCATATTACCACATTAGGATATGCTCTGCTGCATATTTAAGTCTATCTGCATCAAAATCCAAAACCTTTTATTCACTGGGAATAAATCATATTTACAGGCTCATGATGCAGGGGTTGCGGAGTCTGGTCTGGCAAAGGAAAAGCAAGCCACAGAAAATCGCGCAGGACTTAAGATCCTGTGGTCTAGCACCTTCGTGAGTTCAAATCTCACCCCCTGCACACTTCGGCGCTAAATCGACGACAAATTCTTATCAGAAGATTTATATAGGAGACCAAACATAGTATTTTAGTGATTTAATGCAAAGAGATAAAGCAACTCAAAGTATGCTTGCTACCGTTTCACCTGAAACTCAAAAATGGGTTTTGGAAGAACTTATCAAAAAAGACAAACTTGATATATCCAGCATAACTGATAAGAAAATATTGGAAACTGCAATGCAATTATATGAAAAAGTAAACTATGGTAGGGCTGGAGAAATTGCCCTTAAATTAGGTGATAAAGATAAGGCAGAAGAACTATTTGAAAAACAAATAGCGAGCTATGAAAACCAGGAAAAATACGGCGAAGCTGGATTAACCGCTTTAAAAATGGGAAATAAACATAGAGCTAATTTGCTATTGGAAAAACAGTTTAGAATTTACGAAAAAGCTGATGGATGGTCCCCTGGAAGTTTTGGATACGGATTTGCCCTAAAAGATGCAGCTGAATTTGCTTTAAAATTAGGGGACAAAGAAAAGGCATTACAATATTATGAAAAAAGTGGCCATTATTTTGATGAAGCCGCACAAGTAGCTTTAAGCTTAGGGAAAAGGGAAAAAGCAATAGAACTTTATCTAAAGGATATTTATGGGGATCATCACTTTGTGAAGGCAGGCGATGTTGCTCTGGATATTGGGGACCCTGAAAGAGCATATAATTTCTATGAAGAACAAATAAAATTCTACGAATCCCGCCAGACAAGATTTGGAACTTTTACATTTTCCTATTGTGCACGAGTAGCTCTGAAAATGGGCGACAATCAAAGAGCAATGGAATATTACGAAAAGGCAGGAGAATTTAAATTTGCTGCGGAAGTGGCTCTTAAGGCAGGAAAACAGGAAGAGGCAAATCTGTTATTTGAAAGGCAGATATCTGTTTATGAAAGAAGTAGAGATTTTAGTGCTGCAGCGGCGATTGCAGAGAGAATGAATGAAAAAGATAGGGCAGACAACCTAAGAGAACTAGGTAGTTTACTCAGATAATAAACCACAATCAGAGAAAATTCTATGTTTAGCAACAAAAAGACATAGAACCCAGCAGGGTAATGCACACCCCCTGCACAGGTCGACGTCATACCTACGACAAAGTCATAGAAAGGTATTTATATTAAAAAGCCATCAATAGTTATGTGGTAAACATGGAAACACAACCCAGAACGGTTGGTGCATCGTCAGGTGCGACTTTGATCGAGCAACTACCAAAGCCAACAAGTTTGCAAATTTTCATAGTAGAAGTCCAGCCATACGGAATTCTCAGATTTTCTAGCGGCAAAACCCCCTGGCTCCCAGAGCAGACAAAAGCAATAGTAAAAGAAATGGAAGGAAGGCTGCTCACATTGCAAGAAGGGCGGCAACTAACACACAATGACGAATTAAATGTCGCATTTGGAAAAGCGTTCGGCCAAGGTGAATGTGCACTCATTGACAATTCAGAAGGATCGGAATTCACCTACCTCTCCCGTGGAAGGTGTGACTACTGCTGCAGGTTTGACGTCAGCACCGGCACCCTACCTAGCTATACTTCTAGTGAAGCCCTAGTGGTGTTATTAAAGCTCGATCCTAAGTTCTTATTAAGAAAAGCAAAAGAAGAGCTTGAAGGTCTAGATCCGACTAAAACAATACATCTTAGAGGCGTGGTAGAACTTACAGAAAGTAAAGCATAATTGGTTCGGGTTTCCAGAAATCCGAATGCCATATCTTTAATACAGGAGAATTCCCCATCGCTTGCGGTGGGGTTAGGCAACCCATTACATTTGCAAATGCTCTAAGGCTTGCCTTGGGTAGTTCACTTAGGAGATAAAAAGGATGTGCTGCACAGAACCTCTGATGCTTATGCACACCCCCTGCACACTTCTAAAAGTTTACATCTAGCAAAAAGTGGGTATATAGGATATACGAATATACATTCCAATTCCGTACTTTGATAGACAGGTATAAATAAGTCCAAGAATAGAGTTGAATGAGGGGATATATATGCCAGCAAGATCGATAGAATATAAGGGTAGAGTAAAAAGCCATGACGGAGAACTTGCAATCTGTACCGCAGTCTTTCCATCAAGCAGACAAGGCGACGTGATTGATGCGATGAAATTTATGAGAAGTGTTATAAGCCCGCTTGTATCTGGAGCTATAGAGATCCGAACAGTAATGAGAACGGATCAAGCTGATGAAAGTATAATGGTCGAAGCTGTCGGATTTCTAAGAGACAGGAACCTGTTCGGATTTTTAAGAGGCAGAAACAAGGCAAGAGAAATTATTATAGAAAAGCAACTAATAGCCATTGCTGAAGGAGTTAGCACTAGATATTTTGGGAGAATCTTTCAAAGAACTTAACTTAAGGTCTATATCTCACCCCCTGCACACTTCGATGACAAATTAACGATATTAATTTACAAACAAAACATTTAAATATATGTCTATCTAAATATATATCATGTCAAAGACAGTAACTATAAATGTAGACGAAGAAGTTGAAGCTCGATTCAGAAAGCTTGCGCATTCAAAATATGGGAATCGTAAAGGCAGCCTTGGCAAGGCATTTACTGATGCTTTGAACTATTTCATATCTAAAAAGGGTGAAGATCCCGATGCAAATCTTTTAAAATTATCAAAAATGGGCTTCAAACTCGGTGGTATAAAAGTAGTTGATAGAAGTGCATGGCATGAACGATAATCCATTTTATGATACCTCTATTTTAGTTTATATGTTTGATAGTAGTGACAATGCAAAATATAATTCAGCACGCGCTCTACTTGAGAAAATAGCTTCGGGCACGGCAAGAGGTACAATATCAAATCAAACTATAGCTGAGCTCTTTAATGTTTTAACGACAAAGACGGACAAGCACATGCCCATAGCAACAGCAGCAGAAATAGTTCACGATTTTGTTTCATCGACAAGATGGCAAATAGTCAATTATACTGCGGAAACCGTAAAAAATGCCACCTTTTCATGTAAATTGCTTGGTACACCATTCTGGGATACACTAATAGCAGAGACTATGAAAGAGAATAACATTTCAACTATTTACACAGAAAATATCAGAGATTTTAAAAAAATACAAGGCATAAAAGTTGTTAATCCATTTAAGCGGTAAAGATGTGGCACAGCACCGAACCTACAGTACTGATACTCACCCCCTGCACACTTCGACACACAACACCACAGAATTAATTCAAATACCTTCCTTAAGGGCAGAGGTAATTGGATAAGCCTTCGATCGAAATCCCCTTCACTTATTGTGTATACCATCATGTGCAATGCCTGAATGAGAAGATATTTAAAGTATAAATACACTAATCTATTCTGGATCGCTTCAGATTCTACAGTAGGCAAATCCGGTTTATGCACAAATCTTAAATGCTATATTAGACGGCTAAATTGTGTTCCATATGCATGAAAATTATGATGTCATTGTTGCAGGTGCAGGATTGGCAGGCTCCCTTGCCGCGGCCACAGCCGCAAAAGGCGGAGCCAAGGTCCTGCTTCTTGACAGGAACAGGGAAGAGGAGGTTGGCAAGAAGACCAATTGGGGCTGGACCTGCGGCGATGCAGTTGCAAATGACCACCTGAAATTCATAAAGGAGAAAACCGGAATCGGCTTCAGCCATCCTGAACTGGACCTTAAAGTTGACGGCGTAGTTGCACTATCTCCGGATTTCAAGAGCAGGTACCTGTTTGACGGTGAGGGCTACGTGCTGGACAGGCCGCTTTTCGAGAAAAAGCTGCTGCAGATAGCACTGAAATACGGTGCAGAGTACATGCCTGAATTCGAGGTGGAGGCCCCATTAATGGAAAACAGCTTTGTTGTGGGGATATCCGGTAAGGACAAGGCAAAGGCGCACAAGGAGATTAGGGCAAAGGTGCTTATTGATGCGCTTGGAATAGCAACAACACTTAGGAGAAAGCTGCCCGAGAACCCTTATGTCGATAAGGATGTTGACATAAATGATGTGGAATCAACCGGCAGGTTCATCTATGAATGCGAGATCGAGGGCGAGGACCTCAACTATTATGATGAGAAGAATGCCATCATACACATGAACCAGAATATGTCTCCTGGCGGATATGGGTGGGTATTCCCAAAGAGCGGCCATAAAGTGAATATAGGCCTTGGGGTCCAGAAAAGAAGCCTCGAAATAAGAAACGAAAAGCTCGGCAAGAAGGACAATCTGCATTCGCTTATAGATGAATATGTGAGGAGCAATCCTGTCATAAAGAGCGTAAAGCTCTTCAACAAGGACAACAACGGCAAGGGCTACTGGTCTGTGGCTGTCAGAAGGCAGCTGGAGAGCCTCGTCTTCAATGGCTATATGGGCGCTGGGGACAGCATGGCAATGCCAAATCCGATAAGTGCTGGCGGCATAGGCCCTGCGCTTGTCGCTGGCATACTATCAGGCGAAAACGCAGCAATCGCCGTTCAGAACGGCGATGTCAGCACAAACGGGCTCTGGAAATACAATCTTGACTTCAACCGGAGCTACGGATACAAGACTGCAGGATTGGAGGTATTCAGGGTATACCTGCAGTCGCTCAACAACGATCTGCTTAATTACGGGATGAAGATGTTCATAAATGCAAAGGAGGCAACAGATCTCGGCTACGGTCGCGTTCCAGAGCTAAGTCTCTCAAGCAAGTTCAAGATAGCGCTGCAGGGGGCGCAGAACATAAATGCATTTGCCAATCTGCTGTATGTTGTAAAGAAGATGAAAGTTCTTAATGAGCTCTACACCAATTATCCAAAATCCACCAATGGCTTCCCTGAATGGAGGATTGAGGTTGAAAGGCACATGAAAGAGGCAAAGGAGAAGTTCCAGCCGAATCCCATTTAATAGATGATCTAATGGAAACTTATACAAGATTCGAAAAAGCAAGAATTATAGGTGCAAGGGCACTCCAATTGGCATACGGCGCACCGCCGCTCATCAAGGTGCCGGAAGGGATGATAAACCCGCTGGATCTTGCAGAGCTGGAGTTTGACAAAGGCGCAATACCAATAACAATATTAAAGGAAAGCAAGGAATAATCGCCTCTGCCTACCTCATGCCGATTCTCTGGCCCATGAGGTTGTATACCTCCATTTTCCTTGGTGTAAAAAGATTGCCAGAGAGCGAGGGATTCATCCTCTTTTTGCCTTTCTCAATTGCGGTTCCTGTAATCAGCTCATTGAATGCTGGAATCGAGACAAGTTTGATGCCCTTGTTGAATTTTTCATAATTGAGCGAGGCTTCTTTTCTGTTCAGCCCTGATATCGCCCAGACCTTCTGGTTATAAATTGCGCCGTTCCTGTCAACCATTTTTACGCTGAGGTGCTCATGCGCGCTTATAATATAGCTGAGCTGCATCATCCCGCTGTCAAGCTTCCTATTGCCGTGTATGAATCCAAAATCCCCGATTACCAGCTCTTTTAAAATTTCACGTCCTATTATCTCGCCAAGATGCGCATCATGGTTTCCGGACACTATCTTTATCTCATATCCGTCCAATTCCCTGAAGAATTCCTTGAGCAGCTTTACCTCTGCAGTTTCAGGATATAGTATGCTCTCCTTGACATCCCCAAGAATTACAATGCTCCCCAATCCGAAGTCCTTCATTATAACTTTTATCCTTTTAGCCATGCGCTCGGTTGCGCCAAAAAGATGTATCCCCTTCCTTGAAATGCCAAGCTCCATGCCTATGTGCAGGTCCCCCACTACTAAATGCTCGCTTCCTCCTGCATTTGCGATAAGCGCAGGCTCGTTATAGACAAATTTTATATCTTTATAAACCAACAGGACCACTTCACTATTAAATAGTTAAAGCATTAATATAAACTCTGGGATTGAATGGCGGACTTTTCACCAAAGATAGGCTCGATAGACGGCATAAGGATAGAGCTCCACTGGACATTCATACTGCTTTTGATATTCATACTGCTGATAAGCCTTTACCTTTTTGTCATATGGGTTCTCCTATTTGTCTGCGTGCTCATACACGAGCTTGTCCATTCAATAACATCGAGAAGGAACGGCATCAAGGTCAGGAAGATTATTCTATATCCGTTCGGCGGCGGCTCTGTCATAGACTTTGAAAAGGTAAGCCCAGAAATGGAATTCAGGATCTCGATAGCAGGGCCGATAGCAAGCCTCTTGATTGCTGCAGTGTTCGGCATTATAAATATCTACACCCCTTTCGGCATTGTAAGGACAACCATACAGACCCTGTTCCTGCTGAACATATTCCTTGGGGTATTCAATATCCTTCCATGGCTTCCGCTTGACGGGGGAAGGGCACTCAGGAGCTACCTGCAACGGACAAGGAGCTTCCTGGATGCAACGAAGCTGGCCGCAAAGGTGAGCAATGCGGTGACTGTCCTTTTTGTAATCGGCACCGTAATGTATGCATTGCTTGTACCTGGGTATTCAGCAACCTACAGGGAATTCATTGTGCTATTTGATGTCGTTATAGCCTTCTTCATATATGGCGGCGCAAAATCGGAATTAAGGTCAGCCCTGATAAAGGAGAACATATCTGATTTGAGGGTGAAGGATGCAATTACGAGGGGCTTCATAATGCTGTCAGAAGATACAAAAATAGATGAACTGTATGGGATATTTCTGAAGAGGAAGCTGCACATGGCAATATTCAGGAAAGAGGGCAAGGTAAAAATGGTCTCAAGCGCAGCTCTGCAAAAGCTGCTGCAGCGTGGGGCAAAAGGTGAGAGCGTGCAGGATTTCGGAATTGAAATACCTGCCATTCCCTACAACATGAAGCTATACGATGCGACCGAAAGAATGAGAAACGAGGAAAGCGCCATTGCCGCAGTGATGAAAGGGGGCAGAGTCATTGGCGTGCTGCTGGCGCAGCACGTAGAGGCGATTATAGCGCTGCACATATCCCAAAAGCAGAAAAAAGCAGAAAAAGGCACTATGGAATAGAAACAAACCAAAGTGCAAAGGCCTTTTGCTGCACTGTTTAAAATATCCAAATAAATAAAGGATTTGGAGCAGGCAGGCAAACAAATAAATAGGCTTTATCATCAATACTTATGACGACCGGTGTGCTGATGCAGTACATAGACAGCATAATAATGCATAATTTCAAGTCTTTCAAGCATGCGAACATAAAGTTCAGCAGGGGCTTTAACTGCGTAGTAGGAGCAAACGGCTCCGGCAAGTCAAACCTCTGCGACTCCCTGCTTTTTGCGCTTGGCGAGAGCTCCCTTAAGCGGATGCGTGTCCCAAACACCTCGCTGCTCATAAACAGCTTTGCCAAGCCGAAGGCTGAAGACGGGGTAAAAAGGGCATATGTGAAGATAGCCTTCGGCGGCGACAGCCCTCTCGAGGTTGCCAGAATCATAAAGTCAAACAACAAGATAGGCTACAGGCTCAACGGCAAGCATGCGACAAGGCAGGAGGTGATAGATGTCCTGAAGGCCTACAAAAGCGAGATAAACGACACCAACATAATCATGCAGGGGGAGATATCCTCAATGGTCAACCTCAATGCAAGGGAGAGGAGGGAATTGATAGACGTTGCTGCAGGGATCAAGGAATTCAATGACAAGAAGGATGCATCTATGAAAGAGCTGCAGAAGGTGGAAGAGAGGGCGAATGATGCAAGGATAGTGCTCAATGAGAGGAAGGGCTTTCTTGACCAGCTCGAAAAGGAGAAGGAGGACGCGGAAAAATACATGCAGCTGACTGAGCTTGTCAAAAGGGCCAGCTACACAATACTAAAGAACAGCGAAAGGCAGTCAGAATCAGATTTCAACACGACTGCCGAGAATCTAACGGTTGCTGAGGAGCGCAAAAAGAGGTCGACAGCAGCAATGAACGAGACAAGCCTGATGATCGAAAAATACTCAAAGGAAAAGGATGAGCTCTCAAAGGCCTTAACCGAGAGGTCTGTGGAATTGAGCGGCACAAATAAAATACTGGAAAGTATAAACAAGGAGCTTGCAGTCAAGGAAACAGAGTCAAGATCCATGAAAGAGCGGCTTGCAGAATCAGAGAACCAGGTTTTATTGTCTAAAAAAGAGCTGGAAAAGATCGAAAAGGATATCGGGGAAGGCCTTAAGGCGCTTGAGTCTGCGAAGAAGGAACTGGAGGAGAAATCTGGCCAGCTCGGCTCCAAGGAAATATACGAGACGGAAAGCTCCTCCCAGATAAGCGCGATAGGCAGGAACCAGAGGAGAATAGATGAATTATACCAGCAGGAAGAGGGCACATCAAAGCAATTCCTGCAGAACAAGTTCGAGATAGAAGATGTGCAGAAATCCCTTAAGGATGCAGCTCAGGAGCACCAGGCCGGATTGTCGGCACAGGAGAGGTTTAACTCATCTATAGACTCTTACAAGTCAAGGATACTTGAGCTGGAGCAGAAAATGGGAGCAGCCGCAAAGATCCTGGCGCAGCTATCATCAGATGCGAATAAATACAGCAAAGCAATAGACGAGAATTATGTGGAGAGCGTAAATGTAAGGGAGAGGATAGCATTGTCAGGAGGAGGGTCTGACAGGATAAATGAGACACTGAAGAAAAACCTCCAGGGCGGATTCTATGGCAGGGCGTACGAACTATGCAGCTACGACCAAAAATACGATCTGGCGGTAAGTGCGGCATCAATGAACAGGCTAAGCTACCTTGTCGTTGATACTGCAGAGGATGCTGATACTGCGATAAAGATACTGAAGGCAAGGCAGCTGGGGAGGGCCTCATTCATACCCATAAAAGAGATTGCTGTTTCCCAAAAAGAGGAGAACAGGAAATTTGATAGGTTGATAGACCACGTGAAATTCGAGAAGAGGTTCGAACGTGCATTCAATTTTATATTTGCAAACACCTATGTCGTTGGGAGCATAGGGGAGGCAAAGTCAATGGGCTTTGGGAAGGGCAGGTTCGTAACGCTGGACGGCGAGCTTATAGAGCACTCAGGGATAATAACAGGCGGCTCCTCCAAAGGCCTGCAGTCGCCGGCAGCAATGGAATCAAGGCTGCGCGCGCTGGAGGCAGAGCAAAAGGAGGCGAAATCAAGGCTTGATTCAATAAATCTGCAGCTTGATGCCAAGAGAAGGGAGATTGCAGGGTACCAGACTGAGGCAATGGCGCACGGCATGGAGATAAAGCACCTTGAATCTAGCCTTGAGTCGGTAGGGCAGGAGGTGCAGCTGCAGAAAAAGAGGATAGCCGAACTGGAGGTAAAAAGCTCCAAATTCGAAGGCATTGGCGCAGAGCTCGAATCAAAACGCGACTCCCTGCTCAGGGAGCTTAATCTCCTAAAGGGGGAGAATGACAAAATATACGCCTCAAGCAATGCTGATGGAAGATCAAAGGCGAAAATTGAGAGGGGCGAGATTGCGAAACTGAAGTCATTGCGCGCCGAGGTGGAGGGGCTCAGGATAAAGATAGCAACCATTGCAAAGGAGCAGGAGATGCAGAACGCAAGGTCCTCCGAAATAAATGCGGCCATCAGCGCAAAAGCGGATGAGGGCAGGGAGATAAGGAAAAAGCTGGCCCTTTTTGACAATGAGCTTATGCAGCTGTCGAAGCGCAAGGGCGAAATGCAGGAAAAGATGGGAAAATCCGATGCAAGCTCGCAGGAGCTTTACAGGAAGATCCAGGACCTGGACTCAAGGATATCCAAATCGGCAAACGACAGGGGAAGGTGCCAAGGCGACCTTGAGAGGATAAACAGGGAATTGATAGAGCAGGAAACAAGGAAGGTGCAGATACAGACAAGGATCAACGACATAAAGGCAGAGCTGCTCTCCTACCAGAATGTTGAGATGCTCAAGGACCAGACCGTAAGCGAGCTTGAGGCAAAAAGGACTATAGCAAAGAATGACATGGAAAAGCTCGGTGCGGTAAACCTAAAGGCGCCAGAGGTGTACGGCGAGAGGAAGAGGGATATGGAGGAGGCGAAATCAAAGCTGGCAGTGCTGAGCAGCGAGAAGGAATCCATAATAGCAATGATAGGTGAGATAGAATCAAAGAAGCTCAGCATATTCAATGAAACGCTTTCGGACGTGAACGAGAACTTCAGCAAGCTATACAGCTACATCTTCCCGGGCTCCACAAAGCTGCAGCTGGATGACCCAAAAGACCCATTCAATTCAGGGCTCTCAATCCTTATAAACTCCCCAAAGAGCAGGAACAGCGTTATAGAATCGCTTTCAGGAGGGGAGAAGATACTGATAATGATGATGCTCATATTTGCAATACAGGCGCACGACCCGATGGCGTTCTATGTATTTGACGAGATAGACATATCGCTTGACAAGGAGAATTCAAAGAAGCTCTCAAAGCTGATGAAGGAGATAAGCAAGAGGTCGCAGGTAATTGTCATAAGCCACAACGATTCGCTGATAACCGCAACCGACACCGCAATCGGTGTGGTGCACAGGAGCGGCGAATCAAAGGTGGTTGGCCTGCAGCTTACCCCGACACAGAGCGTTGTAAGTGCCAAGTAGGTGTTATATTGGTGCGCAACCAGAACCAAAAGCCAAAAGAGAAAAAAGGTAAAGGCATAAACACGCTGCCACTGTATGCGGCGCTTGTTGTGCTCTTCATACTTTTCATACTTTACCAGGCAGAGAGGTCCCTGTCTGTCATATTCGGCATCGCGCTATTCCTGGTAATAGTCATATTGATTGTGGTTGAGGTCACGAACGGCATAAAGGAGGAGGGCTATAAGAGGAACATAATAGAGATAGTAGTTGCGGTGCTTATTGTGGTTGCGTTCTGGTTCTCATTGAGGGCGCTTCTGCACACCAATTACCCATTGGATGTGGTGCCAAGCTGCAGCATGCTTCCGAAGCTTCACCGCGGCGACCTTATTGTAGTGGGCGGGATTACAAATCCGCTCCAGATAAAGGCAAGGATGATAAATGTGAGCAACTCAACATACAGCAATTTCGAGAGGAATATCCAGGATGAATTCCTTTCCTGCGTTGCATACCAGCAGTCCGGAAACCGCATAACAGTTTCCGGGATAGCCTACCCCGGCTATTCCCTGGGATTATTCAGATCGACCAGCTCCGGGGGCGAGGTAGTCCCAGATTCCTACCAGCAGAACAGCCTGGTGCAGTACAGCTGCGGAATCGCGAACGTCGTATATAAAAACGGCACAGTCCTGAGCGAGGCCTATACAAAATCAATAAGCGTGAACGGCACTGTGGTGTATAACGATACAAACAATTCCGTAGTGGTTTATGCAACAATCCCCCAGGATTTCTTCTACCAACTGGGCGATTCATATATAGTGCACAGGGCCTATGCGGTAATCAACGCAAGCGGGAATTATTATGTCCTTACAAAGGGCGATAACAACATGGGGCTTGACCTGCAGTATGGAAACTATCCTGCAGCGCTGAATGACCTCCAGGGCAGGGTCCTATACTCGATTCCCTATCTCGGGTACCTCAAGCTGGTGCTTAGCAGCAGCTTCACCGAGCCCTCTGGATGCAACTCAACAGTCACAGGATAAAGCAGGGAGCACCGCATATACGGCAAGGAAAAGAAAATTCCCAGATATCTCATGGAGTTACATATCCGTTCATCCAGTTGCTCAAGAAAGCTATTGAGTTTGCTGCTCCATTGTTGCCGTTGCCGCTGTAGTCATTCACATCGCTGTTCAATGGCCACCAGCCAACAAGGTTCTGCAGGTTTATCGGCACGCCGCCTATTCCCTCAATGTACATCTGCTTTATTGTGTTTGCGGAAAGAGAGGTGTTGTATACCTGCACGTCGGCGATGGAGCCATTAAAGTTATAGCCCATTCCGCCGCTATCCTTTCCTATATCTGCCTTGTCTGAAGACGGCAACTGTGTATTTAATTGCCCTCCCAGGCCTACAGAGTATTGATTGTCGTTTGTATAAAATGTGATGCTCGAGGCCCCGGCTGCATATGTATAGCCCACAAGAGACCATTGATTTGACGGCACCGTATATACATCAATGGCATTCAGAATATCGGTCTCGAAGTATGGTGTGCAATAGTTTCCGTAAGGTAGCATCTCTAGCGCTGCCCCCTCGCCTATGCCGCCGTTATAGTTGCCATAGCCGTACACTGTTGACCTACTGGAAGGCGATGATCCGGCACAGTAGATCCAGGCAAGGACTGTTCGTGCACTATCCCCCAAAGGCAGGCCGGTTATACCGGTGCCGACATAGCTGCTCTGCCCGTTGAACCCGCCAACCGTCTTCGGCTGAAGATTGCTGCAGAGGCCCTGCAATGTAATCAGCTGCGTGGTCCATGGACCATATGGCCTGTACACCTGGCATCCCCCGGGCTGCGCCTTTGCAGAAAAGGTATTTCCGCTGAATACCCCAATATAATAGAGTGCGCCTGCCACTACCATTAATACCAAAATCATCCATCCGTATGTTGTGAGGTACTCCAAAGCAGCCTGCGCCTTGAAACTAAGCATAATGAAAGTTTGATGTAAATGATTATATACCTTTCTGATAGTAAATAATTAATCTGTTTTATTCAGAATTAATGTGCAACCGGATGATGCAATACCGCATCGCTTTGCGCTTGAAAATCAGTGAATCTTATGGCAGACCTCTCAAATGATATACGTTTAGCTGTTGACAGCGGCGAGGCTGTCTTCGGGATAAACAAGGCGTCAAAGACAATAATATCAAGAGAGGCAAAGATTGTGATAGTCGCCTCAAAGAACAAGGGGGACAGGATGGGCGATGTTATGCATCTTGCAAAGCTTGCGGATGTAAAGGTCCAGGTGTTTGAGGGCACGCCAATGGACTTAGGCGTAGTCTGCGGAAAGCCCTATTCCGTATCAACACTCTCAATAGTGGATCCGGGCAACTCAAATATACTGAACGAATCCTATTAAACTATAAATTCAAACTACAAAACTTAATAATCGAATGTGATTGATTGCCAAATGGCGAATTTGCAGCAAGGAAACTGGTAAGGCAGCGGAAACACCAGCGGCTGCTAAAGAAATGGCTCAAGAGGAAGATGCTCAAGCTGAAGCAGAAATACGATCCTATGGGTACGGTTCCGAGGGCAAAGGCGCTTGTGCTGCAGAAGTTTGCAGTAGGCCAGAAGCAGCCGCATTCAGGGCAGATAAAATGCGTGCGCGTGCAGATAATAAAGAACGGCTCTGTTGTCGGGGCATTTGTTCCCGGGGACGGGTCTGTGGGCTTCATTGATGAGCATGATGAGGTTACCATTGAGGGCCTTGGCGGATCGCAAAGGGGCCAGATGGGATGCATACCAGGCATGAAATACAAGGTTGTTGAGGTAAACGGCGCAAATCTCCAATTGGTAAGGGCAGGCAGGAAGGAGAAGCCGAAGAGATGATGAGATGGTGGATGCAGCCAGCAACCCGGAAAAAAAGGAAATGGTATCCGAGCCGCTGCCCCCGAAGCCCAAACGCGCCCGCGCGCCAAAGCAGCCAGCTGCCACGATGCCTGAATCTGATGAATCCCCAAAGGAATCCCACGGCAGCCCGAACATGCTCTTTGAAAAGTATCCTTATGATGTTGAAATACTTGACCTCAGCCTGAGGAACTACATAAACCTGAAGCCGCTCTCATTTCCGTCTACATACAGGAGGGGCAGCCAGAAGTCATTCTCAAAGGCAAACCTCAATATTGTGGAGCGCCTGAGCAATTCCCTGATGAGGGGAGGCACAGGAGAGAAGGTGGGCGGCCATGTGATAAGGACAAAGGGAAGGCTGCAGGGCAAGAAGCTGAAGACGCTGAAGATAATAGAGAACGCATTTGCAAGCATAAGCAAGCAGACCGGAAAGAACCCGCTGCAGGTTCTTGTGAGGGCACTGGAGAACAGCGCCCCGATTGAGGATACGACAAGGGTTGTTTACGGCGGGATAAAGTCGAATGTTGCTGTTGACATAAGCGCAAGCAGGAGGCTTGACATAGCGCTCAGGAATGTTGCGCTTGCATCCATAATAAGCGCATTCTCAAGCAAGAGGAACATATCAGATTCACTTGCAAGCGAGATAATGCTCGCTGCAAACAACGACATGAACAGCTATGCGATAAAGCGCAAGAATGAGATAGAGCGCATGGCGAGAAGCGCAAAGTAAGCTGGTTCTTATGGTAAGGAAAGAGTACATAGTTGAAGAGATCCAAAAGATAATGAGCAACACGGAGTGCATACGCAACATCGCGATAATCGCGCATGTCCACCACGGGAAGACCACGCTAACAGATTCCCTTCTCGTAAAGGCCGGCCTCATCTCAAAGGCGGTTTCCGGCGATGTTCTCTATACGAACTACGAGGCGATAGAGAAGGACAGGAGAATGACCATAAAGTCCGCAAACATATCTCTTGGTTTTGATTACAAGGGGAAGGACTACATAATAAATCTTATAGATACGCCAGGCCACGTGGATTTCGGTGGCCATGTGACAAGGTCCATGAGGGCTGTTGACGGGGTAGTGCTCGTTGTCGACCCTGTTGAGGGGGTTATGCCCCAGACAGAGACTGTACTAAGGCAGGCCCTGAAGGAAAAATGCAAGCCTGTGCTCTTCATAAACAAGACAGACAGGCTTCTTACCGAATTAAGGCTTACCCCGGAGCAGACATTCGAGCGCCTGCTCGAACTGATAAACAGCATAAACCGTCTGATAGACCAGTATGTTCCGGAGGAATTTGCAGGCAAGTGGAAGGTAAGCGTTGAGAACGGGAGCGTATGCCTTGGCTCTGCCTATGACAGATGGGCAGTATCGAAATACATAATGGACAAGTACAAGATAAACTTCAAGCAGGTATTCGAATACAGCGCCCAGGGCGAGGAGGGGATCAAGAAGTTGCAGGAGATTGCGCCAATAGATGATGCGGTGCTAGCAATGATAATCGACCATCTGCCTCCGCCAAATGTTGCGCAAAGGTACAGGATACCGCAGATATGGCATGGTGATGTAAACACCATAGAGGGGCAGGCAATGCTCAATGTTGATATGAAGGCAAAGACAAACATTGTGGTCTTCAACATAATATACGACCAGCACAGCGGTGAGATTGCAGTGGGCAGGATATTCTCGGGCATTGTGAAGAAGGGCGTAGAGTTCCATATATCGGGAAGGGCCAACACCCAGAAGGTGCAGCAGGTCGGGATATACATGGGCCAGGACCGGGTGCTTGTGGAGCAGCTTTATGCGGGAAACATAGCTGCGCTCATAGGCCTGAAGGACATATCAGTGGGTGATACGCTCAGCGAGGATCTGATAGAGCCGTTCGAGCAGATAACCCATTACTCAAAGCCGGTTGTGACAAAGGCCGTTGAGGCAAAGGATTCGAGGGACACAACAAAGCTTATCGAGGCGCTCAGGGTGCTATCAAAGCAGGATCCGACTATAAAGGTTGAGATCAACCAGGAGACAGGCGAGCATCTTGTGAGCGGGATGGGTGAACTGCATCTTGAGATAATAGAGACAAAGCTTAGGGATGAATTCATGGTCCCCATTACAACAAGCGAGCCGATTGTGGTCTACCATGAAACAATAGAGAAGCATGCCGGTCCAATAGAGGGGAAGACGCCAAACAAGCATTCCAAGTTCTACATAGAGGTGGAGCCGCTGCCCCAATCCGTTCAGGATGCGCTTGATGCCGGATCGATAAGGGATGGTGCGCCAAAGGGCCAGGTTGCTATCGCAGCAATGATCGAGGCAGGTCTTGAGAGGCCGATAGCAAAGGGCGTTGTCTATGTCTCAAACAACTGCATGCTTGTGGATGCAACGAAGGGGATCCAGTACATGAATGAGGTGATGGAGCTCCTCATAGATGGGTTTGTAGAGGCAACAAAGGACGGCCCGCTGGCAAGGGAGAAATGCTCTGGCGTGATGGCAAAGATCGTCGATGCAACAATACATGAGGATCCGGTGCACAGGGGCCCGGCACAGATAATACCAGCGATGAGGAGGGGCTTGTGGGCCGCAATGCTGACAGCAGGAGTTCTTCTAATGGAGCCAAAGCAGCTATTCACGATAAATGTGCCGCAGGAATACATGTCTGACGTAATCACGCTGCTGCAGGGCAAGAGAGGTCAAGTGCAGAGCATAGAGCAGGACAGGGAGCAGATGTCCATAAAGGCAAAGCTCCCAGTATCAGAGGTAATAAAGGGATTCTCGAACTCGCTGCGCGGGATAACACAGGGAAGAGCGATCTGGTACTATGAGTTTGCAGGATATGAGCGCCTGCCGGCAGAGCTGCAGAGCAAGATCGTGAGGGAGATAAGAAAAAGGAAGGGGCAGCCGGAAGAGCCGCCAAAGCCTGAGAACTTCATGGAATGAGTAGTAGCATCAGGCAAAAAGCCTAATCTGCCAATCCAATAGCTATATATTAAAAAAATACAGATATCAAGTGATCTAAATGAGTGAGACAAAAGCTGCCCCAACCACACCAGTTTCCATAAAAGCAAGATCCGATACCGAGAAACCGGCAGAGGTTGCAGTGAAAGAGAGGGCTGTTCCGGATAGCGAGCTGTTGCGCAAAAAAGAAAGCCAAATCGGCCAACCAAGCGATTATGAGGGCGATTATGACTATGATGATTTTTGCGCACCTGACGATGCGGTATCCGACCTTTTCGGGACATCAGAATAAGCTGGCAGGCAGGAGCATTAGATTAAAAGATTAGATGCCGCTTCCGATAAATCTTGATTCTCGGGCGGAATTGAATTTATAAGCAAAGCCATAAGAAAAAGAAACAAATAAATAAAAAACAGAACAGTCATGCTGATAAAATGCACGCTACCATAGAAAAAGAGGAGGCAGAAGCCCGGCCGAAAAAGGAATTAGATTACTACAGGATATCAGAAGGTGTCTCATTTTTAAGAGTTGTTGAGCGGGTAAGCATAAGCGTGGCGCTGGGGCATTTCGGAATAGACCCAAGACAAAAAAAAGGAAGAAGAGTGGCATTGGCAGCCGCAATGAATTTAAGAAACAGCATAATGGAGTATATTCCGCTGGATTATAGGGAAACAAGGCTTGACCACATACAGAAATGGTACCTAAGCCGTACCATTATCAAAGGGATAAATGTTGTAACAGACAGCGAGAAGCAGGAGACAAGCTTTATTATGCGGGATGATAAGCTCCTGGACATCCAGGCTTATCTTACGGCAATAAACACGCACCTAGAATTCCATATGGATGGTAGGTTATCAATATTAAAAAGATAGCAGCAATTGTGCGCCAACAGATAAAATACAACAGCTATTCAAGTACAAGGGGACTATCCTCCTCAAGAAGCCCGAATTCAGCGATCTGCGTCAGGCGTATCGCGATGTTTTTAAGCGTCTCCCTCTGGATGCTGTCAAATTTTGAGACCTCTATTAATCTCCTGACCTCTTTCTTGAAGATCTCGGTCTGCAGTATTGAGTTCTGGTTTCCGCCATAGCCATCTTTTGATGAATCGAACATCTTTCTGAGCAGATCTAGAATCTTCTCATTCCCTCTCATAAACATAGGTGCAATAATCGGAAGGTAATCAGCCAGCTCCTCCAGGATTATGACGCTCCTGTAGTATTTTATCATCTCCCTCGGCTGCGCTATGCTGATGTACCTGATGCCCAGACCGTAAAACCTGTCCGAAAGCTCCTCAAGCCTTGATAGGGTTTCAATGTTTTTGCCCTTCAGCTCTGCAAACTGCTGGCCTACAAGCGACCAGAGCCTCGACACTATCCTATCAATATCAATATCCTTTATGCTTGTAAAATCCTCTATCTGCAGCTCATTGCCCGATTGGCCTATTATCTCAAACCCCGGGCATTCATGGTTTATCGTCTTTTGTATCTCCTCTATCTGTTTCTCGGTTATTTTATCTTTTGAGCGTATAGTAAGCTTTCCAATGCCCCTAATGTAATAGCGGCTTACGAACCTTGCAATTATGTCAGGGTTTGTCCTGCTGTCGATTGCTTTTGTAAATGCAATCCTATCATTTTCCTTCCTTGATATAACCAATTCGCCCCTATTGTTCTCATTTACAAATATCCCGTCAGAGGCCCTCAGGCGGTTTTTGTCAGTCCACTTCTTCGGCAATATTATCGCAACGCTGCTCTTCCCGAATTTGAAGATATGCTTTTCCATAAATATATATTATTTATACCAGATATATATACTTTATCCCAAATGTATATCTACTAGGGTAAACACCATACTACTGCGATGGTATGGCAACAATAATCAAAAGCTCTCCTGAAAAACCAAGAAGCAATGGCGTGTACAGGAGCAAGGAGCTGATGCTTGTTGATTTCGACGAAACCATAATGTTTGACAATTCTGCGCTCTCTTCGGCAGGAGTGGAAGTGACCGGCAAGCTGCTGCGCCGCAGCGAAATAAAAGGGCTAGAAGATGAAACAAGAAGGGGCATCTATCTGCTTGCGGCAGATAAATATGCATATGTTATGAGGCCAAACCACAAGATAATAGAATTAATGGGTTCTGAAATTGCAAAGAAAGATGTTATAATTCTTACTGCAAGGCTGGATGATATTGCGGACGGCACACTCAAACTGCTCAGGACGTATTTGGTACCTTTCGACGAACTGATTTTAAGGGAATCCGACCTGGCGAAAATGAGGGATGAGGTATGGAAAACCAATCAGGTATACGAATTGCTAAAAACATATTCAAAAATCGACTTATACGAAGACAAGCTTGACAATATATCGTACATTTGCAGGGTGCTTATGGATAATCGAATAAATTATTTTGGGGTTTCTCCAAACGAAATCTCTCTTTACTCAAGATACGATCTCGGCGGATGGTCTTTATGGCAATAAAAGAAAAACTAGTATCAAACATCTTTTTTGATTTTGGCGGAGTGCTTGGCAATTCAAGAAAACTGGGATACGGATGCATAGACAGATTGCACTATAATCTTCAAACATTGAAAATCAGGATTCCGCCTTCCGAGCTGGAAAGGATGGTTATTAATGGCGATGCGGAATACGAGAGATTTAGAAACGAAACAGAGAAGGATGTCATACCTGCCTCTTTGAGGGTTTGTAGATACTACTTAAGGGGATGGCAACTAAACGAGAAAGATGCTGAAGAGGCCATGTGCATGATAGAAAACGCCTTTTCTGAGCCTTTCATAAGAAAAGATTCAACTGATGATGCTGAATCTGTCTTGAGAGAACTAAAAAGCAGGAATTACAGGCTGGGGCTAATAAGCAATACAAAAAGCGACCGCGTCAAAAGGCTCATGCGCGGAAGCGGATTGTCAGAGTTCATGGAAACTGAGGTATACTCAAGCGATGTCGGATTCAGGAAGCCAAGACTAGAAATATTCAATGCAGCACTAAATGACATGGGCGTAAAGGCAGAGGAGAGCGCATACATTGGCGATACGATTTACAAGGATGCACTCGGCGCTCTGAAAGCAGGATTTAATGTAGTAGTCCTCTTCCGCAAAAAGGGTGATATTATCGTGCCACTTCCAGAAAACGTACAGATTATTGGCAATAATTTAAATTATATTCTAAATAAATTTCCATCAAGGTGGTAAAATGTTGCAGAATCTTGAAAAAGCAGAAGTCTCAATACCTAAATTACCAGAAGAAAGGCTTGCAGAGCTAAGGCGAAAAATACAGCCATTGATAAGATCTGGCGGAATAAGAATGTATGGAAGATTGTATGACAGCAAATTATATTATAGAAAAGAGGCAGACCCAAGAGAGGATCCACTGATCCCTACAAATATAACAAGGGACTTGCTCATAGAGGTGGCAGATAATATAGAACCATTTATGACAATAAGAACCTATCATCCTGATGTGCATGGTGGGTTGACCAAGTCAACAGTTGCCGATACGCTTTCGCAGATACCCGAAGAGTACATCGCCAAAACAACTGCATTTGAGACCACAGATTTAATATCGCCCTTCATACACGAAAACACAGTACAGGACAGCACAAGCGGAAAATTTTACATGGTAGCCAAAACCATTCTATACGAACATAAGGATATTGAAATCAGTCTAACATTGGATGATGAGCTTCGTGCGATTTTAAATAGGCTAAGTGCTGTGAGAAGGCAATCAGGAGAGGAAATAATAAAATCTCTTATACGCAAACCGAAAATCTAGCCTGTTTTTATCTTGCTTAGGCCATCCACCATAATCCAGGCAGACATTGCGCCAAAGCCCGACTTGTTGATGTTGAACGGCTTTATCTTTTTGGCGCCTTTGAGGAAGACGAGTATGCAGTATTTCTTGTTTTTGAATAAGTCAAAGAATTTTGGCACATCCTCTTTTTCAAGGCCGTCCTCTTTCCAATACCTGTTCAGGATACTATTCACCTTTTTCTGGTTTAAATTATCAAACTGAAGAACTTTAGATACAGTTGCCCTTATTGTGACTGGTTCTCCAGAGTTTTTGAAATAGAGAGATTCGCCAGGGCTTATCCTGCCCCACGGTGCAGACCTTGAAGCATACCAGCGGGATTCTATGGTTTTATCCCCTGACAAAATCCTTTCAGTAAGCCCCCAGGACTTTTTCATTATCGCTATGTGCTCCATGTAATGCCATTTACTCGGAGATCTCTATCTCCTCTGCTATGAGGGTCGGGTAGGCATTCCGGGATACCCTGATATACCCTCTTACAGTGGCCTTCCTGCCATACTCTATCATTTTTGTGAATTCCTCAAAATTATCAAATAACTTGGAACTTAGCACAACCATTATCGAATTTTCAGCATCGTTCCTATGCATGCTTTTATCATTTAGGAAGAAAGCCATTTCCGGTTCTCCGGGTTTATAAGGCTTATAATCCCCAGCACCGTGTTCTAGGCTCTTTTGGCTGCTAACAATCCTGCCCGAAATCTCATGTCGGGTATAATCCCACTCAATACCTGAGCGCCTGAGGCTTCCTATATCAGTATGGGAATAATTCTTTGATGCCATATCTGGTTTTCTTTCTGCAATTCTTGTTGCCATAATCACCACATAGCTTGCCTGGCAAAAGAGGAGTTAAAGGAATTCGACTTCCTGCACGCTGATGGAATGCGGATGATTTGGCTGTGAGGTGTCAAAGGTGCATAGCATTTTTACCCTGTTTTTCCTGCTCTCGTGCAGTTTCCTCAGCCTATTCCATACCTTATCAGCAAGCATCTGCTTGTAGGCAACCACGGAAACGGAATTGCCATCCTCATTTTCAAGGTTGATCCATAGGCATTCGCTCATCGCTCCCCCTATGCGCTGCTCGAATGTGTCAGGTTTTGAGTAAACCCTTCCTATGATCTCCATTTTTCTCCTTCTTGCAAATTTATTAACTTTTACATCCCTGTATGAGCTTTTGCCTGTGATCTCCGTTAAATCACCCAAAATTATTGTATAGTCCCAAATATTTATACCTTCCTAGGCATCCGGCCCGCCTGGATGGCACCGGAAATAATAGGGGAGCCAGCACAAGGTTTAAATAAGATAAGGCCCAATCTATAATCTAATACTTTCTAGGTATTCTTTTTCCTAAAATGAAAGTAATACTGGATGAAGTAAGACTGACGGTGTTATTATGGCAAAATCCTATGTGAAGTTTGAAGTATCTAGTGATGTCGTATCGAAGACGTATGAGGCATTGCAGCTGGCAAAGCAGTCCGGAACGGTCAGGAAAGGCTCAAATGAGGTTACAAAAAGCATTGAGCGCGGGCTGGCCACTCTTGTGGTAATCGCCGGGGATGTGGAGCCGGAGGAGGTAGTAATACACATACCAAGCCTCTGCGAGCAGAAGAAGATAGCATACTCCTATGTCCCGAGCAAGGCTGATCTTGGCAAGTCCATAGGCATGAATGTTCCTTGCACTGCTGTTGCAGTTGAGAATGCGGGCAGCGCAGCAAATGCGATAAAGGACATAGTGGCAAAGACAACAGGAACTGCGCCAGCAGCAAGGGTGGAGCATCAGCAGCCAAAACATGAGGAACACAAGCAACATGAGGAGCATAAGCAGCAGGAGCAGCACAAACAGGAGGCAAAGCCAAAACCGAAAGAGGAATAAATAATATAAAAGGTTGACCTAAATGCCGGATGAACCGCAAAAGCCGCAGTTTTCAGGATTCCTGGCGGAAATTGTTGACGTAAACAGGAAAGCCAAGACCGGCATATCCGGCGAGATATATTCGATATCCTGCAAGATACTTGAGGGCAATGACAGGGGCAGGATAATAAGGAGGAATGTGCTGGGCCCGATAAAAATCGGGGATGTAATAAGGCTTCCGGACACAAGCAGGGAGGCAAGGGAGATAAAGGTCAAGTAAGGACGTACAAGACAAAGCAAACAAGAGGCAATCCTATGAAATGCACCTATTGCACCAGGGAAATCCCAAAAGGGACCGGTACCATGTATGTGCACAAGATAGGCACTCTCAACTATTTCTGCTCCGGCAGATGCTACAAGAACGCCATAATCCTGAAGAGGAAGATGAATAAAAAGGAACTAAGGCAGAAAAAGTAATTCTTTTATTTCAGGCCTTTAACTTTCTAAAAGCAACATTCTCTTTCTGAATCCCTGGGAGATAATCTAATCAAGTATGCCTAGGACGTCTACTGGAGATTCTCTTATTATATGCTTGTTCAAAAGACCTTTCTTATCAGAACCTTTGCGGCTGCCTTTATCCTCAAACCTGTGAAGAATCATTATGCTTACCGGAATGCTAACCCCATACAGCTAATTTCCCAACAGTCTCAATGGTAGTCCCATTTGTATTTGTCCCGATTTTGGCTTTTTCCATTCTATCATCTATGTAAATGCACTTATCACACAAACATTGTGCATCTTCATATGCGTTATCCAAAGTGGCAAAACTGAGGAATCACTCTGGTTTTGCTATCCGATTTCCTCCACTTTTATGTTTTTCTCATCCTTTTCAGATGATTCAACCAGCCTTTCAATGCCGAATTTCATTAGTTCGGCCTGGTACTTTGAGAAGAAGACCTTCCTTCCAGCCCTGTCCTTTATTATGTAGGCGCCGCCATCGTCGATTGTCACGATCAGGTACTCCTTTCCTCTGCTTATTCTGTAGCTCTTTGGCATAGGCCCTACAGCTCGCATCTTATACTCTCTTCATGCACGACACGCTCGGCTATGGTGCCATCCTCGTCATAAAGATAGGCGGTTATGCTTATGGGGTAATTGTCCGCATAGCTGCTCGGTTTTGTGTACAATTTTACCTGCTTTTCTATCATCCTTTTTGCTTTCAGTATGCCAACCCTTGTCCTTCCCAGATTCAAATCCTTGTCATGGGCTAGGGATAATGGCGCATTCACGTTTATGTCGCATTCGCACCAGTAGCTCTTCTGCCCGTACTCAAGGCCTACTGTGATGTACATTGTGGCCTCGTTCCTCTTATTTACCTTAAGGGCAGGTGGATCGAACTTCGTCTCTACCTTTACAACTGGTTCAAACTTTTTTTCCTCTTTTATGGTCGCCATGCAATCACTAATGATTTAATGATATATCTTAATAAATAAGAAGCTATTTATAAATTAAAGAACAGAACCAATATCTCTGGTGCTTTATTGGAGGTCAACGAATCAAAGCTGATAGAAAGAGAGCTCACGTTAAGGGACCTCAGGATAAATAAAGAGGTCACTGAGACAAGAAGATCCATCGTTAGGTGGCTTGCGCTCTCACTCGGGATTATAAGCCCGGGTGAGTCGCGCCTTACTGCAGTATCTGTTCTTGACGGCCTCCTATACTACCAGTTCAAGGAGAGGAAAGACCCATCAGTTGAGGAGCTGATGGTTTATATAGGCAAATCCTGGGGTGAAATAAACGAGAAGACCTTAAGGTACCATCTGCTGCAGCTAAAGAAGACAAACATAATAACAAACTCAAAGGGAAAATACTCGCTTGTTGGCCCGGGAATAGGCGATAAATACGACCCGGAGGAATGGATGGGGAATTATCTGGATTACCAAATAAACCCGATCAAGGAAAAATTGAGGATAGCAATAAAGGAGCTGAGGAATAGATAGCATGAAAATTAATTACAAGGAAGTTGCGATATATGCAGTGATAGCAGCAGCAATAGTCATAGCTGTTGTATTCATTCTTGGGAAAGGTCTCATCAGCAGCAATTACAATGTGAGCATTAGGGTTGCGCAGCTGGGCGGCGTGCCACAATACCCGTATCAGGCCTCGCATTTTCTTATAAACATCACCAACAACGGGCAAAACCAGGTCAATAACCTACTGGTCGGATTTTATCTAAACGGCGTATCGCTTAATGCGGTAAATGTGTCAATACCGGCCGGAAAGAGCGTGGCCCTGCTTAAAAATTACACCTACCAGTCTGCAGGGAATTACAGCTTCCATGTGATTGCAGATCCGGGCCAGGTGGCGAAGCTGACAGACAGGCAGCAGGCGCAGAATACCATATCACTCCTGATCACCCAGCCCCAAAGCGCTGACGTATACATCTCGATACCAAATGGCAACATAACAGACACCCAAAGCTTCACAATGTCCGGAGCAGGCACATTCACAGCAGCACAAATGGCGCAGAACTACAATATCTCATTATTCAATAAATTATTCACCCCGCCCCCAAAAATACTGCCAAAGATCTTCCGCAACCTTGGCAACCAGGTTGCATATTTCAATGGCGCATACGTAATGTATGCAAACAACAGCACCGCATACTCGGGATGGCTTCAGGGCACAATAAACCCAACATTGATAGGTTTGGTCGTCTCCAGCTTCGGGTTGCATTCCTCACAGTATGGCAATACCACATACGCAATGGTCAATAACACCACAAGCATCTGCACCTGGTATGAAGGCGGCTGGACGAAAATACTTGCATATTACAATGACAGCCATGGCGGAACATGCCTCGGATTCTCCGGCAATGCATACAACCCTTCGGAAAGCCAGCTTCTGGTAAGCGTATTGAAATCCAACAGCAACCTGATACACTACCAGTCAGGATTCTTGTACACCAATATTACCCCATTGGGCTCGGTGCTTGAATACTCCAATGGGAATATCACCACAGCAAACTTATTCAACAACAGTTACGGATTTGTCTTTACCACTTCCCTTAAGAAATTGGCAAAGCCACTCAACAGCACCGTTATTAACAACCCGAAAGACATATGTCTTGGGCTGATTTACAATAACGGCCCGGTGCACGTATGCTCGGTATTCATCGCAACTAGAAACGGGAGCATAAACCAGCCATACGGGCTTATAAATTCCAGCGAAATAACATCCAACTACATAATTAACATGTATTCGCTTGTAAACCAGACCACCAGCCTGGTGGCCGCCCACGAGAATGCGGCACGCCTGATGGGTGCGCTTGAGGTGAACGAAACCTCAGTAACATGGAAGAGCGGCTTCAGGAACGGCTGCGCGATAATGAATTCCTCTTTGCAATGCGGATTCCTGAATTTCAATTATACAAGCAACAACGCATCGATAAACATAACAAACGGATTCGCCTCAGACATGCGAATAGACACTATAAACTGCGAGCTTGCGCCAGGCTATCCGACGGTATCGATAAACAAGACGATAGCCTCAAACAAAACAGCAGCAGTCCAATTCAGGTGCTACAACCTTCCGGTCCCATCCGCCACGGCAGTAACTGCATATTCGTTGAGCATAAATTATACAGTGGACAACACAATGAAATCCGCATTCGGAGTCCTGAATGTGACAAACTCCGGCCTTGCCGCATCACAGGGCTCTTAGGGCAAAATGGGCACAGCGGTAGCATGATGCGCTGAGGCCGGTCATGCTTTGGGCATGCCTTCAAAAGGATTCCTTAACAATTCCCTGTAATGCAAGGCCCCTAATTCAATTCTACTCCTAATGCCTAATTTTCTATATATGTATTTACCGCAATATGTGCTTAGGGTACATTTTGAGCAGCCGAACTCCGTTGCAATAGCCTCTGTGGATTCTCCCCTTACTAACAATCGTGCGATTCTGTTCCCTTTGGAATTCAGCTTCTCGCTCCAAAACTCCCTATCTAACGGAAAGAATAGTGCAATTAGCCCATTTGTATCTCTTGCCCCATACTTTCCGCGAACCGCCTGCAAAATGTTCCCAAATGCAGATTCGCTTACCCCTAATTTAAATGCACCTTCTTTGCTGTTCATGCCCTGCAATAAATAATAGACAGCCTTCTTCTCCCTATCTGTAAGCCTATTCTGCCCTTTTGCAACAAGCCTGATATTATAAGGGTCTGGATTTATGGAACTGATCATTCTGACCATTTTATCGCATTTATCTTTCTGTTTCTTGAGATATTAATAAGTTTTGTTTTTGCCCGACATAAGGCAAGAATCAGAGATCCAGGAAATCCTTTGCGCCTGTGCCTTCCGGAAATGCCCTTCCATTCTCCGCTTCTACCGGAAGGCCGGTCTCGTTTGCAACCCTGTGCAGCTCTGTCATGTCAAGCACCCTGTCAAGGAAAAGCTCCACGAAATAGTCATCCTTGCCTGCGCTTATTTTCTTTATCCTGAACACCTGGAATTGATGCATGCCTGATCTGTTTACCTTTATCCTTATGCTGCCATCGGCAATTATCCTCCTTGCAGTTTCACTGAGCACTGACACCACATATCATTGTAGCAATAGGAATATAAAAGTAGCCAGCATTTATAATTGGATTAAATGCTGCAGATAGGCTCACCCGCCATGGCTTCCTACTTTACATTCATCTATAACCTGCTTTCGGGATTCGTAGGAGCACCGATACTCTGGCCGCTTGCATTCATAATATCATTCATAATATTTGTTATAATCCTCTCGCTCATTTTCAGCATATTCTCCTATCTTTTCGGGTGGCTTGAAAGAAAGATAATAGGCAGGGCGCATTCCAGGCACGGCCCGACCTATGTTGGGCCCTTCGGATTGCTGCAGAATCTTGCCGATCTTGTAAAGCTGATGTCAAAGGAGAACATAACTCCTGATAAGGCAGACAAACCCCTCTACCAGATGATACTGCCAACAGTTGTCGCGCTTTTCGTGCTGATCCTTGCATTCATACCATTCACAAATGCCTTTGTTGGGATTGATACCGGCATAGGCCTCTTCGCAATCTTCGTGCTCATCTCATTCTCGCCGCTGCTCCTCTTCCTGGCTGGCTGGACAAGCGGCAACAAGTTCAGCTCCATAAGCGCCCAGAGGTCTGTCATGATGCTCGTAAGCTATGAAGTACCAATGTTCCTGGTTGTGGTTGCAGTGGCGATGCTTGCAAACAGCTTCAATCTTGCTGCAATAGTCGCGGCACAAAGCGCATACTGGTTTGCGCTTCTAATGCCCCTGGGGCTTATAGTCTTCTTCATTACAATGCTTGCGGAACTGGAGCGCCCGCCGTTTGATCTTAGGGAGGCGGACAGCGAGCTTATCGCCGGCTGGCTTACGGATGCAAGCCCCCCATATTACGCGCTTGCGCTCTTTCTCGATTACATAAGGATGTTTGTCGGTGCGCTGCTTATTGCAATACTCTTCTTTGGCGGGTGGAACGGCCCTGCCTTTGTGCCCCAATTTGCATGGCTTATGGCAAAGGTGCTGGTCATTGCAGTATTCATAATAGTACTCAGGGCCGCAACGGTAAGGATGAGGATCGACAGGATTATAAGGCTGGGCTGGGAGTATCTGACACCCCTAGCTGTGCTTAATCTCCTAATTACCTTTATATTGTTTGTCAGATGATGATAACTGGATGATGCAATGGTTTTGAAGCCTATGGCAAAGGTTATGGGGCAGATACTGAAAAGACCATCAACTCTTGAATTTCCCGAGCAGAAGGAGGCCGAGGCGGACAACTATAGGGGTCTGCACAAACTCGACATGAAGACCTGCATAAGCTGCTCCGCCTGCGCGCTGATATGCCCCAACCAGACAATAACAATGGTAGAGACGGAAACAGATAAGGGAACCAAGAAAATGCCGGAGATAAACCTGGAACGGTGCCTTTTCTGTGCGCTTTGCGAAGAGGTGTGCCCCACAGACTGCCTTGTTTTGGGAAAGGATACAGATTTTGAGAAATATGACAGAAGGGAGTTCATCAAAAGACCAGAGGAACTGGAATGATGCATTATGGCCTATGATCTTGTGCTAGTCGCTATTGCCGCATTGCTCGGAATAGTATCTGCAGTCTTCGTCTTCCTGCTAAAGGATGTGCTTCATTCGGTTATTGCGCTTACCCTTCTTTTCATAGCCAACTCGGCGCTATTTCTGATCCTGAACCAGCCATTCCTTGCACTGCTCCAGCTCTTCATCATGGTCGGCGGGGTTTCCACCTATGCATTTGTCGGAGCCGCCTCATCCAGCTACTCAAATTTCAAGCATACGAACCTCACAATTTTTGCTATTGCTGTTGTTGTCCTATCTGCGGTTCTTCTTTACGGTGGAATCCGGGCAAATGCAGTAGCGCAGCAGCAGAACACGCTCTCAAGCGCTGACGTCTCACAATCATTGGGCGCAAATATGGGACTGCTTTACATAATGGCAATAATGCTGTTCGGCATAGCCCTCGGGTCAATACTGCTGATGAAAAAAATCGGTGCATACAAATGATAATACTCTCATATTTCATATTCATTAGCTTTGTGGTATTTGCCATAGGGCTTGCCGGCATACTTGCAAGCAGGCATTTCCTGATAATGATGCTCTCTGTAGAGATCGCGATAAGCGCAAGCACCATCTTTGCGGTATCAATTTTTTATTTTGCAGAAAGCAGCAGCACCATCCTGCCGCTTTTGCTGGCGATATGGTCTGTTGCCTCTGCCGAGGTAATGGCAATAATTGTGTTCTACAGGTACATGGTTGGGAATGAGGTAAACCTGGATGTTACAAAGCTAAGAAAGCTTAAAAACTGATTGAATGCTAACAATACTTGCAATAGTGCCGCTCATCGCCGCAGCATTGATCTCGGCAGCAATGCACAAAAGGCCCAAAAAGATAAGATATATAGCGCTTGCCGCAAGCATAATATCCCTGGCCCTTATCATTCTTTCCTATTATAATGCCAGCCAGCTGCAGAGCCTGGCATGGTTCAGTTTTGGGAATTCCATTTTTGCAATAACCACATCCACCGCACCGCTGAACATGGTGCTTCTATTGATACTCGGTATAATGACGCCGCTTATCATCACATACTCCATCGGCTTTATGAGGGTGCCAAGCGAGCAGTCAAGATACTATTCCGAGCTGTGCATATTCACCGCAGCAATGATGCTATTTGCAATGTCTGCTGATTTTCTGACAATGTTCGTGGGATGGGAAATTCTGGGAGTTACGAGCTATCTCCTGATAGGGTTCTGGTACAGAAGGGAGGGCACAGCGGAGGCGGCGCGTAAGGCGATAACAATAATGCTGATAGGAGACGTGCTGATGCTTGCAGCCATGTTCATCATATGGGGCACGTACAATTCCTTCAGCTTCTCTGTCCTTCTGCAGCATGCAAACGCCCCAAGCCCATTTGTTGAGGTTGCGCTTTTATTCATAATCTTTGCCGTATTCACAAAATCCGCGCAGTTCCCCTTCCACGAATGGCTTCCCGATGCAATGAAGGGCCCAACCCCTGTATCCGCATTCCTGCACTCCTCAACAATGGTAAAGGCCGGGATATTCCTTATCGCGGTGCTGCTGCCCATCTTTATTGCATATAATCTGCTCAACATAATGCTCGCATTCGGGATAATCACCGTAATATTGGCCGTTACAAACGCGCTCTCCTCCCTGCACATCAAAAGGGTGCTTGCATATTCAACCCTGGAGGATTTGGGCCTTATGTTTATCGCGCTTGGCTCCGGTTCGCTAATCGCAGCAATGATGCTTTTTGTTGCGCAGACATTCTATAAGGCGCTTCTTTTCATGTGCACTGGCTCTATAATAAAATCCAATGACGGAGAGGAGGACCTTACAAAAATACGAAACTGGACATCAAGCCTGAATATCTTCATACCTACAATGATTGCCGTAGTCTCGCTGGCCGGCCTCTTCCCGCTGAGCGGCTTCTTCGGCAAGGTCGCAATAGAATCCGCAGCTGGCAATTCCACATTATACATAGCCCTTGTAGCAATCGCATTTTTCAGCAATATCTACATATTCAGATGGCTCTTCCTTCCACTTAATAAAAAGGAGGAAAAGTCACAGGCTGGAAGCACCTACGAATACAGGCTGCTCCCAAAGTCAATGCTCATACCAATATATGTACTTGCCATCCTAGTGCCTCTCGCCTCATTAACATACATCTACCTGCCCGGCTTCCTTTCGGTCAAGGGCCAGGCCATAACCATAACGGAAGTTGCAGCATCAGTTGCGGTTGTTGCCGCAGGCCTGCTTGTCTCATATTTCATGTTCTATAAAGGCAGAAGGGTTGCAACCACAGGCATAGCTTATAAGATCCTCCACAACAATCCGGTCGTAAACGGCTTTTATTCCTACTTTGCGGCAGCTATGGCTGCCATCTCCGCAGCCATCGACGGGTTTGACTACGGATTATATGATATATTCAAGGCAGGGGGCCGCGGGATCGGGGCTTTCGCAAATCTCCTGAAAAGGATGGAAAACGGCAGCGTGAATGCCTATATTGCGGCGCTTTTAATCGGCCTTATCCTGATTGCCATAATACTCATCGTGTGATCCTATGCTGCCATTAATACTATCAATGATCATCATTCCGGTAATAGCATTTGCAGCAATACTGGTTCTAAAGGGCAGGCACGGCAGGAAGATAATAGCAGCCTCAACCATGGTAAATCTTGCCATAACCTTTTCAATATTCGCATCAGCATTGCTTTCGGGAAATGCGAATTATTCCGAAACATATTCCTATATCCCTGCAATCGGGATAAACCCCACCTTCAGGGTAAACACGATTGCGCTTATCCTTCTGATAATGTCATCCATTGTGCTCTTCGCAACAGCACTTTCCGGAAATACAGAAAATGAGAGGCATAAGCCCTCAAGCGCGTTGATAGCCCTTTTCCAGGTAGCTGCGGCAGGGCTGTTCACATCATCAAACCTGATATTCTTCTTTATATTTTGGGAGATCGGCGTTGTATCATTATTCTTCATGATCAACGTCCTTGGCTCGGCAAACAGGAAAGCCGCATCAATAAACTTCCTGATCTATGAGATCTTCTCAAGCTCTCTGCTTCTTCTTGGAATTATAATGATATACTTCTACACGCCGGTACATTCGTTCGATATACAGTACATAACCATGCATGCCTCCATGATACCGATCGGAATGCAGTCCATAATCTTTTTCATACTCTTTGCCGCTTTCATGATCAATATGCCAATATTCCCGATGCACTTCTGGCTTCCAGATGCGCATACCGAAGCCTCAACGCAGGGATCCATGCTGCTTTCCGGGATACTGACAAAATTCGGCGGCTTTGGGATGCTGCTACTGTTTTTGATGATGCCTGTTGCCTCTCAATACTCCATCTATATTGCGGCGCTCGCGATCTTCTCCACAATCTACTCCGCATTCCTGTTGATCAGGCAGAAGGACCTAAAGAGGATAATAGCCTATTCCACAATTGTTGAAATGGGCATTGTGCTGGTCGGGATAAGCGCATCAAACGCATTCGGCATCAACGGTGCGGCATATGCCATGCTTTCCCATGGGCTTGCAATAGCCCTGGTATTCCTGCTTGTGGGGATAATAAAGCAGATGTTTGGGGAGAGGAGCATATCAATCCTAAAAGGAACGGTAGTCAATGCATCAGCAATTACATACGCATTCCTGTTCGGCGTCCTGGCAATGCTCGGCTTTCCGCTTACTGCTGGATTTATAGCAGACATACTGCTATTCATAGGATCCTTCCAGGCATTCGGCCTATACGGCCTAATTCCGTTAATCGGGCTGGTGCTTATGGGATCGTACATGTACTTTGTAATCAACAAATCAATGTTCTCGGTAAAGGAGCATTCGGAAAATGTGGAGTTTGCAACCATATGGCAGAGAATGGGCTGCGCCATACTGATATTCTTCATATTGCTTTTTGGCATACTGCCATTTACAATACTAGGACTTATTAAATTGTGATCAAATGCTGGAAATCCCCATCTATTATATCATTTTTGCCTCCATCGGAGCACTGATAATAAATGGTATAATCTGCACATTCACGAACAACAGGAAATGGGGTGCAATAATAAGTACGGCGCTCTTCCTTGCGATTGCCGTTATTTCCGTATCACTGATGGAATCCGGCGGCAATGCGCTGGTATTCAGCATAATCCACCTATATCCATTTTCACTGCTTTTTGTCCTCCTGTTTTCCATAACAATGCTGCTTGTGAACATCCTTGCCTTCGCCTACTCAAAGGACTACAGCAAGATACTGCTGCTATTCAGCTTTTCCTTTACCGGCCTGGTTATAATCGCAACTGCCAATTCCGCAATATCCATATTCCTTGGCCTGGAGCTGGTATCGGTCCCGTCTGCGCTGATGATGCTCTTTGACGGAAAGCACAGGATAGAGGCAGCAATAAAATTTTTCATTTTGAGCTCTGTTTCCATAGCAATATTCTCCTTTGCGCTTGCATTGCTGCTGCCGTTTAATCCGCAGCTCGGTTTGTCTGCGGTAACACAGAGCGCAAATATAACCGGCATTTCGCTCCTTCTATTATCAATTGTGTTCTTTATTGTCGCATTCGGATTCGATACTGCACTCTTCCCATTCAACCTGTGGGTTCCCGATGTCTACGAGGGTTCGCCAACCTACATAACCGCAATGCTTGCAGGGATAAACAAGAAGGCAGCGTTTGCTGGATTAATCGAAATATTCTTTATAATCCTAATGCCCTACGCACCGGCCTTTTCCTCAGTATTTGCCGTGCTGGCGATATTCACCATGTTCTTCGGGAATATACTTGCGCTTGTGCAGACAAGCGTGAAAAGAATATTTGCATATTCCTCAATATCACAGGCCGGCTATATATTAGTAGGGATTGCAGCTGCAACTGAATTCGGCCTTCAGGCAAGCATATTCTACATTGTAGCCCACTCATTCATGATCATTGGCGCATTCGCGGTTGTTCTATGGCTTGAGTCAAAGAGCATAAGGACGCTGGACGAGTATAACGGCCTGAGCTCGAGAAGCAAGTTTGCGGCGGTTTCCCTCACGATCCTTATGCTGTCAATGGCAGGCATACCGCCATTGATGGGATTCACGGGCAAGCTGCTGCTCTTCTCAAGCGCGCTGAGCGCCAACCTTGCATTATTGGCGGTCATCGGCATTATAAACAGCTTCATCTCAATCTACTATTACGCAAAGGTCATAAATGCAATGTATTCAAGAAAAAAAGTAAGCCAATTAAGAATCGATCCTTATATTGCCACTGTGGTGGTGATCTGCGTAATACTGGTAATAGCCTTCGGCGTATTCCCCCAGCCTATTCTTGCCGCATCAGCAAACGCAGCCAAATCCATTTTTGGCATTTAAAGAGGATGGAGTCCCACATATCATACTGTAAGTTGCATTGCTATTATGTCTTTTTCTACTTTTGGTCGCCTTTTCCTACCAGACTTTACAGAGGATATTAGACTATAATTTTCAAGTGCCCTCAAATCCCGCGAAACAGACTCTTTAGGGCGCTTCGAATCTTTGACCAAATCTCCGACTGTTTGTGGCTTTTTCTGTATTATGATTCTTAATAGCTCTGCTCTAGCTGGTGTCAGTATTTTATCAATCCCCGTTTTGCTAAAATTTACAATCAAGATCCTGCTTGGTGCATCCTTTGGCCTTTCCAATGCGTAGTCAATCATCCTATCCATTATTCTATCTATTTTATCCATATTTTCACCTATTCTTTTTAAATAATAAAACCCATTTCTTATAATTATCAAATACCTCTTTTTTCTTTTCGATAAAGGCCTTTGTATAATTAATATCTAATTTTTCTGGCTTATTTGATCTCCAAAACTTATGCTCATGTAAATATCCGTGATTGGTATCAATTCTGTATATATCTATTTTTGTTTCACCACCGAGCATACTTACATTTATGGAAAAATCCCGTATTGCATTCTTTTCTTTAACCCACCTAAAGTCGAGTCTTACAACCTCGCCTGTGGGTATATCTCTTATAAGTGTATATGAATTTTCGCCCATATATTAACCTATAAAGTTAATTAATATATAAAGTTAAACATATATAAGCTTTGCGGTCTAATTTTAAACAAGCTCCTTGTGGTCCAGGCCTCCAGCCCTCTTATTCCCATGCTTTAATCTTTTTGTCTCCTCAACCGGGAATCTTTTTTCATACTCCTCCAGGACCTTCAGTGTCTCCTGCTCGCAGTCCACATTGCATATGAAGGCAATCTTCAAAAGCAGGTATTCCATGTCCCCTACGAAATTGCCGACCTCGTCCTTGTATTTTTCTATGAGCTCCTTCTGCTTCTCTGCATCAACCCATTTTATAATGTGCCACATCTCGCCGATCTCCTCATCCATGTTCAGCATGAGGTCCTTTATCTCGCTAACCTGCCCCCATTCCCTTACCCTGTTGAAATCCTCAACAGCTTCTTGTAATTTTTTCATTTCAACACCAAGCATCACTTTGCAAGTCCCCTAAGGAAGAACCTCTTAAGCATAAGGCTCGGCCTGTCCATGTCCCCATACTTGCTGAAGAATCCCTCAGCTCCGAGCATCTTTGATATTTTGAGGAACACCTCAAAATTGCTCACCTTTAGGTTTGAATAATAATTGTGAAGGAAGTCATGCATCTTAAGGTCAAGGCTGTATCTTCTCCTCCATTCCTTCTCATAGGCGTCCAATGGCTTTCCGCCTTCGATATTGGATCTGACAGCATCCGCAAGTATCTTCGCGCAGGAGCATCCGAATATTATGCCGCCTCCGGTGGTTGCCTTCACCTGCCCGGCAGCATCGCCCACAAGCATGACATTGCCTTTTACAGTACTGCTCCTTGCGCTTAAGGGTATTATGCTTGCATAGCCGCTTAATTTCTCAGCCCCTTTTATCATATTATCTATCATCCCACTATGCTCAAACTTCGAAAATGCCGCAGTGCTGTTTATTTTCGCCCTGTCGCTTATCCCTATTCCGATTTCAATCCTGTCCTTGGAATATGGGCAGGACCAGCCAAAGAAGCGGTATGCAATCTCGTTTGAGAAGAAGAGGCCGGCCATGGCCGGATCATCTATGTCGGCATTGGCATATTCTGCCTTATAGGTAAGCACATATTCCTTTATCTCTGGAAACCCGAATGTTGATGCAACAATAGAGACTGCCCCGTCCGCTCCGACAATTATATTATCTCTGTTGCTTGCAAGCCTCTCCAATTCAATTTTGCCGAGCTTGCTGCCAAGCATTATTTTTGCATCCGCCCCCTCTGCCAGCTTTTTGCAGACCTCAGCAAGTTTTCCCCTGTCAACAACATAGGCCTTTGTCTCGCCGGACTTTACCTTAAGCCTTTCATGTCCTGCATGGAGGACAGCCCCGTCAAGCCTGTTCACTATTGCACTCTCAGGGTTTATCCCTATCCTTCCAAGGCCTGTGATTGAGAATATGCCTGATGCCTTTGCGGCACCATCAGAGACATGCCTTTTTGAATCATGCACAATTACATCAATTCCCTTAAGCGCAAGCTCCTTTGCAAGCGTAAGCCCGACTACGCCAGCGCCAACAATAATAACCCTTTTACCCATGATCTGCACTCTCGGATTGTTTATTAATATATAAACCTTTCTGTATAAATATTATTACATGGTGATATGACGGCAGCAAAAAGACCAACATCAAACAAACCGATTACCGGACCGATAAAATCCCCGCAAATCAAGATACAGAACATAGTGGTTAGCGCAGACCTGCATGCTACTATAGACCTCTATGCGCTCTCAAAGGAGGTGAAGGCGGTAGACTACGAGCCGGAGCAGTTTCCCGGCGCAATATTCAGGATTGCGGAGCCAAAGGCTGTAATAATCCTATTCAAGAACGGCAAGATGATATGCACAGGCACGAGCACAGAGGCCAACATAAAGCGGGTGCTTGAATTCGCCTCAAAGGTAATATCCAAATACGTAATCTCATTAAATTCGGAAGAGGAGAAAAAGAAAGCCAAGGAAGAGGAAAAGAGGAAAGCCGAAGAGAAGAAGAGACTAAAAGCCGCCTGATTTTAAGACAAAGATACTCTAGCTCTTTCTTGGGGCTATTTAGTGTCATTTAGGTATATTTGTCATCATTTAACAGTGTCTGGTACTCTGTTCTTACGAGAGAAATACACCTGTCTAAGTAGTGGGGAGTGGGTGTGGAGAAATGCAAATTTAAGTTAGCTTGCTTTAATGTTGATTAATGCCATGGATGCATATTGGAATGTACTATTTTGTCTTGTTGTATATTGCACCCATATCGTACCTGTTGCTGTTGTATTAATATTCACCAGACCTGATACTGGAAAAGAGACTGTAACATTTTGCTCTGATGGTAAACCCTTATTTACTGTATTATATAAGGTATTTGCAGGGTTTGATGTAAATGATATTGATTGAACTCCATTTAATACAGTAGTTCCCTGCGGCACAAATAAGAAGTTTGCTGTTGACCAGTTTGTTCCTGTGTCTTGTCCCAATGTTACTATAATGTTACCTGTAGAATGATTGTATACTGGATTCTTACAGAGATATCCAGAAGCTGCTATGCATTGTTCTCCTTGAAGCAGTACACCAGGATTAGATGTACCTAAGTAAAAAATAGAAACACCTATTAGAAGTATTACTATAGTCAAAGCAACTAATGTAACTACCCAACCACCACTATTAAATTTCTTTGCATGCATACGGTTCCTATAGAAAGAAATTCCAAAAGTCAAGCAGATTATAATACCAATAATTAACCCGATTATAAATCCTGATGCACCTGCTAACCGAGATAGTAAAGTAGCAAAAACAACAAAAACTAACATTATCAAGATCATTACAGGAATATCGATTATCGTAACTGTTTAGAGTTCTGAAGTAAAAGTGGTTTTGTTCATTTATGCGAAAGGCAGATCAATTTTGTTCCTTTCGGCAAGTGTCTTAATTTTATTTTTTACAGCTTTTTCAATATCTATGTTT
>Ga0181538_10000702_pt1 | contig 39693 bp, 32 predicted proteins | sample PEATcosm2014_Bin_40_FD_119773 | JGI IMG/M metagenome (GOLD analysis project Ga0181538, IMG submission 119773) | Peatland microbial communities from MTU Mesocosm Facility, Houghton, MI, USA - PEATcosm2014_Bin23_30_metaG | ecosystem: Environmental > Terrestrial > Soil > Wetlands > Peat | place... | reverse complement strand
CCAGCCCGCCACCAGTTGGGACCAGGGCGACTTCAATTACGACGGCCTGGTGAACGCCGCCGACTTCACCGATCTGGCCGCGAATTTCAACCAGGGGATTTCGCTTCCCGCCGCCGCCGTTGCAAACGCTCCGGCCGCCGCAGCTCCGGTAATTGCTTCAGCAGCTTCCACGGCGACAATATCGACAACCCCGGCCTCGAAATCAGACGACGTTGTCGATACCGTACTGGGCAAGCATCTCGCCGGGAAGAAGCCGCGGCACGGAGCCCTGCGGCGTGATGGACGCAAATCGTGAAGAGAATTCTATCAAGGACCTTGATGGCAATGATGATCGCCGCGGGACTGGCGATGTTGGTGTTCGGCCCGCGGCCCAGGTCGAGCGGGTTGGGCGCGCGGGTGCATATCCAATATTGGGACAAGTGGACGGGTCTCGAAGCCGACCAGGCGAAGCAAATCGTCGATGCTTTTAACAGCACGGTGGGCAAGGAAAAAGGGATTTGGGTTGATTTCGTCTCGATGAGCCAGATCGACCGCAAGACGCTGATTTCGACGGCCGCGGGGGTTCCACCGGACGTCGCGGGCCTCTGGGATACCCAGGTCTTGCAGTTTGCATCGATGGGCGCGCTGGAGCCGTTGGATGATTATGCCCGGCGTAATGGCCTGACGCGCGATAAGTACAAACGCGTTTACTACAATGGCTGCCAGTACCACGGAACGTTGTACGCCATTCCGAGCACGGTATTCAGCACCGCGTTGCTGTGGAACAAGGAGATTTTTCAGCAGAAGGCGGCTGAGCTTCGAGCGGCCGGACTGGATCCAAACCGCGCTCCTCGAACGCTCGCGGAGCTGGACAAATACGCCGCGGCGATCGACACGTGGGTCACGCGCGGCGGACGCAAACGTCTTGAGGTCGCCGGCTATATTCCATTGCTCCCGGACATGGGCAATGGCAACGCCCTGACGAGCTATTGGTTCGGCGCGCAAATCGCCAATCCCGATGGCACGAAAGTATTGCTCACCTCGCCGGAGATGTTCGCCGCGTACAACTGGATTCGCGGGTACAGCGAGCGGCTGGGCGAGCCGGCCCTGGCCGAATTCCGCAGCGGATTCAGCAGCGGGGCCACCGGTCTGTTCGACACGCCGCAGAATCCTTTTCTCGTTGGTTGGATTGCCATGGAGCCGCAGGGCGCGTGGGTCTCGGCGTTCATTGAAAAGTACAAGCCCTCCATGGACCGCGCACACATCCCGCCGGATCAGCTTCAGCGTGAAAAGGATTTCGACAGCCTCAAGCCGGGGATGCGCCTGGAGCAGGTCGAGCAATTGCTCGGACCCGGCAATTCGCCGACCGGCGGTTATACCGTCCCACCGCAAGTTCCCGGCGGCGCGCGGATGTTCCGCTGGCCGGCGGGCGTCAAGGAAATCTACGTGACGTTCGTTGACGGAAAAGTCTCGGCCAAAGAGTGGAAATGGTTGCCGGCGAAAATGCGCCAGCAATACTGCCAATGGGGCGCCGCGCCTTTCCCCTCCGGCGTGCCGGGCCTGGAGAACGTCACCTCGGCCGGTATGGACGTATGGGTGATCCCCAGCACCTCCAAACACAAGAACGAGGCGATGGAATTCATCGCTTTTGCCAGCCGTCAGGACCAGATCGAGAAGCTCAGCTCCGATCACTGCAATCTATCCCCCCTGTCGGTCGAAAGTCCGGAGTATTTTCAGAATCATCCCAATCCGTACGTGGACGTCTTCGAGGCCCTGGCTGCAAGCCCCAACGCGCGGGGGCTGCCGAGGCTGATCGATTGGCCGCAGATCGCCGACGAGTTGGGGCAGGTGGGGGAACGCTCTTATTTATTGGAAGGGACAACGGCGCAAATCCTTTCCGATGCCCAGCGGCGGTGCCAGCAGGAGCTGAACAAGGCGCTCGATTTGCCGGCCAATACGAATCTCGATCTGGACGAAATGGCACAGTGAACAGCGAAATCCGACAATTCGGCAAGGGTGTGGCGTTCGTCTCGCCGTGGTTGATTGGATTTGTGGCGTTTACGTTCCTGCCGATCGCGGTGTCGTTTTATTTCAGCTTGTGCAAATTCGATCTGTTGCAGCCGCCCCGTTTTATTGGAGCGCGCAATTACCTGGACCTGCTGCACGACAGGGTTTTCTGGCAGGCGACGAGAAACACGTTCTATTACACGGCGATGGTGCTTCCGGCCGGGCTGTTGGTGTCCCTGGGGCTGGCGATGCTTCTGAACGTACAGGTCCCCGGCCGCGCAATCTGGCGAACCGTCATCTTCATGCCCTCGCTGGTTCCCATCGTCTCCTCGGCGATGGTTTGGATGTGGCTCCTGAATCCGCGGTTGGGCTTGCTCAACGTTCTGCTGATGAAGATGCACGTCCCCGGCCCGCCGTGGCTGACCGACCCGCGCTGGGCCATGCCGGCTCTGGCGCTGATGAGTCTCTGGGGCGTCGGCAATGCGGTGGTGATTTACCTCGCCGGGTTGCAGGACGTCCCCATTGAACTCTACGAGGCCGCCGAACTTGACGGCGCCGGCCTTCTGGGCCGGGCCTGGCACGTCACGATCCCCTTGCTCTCCCCCGTGATATTTTTCAATCTCGTCATGGCCATCATCGGGACGCTTCAGGTTTTCGAGATACCGTACATTATGACCAACGGCGGTCCGGCACGCTCGACGTATTTCCTCTCGATGTATCTGTACGACAACGCGTTCGCTTATCTGCAAATGGGATACGCCAGTGCCATGGCCTGGATCATGCTATTGATCGTGCTGGCCCTGACCGGCCTGGCGTTCTGGACGAGCAGGAGTTGGGTTCATTATCAGGGCCGATGACGGAGCATCGTCATTTACGAATCGGAACGGAAATCTATGGGCGACAAAGTCGGAAAACTGCCGCTGATCCAGAAAATCGGATACGGATTCGGTGATCTCGCCTCCTGCCTGTTCTGGAGCACGATCTCGACGTACCTGCTCTACTTCTATACGGATGTATTCGGCCTGAGCGCCGCCTCCGCCGGGATCATGTTTTTCGTTTCCCGTTTCTCCGACGCCATATTCGACGTGATTATGGGAATGGTGGCCGACCGGACAAAAACCCGGTGGGGGAAATTCAGGCCCTATCTGCTCTGGCTCGCGGTCCCCATGGGTGTCGGAGCCATATTGGCGTTCACCACTCCGAGTTTTGGTGGTCCCGCCAAGCTCGTTTACGCGTACGTCACCTACATCCTGTTCATGTTCCTTTATTCGGCAATCAACATCCCGTACACCGCGCTGCTTGGCGTGATCAGCGGCGATCCCGCGGAGCGTTCCGATGCCGCGACCTCCAAGTTCATCGGCGCCTATTTGGGAGGCATTATTGTTTCCGCCACGGCATTGCCGTTGGCGACCCATTACCTCGGGCACGGAAACGAAGCCCGGGGATGGCAGTTGACCCTGACCGTTTACGCCGCCGCCGCAACCGTGTTTTTCCTGATCACCTTCCTCTCCACGCGCGAGCGCGTTCAGCCCATCGCCAAGCAAAAAATCTCCGTGAAGGACGATCTAAGGGATCTGGCAAGGAACCGACCCTGGATTGCCCTGTTTGCCGTCACCATCCTTCTCATCCTGTTTGTTTGCATCCGCTCCAGCATCACGACCCACTATTTCAAATATTACGTGGGAACGCGCCAGGTAACACTCTTCGGAAAGACGCATCAATATGGTTTTGAGTATCTGGCGTCGGCATTCAACTCGTCGGGCCAGGTGATGTCGCTCCTGGGAACGGCCATGGTTCCCTTGTTCACCCGAATCGTGGGCCGGAAACGCGCCACGCTTTTGCTATTCGTCACCGCGCTGATTTGCACGGGTGCGTACTATTTCCTCGGCCCCGAAGACCTCATGCTGATTTTCGGCTTCAACATCGTCGGCTCTTTCGTGGGCGGCCCGATTTCGGCGCTGCTGTGGATCATGTACGCCGACACCGCCGACTATTCCGAATGGAAAACCGGGCGCCGCGCCACCGGGCTGGTGTTTTCCGCCTCGATCATGTCCAACAAGATGGGCTGGGCGGTCGGCAGCATGATCGCCGGTTGGATCCTCGGCACCACCGGTTTCGTCCCCAATGTCGTGCAAACGCCCCAAGTTCTCCACGGCCTGAGGGCGATGATGAGCATCATCCCCGTTGCGGCCGGCGTAGTGGCGGTGATTGTCCTGGCGTTCTTCTATCGCCTGGATGAACAAACAATGGCGAACGTAAAGGCGGAATTGGATGAACGGCGCCGGGCCGGCCACGCGCTTGCAACCGCGCAGTAACCATTTTAAGGAGCCAAGATGGCGCAGATACTCGCGGCAACGAATCCCATTTCCGAACCACGTGACCGCATCCCGGTTCTTACCAAGATCTCCTACGGTCTTGGAAGCGCGCTGGACATGTGGGGACTTTGGCTTTACCCCGGCGCGGCGTGGGGAGTCTTTAACATATACATGGGGGTTGATCCCCGGCAGGTGGGTTTGGCCATTACGCTCATCCGCATATACGACGCGATCTCCGACCCGCTGGCGGGGTGGATTTCCGATAACTTCCGCTCGAAATATGGGCGCCGGCGACCCTTCATTCTCGTTTCCGGCATTTTATGCGGGCTGGGGCTTCCATCGCTGTTTCTCGTCTCGCCTCACTGGGCGGACATCACGTTCTTCCACGCATCCGCCGTCTTCTGGTATATGCTGCTGTCGTCGGTGATCTACATTCCAATTTTCAGCACCTATACCGTTCCTTACAACAGCCTGGCCAATGAATTGACCCCCGACTACGACGAGCGCACCTCCCTCATGACTTACCGGAGCGTGATGCAGAAGGTTTTCGAGATCGCGATGTTCTGCGCGCTGCAATTCACCACGCTGAGCTGGTTCCTGATTCCCGGCACGACCAGGCACAACACGCTTTTAGGAATGCAGGTGTACACGTCGGCTTTGGGCGTGATCATGGCGATTTTCGCGATCATCATGTTTTTCCGGCTCAGAGAACCGTATTACGGAAGCATCGTCCTGAAGACGACCGAGCACGTGCCGCTCAAGGATTCGTTCTACGAGACGCTGAGATGCCAGCCGTTCCGCAATTTGCTGTTCATGGGCGCATCGTTCAACCTGGGAACGAGCATGGTCGGCACGCTGGGCCTCTATGCGACGATCTATTACGTGTGCGGGGGCGACACGGCGCTGGGGTTTAAATGGAATACCAGCATGGGCTTCGGCAACATGATCGGGGGCTTTCTGGGTGCGCCGGCCCTCAATCGCGTCGCGCATTTCCTCGGCAAACGCAATGGCTTGATCGTGGCCGCTTTGGTCGGCATTCTCGGCTATGGCGGGTCTTGGTATCTGTACAATCCGGCGCATCCCTGGCTCCAGGTTTTCGCCTCGGGCACCATGGCGTTCGCCGCCTCTGGCCTGTGGATGTTGTCGGGTTCTATTGGGGCCGACGTCATTGACTACGATGAACTGCACACCGGAAAGCGCCGAGAGGGTTCCTTCACCGCCTGTTCTCAATACATCGGCAAGCTCGGAAACTCGCTGGGAAACTTCCTGACCGGTCTTGTCCTCAGTGCCATTGGCTTCGAAGCGGCGCGCGGAGCGCAAACGGCGCACACCGTTCTCTGGATCCGACTGATGCTGGCCGCCATCCCCATCTTCGGATTGGTTTTGGCCATTATCTTCGTTCTGCGCGTTCCGCTCACGAGGAAAATATCCCAGGAAATTCGAGTGACCCTCGAGGCGCGGCGAGGCAAGCCGGCGACCATTGCCGAGACGGCGTGAACGGAATTCGACATGACGACTCGCCAGATTCCCCAGGAAACTCTGACATTGACCGCGGCTTCCCCCGCCGCGCCGCGCCGGAGGCGCTATCCGCATCGCTGGGCGGCGCTGCTCGCCATCCTCATCATCTGCGCGGGTTATCTTTTGCCGTTTTTCTGGATGCTTTCCACGAGCCTCAAACGCGTCGATCAGACCATGACCAACCCGCCCAGCCTGATTCCCCATCCCCTGATGCCGGAGAATTTTGCGAAGGTCATCACTTCCGACAAGGTCGATTTCCCGCTCTACACGCGCAATACGCTGATCATCGCCGCCCTGACCGTTCTGGGCACGACGTTGTCCAGCTCGATCGTCGCCTATGGATTTGCCAAGATTCGATTCAAGGGCCGCGGATTTCTCTTCGTCCTGATGCTCTCCACGATGATGATCCCATTCCCGGTGATGATGCTGCCGCTGTTCATCGTCTTCCGATTCATCGGCGATCACACGCCGCTGCAAATGCTCGGCACGTTCAAGCCGCTGTGGCTTCCGGCGTGGTTCGGCAGCGCCTTCAGCATCTTCCTTCTCCGCCAATTTTTCCTCACGATTCCGGACGACATTGGCGAGGCGGCGCGCATCGACGGCTGTAGCGAATGGGGCATCTTCTGGCGGATCATGCTTCCGCTGAGCCGGCCCGCCCTGTCCGTCGTGGCGCTCTTCTCGTTCATGTGGGCATGGAACAATTTTCTCGGCCCGCTGCTGTTTTTCCAGCGTCCCGATCAGTACACCCTGGCGCTGGGGCTTCAGGCTTTTCAGAGCCAACAGGGTGGGACCGATTGGAATTTATTGATGGCCGCGTCGATGCTGGTGATGTTGCCGGTGCTGATTCTGTTCTTCCTTGCGCAAAAAACGTTCATACAGGGAATCGCGACCACCGGCTTGAAGTAGAGCGTGCTCAAGCATTCGGATTCAGGGCATGACCGGATAACCGTAGCCGCCGCCGGGCACCTTCACCACAGGATGCTCCATCCTCGAACGAGGAAGCCAGGGATTTCCCTCGCCAACCATCTTAACTTCCATTCCGCCAACCGAGATCGAAGGCATGTTCATCAAGTCGAGGACGGCCCGGGGGGTATTATTCCGCACGCCCTCGTCATACTTCTGCTGAAGCTCTTTCCTGACGTCGGGAGTATAGCGCTCGCAATAGCCCACAAAATCATGGCCCGCATCGTCCTCGAACACCATCGCCCACACGGCGGTCTTGCCATCGTGCTGGTACGGCGGAAAATTGAAAATGCTGTCTTTGTAATATGTTCGGCCGTCGTCATCGGTGTAAAAGGCTTTGTAGGGATTGGCCCGCTGGCCGCTGGGCCAGAAATGGTAGGCGATACTCGCCCCGGCAACAGCCAGCAGCACAACTCCGACCGCCACGCCCGTAGCGCCCCGGCTCAGCTTCTCGCGGACGCTCATAGCCATAAAGCTCATAGGGCATTTGCCCAGGAATGGATCGTCGCTCTTGGATCGGAGGGGTTCACGGTCCCAAGCCCGGTCCCGCCGCAAATGGGGTTATGGAATTGACGGAGATATCCTTCGCCACCACTGTACCCAACACTCTCGACTCGACATGGCCATCGACAAAAAGCATGTTGCCCGTGGTGTTGGCCATGTGGCGAAAGCGCATGGCGCAGACTGCAGAATAAGCGGTGTTCATGTCGTCCTGGTTTTCATACGCCAGGGCCTTTTTCGTAACGTTCCCGTTGGCAGAAGACCAATTAGCACCGCCTGGATTGCCCGGCGCGATGGGATTGATGTAATGCGCCGTGTTGTAATTCACTGAATCGGCCGGCACGGGATAGTACAAACCATACCCGTATGAAGTCCAGCCAACAGCTCCCTCGTCAATTTGGCTGGCGACCCAACCGTCATTCCAGATATATTGGGCCGAGCTGCCGTTGGTTAGGTTTTGTGGCCCACACCAGACCTCCATGGTTTCGGTGGGCCGACGGATGCTTCCGTTTTGACGAAGCGGAATAAAGCCGCTGCCCGGAGTGCTGCCGCTTCCGTTGGTGGCTACACCCAGCACGACGGCCCGGTCATCCCACAGTTCGGTATCGGGCATGATGACGGGATTGCACATGTAGTCCGAAACTCTCGGATTGTATGGCAGGCCCGACGTGTCATAGTCGTGAAAAACCGCCAAATAGTCGGCAGCCATGTTTTGTTCATATTGTGCCAGGCCTCCACCGGTGGGATTCCAAACCGGTGTGTTTCCACTGCCTGGCGGAACGTTATTTGAGAGACGGGTCAGGCTATCCGGCCAAGTCCAACAGGGGGTGTCCCACCATCCGTGGTTCCAGTCACCATCGCCCCCTTTCATCTGCGCGTAGCCGTAGGGGAGATAGCCATGATTATCAGCGGCATAGATTTGCAGCATCGTGCCGATCTGGCGGAGGTTCGATGAGCATGCAACGAGATTTGCCTGCTCCCTGGCGCGGTTGAGCGCCGGCAAGAGGATCGAAATCAGCAGTGCTATGATTCCGATAACCACCAACAATTCGACCAGCGTAAATCCTCGCTTGATGCGTCGAACCGGCATGTGTGCTCCTCTCGAATTCCCGCGATTATGCCACCATCATATATATGAAAAACGCCTCGTCAATGATTTTTGATGGCGATTATGGGGAAAGTAGCGCTTTTTAACGCCAGCGACCGGCCGGGACCCCCGTATCAGCCGGATTATGGGGCTGAATTCAGTTTTATGAAGTCGATGATTTCGTGGATATTGCCGAATGCCAAGCCGGTGACGGTGTCGGCACAGCCGTAGTAAATTGCCAATTTCCCCGATGGGGCGTCCAGAAGCGTGGCGCAGGGGAAAACCACGTTCGGCACGTCACCGACGCATTCATAGGGTGTTTGCGGCGACATCAGGTACGGGGCTGCGCGATGGATCACCTTCCAGGGCTTTTCCAGATCCAGAAGGGCCGCCGAGAAGCTGTAAACAAAGCCGTTACAACTGGTAAGCACGCCATGATAGATCAGCAACCAGCCTTCGCTGGTCTCGATCGGGATAGGGCCGGCGCCGATCTTGGTGGATTCCCACGGCTGCTTGGGCGCCATCACGAATCGATGTTTGCCCCAAAAGGTAAGATCGGGGCTTTGGCTGAGGAACATGTCGCCAAACGGCGTGTGCCCGCGGTCGCTCGGCCGGCTCAGCATCACGAAGTTTCCGTTGATTTTGCGGGGAAACAACACACCGTTTCGGTTGTAGGGAAGATAGGCATTTTCGAGTTGATGGAACGTGCTGAAATCCCGGGTCCAACCGATGCCAATGGTTGGGCCGTAATATCCGTTGCACCACGTGACATAGTACCGGTCGTCGATCCAGCAGACGCGGGGGTCGTAGCCGTATTCCCATTTTGCAAGTTCTTGATCTTCGCATTTGAAATGGATGGGATCAGGGCTGATTCTCCAACTGAATCCGTCATCGCTCCTGCCCGCGTAGAGGCCCATGCGCCTGCGCTTGTCGTCGCATCGGAACACACCGGCGAATGCCCCTTGAAAGGGGACGGCCGCACTATTGAAGATGCTGTTGGACGTTTTGGTGAGATTGCGGGGAATGATTGGATTACGGCTATATCGCCAGACCACATCGGTGCAATTCCTGGGGCGGTCCTCCCAGGGGACATTGGGCAATGGCTGTCCACCGATGATTCTGTATTTAGAGGCCGGCTTGGGCACGATTTCTTCAGTTTCCAGTTCGGTAGTCATTTGCAAAATACCAAGTGAGAACGGCTCCGGCAACCAATACAACTTGCAAAATTCGGCGCCTGCCGGGCGTAAAAGGGGTGCCAGGACCCTGGGAATCCGGCACGCGGCGGATTGGTTGTCGTCCGCCGTGTGTTATTCCCGTGCAAAAAAAATCCTTTGACAAGCAAATCAAATTCGATATACTTTCATATATATTTTCCACGTCAAAACGTCAATAGCGGATTGAACGGAGGTTCGGAAACACAGTCGAGAATCATCGACGAAAGGAGCAGAAAATGAGGAGGTCGCGAGCTATCGTATTGATCGGGACAAGTGCTTTTATTGCCAGCGCGGGAATCGTTCGGGCGGACACCGCGCTTTACACCAGCTACAACGATTTCGCGGGAACCCCGCGCACCGATGTCGCAGGAGTGAATAGCTGGGAGGGATGGGGCGATTATGACGGCAACGGGCACGTGAATAATACCGAAACATGGAATTATTTGTCGGATGGGCCGGTGACAATCTCAAATACGGCCCTGAACGGCGCGACCAGCGCGACCAACGGGCTTGGCGATTACCCCAACGACTACAACGCGACGCCGGGCGACCCCAACTATGGCACGTCCTATGCCGGCCTGCCCGGCCAGCCGGGGTCGGTGACCATTAATAGCTATGGCGGCGGGTACGACGGGATTCAAACGGGTGACTTGCAGCCTGGTTCGGGCCCCGGGGCGGCGTTAATCACCGCGCTGCAACAGGGCCATGCATTGGCGATAGACTTTACTTCCCCCGACGGTGGGACCACTCTGCCAGCTGGCTATATGACCCTGGAGTTCTCGACCTATACCAACACCACTAATCTGGGCACGGGCTGGGTGAATCCGGGCAAGACGCTCGCCGCCAAAGATAACGGATCCTATGGCGATGATCTCGGCTCATTTTGTGTCAACCACGGCACCTATTGGACGGGGTATTTGCCTTACAGCTACACCGCATCACCGGCTTACGGGCAGCTCAATCTTGTAATTAACAGCAGCGATAGTGGAAGCATAACGTTTGGCAATATCCGCATCGTTTCGTCGACGTGGGCTGCCGCCGGCGATGGTCTGAGCTGGACCACGAACACTTCGCCGACCGCGACGGATTGGATCGGCGGATTGCCCGGTGGAGTGGTGGGCGGCGCCTCCGGCGCCAGCGCGACAATGGCCGATCTCGAGACCGGAAATTCCACAACCACCCTTGACGCTACCTGGACACTCGGCTTGCTTACCTTCAACTCGTTGCAATATACGTACAACATCGCACCGGGCACCGGCGGCAGTCTCGTCATGGACAACACCATCAACAGCGCCGACGCCGCCATCAACGACGTGGCCGGTGGCTCCGCCACTTCCGGCGGTGGATCAGCCCCAAATTACACTGAATATATTACCGCCCCGGTGAAACTGGTTTCCAATACCGACGTCACTGTCACCCGCAGCACCGACCTTCTGTACGTTAGCGGGAACATCACCGGGACCGCCGCTCTGTCCATGTCCGGGGCCGGCACGTTGCAGCTTACCGGCACCAACACCTATTCCGGCGGAACAACTCTCAACAGCGGGACGCTTCTGGTCAGCACCGCAGTCGCTTTGCCCGCAAATAAGCCGGTGAGCATCACCGGCGGTCTGCTTGAGCTTGCCTCCACCATCTCCGGTGGCACCGGTCCTGCCCCGACCAGCAGCGTGAACATCGGGTCGCTCACGATCGCCGGCAATGGCGTGCTGGATGTGAACAACAACCACATCATCATCACCTACGGCTCCAGCGATCCGTTCTCGACCATCGCCGGGTACATCAAGTCCGGCTACAACGGCGGCCATTGGAACGGCCCGGGCATCATTTCCACGGCGGCCCAGACCAAGACCAACGGCCTGTCCTACGGCCTCGGCTATGCCGACGGGGCGGACGGCAAGGTCTCCGGCCTGGTCTCCGGCCAAATCGAAGTGGCCTACACGCTTCTCGGCGACGCCAATCTGGACGGCCTGGTCAACGCCGCCGACTTCACCATTCTGGCGGCGAACTTTAACCAGCCCGTCACCGGTTGGGATCAGGGCGATTTCAACTACGACGGACTGGTGAACGCCGCCGACTTCACCGACTTGGCGGCGAACTTCAACCAGAGCGACAGCGGCGCGGCCTCGGCCGGCGACGTCGCGGCGCTGGACGCCTTCGCCGCCGCCAACGGGTTGCTGGCGGATGTGCCGGAGCCGGCAACGACGGGATTGCTCGCCATGGGCGCCATCGGCATGTTGGCACACCGTCGCCGCCGTTCAACGTAATTGGATCATCCGGGACTCCCGCGAAGTTTTGCCAGCTTTACACCTACGCCAAGCGAATCAGCCCCGCCCCATCCGGCGGGGCCGATCGCTTAACTAATTCTGAATACCTGAAGACGCCCCGAAAGCCCGCCGCAGGCCGGCTTCTTTTCCTTGCCTACTTCGCCGCGACGCGAAGCAATTCCTGCTCCGCCGCCAGGCTCCAGGCGCCGTTATCCAGCTTGGCCGCCACCGTCGGGAAACGCTTGGGCAGTTCCGACAGCGGGATCAATCCGACGTCGTGCAGCATCGGATAGACGATGATCTTCCCTGCCAACGTGCGGTTCTCCACCGCCGCGATTCCGTCCGCCGCCCCGGCGATTCCGGAAATCGCGTCCACCGACCGATTCGTATCCAGTTGCCGCCGGATCACCTTCCTCAACACGATCTTCATGTCGCCAATGACCGATCCGCTCGTGCCGAACATGTAGCAGCGATTGGCGATGTAGGTATCCAGATCCAGGTCCTGCCTCGTCGGCGCCGGAATGCCGGCGAAAATGTTGATCAGACATCCCGGCAAGCTGTCGCGCACGCTGCTTGCCACCAGCGCCCCCACCGGCGCCATCAGCGCGAAATAGCTGAACTTCTCCGTCACCGGGGTCTTCTGCGTGTTCAGAAGCTTCATCGACACGCGATTGGCCTTGGCCAGCGGATCGGCCTTCTTCGCCAGCGCTTCGATGCGCGCATCATCCACGTCCGTTCCGACGATCGACACGTCCTTGATTCCCGAGCAGACCGTGCGAATGACGTGCATTTGTCCCATCGGCCCACCGGCGCCTACCACCAGCATCTTCTCCCCCGGTCGAATCTCCCCCGTCGCCGGAACGTTCTTATATGATTCGGCGGCGTTATTTCCCGTCGTTCCGATCCATCGCGTCATGCCGTAGTGCACGCGCCCGATGCCCGCCGACACCGGCTTGCCGATCTTCTTCCCGCCCAGCACGACGTTGAAGATCGCCCGCGGCGCGAGCTTGTCGTTCAGAACGTCGATTTTCTCCTTGCCGACCCCGAAGTAGATGATGTCGTCGAATCCTTCGTTCGGTAGCGAGGCCACGTCGCCGGCCACCGCGGACGCCGGCTTGAGCGATCCGATCGCCCGCTTCTGCCATTCATCTGCCAAAATCGCCGTGATCGATCCCGGCGTGTTTTTAGCGATCGCTTCCGCCAATCCCTCGATCTTGCATCCGGCGTCGGCGACCACCAGCAATCGCCCGCCGGCCTTGATCGTCTGCCGTTCCGGATTCACGTACGAATCTTCCACGCATGCCCACGGCTCGACCAGCGCGATCGCCGACGCGCTCAGGTCCTCCGGCGCCGGAATGAGAAATCGCTCGTCGGTCCCCGGCTCAACCACCACCCGCTCGTCCATCAGCACGTATTCCTGCAATCCCCCTTCGAAGTTGTATCCGAACGCGGCGTTCGAATTGGCCGTCGGCAGATCGCGATAATCCGTCTGCACCAGGCATCGCTCGCCAACCTTGTGCCTGGTCACCTTCCCGCCGACCGCGACGATCCGGCAAGTCACCTCATGCCCCGGCACCGTCGGCTTATCGTCCGGCACGTAGCTGGGAATTTCCTTCAGCACCTGGCTCGACAATCCGCCCGTGATCTCGCTCTTGCGGGCGTGCGCCGAGAATTGCTTGAGCAATTTCAGGTCCGAAAAGCAAAGCCCGACGCATTCCACCTTGGCCAGAATCTGCCGCGGCCCCGGCCGAAACACCTCCTTGGCATCGTTCAATTTCAATTGCCCCGGCCCAACCAGTTGAACCGCGTGCTGCGTCCGGGGAAGAGTCACCGTCTCATTTTTCATGATCCACCTCGTTCAGGATAAGCTCCGGAAAAGCTTAACCGCGAAGGCGCGAAGGGCGCGAAGTTGCGCGAAGAAAAAATAGATCGAGATATGATTTCTTCGCGCAACTTCGCGCCCTTCGCGCCCTTCGCGGTAAAAATCTTTGGGTTGCCGGCGCAGCTCGCGCCAACCCTAACTAAGCATGACCTGTCCGCCGCTCACCGGCAGCGCTTGGCCGGTTTCGAATTTCTGATCCATCAGATAATAGATCGCCTTCATCACGTCCGCCGCCGTGCAGCCGCGGCCCATGGGGACCTTCGATTCGTACGCTTTTTTCACGTCCTCGATCGTCTTGGCGCCGGGCACTTTGCCGCTGCGGAGATATTGCGCGAAAAGCCCGTCCTTCGGGTCCGACCAGAGCGGGCCGTCGAAAAAATTCCCCGGGCAGATCGAATTCACCTTGATGCCGTCTTCAACCAGCTCCAGCGCGAACGATTGCGTCAGCCCGATCCCGCCGAACTTGCTCCCGGCGTACGCGCCGTTCCGGTTCGATCCCTGCAACCCGCTCTTGGAATTGATCTGAATGACATCGCTCCAATAGTCCCGCCTGGCGATATGCTGCATCGCCATGATCGGCGACGCCTTCTGCACGCAGACGAAATATCCTTTGTAGTTGACCGCCGTCACCAGGTCGAAATCGCGCTCCGCCTGCGTCTTGACGCTTCCGGCGCGCAACACGCCGGCGTTGGAAACCAGCAGATCAAACCCGCCGAACCGCCGGACCGCCTGGTAGACCGCCTCCTCCACCGACGCCCCATCGGTGACGTTGACCGCCAGGGCGATGGTCTTCCCCGCCCCGGCCGTTGCGGCGATCTGTCCGGCGGCCTGCTTCACCCCTTCGATATTCACGTCCGCCATCGCCACGTGCGCCCCCTGGATGGCCAAATCCCGCGCTATTTCAAATCCGAATCCCTGCGCCGCCCCGGTCACCAGCGCCACTTTCCCCGCCGCCCGCCCGGCCGTCGCGGCGCTGGCGGAGATTTTCTTCCGATACGATTCCACTTCCCATTCCTCGATGAACCGGTACTGCGCCTTGCTCAGCCGATTCACGCCCCCGAGCCGTTGCGCCCCGGCCATCACCTTGATCGCATCCAGATAGACCCGCCCCGCCGTGTCCGCCGAGGCGAAATCATCCCCCTCCGAGAACATCCCCAGTCCCCGCACCAGCACGATCCCCGGCGGCGCCCCGCGCCGCGAGCGATGTTCGTCGATCGCCTTTCGAAGCCTCTCGACCAAATCCCCCGCGGCTTCCGACTTGCTCGCTTCAAACCACAGCGGGAACGACCTGCAATAGACAATCTGGTCCGGCGTCAGCGGGCCGCCGTCGACAATCGCCTTGCCCTGATCTGATCCAACCAGATCGAGCACCTCGCTTGAATCCCGGAACGTGACCATCTTCAGCGTGTCAGAACCGGCCAGAAGCCCGCGCAGCGCCGGCGCGATCTTCATCACCAGGCTTCGCGCCGCCGCCGGGTCCAGTTTTGTGACCGGCCCGAACGGCTCGGCGGCCGGCGCGGAAGGCGAAGCCTCCGCGGTTGTCGCCAGATGCCGCTGGATTTTGCCGATGATCTGATCCGTCTGACGCTCGATTTGGGCCGCACTCTTGCCGCAGACGATCAACCCGTGATTCTGCATGAAGACGGCATCGGGGCAGTCGCGCCCGGTCCTTTGGGCATATTGTTTCAGCAATTGATCCAGCGTCCTGGCCAGGATGTACCCCGGATCGACATAAGGAACCCAGAGCACGTCGTCGCCAAAGACCTTCCGGGCGATTGCCTCGCCGCCTTCGGCGCAGGTAATCATGTTCACATAGGTTGAATGGCTGTGCGCCACCAGCGGGCGGGGAAGCAGGTTATGCAGCACGCACTCGACGGACGGCCGCTGTCCTTTTTCCGGCTGCGTCCGCGCCGCCAGCACCGCACGCTTGAACGCCTCCTCGCGCGCGTTCGGCTCGGCGGGCAATTCACTGGCCAGCAGATCCGCCAGCGCCCGCCGATCCATCTCGACAAATCCCTCGATCGTAATCGTCGCCAGCGCGAACCCGCTGGCTTTTACCAAGAGCCGGCCGCCGGACTTGAGCGACGTATTCCCGCCACCGGCCAGGCAGAATTCCGGATCGGCGCCATACCGGCGTGAAATGGCGACCAGCGACTCAATGTCGCCGGGCTGAAACGAAACTGATGATGATTTGCTGGACATAAGACCACTTTCGGCTCAAACCCACGCGCCGGCGTTTGCGGCGTTGCGCGCCACCGCGGCAGCGCCAATCTTGGCCAACCTTCGAATTCTATCCTCGTGATTCCCATACTCGGGATTCAACCGCCCGCGATCGTCGGTGAACCCCACCCGTCCGTTCAAATTCAACTGCTGATGCGCAGCAACCACGCACGCTCCCTCTCGGAAGATCGCCATGATCTGGTCGGGCACGGCCTCCCCGTTCAAACACGCCGGCTCCATCCCGATCAAATCCAGCGTGTTATGCTCCGTCCCGGCGGTCACGGCAAACCCGGCTTGGCGCATGGCCGGCACGTATTTCAAAATCGTTTCCACCGAATTGCGCACCGGGATGAACTCCGCCATCCACACCTTGGCCGATCTCAGGTTTTCGATCAGTCTCTCCACCGGCGCTTCATAATCGCTGATCGGATTCTGCCCGTCCGCCAATACCGGATAACACGGAATCCCGCCAAGCTGCACGATCAGTTCGTACGCCTCTTCCATCGACAAGAACGATTCTTCCACGAACGCCGGCTTCCCCGTCTTCATCAGATGCGAGCGAATCTCGTTCTGAATCCTCACCGCATCATCGGCCCCCGCCTTCGGCGCCGCGCCGAAAATCGCCGTCAATTTGGCGATGCGCCCCTCGGCCGGCACCAGTTCAAATAATCGCTCCTGAAACGCCTGGCAGACGTGCCGTTCCTGCAAATACACCTGCCCTCGCGGCGATCCATGGCGCTTGACGACCCGGTCGATCACCGCCTCGGAGTCCAATCCCGTCTTTACGCCCTGACGCTCAAACGCCTCGGCCAGCTTGGCCGTCATTTGCTTCATCCGCCCAGAATCATTCTTGCGGATGACCCCCAGCAGGCGGCTTGCCTCGGCGTTCATCGGCGCAAACCGCGTGATCCCCTTGCCGCAGACGTAGATTTTCCCGGGATTTCCCGGGTCGTTGATTTTCACCCCGGCCGCTCGAAGCGGCTGGGACATCGCGATGATCTCCAGCCCGAACAGCGGATAAATCCCCCGAGCCAGCGCCAGTTTTCCGAACTCGCCGTAAACGTCGTAATCGTAATAGTTGCTCGCCCCCAGCACGCTCACGCCCTGCTGGGCGGCCAGATCGACCGCCTGCCCCACCGTCGCAAACGCCGAGAAATTCGGCGGCAGATGGATGTGGGCGTTCGCTTTCGCCGGAAATTCTTCTTCCCCTCCCCCTGTACCCAGGGGGAGGGTCAGGGTGGGGGTTTCGTGGGCCAATCGAGATTCGACCGTGGAGGGCAAGCCCTCCACCCCCACCCCAACCCTCCCCCTGGGTACATGGGGAGGGGGAATGCCCTCGGCTCCCAGTTGCTTCAGTTTGGACAAGACTTCTTCAACGCGCATGTTCACGTCACTCCCCCTGCCACGCGCATCACTTTCCTCGGCGGCAGATGCAACCCCATCGACAGCGAATCCTCCGCCGCCTCTTTCAATGATTCCGAGATCGTCGGATGCGCGAAAATCGTCTCCGCCACGTCCGCCATCGACGCCTTCTGATGCAGCAGCGCCGTCGCCGAGGCGATGCATTCGGTCACGTTGTGCCCGATCATGTGCGCGCCCAGGAACTGGCCGCTTTCGCGATCGCGGACGACTTTGACGAATCCTTCGTTGTCGGCCACCGCCATCGCCTTGCCCAGATGCGACAGGGGGAAGAACCCGATCGAGACGGGCCGCCCATTCGCCCGCGCTTCCTCGGCCGTCATGCCGACGCTGGCGATTTCCGGGAACGTGTAAACGCAATTGGGAACCGGCGAATCCTGGGCGCGCCCATGCCCCAGCGCGTTTTCCACCGCCACCACGCCTTGCGCGGACGCCGCATGCGCCAACTGGCATCGCCCATTGGCATCGCCGATGCAGTAATAATCCTTCACCGGCGTTTCCATGCGATCGTTCACGCGGACAAATCCGCGATCGACGCTCAAATTCACGCTCGCCAGCCCGACCTGGTCCGTGTTTGGCCGCCGGCCCGTCGCCACCAGCACGCGGTCGGCCTCCAGCGCCGTCCCGTCGCTCAGCGTCGCCTTGGCCGCCGTTCCATTAATGGACAGGTTTTCGATCTTCGCCCCGACGAACGATTTGATCCCGCGCCTGGCGAAAATCTTCGTGAGCAGATCGGCCACCTGCCCATCCATATTCGGCAGCAGTCGCGCCAGCATTTCGACGACAACCACTTCCACCCCCAGAGGCTGAAGCATGCACGCGAATTCACACCCGATCGCCCCGCCACCGACAATCAATAACTTCTTCGGCAGCGTCTTCCAATGCAGCGCCTCATCGCTCGTGCAGACGATGTTCGCCTCGCTCGGCCATCCCGGTATCCGCGCGGGAACGGACCCCACCGCCAAAATCGTCTTCGACGCCGTAAACGATTCGCTCTTCCCATTGCCCTCGACAACGACGTTCCCCGCTCCGGCCAACGTCGCCCGCCCGGAATAAATCGTCACCTTCCGCGCCCCCAGCAGCCCCTTGATCCCTCCTCGCAGCGTCTGAACGATCTTGTCCTTCCTCGCCTGGATATTGATCCAATTCGCCGACACCTGCCCGGCCACTTCGATTCCCAACTCGGCCGCGTGCCGCACGTGATGCAGAAGCTCCGCCGACGCCAACAACGCCTTGGACGGGATGCACCCATAGTTCAGGCACGTTCCGCCCAGATATTCCTTCTCCACGATGGCGACGTTGGCCCCCATCTGCCCGGCCTTGAGCGCCGCGACGTATCCTCCAGGCCCGGCCCCGATCACCACCATGTCAAAGTGCTTGCTCATGCGATTGCTTTTCCCATTCACGCCAGTTGCGACGGCGATTCCAAAATGACCTTCAATCTGGCCAAAAACTTCGCCGCCATCGCGCCGTCGATGACGCGATGATCCGCGCTGAGTGTCATCGTCATCACCCGCCCGGCCCGCATCGCGCCGTCCTTCACCAACACCGCCTCGCGCGCCGTCCCAACCGCCAGGATCGCCGCTTCCGGCGGATTGATGATCGCGCCGAATTCCTCAACCCCGAACATCCCCATGTTGGTGATCGTGAACACACCCGATCCCATCCCTTCGATTTTCCCGCTCTTGGCCGCGGCGGCTATCCGCTTCACTTCGACCGCGATCTGCTGGAGGCTCAATCGCTCCGCCCCCCTGACGACTGGCACGATCAGGCCCTCGTCCATCGCCACGGCCACGCCGATATCCGCGCTGGGGAATTCGACGATTTCGTCATTCTCCAGCCGGCTGCGGAACGCCGGGAATTCCATGATCGTCCTGGCGCACGCCATGACCACCACGTCGTTCAGGCTCACCGGATACCTGGTTTTCTCGCCTTGATAAAACGCGAAGAGCGGATCGGCGTCGATCGTGAGCCGGACGTAAAAGTGCGGGATCGTCTGCTTGGAGAGCAGCAGATTCTTGGCGATCGCCTTGCGCATCTGGCTCATGCGTTTTCGCGTGGCGCCGCCCTTTGCCGGCGGGGCCTTCATCGGAACGTCCGTGGAGATGATCCGTCCGCCCGGCCCGCTGCCGGCCGACAGGGCGCTCAGGTCGATTCCCCGCTCCGCCGCGATTTTCCGCGCCGCCGGCGAGGATTTCGCCCGCCCGCCTTCGACCACGGCCGTGGGCGCGTGACGCTCCGTGTAACCTTTTTCCCCCTCTCCCGGTACTCCGGGGGAGGGCTGGGGTGGGGGCGAAACGCCTTGCGATGCGATAAACGCATCGACATCCGCGTCGTTATCCGCCAGGTATGCCACCGGTTGCAACACCGCCAGCGTCTTGCCTTCGGGCAATACGATGCGTGACAGCCGGCCGCCGTCGGTCGCCTCCACTTCCATGTTCGCCTTGTCGGTTTCGATTTCGAAGATCACGTCGCCCTTTTTAATGTTCGCGCCGGGCGCAACGTGCCATTTAACGAGGGTTCCTTCCTCCATCGATTGTCCGGCCTTGGGCATCAGGATCGGAATGACGTTCCCCGCCGGGGCAATCGGCGCGGCCGCAATCGCCACCGGTTTGGCATCTCCCGTGGCGACAGTCCCAATCGGCGCCCCAACCGCCACGGTTTTCCCCTCGCCAGCTAGAATCTCCGTCAGCGTTCCGGCCAGCGCCGATTCCACTTCGACGACCCCCGTCTCCCCCTCGACTTCCACCAGCACCTCCCCCTTGGCGACAGCTTCCCCCCGATTCTTTCGCCATCGGCGGATCGTCCCCGCCTGCATATCAGCAACCGCTGGAAGCGTGATTGTCGGCATGTCTCACCTGTTGTTCCAAACCGAACTTATGTACGATTGACATAGTTTCGTCAAATTTTGACGTAAGTCAAGCAGAATATTGCATAATTTGCTTGAATTCATCGCCAAATGATGGCATACTATGCGCAATGATGTGGAGCTCCGCATGTACGTGCGGGGCTACCAAACTATGAACGGCCCATCCCGACAACGTCGCGAGGAAATCCTCACCGAGGTTTTTGAGAAGCGCCACGTCACCGCCAAGGAACTGGCCGCGCGCATGAACGTCTCGGAAGCCACCGTCCGCCGCGATCTCAAATCCCTCGCCGGGGAAGGACAAGTGGAATTGGTCTATGGCGGGGCAACGCTTCGCCGGCCTTCCGACTATTCCATCCGCTCCAAGGCCATGCGCAACGTCGAAGCCAAGCGGGTGATCGGCCAGGTTGCCGCCGGCCTCGTCGGCGATGACGAGCAGATATTCCTGGATTCCGGCACCACCTGTTTTGAGATGACCCCCTTTCTCAAGCGCCGCCGGAACCTGTCGATTATCGTCAACTCCGCGCGCCTGGCGCTGGAGCTTGATGCCCCGGGCCTCAGCGCCATCATGCTCGGCGGACAGTATCGCGCCGACCGAATGGATTGCGTCGGCCCGCTCGCCATCGCCACGCTTTCGCAACTTCGCGGATATCTCTGTTTCATCGGGGCCGATGGCCTGGACATGGAATTCGGCCTGGCCGCCGCCGACATTGAAAGCGCCAATCTCCATCGACTGGCCGTGCGTAACGCCCGCCAGGTCGTGCTCCTGGTCGATCACACGAAATTTCACGCGCTCTCGCTATTCAAGATTGTCGATTGGGACCAAATTCATCGCGTCGTCACCGATGCGCCGCCCAGCCCGCCGTGGCATGATTTCCTGGCCCAACGCAACATCGAAATTCTTCATCCCGGGAGCATTGTTCATTCGGGCAGCGAGACCGCCGAAAACAGTCCGGTGTCTGAAGTCAAAGCCGGCTTATAAAAATGAGGAAACTCAAAGCAAAAAGGATTTACCAACATGCCCAAGAGCCAGATGCTCAGTCCGTCGGAGTTCCGAACCAAGAGCTCGATTCAGTTCCAGCCGATCCCGGTCAATCAATACAGCCGGACGATCGCCGATGAACTCATCCATTATTCGCCCAAGGACCTCCTGCGCATTCAGCGCGACATGGAGATGATCCGCGCCTTTGAGAACATGCTCAACGAGATCAAACTGCGCGGTAACTTCAAGGGCGTCGAGTACAACCATCGCGGCCCGGCGCATCTGTCGATCGGGCAGGAAGCGTCGGCGGTCGGGCAGGCGTTTGGGCTCGGCGTCGATGACCATATCTACGGCAGCCATCGCAGCCACGGCGAAATCCTCGCCAAGGGCCTTTCCGCCATCGACAAGCTCGACGACGCCGCGCTTATGAACCTCATGCGCAACTACTTCGGTGGAGATTGCCTCCGCGTCGTCGAGAAGGACGCCAAGGGTTCGACCAAGGATTTGGCGATTGATTATCTGGTCTATGGAGCCTTGGCCGAGATCTTCGGTCGCGAACCGGGCATGAACAAAGGGATGGGCGGTTCGATGCACGCCTTCTTCCCGCCGCTGGGGATTTATCCGAACAACGCCATCGTCGGCGGATCGGCCGACATCGCCGTCGGCGCGGCCCTCTTCAAGCACGTCAACAAAAAGAAGGGGATCATCATCGCCAACATCGGCGACGCCTCCGCCGGTTGCGGGCCGGTCTGGGAGGGCATTTGCTTCGCCACCATGGACCAGTTCAAGCTCCTTTGGGATGAATCCCATCGCGGCGGGCTGCCGCTCATCATCAATTTCGTCAATAACTTCTACGGCATGGGCGGTCAGCCGGTCGGCGAAACGATGGGTTTTCGTATCCTGGCGCGTCTTGGCGCGGGCGTCAATCCGCAGCAAATGCACGCCGAACGAATCGACGGGTACAACCCCCTCGCCGTCGTCGACGCCATCGCCCGCAAGAGGAAAATCCTCGAATCGGGCGACGGACCGGTGCTTTTGGATACCGTCACCTATCGGTTCAGCGGCCACTCGCCCTCCGACGCCAGCAGCTATCGCGACAAGGCCGAAGTCGAAGCCTGGCAAAAGGTCGATCCCCTTCTCACCTTCGCGCGCGATCTGATCGCCGCCAACGTCTGCACGCAAAGCGAGATCGACGACATCAAGGCCCATTGTGACGACGTCGTCTTCCGCGCCTTCAAGAAGGCGATCGACGAGACAATCTCCCCGCGCGCCGATCTGAAAAAAGTCGGATCGCTGCTGGAGAGGACGATGTTCTCCAATCAGAAAATCGAGTCGATGGAGCCCGGCCGAAAGCCCGAAACCCTGCTCCCCAAGGCGGAAAACCCGCGCGTGAAGCAACTGGCGACGCGCAGCCGCTCGGCGTTCGATGACAAGGGCGCCAAGCTCTCCAAGGCCAAGTGCATCGGCATCCGCGACTCGATCTTCGAGGCGATCTTCGATCGCTTCCACGTCGATCCGACCCTGGTGGCTTACGGCGAGGAAAATCGCGACTGGGGCGGCGCCTTCGCCGTCTATCGCGGTCTCACCGAATCCCTTCCCTACCATCGCCTGTTCAATTCCCCCATCAGCGAAGGCGCCATCGTCGGCACCGCCGTCGGCTACGCCCTGGAAGGCGGCCGCCCGCTCGTCGAACTGATGTACTGCGATTTCATGGGCCGGGCCGGCGATGAAATCTTCAACCAACTGGCCAAATGGCAATCCATGTCCGGTGGATTGCTCAAGATGCCCGTCGTCCTGCGCGTCTCCGTCGGCTCCAAATACGGCGCCCAGCACAGCCAGGATTGGACGTCCATGTGCGCCCATATCCCCGGCCTCAAAGTCGTCTTCCCCGCCACCCCGTACGATGCCAAGGGACTGATGTATTCGGCCCTCACCGGCACCGACCCGGTCGTCTTTTTCGAGAGCCAGCGCATCTACGATCAGCCGGAAGAATTCGTTCCCGGCGGCGTTCCAACCGGATATTACGAAGTCCCCATCGGCGAACCGGACGTCAAAAAGACCGGCAAGGACCTGACCATTCTCACCATCGGCGCCACCCTCTATCGCGCCGTCGAGGCCGCCAAAATCCTCGAGGAAAAGCACGGCGTCTCCTGCGAGATCATCGACGCCCGCTCCATCGTTCCGTTCAATTTCGAAAAGGTGATTGCGTCGGTGACCAAGACTCGCAAGATTCTCCTGGCCTCCGACGCCTGCGAACGCGGCAGCGCCTTGCAGACCTTTGCCGCCAAGATCACTCAGTTTGCGTTTGACGAGCTCGACGCTCCGCCGACCGTGGTGGGCGCCCGTAACTGGATCACCCCGGCCGATGAAGTGGAGGACGCGTTCTTCCCCTATCCGTCCGACCTGATCGACGCGGTGCACGAACAACTGATTCCGCTCAAGGGATATCAGCCCTCGCGCCCCGCCGACAACCGCGAGCTGCTGCGCCGCAGCGCGCAAGGCATCTAAAACAGGGCCTGATTCTGCGACTGCGATATGCCGTTTAGCCGCGCCGCTTGCGACGCGCGTTCCTTTCGATTGCATTTCTAATGTACTTACAGTAATATGACAAGTGTATAGACGTGGAGAGCCCGCTTTGACGTGCTGGTTCACCCCGGTTTGACGAAAGGACGGCCATGAAACTCAAGCATTTGACTCGCCAGGGCAATTCGCTGGCAATCATCATCGACCGGCCGATTCTCGACATGCTGGACATCAATGAGAAAACCCCGCTCAAGCTCACCGCCGAGGGGCGCAAGATCATCCTTGAACCGGTCAGCGCCGAGGAGATTGACCGCCGATTCAAAGCCGCCGCCGGCAAAATCGAAAAGCGGTTTGGCCGTATGTTCAAGCGACTTGCGCAAAAGTAAACTTCGCTCCACGATGGACGCCCCGATCTTCCTCACAATGGTTGGTTGAATCAGGTCGCTGTTATTGACCCTTCCCGCATCCCCTCCCATGACGCGCGATACCCGCCATGTTCCCGTGCTGCTCGGCGCGGTGCTTGACATTCTCGACCCGCGCCGGGGACACACTGTCGTCGATTGCACCCTGGGTCTGGGCGGACATGCGGCGGCAATTCTGCAACGGATCGAACCCACCGGCCGGTTGATCGGAATCGACTTCGACCCCGCCAACATCGCCATCGCTCGAGAAAAGCTTGCGAGCATCGGTGGAAAACTCGCATTGCATCACGGCAATTTTGCGGCCCTGCCGACCATTCTGGCCCAGGCCGGCTTGGAACAGGTCGATGCGATTCTGGCGGACCTGGGCGTCGCCAGTCCGCAGATCGACGATCCGGCCCGCGGGTTCTCCTATCGTCAGCCCGGTCCGCTGGACATGCGGATGGACCCCACGCGCGGCCGCCCCGCCTCCGCTCTCATCAACCAACTCCCGCAGCGCGAGTTGGAATCGGCGCTGTTGGAACTGGGCGACGAGACCGATGCGCCACGGATTGCCGAACTGATCGTCCATCGCCGAAAAATCCGGCCGATCGCCACCACCCAGGAATTGACCGCCATCGTCTGCCAGGCGCGCGATTTCACGCTCCAGCGCGCCGCCGGCGCAAAACTTCATCCCGCCGCCCGGACGTTCCAGGCCCTGCGCATCTTGGTCAACCGCGAACTGGCCAACCTCGATCGCCTGCTGGCGGTCGTTCCAAAATGTCTCCGTCCCGGCGGCACAGCCGCCATTATCAGCTTCCACAGCGGCGAAGACCGTCGCGTAAAAGCCGCCTTCCGCGACGGTTTGCGCGGCGGAATATACGCCCAGATCAGCCCCGATCCCACACTCGCGGACGAAGCAGAGCAGAAACTCAATCCCCGATCGCGCTCGGCCAAGCTTCGATGGGCGAGGGTTGGATGACCTCGTTCACCCCAGCGTATCCCGGATGAACTTGATGTCATCCTCATTCAATTTCCTTCCCACGCCGCCCAAGTTGCACCTCGCCTGCCGCTCGTTGCGGAAGCCGGGGATGACGCAGCTCACCCGCGGCATGGCCAGCAGATAATTCAGCGCCATCGCGGCCAGGTCTTCCGTCGTTTGTCCAAACCGCTGCTTGAGTTTCTGAAGTTTCGGCTTCAGCTTGAGCAATTCCTCGGTTTCAAACCGCTTGCTGCCCCGCCGATGGTCGCCCGGCTCGAATTGCGGCGGTTTGGCCGGATCGAATTTGTCCAGGAGCAGCCCCTGCCCCAGCGGCGAAAACGCGACGAACGTGAGCTGGTATTGATCCATCAGCTTTTGCAGCCGCGAGCCCGGCCGCACGAAATGATCGTCCAGCGCGTTGGCCCAGCTTTGCAGGACCGCCGGCTTGACCACCGGAACGGCCCGCTCGAAATCCGCCTCGCTGTAGGCGCTTTGCCCCTTGACCCGAATCTTGCCTTCCTTCTGCAATCGGCCCAGCGCATCGGCCGCCCCGGCGAGATATTTCGCGTCCGGCCCGAAATCGCCATGATGCAGATAGTAAACGTCGATGTAGTCGCGCTTCAGATTCTTCAGCGACTGCTCGCATTGGTGGCGGATGTGCAGCGGATCGTACGCATGCTCCGCCGTCCCGGGGAAATGCCCGATCTTCGACGCGATGATCTGCCGCTTTGAATCCACTCCCAGCCGATCGAAGACTCGTGCCAGCATCCGCTCCGCCCGGCCGTTGCCGTACACGTCCGCGTTGTCCCAATGGTTGACTCCCGCATCCAGCGCCGCCTTGATTCCCGCGGCGATCTCATCCTCCTTCACGTCGGCCCAGCCGTTCGGTTCGCCATTGACCCAATTCAACCCGCCCATCGTCCAGCACCCAAAGCTGACTTCCGAAACGCTCACGTCCGTGTTACCAAGCTTGCGGTAATTCATCGCCATGTGTCTCCAAAAACGCGGTTGGTGCAGTCATTCAATTTGCCCCGGCCCTATCCTCTCGCGGACTTCACAGTAATATGTTAACAACAACGACCGTGCATCGCATTGCAAGGAGCATTCATGGCAAAGAAAACACGAGCCGCAAAGAAACCCGCCGGCAAACGTTCGCCGGCGAAGAAGCCGAAAGAGGCGAAAAAAGCGTCCGCACCCCGCCGGCGGATTCCCCGACCGGCGACCGCCGCTCCCGTGCCGGTCACCCGGGAAATGGTGGCCAAGCGAGCATACGAGATATGGCAGAAAAAGAACCACGCGGCCCATTCGAACCACCCGGTACAGAATTGGCTTGAAGCCGAGGCCGAGTTCCGGGTCCGTACCGGGAAATAGTCTCACGCCAGATCCCCACAATGGCTTGCGCCGCCAGGGCCGCCGTCACTTCGCCGATTCCGCGCCCTCCACGCGCAACATCGGCAGTGGAACGTAATACTTCAGATAGGTCTTGCCATCCCTGTACCTCATCCCGCCGGGCGATTCGACCAGCACCGTCGCCCGGTGGTGAATCCGGTTGACCAGCCCCGCGATTCGCTTGCCGTCAATCTCAAACTCGACCTTGCTGCCGATCTTCACCGCATGCCGAACTTCGGCCCGTTCACGGGGCGTGACCAATTCGTGCCGCGTATCGGCATGGCCGAAGACGTTCACGGCCATCGACTTGAACCGCGGCGCCGAGCAACTCGATTTTCCCCAAACCAGCATTTCCGCCAGATGGAGCATCTCATGCTCCATGATCCGCTGCAGCGCCGTGAGCCGATTGGTGCACGCCAGCCCGCAGACGGTCACCGGCCGATCGTCGTCGCTGAAGTTCATGAACAGCATCCGGCTGGCGATGGCGATCTCGTAGCGCGGCGCGCTGATTCCGGTTCGCAGCGCGATGCGCCTCCGGATGGTCTTGCCGCCGGCACGCGTCATGGTTGAGGAAAGGCGAAACGTCAGCGCGGCGCCGGCCGTCGATGCGATCGCTTTTGAGAGCCAACCGTCAAAAAACCGCTCTTCGTAGAGCCGGAAAAGCAGGGCCAGATCGTCGGTTCCGATGACGCGGAAATTTTCTTCCCCTATGCAGCGGGATTCGCGAAGAACGGCCTGATGGATTTGGGCGAATCTCGCCGAAATGACCTCGGGAGGATTAAAAATCGCCAGCAAGTCCACCATTCCGCCATTGATAAACGATCCGGCCGGCTTGGGGCAAGCCAATCGAAAACCGGCCCCGCTTGCGCGAGGCCAGTTCTCTCTCGGATGGGACAGGGTTCCAGACTCCAGGCCAAAGCGGCTCCAAGGCCTGGGCGAGGCTATATTTCCGGTTCCATCGCGCCGCGACCGCGCTCGCCGACGCATAGGAATTTCTGACTTTTTCTCTTTCGCGCCGGGACCAGGCTCGCCGGCCGGCCCCGGGACACGTGCATTCCAACGATCATTGCCGCGCCGAGGAGTCCGGCCGATTCCTTCCAGATCATCGAGTCTTCTTCATACAATCGCACGGCCAGTGTGTTGGCGACTTGCGCCAGCGCCGACGCATCGGAAATCACGAGTCTTTCGACGAACTGGGTCGATGCGCCGGTGGTTGACATGGCATTGAAGCCGCGGAAAAATCCGGTCGCGGCGGCAATCTCGGCGTCGATGTTGGAGACGGCCAGCGTCGTGCTGAAATCGGCAAAGGCGCCGCGCCACGTGCTGCTCAGGAGACTTCCGGCAAGTTCGAAGCCGGGTTCCCAACTGCTTTTGATCGTTTGGAAGGCCGCCGAATCGCCCCCGGCTTGGCCGGGAACCGTCTCCAGTTCGACCGCCTGCCGCGGCGAGGGAACGCCGATGGCGGATGATTCATTAGATGCCATTCCCGCGGCGGCAGCCGCGTACGGCTCATCCGCGCTCTGATTAACGGTAAATCTGGGGTGGAAGCCGGCTTTGGCGGCCGTGGTCGTGACCACCGTGGTCGAAGCCTTCGCCGCGTTTACGGTTACCGTGGCGCCGGCGCCGATCAGTTCCTGGATCACGTACGCCGCCTTGGGCGAACCAAGCCCGGTCACCGCGTCATAGCCGGGCCCCGCTGCGAAATACCCGGAACTGCCAACCGTCTCATCATGAAACGCCTGGCTATACTGCGTTGAGTTATACAGTGAATAGAGCAACGGCAATGTTTGTGACGTTCCATTGAGCGTGCCGAGTCCTTTAACGGCGCGCCCCTGGTCGGCGATGGCCACCAACGCCGCCCATTGCGGAGCGCCGGCGCTGGTGCCGCCCACGTCCCACCATCCCTTGCCGCCGTCATAGGCGACCGAATCGTAAACCGCGAAGCCGGTGCTCGGATTGGCGTCGTAAGCGACGTCCGGCGTGGTCCGCGCTCCGGTGGTTTGGGCGATGGTCTGATAGCTTGGCTCTCGTTCGTAGCTGCTGATGCCTCCGGTGCTGTCCACCCAGCCGGTTTCGCTGCCCCAGGTTCCCGACGAGTTGGCCAGATTCAACGTCGTACCTCCGACCGACAACACGTTCGGAGAACTCGCCGGCCATTCCGGTCCGTACCATGATCCCTCGTCGCCGGACGCGGACACGAACGTCACGCCCTGGTGGCCGCTCGGCGTCGTGAAATAGCCGTCGTATTGCGTTTCGCTTGAAAACTCGCTCGATCCCCAACTCATCGAAACCACCGAGACGCCCGCGGCGTCTCGCGCATAGTTCACCGCCGTCAGCAGATCACCCAGGCCCGACGAGTTGGCTTCCACCAGCAGAATATTCGCACCGGGCGCGATCGCATGCGCCCATTCCACGTCCAGCGAAATTTCCAAATCCCATCCCGCGTTGGCGGTCGGCAGCGATGTCGCGCTGCCGGTCTGGCTCACCACTTTCAGCGATGCGGCGCTCAGGCCATACTGGCTGTCAAATGCCTTCAAATCGCTGGAAATGTTGGGATCGTTGTACGCATCGACGATGGCGACCGTCTGGCCCGCGCCCGTGCCCGCGGCGCCGTTGCTCAGCGTCACGGAACTGAATCCGTACGCCGTTCGAATCTGCGCCGGGGTGTACGTGATAATCGAACCGGCGCCGGCATCCGGGACGGCGGCGATCGCCGGATCGGCCAACATTCCGCTGGCTGAAAGCAAAGTCCTGCCTTCCAGTCCTTCCAGCAGCGGACCGCCGATCCCCGCCGCGGTCTTCCTTTTCATTCGCGCCGTAACGTCATTTTCAATCGACATAGATCCTCCACGTCAAACTACCTGATTGAAGAAGTCTTCCGCCTCGTCGAACCGATGCCCGTATATCGTCCCGCGGGCAACTACTTCACTCCGATGCAGCGCCAAAAGTTGCACCAAAGAATATTCGGGCGAGATTAAAAATAACGGCCGGTCGGCGCCTAACGCCGATTGCTTGGCCGTGTCCATGCAAAGATGCCCCAACCTTAAGTTGCCGTGAAGAGCGCAAGCAAAAATTGCCCGGCAACCCCGTGACGCCGCCAAGAAGCTAAACCCCTAACCACAAGCGGGTTACAGAGATCAATTCCCGCCATCGCCTTCAATCGCCGCGCCCAGAATACTGGACAGCGATTCATCCGACAGCAACACCGGATTGAACCGCATGCTGCTCGCCTTTCGCGCCAGCCGGACCATTTCCCCGACGCGCTCCGGCCCGATTCCAAACTGCTTCAGCGGTGGAATCTTCAATTCGCGCAATAAACTGAAAGTAAATCGAACGCATCCGTCTACCGCATCGGCATCATTGGCCGACTGCAATCCCGGCAACTGCCGCCCCACCGCCGCATAACGCCGCAGCCCCGGCAACCCCGCGGCCGATTCCTGTCCTCGCAACGTGCGCACGTTCGATTCGATGACGTGCGGCAGAAGGGCCGCGCACACCGTTCCATGCGGAGCCGGGAAATTCGCCCCCAGCACCGCCGCAAACCCATGCACGGCGCCCAGACCCGCGTTGGTCAGCGTCACCCCGCTCAACAACGCCGCCAACGCCATCCCTTCCCGGGCGTCCAAATCCGTCCCGTCGTTAAACGCCAGTGGAAGGCTCCGCGCCGCGATGCCGATGCCCGGCAACGCCAGAGCATCGGTCATCGGCGACGCTCCGTTGGACGTGTAGGATTCGATGAGCTGGCACAACGCGTCCATTCCCGAGCTGGCCGTCACCGCCGGCGAAACCGTCACTCCCAGGCTCGGATCCACCAATGCCACCCGCGGCAACAGCAGCTCGCTGCGGATGCTGGCCTTGAATTGCTTTTCTGGCAGCCCGATGACGGCGTTGCGCGTTGCCTCAGCCCCGGTCCCCGCCGTCGTCGGTATCGCCATCCACGGCGCGGCCAGGATTTTGATTTTCTTCCCCTTGCCGACGATCTCCATGTAATCGACCGCCGACCCGCCGTTGGTGAGTAAGCCCGCCGCGGCCTTGGCGGCGTCGATCGCGCTCCCGCCTCCCACGCCGATCACCGAATCGCAATTCCGCCGCCGCCCCTCTTCCGCCGCCGCGTCAACCTGGGCAACCGTCGGCTCCCCGCGTTGCCGCACCGCCGCCCCCGTCACGCCCTGCCGCGACAGCAATTCTATTATGTCATCCACAACCCCATCGCCGTTGTAAATCACCAGCGCCGACCGCCCCAGCGTTGCCGCGATCTCGCCAGCAACGGCGAATTTCCCACGCCCGAAAATAATCCGGCCCACGCCGGAAAACTCAAACGCCTTCATCGCCGCCATCCCCGAAAAACACCGATAAATGTTTCACGCCCTGACGCACCTGCGCCATCCAATCGGCCACGGCATCCTTCCATCTCAGATAATGCTCCGTCTGCTGATGCCGTACAAAATCCTCCTTGGCCCAGTAGACCTCATACAGCAAAAACCGCGTCGGCTCCGCCTCGCCCTGCGACAAGTCAAACCGCACGTTCCCCGGCTCGCGCCGGGTGTTGCGCGCATTGTCCAGCGTCGCCTCAATGAATTCCCGCACCTTCTCAGGCTTCACGAATATGGTCACGCTTACGACGTACATGTTGTCTCCGTTAGCTTCATGTATTCTATCGCCTCATCTTCAGCCGCGCCGATTGAGCCGCGAGGCAATTACCTCAGCAGGCAACCCCGTGATGATAACTTCCTTGCGTGCACTGGTCTGGCCATGGCTGATGCGGATGCACGCCGCCGGAATCTCCAGCAACTCCGCCAGCAGCGCGATAACCGCCCGGTTGGCGGCCCCGCCTTCGGGCGGTTGCGTGACATTGACCTTGATTCCCCCCGCATATTCCCCCGCCACACGGTTGCGCGACGACCCCGGCACCACCTTCACGGCCAGCGCAGACCCCCCTGATTTTGCAATCAACTGAATCGGCATAACTTCTTAATCAACAAATTTCTTCGCGTCCTTCGCGTCCTTCGCGTCTTCGCGGTAAAAATTCTAGATTGATGACCGCCAAGGCGCGAAGGCCGCGAAGCAAAAGAGCCTCAATTCACGCGCTTCCGTCCCCCGGCCGTTCGCCCGGTCGCGACGATGAACGCCGGCAACAACAGCGGACGCACGATGAACGTATCCACCAGCATCCCCAACGCAAAGGCGAATCCAAGCTGCACAAGCAATTTAATGTCTCCCGCCATGATGCTCCCCAGCGTCGCGGCCATGATCAACCCGCACGACGAAATCACCGGCCCGGTGAAAATCAGGGCGCGCTGGACCGCCTCTTTCCGCGGCAAACGCCGCGCTTCCTGCTCGTACCGAAGCGCGAAGAAAATGCTGTAATCCTGGCCCACCGCCACCAGCACGATGAACAGCATCATCTGCACCTTCCATTCCAGTTGGTTCGCGCCGAGCAGTTGAAACGTCCAAAGCGTCAGCCCCAGAGTCGTGAAATAGCTCAGCAACGTCGCGCCGAGGATGAAGACCGCCAGCGGCACGTCGCGCAGGGCGGCGATGACCACGATCAGAATGACGGCCAGCGCCAGCATCGCGATGCGGTTGAAATCGCGGTGCGTGACGTCGCGGATATCCACCATTTCCGCGCTTGCCCCGGTCAGATGGACGTGGGCATCGAAGTTCGCCGCCGCGGCCGCCGCTCCGGCCGCCGCCGCGATTTTTCCCACGTCCTCCAACGCCGCGCTGCTCAGCGGAGCCACTGTCAGCACCACGGACAACCGCATCGCCCGATCGTCCGGACTGAGGAACTCCGCCGCCGCCTTGTCGTGAGCCAGCAACAGCACCTCGGCATTCTCGACCGGTTTGACGTGCAGGCCCAACGGCGCCGCCAGCCCCCGAATGTCGGCCACGTCCGAGACCGTCCGAATGCCCGCGATCAGCCGGTTGCAAAGAGCCGCCCACGAATCCGGCGCATGCGGCCGATCCGCGGCCGCCAGCACCGTCACCGGCGCCGTTTCGCCCGTCGGCCAATGCCGCTCCGCCATCTCCATGCCGCGCGGAGCCTGATAATTCGATTTCAGACTCGTCAGCGAATCGTAGCTCCAGGAAACGTTCAGGCCTCGCACGGCTGGCAGCAGCAACACCCCGAACGTCGCGGCCATGATGACCCAGGGACGATGCACGACCAGCCGGGCGATTGCCGGCCAAACCGGGCCTCGTGCTGGTCCACGCTCGCCGTCGGGTCCCGGTTTGCCAACCTTGGCCGGCCAGAACGCGCGCGGGCCGATGATCGCCAGCATCGCCGGCACCAGCGTCGCCGCCGCCAATGCCGCCACCACCAGCGCCAACATCACCGCCGGTCCCGCGTGACGGAAGATGCTGAATCGGGCGAAGCACAGCATCGCCAAACCCGACACCGTCATCACCGCCGATGATGCGATCGCCGACAGGCTTGCATCCAAGGCTAACGCGACCGTGTCGGCCGCATCACAGCCTTCGTCCAGAAACTCCCGATACCGGCTCATGAACAGCATCGAATAATCCACGCCGCCCCCGTACAGGAGAACGAACGTGAAAATCTCCTCCGCCGACCCGCTGTGGATTCCGAACCCCTCCCCCAGCGTCAGGAGCTTCAATGCAACCACCGCCGCGATACTGATCCCCGCCAGCGGAATCAATGCCGCGCCGGGCGCGCGATAAACCAGCAGCAGAATCACGATCACCGACACGAGTGTCACGATTGAGGTCTTGCGATGACTGCGTTCCATCGCGATGGCATAGTCATAGCCATATCCCGCCGAGCCCGTCACCGCCGCGGATAATCCGGACGCCAGCGAAAATCCCGCCACGACGTTCTGCACGTGCCGGGCCACGCGGGCCGCCGGTTTGGTGATGTAGTTGTACGGCAAGCTCATCGAAATGATTGCCGCGCGTCCGTCCTGGCTGATGAGCGGATTGCTCGTCCCCGCCATCGCCAGCGACGCCGGCGTGCGCACCGTTATGTCGGCCAGCTCCCGGGCCGGAATGTCCCCCGCGCTCGGCTGCCTGATTAGCCGGCCCACGGTCTCGATCTGGGCCAAGTCCGCGCCGCTCAGCGGCCCATCGACCCTTTCAAACACGACGGCCACCGTGCTCAGACCGCTTCTTTCGCCAAAGTATTTCGCCAATTCCCCGAGCGCGACGTGGACCGGAGTATTGGCCGGGAGAAGATCGGTGGTTTCTCCGACCGTCGGGTCCGCCGGGAAAACACAAAGCCCCAGCCAACCCGCCGCGGCCACCCAAATGGACACCACCAACCACCGAAACCGATAAATTCGCCGTCCGATCGACACTATTCAGGCCACTCCATGACGCCAATCGCCCGGAAAAACCGATCCGAAATCAAATCCCCGGGCTGGTCGAAAACGAACTTCGCCCCGGCATTGGTCAATTCCTGCGCCGCATGCGTCGTCGCGACGCCGATGGCCAGCATTCCCGCCGCCGCCGCTGCCACGATGCCCATCGGCGCATCCTCGATCACCGAGCAGCGCTCGGGCCGTACGCCCATGCGCTCGGCCGCCATGAGGAATACGTCCGGCGCGGGTTTCCCGAGTTTCACCTCCGACCCATCGACGATCGCGTCGAACATCGGACGCAGTTTGCCCGCGTCCAGGACCAGCGCGATGTTTTCCGGCGGCGCCGACGAGCCGATGGCCGTCCGCACGCCGCGCGATTTCAATTCCTTCAGCAATTCCACGATCCCCGGCGCCAGCGGAACGTTCGAGCGGATGATGTCGCGAAACGCGATTTCCTTGGCCTCGGCGATTGAAGCGGATTCGGCCTCGGATATTCCCGGGCCGAAGAGAATGCGGATGCAATCCGGATTCACCCGCCCAAAGCAGGAGAGTAACGTCGCATGGTCCAGTTTCACCCCGCGCGCCAACGCCGGCGCCTGCCAGCTTTCCCAATGGGCCCTTTCGGTCAGCACGATGACCCCATCCATGTCGAAGATCACGCCCGTGTCTCCCATCTGGAGTCACCGCGCCCGTTCCTGGCCGTAATACGCACCGGGGCCGTGTTTGCGCAGGAAATGTTTGTCGAGCAGCGCTTGCGGTATCGACGAGACTCGCGGATTGAGCAGCCGCGTGTTCATCGCCATCTGCGCCGCGAATTCCAGCACAATCGCGTTCTCAACCGCCTTTTCCGGACTGGGGCCCCAGGCGAACGGCGCATGGCTGGCAACCAAAACGCCCGGCACGTTCCCGGGATCGATCCCCCCGTCGCGGAAGCATTCGACGATCACCTTGCCGGTGTTCACCTCGTACTCCCGACCGATTTCTTCGGACGTGAGCGCCCGAGTGACCGGAATCGCCCCATAAAAATTGTCCGCGTGCGTCGTCCCCAGGCACGGAATCTCGCGCAGGGCCTGCGCGAAGCAAGTACCGTAGGTTGAATGCGTGTGCGCGATCCCGCCGACCGTGGCAAATTCGCGGTACAAGTGAAGATGCGTCGGCGTATCGGACGACGGCCGGCCGGCGCCTTCGACGACCTGGCCTGTTTCGATCGACAGCACGACGATGTCGCCCGGCCCCAGCTTGTCATACGGCACGCCGCTGGGCTTGATCGCCATAACCCCAGCGTCGCGGTCGGCGCCGCTGGCATTGCCCCAGGTAAGGACCACCAACCCCGCTTCGACCAGCGCCAGGTTCGCGCGATGCACCCGATTTTTCAATTCTTCATACGGCATAACTTCTTGGTGAAAGATTAACCGCGAAGACGGGAAGACGCGAAGTTGCGCGAAGAAAAATTGATTCTTCTTCGCGCAACTTCGCGTCTTCCCGTCTTCGCGGTAAACCTTTTCATAATTGCCCCAATCCTTGGGCCAGATGGTAATACAGTTCATCCGCCCGCAGCGATTGCAGGAATGCCGGCAACTGGGTTTGGCCGTCGATGCGCACCAATTCCACGCCCGCGATGTCGGCAAAACATTGCAGATGCTCCGCATCCACCGCATAGCTGAACGCCGTGTGGTGCGCGCCGCCCGCATAAATCCACGCGGCAACGGCCGTCTTGAAATCCGGCCGGCATTTCCACACCGCCCGTGCCACCGGCAGCTTGGGCAGCGGATGCGGCGGCGCGATCACGTCCACCTCGATCACGAGCAACCGAAAGCGATTGCCCAGGTCGATCAGCGACGCATTGATGGCCGGACCCGCCGGCGCATCAAACACCAAGCGGACCGGATCGGCCTTGCCGCCGATCCCCAGCGGATGGATTTCCAGCGACGGTTTGCCCGCCGCGATGGACTGGCATATTTCCAGCATGTGCGATCCGAGCACCAACGGCCCGGCCGGATCGAGATGGTAGGTGTAATCCTCCATGAACGACGTCCCGCCGCTCAACCCGGCCGCCATCACTTTCGTCGCGCGAAGCAGCGCGCAGGTTTTCCAATCCCCCTCGGCGCCGAATCCGTATCCGTCGGCCATCAGCCGCTGGACCGCCAGCCCCGGCAATTGCTTCAGTCCGTGCAAATCCTCGAACGTCGTGGTGAATCCCTTGAATCCGCCGGTTTCCAGGAACGCGCGGATTCCCAACTCGATTCTCGCCCCATCCCGAAGCGATTCATGGCGTGCCCCGCCCGCTCGCAACTCGGCCGCCACCGTGTATCGAGCTTCGTATTCCTTGCACAGCGATGCCACGGCCGAATCGCTGACTTCGTTGACGTATTTTACCAGATCGCCGACGCCGTACCCATTCACTGCAAACCCGAACCGGGCCTCGGCCGAGACTTTGTCGCCGTCGGTGACGGCAACGTATCGCATGTTGTCGCCGAAACGGGCAAACCGCGCCCCTTGCAGATCGTGCCACCCCGCCGCCGCCCGCGACCACGCCGCCAGCCGTTGCTGCACCTCTGGGTCCGACCAATGCCCCACCACCACCTTCCGGCTCAGCCGCAACCGCGCGTGGATGAACCCCGCCTCCCGGTCGCCGTGCGCCGACTGGTTCAGGTTCATAAAATCCATGTCGATCGTTTTCCACGGCAAATCGCGGTTGAATTGCGTGTGCAAGTGCAGCACGGGCCTGCGCAACAATTTCAGCCCGCCGATCCACATCTTCGACGGCGAAAACGTGTGCATCCACAGCACCACCCCGATGCACTGCGGCGAGGAGTTGGCCTCGATGCAGACGGCGCGGATTTCCTCCGGCGTGGTCAGCACGCCCTTGGCCACCAGCCGCACCGGCAGCCGCTTGCCGTCGTTCAGCGCTCTTACGACCCCTTCGGCATCCGCCGCGACCTGCTTCAGGGTCTCCGGCCCATACAGATGCTGGCTTCCGGTGAGATACCAGAGTTCCAGACCCCTTAACGATGGATCGCTCGATGGGGTGGACATTCGAATTCCCTGTCAAATAATTTCGAGGTCAAACAATCTCACACGACGCCCAATGCCCTGTCGCGGATCGCCAGCAGTTCCTTCATCACGTCCGACAAGTCCGCCTCATGCCCCGCCACGCCGAACGCATCGTGCAGACGCCGATACAGCCGATAAAGCCGCTCGTATACGGCCACGCTCGCCGGATTCGGGGTGAACAGCCGCTGCTGCACGCCGGTCATGGCGCTGACGGCCTGCTCGAATTTCTCGTACCCGCCCCGCTCCCGTCCCGCGACGACGCACGCCGCGATGGCCGAGCCCAGGGCGCACGTTTGCAAGCTTCGCGACACCGCCAGGGGGCGATTCATCACGTCGGCGTAAATCTGCATCACCAGCGGATTGCGCGCCGCGATCCCCCCGCAGTTGACCACCCGGCGCACCGCCACGCCGTATTCCTCCAATCGCTCCATTATCACGCGGGCGCCCATGGCGGTCGATTCGATCAGCGCCCGGTAGATTTCCGCCGGCGACGTGTGCAGCGTCAGCCCCACCACCATCCCGCTCAGCCGTTGATCGACCAGGATCGTGCGATTGCCGTTGAGCCAATCCAGTGCCAGCAGTCCGCTTGCCCCCGGCCGCAGCGCCTCCGCGCCGGCCGTCAGCGCCTGGTGCGATCCCGATTCCTTCCCGCCCGGCTCGATCTTGCTGACCAGCCAATTGAAGATGTCCCCCACCGCCGACTGGCCGGCTTCCAGCCCGTAATATCCCGGCAACACCGACTCCGGCACGATCCCGCACAGGCCCGGCACGTCCGCGATCGGCCTGGACAGCGGCGAGATCATGATGTCGCAGGTCGACGTCCCCATGATTTTGACCAGCGTGCCTTCGCAGATCCCCGCGCCGACCGCGCCCAGATGCGCGTCGAACGCCCCAACCGCCACCGGGATTCCCGCGGGAAGATTTAGCTTGCCCGCCCACTGTGCGCTCAGCCCGCCGGCCGCGGCGGCGACCGTTTCGCATTTCGCCGGCAGCGTGCGCCGCAGCCGCACCAGCCCTGGATTCAGCATCGAAAGAAATGACTCATCGGGATATCCGCCCCATTCGGCGTTGTACATCGCCTTATGCCCGGCCGCGCAAACCCCGCGCCGGATTTTCCCCGCATCCGTCGTTCCCGTCAGAACCGCCGGAATCCAGTCCGCGATCTCCACCCAGGTGTGCGCCGCGTTGAACACCGCCGGCTGAGTCCGCGCACAATGCAAAATCTTCGCCCAAAACCATTCCGATGAATATCGCCCGCCGATCTTTTTCAGATACGCCGGCCGATGTTTCGCCCCCGTCGCGGTGATCTCCTCCGCCTCGGCGTAGGCGGTGTGGTCCTTCCACAGCCAGGCCATCGCATGCGGATTGGCCGCAAACCCCGGCAACGTCGCCAGGCTTCGGCACTGGCTGTCCACCGGCATCGGCGTGCTGCCCGTGGTATCCACACCGATTCCGATCACGTCTCCCGGCGAAAATTCGCCCTCCTTCGCCGCCTGCTTCAACGCCTTCGTCACCCCGCGCGTGATCACATCCAGATAATCCTCCGGCTGCTGCCGCGCCAGGTTGGGATCGCCCGAATCCAGCACTACCCCCGCATCCCCGCCCGCGTATTCCGACACGATCGACGCCACCTCCCTCCCATCGCGCGCATCGACGATCAGGACCCGCATCGAGTTCGTACCAAAATCAAGACCAATCGCGTATCGGCCGGACATCTGATCCTCTTGGTGGCCCCTTTACGCCCGCAAGCGACCGTAAAGTTCGGCGACGACCAAACCTATCCCCCCGATGCGGGTTGTCAAGGTTCAGAGTTGAGCCGCCCGGAACAAGCGTGCCCAATTTTTCGGCTCGCAGAAGGTGTCACGCACCCGGGAGATTCAGGCTACTCCGTGGGCGGCTTTGTAGAGGTTCCAGGTGAGATGAATCTGGCCCTGATGATGCGCCTCGTGCCAGGTGAGCAGCACGATGGCCTCGGCGACGGGACGGGTTTTCCCACCGGGGGCGGGAACCTGGCGCATGAGCGATTGCGGCGTCTGCTCGGACGCGAATTTTTTGAGCGGGTTATAGGTCGCCGCAAGCTTCTGGCGAATCACCGCCAGCGTTGGGACGTTGGTGTCGGACGGGGTCGATCCACCGGCGAAATTGGCGACCAATTCCTGGTCCTTGACCGATCCCTGCAAGATGCCGGCGTTGAGATATCTATCGTGTGTGGCGGCACAGTGCATCGCCTGCCAGGCGATGTGGGCGCGCCCGGGACCTGGACGCCAGGCGAGGATCTTGGCCACGTCCTGACCGCTCTTCTCAATGGCATCCAAAGTTCCCAGCAATCGCGCTCGGGAGAACTCCAGGGCGAAGACTAATGATTCACTGTCCATGCGTATCGGTTCCTTCAGGCAAATGGAGATTGAAGCAGCGCAAACCCCTCATCCCCAACCGGGGACATCCCAAGAGCGATGCCGATCGTCCGCCGTGTTGCCGCCAGCCTACTGCTTCTGGCTCTTCTTGATGATGAAGTAGGCCACAATGAGCACAACGCCCACACCGATCAAGATATATTCCAAGTTACCCATAAGCCTGATTCTATTCATTCATTTCCGCATTGCCAAGGATTGGTGCAACAAAAGACATGGGCGACATGCCGATTGCCGAATGGGAACGGCGTTTTTTTGACAAATCGGCGTTTTGCGGCCGACGGGTCTGAGCCAAGTTTGTAGGTGAAAAAGCCCCGCCTTGGGGTTGGAATGGTTGTTCCATTTTTCAACCGTCTAACCCAAGGAAGGGCTTATGGATATTACCACAGCAGCACAGGATGTG
>Ga0181538_10000698_pt1 | contig 39874 bp, 30 predicted proteins | sample PEATcosm2014_Bin_40_FD_119773 | JGI IMG/M metagenome (GOLD analysis project Ga0181538, IMG submission 119773) | Peatland microbial communities from MTU Mesocosm Facility, Houghton, MI, USA - PEATcosm2014_Bin23_30_metaG | ecosystem: Environmental > Terrestrial > Soil > Wetlands > Peat | place... | reverse complement strand
GAGGCGCAAAGGCGCAGAGAAGTCAGAGAAGTGAAAGAAAACAAAGGCCTTGACTTCTTTTGCTTCTCTGCGCCTTTGCGCCTCTGCGTGAGATCTTTATTGGGTTGCGGGCAGAGCTCGCGCCGTGCGCCTTCGCGGTGGATGTTTTGGGAAGGGGGCGGGCGATCAGGCGGTTTGGCCGAGCGTGGAATCGTCGGAACTGGTTGCCGATTTGCTGATAAGGATGTGCTTGATGAGTTCCAGGCGCATGGTGATCTGGTCCATGTCGGCCGGGCGCTTGGCGGGGCGAGTGGAAATACATTCCATGACCAGATTGGACAAGCCCGGGGGAACGCCGGGGTTGATGTCGATGGGGGTTTGAATCGTCTGGTCGAGGAGGAAGCTGTTGTCGCCTTTCTTGTTAACCGTGTAGAGCGTGGGAATGTTGGTGCCGGACACGGTCCAGTAAATGGTCGCGCCCAGATTGAAGACATCGGTCTGGACGCTGATGGGCCGGCGCGCCACCTGTTCGGGAGCAATGTAGTCGGGGGTCCCCTGGATGCGTTCCTTGACGGTGCCGATCTTACATGCCTGACCGAAGTCGATGATTTTCACCTTGCCCTGGTCGGCGCGGAGGATGTTGTTTGGCTTGATATCGCAATGGGCATAGCCGAGCGAGTGCATGGCCTTGAGGCCTTGCGCGGCCTGGATGAAGGTATCGACGATCTCAACCATGTCTTTTGGCGGACGGACGTCGAGGGGCCGGCCATCGACCAGTTCCATGAGAAGGAACGCTTCCCTGGGCTGCATCAGGATATTGCGGACAATTTTTAGTTCGAATGAGCGGCGAAGATTGGGGTGAGTGAAGTGCCTTGAAACCTCGAACTCCGTTTCCATCTGCTCGATGAAGCGGTCGTCCTTTTTATCGCTGCGCAGAACGTGTTTGAGCGCGTAGACTTGTCGCGTTCGGGGATCGCTGACCGCGTAGATGACGCTACGCGCACCTTCTCCCAAGCGCTCCAACACCTCATACTGGAGGAGCTTTTGAGCCATGTACAAATTTCCATCCTGAGCAGCGTCATTTCCCAAGTCTGCTGGACGGACGGCAGGGTTGGGAGACAGCCCAAGGTTGGTGATGACAAGGAATTATGAACGCATCAGCCTTGGCGCCAGACGTTACCCGCGCGAACTATTAAGTTAAAGATAGGCTAAGCAAAGGGGCGGCAAATAGCAAGAAGAATAATCGGTCCCCCGGCTTGCCGGATGGGGTCGGTTTCAGGGCAGAATCTGATCCCTGAAGGCCGTCACGGGGAAGTACCGCCCGACGCTGGAGGCGGAGGCGGTGTCGTTGAGCATGATGACCTTGTCGGCGGCGATGCGGAACTGGGTTTGAAGGGTGGTCACGAGCTGGGCAAGTCGGCGAACCTGGGTTGGGGTGGGCATGGAATGGTCGAAATCTCCGACGAGGCAGATGCTGATGCAGGTGGGCTGGATGGAATCGACACCGGGCGGGGCGGCGGGGGGCTGCTGGGTGTTCCAGCGCGGTCCGATCTGGATTTCGCCGTCCTGGCATCCGTCCCCGTTGCCGATCACGAAATGATCGCACAATCCCACGCCGGGCCGGGCCAGGCTGTGGGCGGAGCCGCCGGAAGTGGCGGAGTGGTGGATATAGATGAACTTCCATCGCTCGACCTTGGGAGTGACGGTGGTTTTGAAGATTTCGTCAAGGAACGGGCCGTGGTCCGAGGCGGAAAGGCTGTTGAAACCCTCCGCCGCCAGGGGAGGCGGCGCCAGGAACAACAGCAGCGCGCTGGCGAGGGAAAGCATGGCGACAAGGCTGGTGAGAACGACGACTTTCCGGTTGGAACGCATGATAAAAGCCCACGCAACTTGCGGGTTTGGAGTTGACCCGGCAAGCTTATAAAAAACCGACTATAAACCTTTGCAAATTCATCGGCACATGCCTATCAATCCGTTGCACAATTTTCGTGGATTTGGCGGAAGAATCGCTGGGTGGCGAGAATTTGTCCGGGATCGGATAGGCTGGAGGTCAACCGAGGGGTCAATATGGACCACATCAGCATTTGGCGCACGACGGTTTTGCCGGGTGATCCGACCTATATTTGGTCGAGGAGCGGGCATTTGCCGAACGGCGGCGACGCCGGTTTCCCGGCGAGGAGCCGTCCCTACACACTGGATGATTCGATTCTACTCAAGCCGTTTACCTGGAGCGACACGGGTTCCTCGATCGATGCGGGGTATGCGACGGGGCTGAGCGTCCCCGCGGACGCGCCGCCGGGGACTTACCGGCTGCACGTGTCCGGTTTGGATACGGGGATGGCGATCACCGTGGCGTCCCCCCGGCCGCCAAGACCCGTGGTGACGGTTGATCCGACGGGCAACGTGGACAGCGCCAACATTCAGGCGGCGCTGTCGGCGGGGAAAGACGTCAAATTGTCGCCTGGGGTGTTCACGATCGACTCGGCGATCACGATTCCCGAAGGGGCGGCGGTGCGCGGCGCGCATCGCGACGTGACCATCCTCAAACGGGTGCCGAAAGACTCGGATTATGGATGGCGCGTCTTCACCTCGACTGGTGGCCAGGTTTCGTTCAGTGATTTCACGTTGGAGGGCGCCTTCGCCCCCGGGGCCATCCTGCTCCATAACAACCTGGCTGAAAACCGGGGAATCGTCGTTCAACGGCTTCGGCTGCTCCAGGCGCAGCTGTTACAACTGACGTCGACGGAAGTGTTTGTCGAGGACGTCGAATTCAAGCGTTCCGGCGGGATCATCGGCGGCGATCACCACCTCTGGAAAGACATCAGTTTTGAAGGACGCTGCAGGTTTAACCATGAGTGCCTGGCGGTCGGGGATCAGTTCGCCATCATCAACGCCTCGTGGCGCGACACCGCGCGGGGAATGGTTTTGCGCCAGGGTCCGCAAAACGCGTTTTTCTCCAGGCTCGTTTTCGAGGGCATCCAATATTCGAATAACGGCGACGAAGTGATCCTCTCCGAAGACATCGGAGGCCCGGGATTACTCAACTGCATGTTTTTTCACGTGCGAGTCCGCAATTGCGATGGGGCGGCGATTGAACTCTGGGTCACGCCGGCGATCAACAACCTGTTCTACGGCGTGCAGGTCAACGGCGGACAGGGAATCTGGCTGCACCCGGACAACAAGGTCCGGCAAACGGACAACGTGTTTGAAAACGTGGAACTTCGAGGATGCCAGGGGATCAATCTCGATGGAGCGACCGGGAACACGTTCAAAGGCCTGGCGATCATCAGCCCCAGGCCGACGTGGGCCAACCAGGGATATTTCACTCCCGCATATTATCCGCCGATCAGCTCGGCCATACGCGGCAGCGCGGGAAACGTCTTCAATCCCATGGTGGTCCGCGATCTTCCCGAAGGCTGGACGGCCAAGGATTGAGGTTTAGAAGGAAAAGGCTTTGAGCTGCGCTTCGGGGAGGGGGACGAATTTGCCGCCGGTTTGGGCCGCGATCCTGGCCAGGACCTTGTCGGCGGGAACGCCGTTGATCGCGATGCAGTCGATTCGAGCCTTGGAATTGCCGCGGAGTTGAATCACTTGATCGACCAGGGAATCGTCCAGATCGCCGGCCTTGGCGGTGATGAGAATGACTTGCCCTGGATTGTCGGCGAAGGCGGTTTTCAGACTGGCAAGCGGATCGGTGGCGCCGGCGGCGGTAACGTCCTGCAGCTTCTTCCGGGCCACGTCGATGTTGTCCTTCACGGCGAAGGTGGTGTGACCGGCTGGAAAGGTGTCGCTGTCGGGGTTCCAGAAGAGCACCTGGAACTGCCGGTCGGGTCCGAGCGATTCGATCGACTTGAACAGGACGGATTTGACGGCGTCGAAGACGTCGGCGGAGCTTGCGCCGTTGTCGATGACGTAGACGACGACGGGTTGATCGATTGCAATGCCGCAGAAGTTGGGAGCGGCGGCAGGTTTATCGGGGCTGGGCGCGGGCTGCGGATTGATCGCGGGAGAATTGGGCCCGGCGGAAATGGGAGTCGGCGTGGGCGGGTTGCGGAAGACCAAAACGAGCACGACCGCCAGAAGGACAACGATGACCGCCGCCGCCAAGCCAAGGACCGGCGCGAAGTTTTGCCTCTGCGCGGCCGGGGGTGTTGAAAGCGAATTTCGCAGGCCGGAGTCGGACAAACCGCTGCTTTGCACGACGTCGGCCAGGTCTTCCAGGCCGCTGCCACTGCCGACGCCCGCGCCGCGGGCCTTGTTTTCAAAGAGAGTTTTGGATCCCTTTCCCGCGCCGGCCGCGGCCTTCTGCGCCGACCCCTTGGCCGCGACGGTTTGAATCGTTCCGCAATACTGGCACCTGCAAACGCCGCCGGCGAACGCATCGTCAACGTTCAAAACTCTCTTGCAGCTTGTGCAGGTAATTTCAATCATGCCAACATCACGATCATGCCAACAGGGTGCGTGTCACTTGCTGCAGAGAATTTCCCCCTCCCCTTGTACTCAGGGGGAGGGTCGGGGTGGGCGTCGAAGGTCGATTGGCCCACGAAACCCCCACCCTGACCCTCCCCCGGAGTACCAGGGGAGGGGAAGAAGAGGGCTTGCAGAATGTGTCACGCACGCATGCCAACATCACGGCTGCCATAAGTAATAGAATCCGCTGGGCAACCAATCGCTCATGGGGAGTTTGAGGCTCATGTCATTGGACTTGGGGGTTGGCATGGGCATCTCGGCATAGATGGAGCCGGAGTATCCGTAGGGGCGCTTGTACATGATGACCTCGCCGGCGGGCACATTGGCGAGCTTGCGGGCAAGATCGATCGCATCATCCAGCCGGCCGGTCTGATCCGCCAGACCCAGCGCCACCGCCCGATCGCCGCTGAAGACGCGGCCGTCGGTCACCGCGTCGAGCGCCGCCGAATCCTTTATGCCCCGGCTGGTGGCCACGACGTTCTTGAAGCGGCCATAATACTCATCGACCATGTCCTGCATGACCTGACGCGCTTGGGGAGTCAGATGTTTGTAGGGCGAACCCATGTCCTTCAGGGGCGCGCTTTTGATCGCATTGACTTCGACCCCGATTCTGTCCAGGGTGGTTTCAATATTGAATGATTCGAAAATGACCCCGATGCTGCCGACGATGGAGGTGGGGCTTACCACGATGCGGTCGGCGGCGCAGGAGACGTAGTAAGCGCCGCTGGCGTCGACTTCCATGGCGGCGGCGACGACGGGTTTGTGCGTTTTGGCTCGAAACCGCAAGAGGACGTCGTACATCGTATCGGAGGTGGTGACGGAGCCGCCGGGCGAATTGACGCGCAAGACCACGGCCTTGACGGAATCGTCATCGGCGATCTGGTCCAGTTCCTGCGCGAACAGGCTGAGCGGATTTTCGCCCGCCTGGAACAGGCCGCCGGCGCGCTGGTCAAGAAGGTCTCCCTCGACTTCAACAATGGCGACTTTGTCGGATTTCGAGCCCGGCGCCACCACGACTTTCTGCAATTCGTAGGCGTTGGAGACGGGAGTGACTAGAAAGCTGGGATTGCCGCATCCGGCAGCCAACGACAAAAGACAACAAGACAGGGCTAGCCGCATGTTAGAAATACCTCCCAAGCGTAAGGATATCGTCCCGGCGCCAATTCGGTACGATGACGGTAGGAGATTCTAGCGGTGGCGTATCGGGTGAGCAAAGCGCAATTCGGGGAACTGGTGGAGGCGGCGGTGGAGGAGTTGCCGGAGGAATTCGCCAAGTTTCTCGAGGAAGTTCCCATCGAGGTGAAGGACAACCCGAGCGAACGCGAGCTTCGGCGTGCCCGGGTGCGCCGGGGAGGGTTGTTGCTGGGCCTGTACGTGGGCCGTCCACGGACCGTCCGTAGCGTGGAAGATTCTGGCACGATTCCGGACGTGATTTACATTTTCCAGGAGCCGATCCAGGCTGTCTGCAACAACCAGGAAGAGCTGATTCGCCAAGTGCGCGTGACCGTTCTACACGAGATTGGGCACCATTTTGGATTGAGCGAAGAGGATTTGGAGCGGCTGGGATACCGTTAGTATATATTTTACAATATGTTAAAGTAAGTCCCGTGGGATGAACGTCCCGCGGCTTTGGGGGGGAAAGATGAAACGCGGCGAAAGATGCGGGGGCAGTTTTTAATGTTGGGGGGAGGGGGCTTTTCTATGGACATCGGCGGTCGGGGCGCGTATTTTCAAAGGTTCGGCTGCGTTGTGGCGAGAGGGGCTCCGGGCCGATGAATTGGGTCGCGAGAAGAAAGTCAGACTCCATGATTTTTCCAAAATGGTTTGGGCGGAGCGTCATGGCGACGGCAATCCTGGGAATCTTGCCGTTGGCGGGCGCGGATGATGCCAATGGCGTTTCTGATCCGGGGATGGTGGCGCGGACGATCCCATCGCACGTCGCCAAGCCGTCGTTCATGGAGGTTGGGATCGTTCGGCAATGGCTGGTGAAGCCGGACGACGTGGTGAAGAAGGGCCAGCTTCTGGGCCGCGAGGATACGGACCTGGAGGCATTGCAATTGCGGTCGTTGCGGATTCAGGCGGATTCGACGGCGGCGATCGAGGCGGCGACGGCGGACCGGGACGCGCGGAAGGTTGAGTACGAGAACAAGCAAAAGAGTCTTGCCGGGGGGGGCGCCAGCGAATCGGAGGTTCTGGAGGCGAAACTCGACTTCCAGCAAAAGGAAGCCGTGTTGCGCAACAGCCAGACGGAACGGGAGAAGTTGCTGGCGGACGTGGACATCCAGGCGCGGAAGATCGACAAGATGCAGCTTTTGAGCCCGGTTGACGGAACGGTCAAGGAGATCAGCATTCAAGAGGGGGAGGTTGTCGATCCGAACAAGCCGGATGGCGCGCTCACGCTGGTCACGAACGATCCGCTGTGGGTGGAAGTGAAGATTCCGTCGGCGCAGGGGCTGAAAATGAAGCTCGGGGACGCGGCGCTGGTGGAATATCAGACTCAGCCGGGAACATGGCTGAAGGCAACGGTGATTTATCTCGATCCGGAAGTGGATGCGGCCAGCGACAAGCAGACGGTGCGGCTGGAAATGAGCAACGATGCGGGCAGGCCGTCGGGCCTGTGGGTGAAGGTGCGGTTCCCGTCGGGCGCCGACGGGCATTGACCGTTATCAGCCGCGAAGCACGTTTGGATTTGTGGAATATAGGACGTGCGAATGTAGGCCATCCAATTTCTCGCTGAATCGGGAGCCTTGGGGTCGAAAATCCATTGGACGTTCGCGTTACAGCCCGGGTGATTGTTACAGGCAGGTGATCGGTGGCATCTGGAATCGTTGAGCCTCAGGGTACGGAAAAGTCGCTGCAGGTGCAGGGATCATCCCTTTCGGGGCTGGTGCAGCACCTGCTGATGGCCGCGGACAGCTTGCCGGAATTCATCAAGGGGCTGCTGAAAACTCAGGCGATCACGGTGGCGGGGACGGAGGCGGCGGCATTTCTGGTGGAAATTCAGAAAGACCAGGCGGAACCGTCGCTGCGGCTGATCGAGCACATCCGGACCGACAACAGCAGCGCCGAGACCCGTGCCGCGGCCGTGGCGGCGTTCCAGGAAATCATTAAGCCGGTTTTGGCCCAGGGGAAGGATGGGGGCGCGATCGAATTGCAGACCGGCGAAGGGGGAATCGGGATTGAACCGCAGTTCTGCCTTGTCACGCCGCTGCGCCGCGAAGCGCTGATCGTGGGCGTGACCGCGGTCATCACGCGCTGCAAGGACCTTGGACGTGCGCGGCAAAGGTTGTTGTCGATGCAATTGGTGGCGGGATATTTCGACCTCTACACGCTGCGCCGCCAGAGCGAGCAATCGCAGATCGTGGCGCAATCGCACCAGCACGTGTTGCAGTTGGCTACGGCGGTGGCGACGGCGGAGGGTTTTGAATCGGCGGCGATGAACCTGTGCAACGAATTGGCGACGCGCACGGGAGCGACGCGCGTGGCGCTCGGATGGATCAAGGGCCAGGACGTCCAGGTCAAAGCGCTGTCGCACACCGAGCAGTTCGACAAGCGGCAGGAGTTGGTGAAGGTGCTGGAAAAAGCGATGGAGGAGTGCATCGACCAGGAAGAGCCGGTGCATTTCGAGGCGCAGGGCGGGGGCACGCAGAACGTGAGCCGGGCGGCGCAGGAACTGGCGCGGATGGAGGGTGGCAACGTGGTGCTGACGCTGCCGCTACGTCGCCGCGCCGAAGTGGTGGGCGCCGTCACCCTGGAATTCCCGCCGACGCACAGGCTGTCGCCGCAGGCGTCCACGGGATTGGCGGTGGCGGTGGACCTTCTGGCGCCGCAGCTTTTCGACCGGTATCAGAACGACCGCTGGCTGATCACCAAGGTGGGGCTGAGCGCCGAGGAACTGGGCAAGAAGATCGTCGGCCCGCAGCACACGCTGGCGAAGATGCTGGTTTTAGCGGGCGCGGCGGCATTTATCTTCATCTGCCTCTACAAGCCGATGTATCACGTCGCCGCGCAGTTCCAGTTTGATCCGATTGACCAGCGGAAGCTGCAAGTGCCGTTCGAGGGGCAGATCGAGGACGTTTTCGTGCAGCCGGGCGATCTGATCAAGAAGGGCCAGAAGCTGCTGACGATGAGGACGTTCGATCTGCAATTGCAGTTGAATTCCGCGCAGGACGAGATGCGCAAGGCCGAGGCCGAATATCGCAAGGACAGCACTACCGAGGGCAAGGAGGCGGATGCCGAGGCCGCACAGCAGGAAATCGAAGTGGCCAACACCAAGGCGCAGTATTACCAGGAGCAGATCGAACGTGGGGTGATCCGGGCGCCGTTCGACGGGGTGGTGCTAACGGGGGACCTGATGGACCAGCGTAACGCGGCCAAAAAACAGGGGGACGAGCTTTTCGCGGTGATGGCGGGCGACGGGCTGCGGGCGAAATTGTCGGTCAGCGAGCGCGACATCCAATACCTGAATCCCGGCCAGCATGGCTTATTGGCGTCGCAGTCGTTGCCGACGGAGAAATATCCGTTCACGATCGAGCGGATCGAGCGGATGGGCGAGACCAAGGAAGGCGACAACACGTTCACGGTTTACGCGCATCTGGACCGGACGTCGCCGGACTGGCGTCCGGGCGTGGAGGGCGAGGCGCGGGTGGACATAGAGCGTCGTCCGCTGGTCTGGATTTGGACCCACAGGTTCTTCGATTATCTGAAGTTCAAATTGTGGATGTGAGGGAGTGTCATTAGTCATTTGTCATTGGTCATTGGTTGAGGATTCGGGACAGCCGCAACGAAGAACTAATGACAAATGACTAATGACAAATGACAATTTCTTATGCTCCAACTGAGACCGACATTTTCCGAATCGTGGTACCGCGTTGCGGAGTTGAAGCCTAAACTTCGCGCCGGGGCACAGATTTCGCGGCAGTTTTATCGCGGCGACCGGTGGTACGTGGTGCGCGATCCGGCGGGGAACCAGTTCCATCGGCTCAGCGACGCGGCGTATCGCTTCGTCGGGCTGCTGGATGGGCGGCGAACGGTGGAGCAAGCCTGGGACCTGGTGGGAGGCCAGCTTGCCGATGACGCACCGACCCAACCCGAGGTGATCCACGTTCTCAGCCAGCTTTACGCGGCCAATCTGCTGGAGACCAACATCACGCCCGACGCGATGGTGCTGCTGAGGCGGCACAAGAAGCTGGTGCAGCAGAAGATGCAGAACCGGCTGATGAACGTGCTGTTCCCGCGGATTCGGTTGTGGGACCCGGACCGGTTTCTTTGCCGGTGGATGCCGGTGGCGCGGCTGCTGTTCAGCAAGATCGGCGCGGTGATCTGGCTGGTGGTGATGGGCCTGGCGCTGGCGGTGGTCCTGCCGCGATGGGAGCAGTTGAAAGCCGCGGCCGGGAGCACGCTCGATTTTCAACACAATATTGAAAACGTGTTCCTTTTGTACGCGACGTTCGTGGTCATCAAGTCGATTCACGAGCTTGGCCACGCGTTTGCATGCCGGCGGTTTGGGGGCGAATGCCATGAATTGGGCCTGATGCTGTTGGTGCTGGTGCCGACGCCGTACGTGGATGCCTCGACGGCCTGGTCGTTTGCGAGCAAATGGGAGCGGGCGTTCGTGGGGCTGGCGGGGATGATCGTCGAGCTGTTCGTCGCCGCGCTGTGCGCATTTGTCTGGCGGTTCACCAATGCCGAGGCCTATCCGCTGGTCAGCCAGCTCGCCTACAACGCGATGTTTGTCGCCAGCGTTTCAACCGTGATTTTCAACGCCAATCCGCTGCTGCGGTATGACGGGTATTACATTCTGTCGGACCTGCTGGAGATTCCCAATCTGCGGCAGAAGAGCACGGAATATTCGCTGGGGCTGATCAAGCGGCACGTTTTCCGGCTCAAGCTCCAGCAGCCGCTTCCGCCGATCGGGCAGCGAATCTGGCTGCTGACATACGCCGTCGCCAGCAGCATTTACCGGGTCTTCATCGGCATCATGATCGTGGTCATCGTCTTCACCAAGGTTCCGATCATCGGCGTCCTGATGGCGATCGGCGGGGTGATCACCTGGGCGTGCGTGCCGATGTACCAGCTCGTGAAATATCTGGCTCTCGATCCGGAGCTTTACCGCAAGCGCAAACGGGCGATTTCCTTCAGCATCCTGGTCACGGCGGCGGTGGTGTTGCTGGTGTTCCAGGTGCGTTTTCCGGTGCACGTTGAATTCGCCGGAATCGTGCAGCCGGACGATCCGGTCAACGCCGATGGAATCGTGCAAAGCGGGATGCTGAAATCGGCGGCGGGCGGGCAGGTCGTGGCGGTCGTGGCGCATGACGGCCAACTCGTCAACGCCGGCGATACGATCGTGCGGCTTGACGATCTGGAGGTTCGGAAAAACCTGGACATTTACAACGCGAAGGTCCGCGAGATCGACGCCAAGATGCGCCAGGCCCGGGTCGAGGACCAGATCGAATTCATCAAGGACAGCGAAGACCTGAAAGTGATCCAGGATGAATTGAAGGACGCCGAACGCCAGGAGTCGGAACTGACGATCGCGTCGCCGTTCGCCGGCCGGCTGGTGGCGCCGAACCTGCACGAGTTGGCCGGCACCTACGTGCAGCGCGGGCAGGAGATCGGGCGGGTGGCGGTCCTGGACAAGCTGGTGATCAAGGGGGACATCGAGCAGACGGATTTTGAATTGATCCATCGGATCGAAGGAGTGAAGGTTGAAGTCCGCCTGGCCGGGATGCTGGGCCATGTCATTCCCGGCGGGAAGCTCAGGTTGCCTCCGGCGGGGGTGATGGAATTGGTGCATCCGGCGCTGGGAGCGCGCGGGAGCGGAAACATCCCGGTGGATCCGCGCGATCCGAACGGTGTTCGCACGCAGATCCCAACGTTCGAGGCATGGGTGACGCTCGACAATGAGGGCCGGGAAATTTATGCGGGCCAGCGGGCGTACGTGCGTCTGACGGTCGGTCGCCAATCGCTGGCGTGGCAGTGGACCAACAAATTCCTGCAGTTGTTCGAGTCGCATGATACGAAGAAGTGGATGTAGGCATGTCGGTCGTTTCGGATGATCTGTGGTCGATCTTCGACGCCCGGCGGGTGAAGGCGCCGGAGCTTCGGGGGCTGGATCAGTTCTTCAGCGGGATTGTCGGTTGGGCGAAGAACAAGCGCCGCGTGCTGCCCGGGCTGACGGAGCAGGCCGAGCGGATCGAGAAGCTGGAAGGGGAGATTCACCTGTTGGGGGGGCAGCGATTCGGCGAGGAAGTTTCAGCATCGCGCGACCTGGCGCGGCTGGGCCGGCTGGAGGGGGACGCACTGGACCGGGCTTTGGCGATTGCGCGGGAGGCGGCGCTGCGGGCCGTGGGGCTGCGGCCGTTTCCGGTTCAGATCGCCTGCGCGCTGGCGATGCTGCGGGGCCTCATGACGGAAATGGCCACGGGCGAGGGCAAGACGCTCGCCGCTTCGCTGGCGGCGGCCGTGTGGAGCTGGCATGGCAAGCCGGTGCACATCATCACGGTCAATGATTATCTGGTGGGCCGCGATGCCGAGGAAATGGGCCCGGTTTACCGCATGCTCGGGCTGAACGTGGGCCACGTGATTCACGAAACGACGCGGCAAGAGCGATTCGATCATTACCGCCGAAACGTGGTTTACGTCACCAGCAAGGAATTGGTCGCGGACTTCCTGCGCGATCAGATTGCGTTGGGCAATTTGCGCTCGTCCACGCAGACGGTCGTGGGGACGCTGATGTCCGGGGCGCAGCGGAGCCCGCTGCTGGTGCCGGGGCTGTGGAAAGTGATCGTCGATGAAGCGGACAGCCTGCTGATCGACGAGGGCGTCACGCCGCTGATCATTTCCAATTCACCGGAGGAGGAGGGAAACGCCTCGCTCTACGAGCGGGCCGACACGATGGCCACGCAGTTGGAGGCCAAGGTCGATTTCAAGATTGACTGGACGCTGCGGCAAGTGGATTTGACCCAGCGTGGGGAAGAGCGGCTGGACGCGCTGTGCGAGCACGACGGGGGATTCTGGAAAGGCAAGCGTCGGCGCGAGGAATTGGTGGTTCAGGCGCTATCCGCCCGGCATTGCTTCACGCGCGACGAGCATTATCTGATCAACGCGGAGCAGAAGGTGCAGATCATCGACGAATTCACCGGGCGCGTTCTGGCGGACCGGTCGTGGCGTCATGGGCTGCACCAGGCGATCGAGGTGAAGGAAGCGGTTCCGGTCACTGCGGACAAGGAGAACCTGGCGCGGCTGAGTTTCCAGCGATTTTTCCGGCAATACCCGATCATGGCGGGAATGACCGGGACGGCGTGGGAAGCCCGTGGCGAGATGTGGCGGATTTACCGCCGGCCGACGGTGCGCATACCGACGAACAAGCCGTGCATCCGAAAGCATCTTGGTTTGCGGATGTTCGACACGCTGATCGAGAAATGGGAAGCGGTGATTGAGCGGGTGTGCGAAATCAACGAGACGGGCGCCCCGGTGCTGGTGGGGACGCGGAGCGTGCTGGCATCGGAGGAGGTGAGCCAGCGTCTGGCGGCGCGGGGCAAGGCCCATCGCGTGTTGAACGCGACGCAGACGGCGCAGGAGGCGTCGATCGTCGCCGAGGCGGGACAGCCGGGGAGAATCACGGTCGCCACGAACATGGCCGGCCGGGGCACGGACATCAAGCTGGGGCGCGGGGTGGTGGAGTTGGGTGGGCTGCACGTGATCGCGACCGAGCCGCATGGATCGGGGCGCGTGGATCGCCAGCTCTTCGGCCGCGCCGCCCGGCAGGGAGACCCCGGCTGCGCGCAGATGTTCGCCTGCGCCCAGGACGACCTGCTGGTTCGGCACGTTCCGCGGCTTCGGCTGAGCTGGCGCGCCATCGGCGCGGAGCGATTGATCGCCGTGGCGCAGTCACGCGCGGAAAGGCTTGCCTCGTTTAACCGCAAACAGGTGTTGCGCAACGATGATTGGATGGATCAGTCTCTCCCGTTCTGATTTTTCATTTTCGCTTCATCCAGCAAATTTATCTTAGAGTGGGGCGTTTCAAGCACTTGTAGGTTGGAGGTCTGCGAGTCAGACTCCGGCCGCACGTGGCGGATGGTGCGTATGCCCATCGAAGCATCCACAAGCAAGGTTGGAGATTTGTACGACTCTCAGGCGAAGGCGCGGCATCCGCTGGCGTACGTCTTGCACAGCAGCGAGATGTATGGCACGGAACGCATGGCGCTGGCGACGGCGCAGGGATTGGCGGGCCAATTCAACACGATTTTTATCGGACCTCGCGGTCCGGCCATGTGGGAGGCGCAACGCCTCGGATTCGAGACGCGCTATTTTCAGACCACCAAGGGGCTGATTCAGACGATCAGGCCGCTGTTGCAAACTTATCCTTCCCTGACCGTCGCCTCGACGTTGCCGCGCTTCACGCTGATGTGCATGGGATTGAACGTGATATACCGCCGGCAGATCAGGCACGTTTACGTGAACCACGGGAGTTGCGAAGAAGAAAAGGATTTCGGCCGGATCAGATATCTGAATCCGTTGGACATCACGATTATCGCGGTGTCCCAATACGTGAAGCGGAAGTTGATCGAGCACGGCTGCCGCGCGGATCGGATCGAGGTGGCGCCGAACTTTTTGCTTCCGGAGCAGATCGCGGCGGTTCCCAAGCGCGGGAAATTCACGGGCGGGGTGAAACGGGCGGTATCGGCAGGGCGGATGGAGGGAGCAAAGCGGTTCGATCTGCTCCTGGACGCGGTGGATTGCCGGCCGGAGTTGGGGGATTTTCCCATCGAGATCGCCGGCGACGGCGCGTTGCTGGAATCGCTGCGCAGCCGGGCCGAAACGAGAAATTCCAACGTGCATTTCCTGGGCTTCGCGCACGACGTGCAGGAGCGGTATGCGCGGTCCGACCTGCTCATTCATCCCTGTCCAACCGAAGCGTTCGGAATGGTGGTGATCGAAGCGATGGCGGCGGGGATTCCGGTCCTGGTTGCCGATGAAGGCGGACCGGCCACACTTGTCGAAGAGGGCGTCACCGGGTTCAAATACCGTGCCAACGATCCGCGGGACCTGGCGCGGCGATTGGTGGAGTTGCGTAACGCCGATCCGGAACTGCTCAACCGCGTGACGGCCAACGCGGTCGAATCGCTTCAGACGAGTCTATCGGCGGCGGCATCGCTGAAGCGATACCAGCATGCGTTTGCTCCGGTGGACTGAGTGTGATATGCCCGTCCGAGCGATATGCCCGGCACCCATCGCCATCCCGTCCTTTACGTCCTGCACAGCAGCCAGCTTTATGGCACCGAACGAATGGCGCTGGCGACGGCGCAAGGATTGGCGGACAACTTCGAGACGATTTTTATCGGACCCCCGGGACCGGGCCTGATCGAAGCCGGGCGGCTGGGCTTTCAAACCCGCCAATACCGCACCAGCATGGACTTGGCGCGCGTGCTCATGCCGCTGTTGAAACAATACCCGTCGCTGACGTTCGTCGGAACCGGCCCGCGCTATCATCTTGTCTGTATTGCGCTTAACCTGTTTTATCGGCGGAAGATAAGGCACGTCCAGGTCCTCCACGGCGGGTCGGGCATCGACAAGGATTACGCCCGAAAGAAGGTCCTCAATTTATTCGATATTACTTTTGTAGTGGTTTCGGAATGGTCGAAGCAAAGATTGATCGACCATGGAGTTCGGAATCGGATCGAGGTGATCGGGAATTTCCTGACGCCGGCCCAACTTGGGGAGATTCCCAAGCGGCCAAGGTATAATCAACCGGGCGTGCGACGGGCATTGGTTGTATCGCGCGTCGATCGCCTGAAGCGGGTGGATTTGCTGTTGGACGCGTTGGATCGCCGCCGGCAGGAACTGTCCGACATTTCGTTCCGAATTCTCGGAGTTGGACCGGAGATTGACAATTTGCGGGAGCGTGCCCGCCGCACGCATCCGAACGTTCAGTTCGCCGGGTTCAGCGATAACGTCGCCGGCGAAATGGCCAAGGCCGATTTGCTCGTGCACGCCTGCGCGGTGGAGACGTTCGGCCTGGCGGTGCTGGAGGCGATGGCGGTGAATCTGGCGGCGCTGGCGCCCGACAAGGGCGGAACGGCGGTGCTGATCCAGGATGGCGTGTGCGGATTCACGTTCCGCGCCGATGATGCGGATCACCTGGCGCAGCGGCTTGTGGAACTGAAGGATGCTCCGGCGGAACTGTTCAACCGGATGGTCGAGAATGCAGCTGGTAAAGTTCATACCGAGTACTCTGCCGAGTCGGCCCTCCGGCGTTATCGCGAGCTCTTCGCGCCGGCATGATGCCGGCCTCACCCATTGCACCCCCCTCATTTACGCGCTTCACAGCAGTGAAATGTACGGAACCGAACGCATGGCCCTGGCCACCGCGCAAGGCCTGGCCGGCGATTTCGAGATCGTATTCATCGGTCCGCGCGGTCCGGCGCTCGACGAGGCCCGCAGACTCGGCTTTGAAACGCGATCCTTCCAGACCATTCCCAAACTGGTCACGCTGCTCTGGGGAATCCTTCGGCAGTTCGATTGTCTGACGTTCGTCTCGACGCTGCCGAGGTATTCAGCCATCTGCATGGTGTTGAATTTGTTTCTTCGCCGGCGAATCCGGCACATTCAAATGATTCACGGGGGAGGAATCGAGCGGGAGGATTTCGCCGGGCTCAAGTACTTCAACTCCTTTGGTTTGAAGTTCATCGTGGTTTCGGATTATTCCAAAGAGCGGATGATCCAGTATGGCGTGCCCGGGGATCGGATCGCGGTGGTGGGGAATTTCCTGACCGAACGGCAGTTGGCGTCGATGGCGCGGCGGGCGGAGTACGACCGCGACGGGGTGCGGACGGTTGCGGTGGTCTCACGAATCGATCCTCCCAAGCGGGTGGATTTGCTGCTGGACGCGCTGGACCGCCGGGGGGCGGAGTTGGCGGACGTCACGTTCCGGATTTTCGGCTGGGGACCGGACCTGGAACGACTCCGGGCGCGCGCTGCCAAGACTCATCCCAACGTCCAGTTCGCCGGATACGTTGACAACGTCGCCGCGGAGTTGGCCAAGGCCGACCTGCTGCTGCACACCTGCCCCGTCGAGGCGTTCGGGTTGGCGGTGCTGGAGGCGATGGAGGTCAATCTGCCCGCGCTCGTGCCGGACCATGGCGGCACCGCCAGGCTGGTCAGCGACGGCGTCACCGGTTTTACGTTCCGCGCCGACGACCCCGATCATCTGGCCGCCAGGCTCGTCGAGTTGAAAAACGCCCCGGCCCAACTCCTGAACCGGATCGCCCGGGCGGCGCGCGCATCCTGCGATGCCAGATTCTCCGCCGGCATTTCGATCCGGAAATACCGCCAGTTGTTCACGCCCGAGCCGTAGAAGTATGATGTGTTGCCGGGCCGCTTGATGCCGAATCGTTCACGTCAACCTTTGCTGTACGTTCTGCACAGCAGCAAGCTTCACGGCACCGAGCGGGTCGCGCTGGACACGGCGAAGGGGCTGGCGGATGAGTTCGAGCCGATTCTGTTCGGTCCGCCGGGACCGGCAATGGAGGAGGCCCAAAGGCTGGGCTTCGAAGCCCATCGATTCACGGGGGCCAAGCAATTCGCCAAGTCGTTGCGGCCCTGTCTGGCGCGATACCGATCGCTGACGTTCGTCGCGACCGGAGTGATGCACTCGGCCGTGTGCCTGGCTCTGAACCTCCTCTATCGCCGCCGCATCAGGCATTTTCATATCGTTCACGGCGGGTCGAGCGATCTGCACTCGTACGGGCGAAAGAAATGGCTCAATCATACGGGCGTGAGATTCCTGGCAGTTTCGGATTGGACGAAACAGAAGCTCATCAGCTACGGCACGCGCGCGGATTTGATCGAAGTCGTGCCCAATTCCATTCCAGCCGATCGGGTGGCGAGCTGCCCCAGGCGCCCGCGATACGACGCCCCCGGCGTGCGACAGGCGATCGTGGTCTGCCGGCTCGACCCGATGAAGCGCGTCGGCCTGCTGCTGGATGCGTTGGATTGCGCATCCGGGGAACTGAAGCAGATTTCCTTCACGATCTATGGGACTGGCGGTGAGTCCGATGCGCTGAAACGGCGCGCCGCCGCGAGCCATTCCAACGTCCATTTCGCCGGATTCAGCGGCGACGTTCCCGCGCGGATGGCGCAGGCGGATTTACTCGTGCACACCTGTCCCCAGGAGCCGTTCGGATTGGTGGTCCTGGAAGCAATGTCGGCGAACCTGGCGGTGCTGGCGGCCGACGCGGCCGGACCCGGGGCGATCATCCAGGAGGGCATCAACGGATTCAAATTCCGACCGGAGGATGCCGGGCATCTGGCCCAGCGCCTGCTGGAATTGCGGCACGCGCCGGCCGAGGCGTTCAACGCCGTCGCCGCCGCCGGCAGGCGGACGGTGGAAGAAACGTATTCGTCGAAAAAGATGCTGGAAAAATATCGAAGCCTTTTCCGGCCGGTCACTGGCGATTACTGAACGCGGCTCACGTTGACCAAGACTACGTCATTCGTTCGAATTGGTATTTCACGATGGAACGTTCCGTTGTCGCCGACGTCGACCATGATTTGCGTCTCAGGCGCATCGGTGGATAGCTGCTGCAGCGCTTCGATTTGTTCCGGCGTCAAGTCTTTTGGCCGCCCCCACTCGATATATTGCGAATAGGCGTCGTTTGCCTTGAATCCGGTGCGATGCACGACCAGCCGATATTTGCCCGGTTGCAGTGACGTCACGGTCAGATCGATCGGAGGAAGCGGCGTTGATGGATGCAATTTACGAAAATAGGGACGATCGCTTTCTTTCTGGTCGGGTGTCGTATAGTCCCAGATTAGGCCGGAAAAATTTCCGCCGTCGCGCGTGAACCATGATCGCGCATCGCTGTTGTGCAACACCTGCGGCCCCAGCTCATTGAGATATTTGTAAGTAAAGAACGTCGCCTTGCGGATTCCCTCGCGATTGATCAACCCAAATCCGCCATGAAACGACGCGGGCGGCGGCCCGGCTTCCTCGAATAAATCCGTATACGTCCAATAACTCATCGACTGGACCGAGCCTTCGGTTTTCTTCAGCTTGTCGAGCACGAAGGCGGCGCTAAGGTAGGCATCGTGAATCGGATCGCGAAGATTGTAGCTGGTACTCCATTCCGTGAAATGCACCGGCAGATCGGGCATGCTCGATGCTCTCACTTGCCGGCGCACGCGAAGCACGTCATCGACAATCGATCCCGGGTTGGGCGAAAGCTTGTTGTCGCCCTTCCCATTCTCATCGAAAAATCCACCATCGACGCCGTAGGTATGCGTGGTGATGAAATCGACTGCTACCCCCGCCGCTTTCGCATGTTCGATAAACTCCGGCACCCAGGCGGCGCCCGCCGTGGCCGGACCTCCCACGAGCAAGGCCGGATCGACGGTTTTGATCGCCTTCGCGGTCGTGTCATATAGCCGGAAATAGGCTTGCTGATTGCCGTCAGTCCAGAATCCGTCGAGATTTGGCTCGTTCCAGACTTCAAACTTCCATCTTGCCACTTCGGATTTGCCGTAGCGCGTTTCGAGATGGCGGATGAAGGCGGTGATAAAATCCGCCCATTTTCCGTAATCTTTCGGCGGCGAGCCGTTTGCCTTCCAGTAAAAAACGGTTCTGTCACTGGTCGCCAGATCGTGCGGCATGAAGCCGATTTCGACGAACGGTTTCATTCCGATTTGCAAAATGGCGTCGTAGACCGCATCGATCTTCTCGAAATTGTAAATCGGACGCCCATTCATTTCGCGGTAGGCCGCCATGTCGTCGGCAAAAATGCCATGAAAGCGGATGTATTTGAAACCCAACTCGTTGTGGACGATGCGCAATTGTGCCAGGTTGTCCTTGCGCAGCAAAATACCGGGGTGGTCGGCGCCGATGCATTCCTGCCAAAACATGTCACGAGCGCCTGCCACGTCGGCCATGTTCGCGATTATCGTGCGTTCCGATTGTTGCGCGTATGCCGGCGCCAAGAGTGTTGCTATTGACGCCGCTACGACACGGATCCAAGCGGGCTTGTAGTTGGACATCTGAGGTGGTCCTTGGCCGATGGGCACATATTAATCGGGATCACGTTAATTCATCATTGCCCGCTGCCGTTTCCAATGGTGTTCGGCGGCAGGCAACGCGCCCGCCGACGCCAATACGATACCGCCCCGGGTGGCAAACGGGGCAACATCGGACGGCGCACTCTTGAGAGAAGCCCAATTAGGAATAATTAGGGACGGTCCCTAATTATCTAAATAGGTGACTGTCCCTAATTATCTTCCACCTCTATCGCGATTCCCGATTGCTGCGAAATATGTCCGTCAACAAAAATGAGAAATTGGCGCGGTTCGGCATTATGCCGGGCACGCCTTGGGGCTTTCAATCGGGGCGTCGTGATTTTCCGCACGAATGGGCGCGGCGATTTCTTGCGCTACACGAAGCTTCCGCTTGTGCCGCCGCGAGGGCGTCAGCGACAAATACAAAAATATCATCCCCACCAGCAGAATCCCCCATCCCATGTCCGGATGCATGGCCTGGGTATATTGCAGCATGGTCTGGCCGCTCTGGGGCGAAAAAATGCGGGGGAATGCCGTGGAGAGATTTTGGCCGAAGCCTGTGAGGTCGGCGGTGTGCCAGTCGAGCAAACGGATCACGTGCATGATGGCGCTGAAGAGGGTCAGCGAGAATCCCAGCAGGGCCATGCCGACGCTGTCTCCGATGCAGCACGCGGCGGCCCCGGACGCGTAGAGAAGATACCGCTCCTGGATTTGAACGGGGAAGAGGAAGAACATGATCCACGGCGTGACCAGCGCGACCAGCATCCGGCGATCGTTGCGCCGCGCCTGCAAGCCGATGGCGATCCCGCTGAGAACAAGCATCACTGCATAGATGGAGTTGAAGAGCATTTTGGCGGTGACGTCCAGATAGGCCGCGGGCCACCAATATTTGGCGGCGATGAAGCCGGGCCAATGTGCATGAATGGCGGGGAGGGTGAAGGCGATCTGATCGGCTTGTTCGTCCCATCCGAATCGGAGTTGAAAAATCGCCGGCACGTTGCTCGCCGGACCGGTGACCATGTACGGCCAGTGCATGCTGCCATAGCTGATCGCGCAATCCCACCATCCCGTGCCGCCATGGAAGAGCGTGATGCAGAGGAACAATCCCCCGGCGGCGATCGCGGCCAGGAGGTAGGGCAGATTCCGCCAGCGCAGCAGCAATGCCGACGCCGCCAGCGCCATGCCGGCCAAAAGGCCCACATACCAGCCCGATCGGTTTTGCGGCAAGAGCCATGGCCAGTACACCATGGCCACGATGAAGATGGCGGCGGCGGCGATCCACGTCCATCGGGAATGCAGAATCGCTTTCCATGGGGAAGAAGATGGCGGAGCCGGGGCCGGCACCAGCACGCGCACGAGCCACGGCGCCAGAGCGGCGGCGAGAAGCATTTCGCCAATCCAGATGGCCGCCGGAACGTCGAAAACGCGCTGGACCGCGAAAAGATCGGGTGGATATTGCGAAACCGCCGTATTGGCTTGGACGTCTCGAAGGTCCGCAAGGCGATCGGGCGGAAAGTAGCTGATAAGCCAACCCGACGCGATCGCCGCCATGCCGAAACCCATTCCGAAAATCCATCGCAACGCTGCGCCATATCGTCCCTGCACGAGCGGCCAGAGGATGAAGATCGGCGAGATCGAAAGCATTTGCCCCTTGAAGCTGACCCCAATGGCGACGGCCACGCCCGCCGCGAACCACCAATCCAGGCTGGCCAGCAGGCAGGCGCCCAGATAACAGGGAACGACCCAGGAATCCCATTGGAACCACACGTGCGCGCTGATGATGATGTCGAGGCTGAACCAGATCGACAGCGCGGCGACGACCCCTTGCCAGACGCCGTGAAAATGCCCGTGCTTTTCGCCGGCGCTTCCGCGGAGGACCCAAAGGCGCGTCAGGAAAAATGCGCAGATCGCCGCGATTCCTTCCAAAACGGTATTGAACCACAGCACGGGCCAATTGAACGAATACGGCCGCTGCCATGCGTCTAACAGATCGCCAGGGTCGGGCGGACAATGTGCGCGTTGCCAGACGCCCCACTGGCGCATCACCAGCAGCCGCAGCGGCCCGTAATCCAGCCACGGAACCCACAGGTTGTCCTTCCACTCCGGCACTTGCGGGTCCATCTTGTCATATTGATTCAGATACCCTTCCGGCCCGCTGGCGACCAATCCCCAATAGACACCGCGATTGAGATCGTCCCAGAATCGAATCGGATCGGCGATATCAAACGCCCACCGGCGAAGGCGCAGCCCTCCCACGGTGGATATAAAAAGCACGGCGGCTATAAGAAGCCAGCCCAAAGCGCGAAACGCATAAACGCGTCCTCGAGATGCCTGCAAATCTTTGGCCGCCGTTTCCATCATGGGAGTATAACCTCAAGGCGGATTTTTTGGCCGCGTTCCCCCTGACGCACCGACGGCGGGTGCGTGACTCAATCGGCGGACCCGTCTTCTTTTATTCCCTCTCCCTGTACCCAGGGGGAGGGTAGGGTTGGGGTCGCAGCGCTTCCAGCTCTCGAAGGATCGTTGTCACGACCGCATCCGGGTCCTTCAACATTTCATCGTCCGGAACACGCAAGACTCGCAAGCCGAGTTCCTCCAGGCGCCGCGTGCGTTCGGCGTCGCGCGCGACGCCAGCCGGATCGGCGTGCTGACCGCCGTCCAACTCGACCACCAGATTCGCCTTGAGGCAAACAAAATCGACGATATATCCGCCAATCGGATGCTGTCGCCGGAATTGAAGGCCGAGCAATTGTTCTCCCCGCAGCAGACTCCACAGTTTCCGCTCGGCATCGGTGGATTGGGCGCGAAGACGTCTGGCGAAGGTTCCCAGTCGTGGCGACCGATCGTGACGTCCGAGCATGGCAACAGGATCGCGTGTTCCGCCGATGCGTCAAGAACCCCCACCCCAACCCTCCCCCTGGGTACAGGCAGAGGGGGAAGAAACAAGAACCCCCACCCCAACCCTGGGCTGATGAATATGTGCCATTTTTTGACGATTTCCCTTCATGCCGAATTTGTTGCGCCATCGGAAATGGCTGAAAAACGTGGTGGTTTTCGTTGGCGCAACAGAATCGGGATGAAAGGAAGTCCAACATATTCATCAGCCCACCCCAACCCTCCCCCTGGGTACAGGGAGAGGGGGAAGAAACAAGAACCCCCACCCCGTCCCTCCCCCTGAGTACAGGGAGAGGGGGGAAGAAGCAGGCCGTCGATTCTGTCACGCACGCGGCGACGGCGTCAGCGACAGATACACAAACGCCAGTCCCACCGCCAATATCCCCCACGCCATGTCCGGATGCGTGCCTTGGAGATAGTTCCGGATCGTCTGCCCGCATTCGGGGGAGAACAGTGCCGGGAAAGCATCGGCCAGGTTCCGTCCGAACGCGTCGACGCCGGAGCTGAAGCGGGTCATTACGTCCAGGTGCAATATCGTGCTGAAGAGCGTCACCAGAATGCCGAGCAAACACGTCCCGACGCTGTTGCCGATGCAGCACACGGCCGCGCCGGAGGCGAAGAGCAAATACCGCTCGTGGATTTGCACCGGCCAGAGGAAGAACATGATCCACGGTGTCGCCAGCGCGACCAGCATCCTGCGATCGTTCCGGCGCGCCTGGAGTCCGACGCCGACGCCGCTCAGGAGCAGGAAGAAGACGAAGATCGAGTCGAAGAGCGTCTTGGCGGAGACGTCGAGGTCGCACGCCGGCCACCACTGGCGGCGGGTGATGAACTGCGGCCAATGTCGCTGAATCGCGGGCAGGGTGAACGCCGTCTCCGATGCCACGTGAGGCCAGCCGAACCGTAATTCGAATATCGACGGAACATTGCTGGCCGGACCCTGCGTCATGTACGGCCAGTGAATGGCGCCATATTCAAACGTGCACTTGGCCCAACCGACGCCGCCGTGGAATAAGAGGATGCAGAGAAGCAATCCTCCAGCGGCTGCTGCGGCCAGGACGTAGGGCTGCTTCCGCGGCCGCAGCAGCAGCGCTGCCGCCGCCAACGCCGCGCCGCCCATCAGGCCGTAACCCCAATATTCCCGATTGTTCTTAAGGAGAAACGGCCAATAGAAACTCGCGGCGATGAGCAGCGCGCCGGCCGCGATCCACGTCCACCGCGAGTGCAAAACGGTTTTGAGGCGCGAGGTTTGCAGTGGGGGGGTCGCCGGCAACAGAACCCGCAGCAGCCACGGCACGGCCGCGGTGATGAGGATCATTTCGGCAATCCAGATGGCGGCGGGGAGGTCGAAAGTCCGCGGGATGGCGAAGAGGTCGGGTGGATAGTCCGAGACCTGGGTGTATTCCTGCACCTGGCGCGCCTTCTGGAGCGGGTCGGCCGGGAGATAGGTGACCAACCACCCCGACGCCAGGACCGCGATCCCGAACGTCAGCCCGCACAACAATCGCAGGACGGGCCCCAACCGTCCCTCAACCAGCGGCCAGATGATGAAAATCGGCGCGACGAACAATTCCTGTCCCTTGAACATCGCCCCGATACCCATCGCCAGCCCGGCTGCGAACCACCAATCGAGACTGGCCAGCAGCGCCGTGCACAAAAACCACGGGACGACCCAGAAATCCCAGGTGATCCACCCATGCGCGCTGAGCAGAACGTCCGGGGCGAACCAGATGAGCAGGGCGGCGACGACGCCTTGCCAGACCCCGTCGAAATGGCGTCGCGGCTCGCCGCCGTTTCCGCGGATCACCCAATGTCTCGTCAGGAAAAATGCGCAGAACGCCGCGAAGAGTTCCATGCCGGTGTTGAACCGCAAGACCGGCTCGTTGAATTCATAGCCATGCTGCCAGGCATCGAGCAGCGACCTATTCGGATCGGGCGGATAATGGACTCTTTGCCACGCGCCCCATTGGCGCATGACCAGCAGCCGAAGCGGCGCGTAATCCAGCCAGGGCGTCCATCGCGAATCCTCCCGGTCCGGAAGTTGCGTTCCCATCTTGTCGTATTGATTGAGATACCCCTCCGGCCCGCTGGCGGTCAGGCCCCAGTAACAGCCACGATAGATGTCGCTGAGGAACCGAATGGGATCGGTGATTTGGAATGCCCATCGCCGAAGGAGCAATCCTTCGCGCAATGACAGCGCCAGGACAAGCGCAATGAAAACCCAACCGATCGACCGAAACGCGTAAACGCGCCAGCAGCGCCCGGATGCCCGTGGCGGCGAATCGATCGATGGCTCGACAACCGGCGATTCACTTGCCGCCGCGGGCGTTGATTCCATGGCGGGGAGTATATCAGCACGCCGTTTTCCCAAGAACGGCGACGAGCAAAGCAATGATTCGCCCGGGTGCGTTTCACTTGCTACAGAGAATTTTCCCCTCCCCTTGTACTCAGGGGGAGGGTTGGGGTGGGGGTTGAACGTCGATTGGCCCACGAAACCCCCACCCTGACCCTCCCCCTGAGTACAAGGGGAGGGGAAGAAGAGGGCCAGACCCCCGCCGCCCCTACTGCACCGCCACCTCGTCGTTGAGAATCCGCATCCCCTCCAGTTCCCGCAGGCCGCTTCGCACCTTGGCGTTGGATATGAAATGCACGTCGGGGAAGCGATAAAGCTTGATGATCGTGCGGCCCGGGCCGAGTTGTGTCACCAGGCGTTCCTGCCGCGGCTGGCCGGGGTAAACCACGAATGCGTTGTAGTTGATCGGCTTGTCGCCGTAGTTGCTGATCATCTGTTGAACGATCAGGTCGTCCTTGTCGCGCAGCGCCAGCGTGCGCATTCCCACGTCGCTGAGGCCCAGGTTCACCGTCACCGGCACGCTGAACGTCGTATTGCGGTCCGACTGGACCTGGAACTGGGCGGTGATCGTCTTGGCCCCGGCAAAGCTGTTATACGGAAATTCGATCGTCAACTCGTGTTCGAACGCCTCGCCGGGGTTCAGCGTGAAGTTGAAGACCGACGGCGTCAGCGTCCAGCCCGGCGGGGGAACGAGCCTCACCATGCCGGCAATCGTCGCCTGCCCGGGATTGGAAAAGCGGATGTGGCGGACGTGCGGCTGGAAGCTGGATTCCAGCAGCGGCTTGTCGATCGCGACGCTGGCGCGCATCTGCGCCGTCGCGCTGTCGATGTCCACCAGGAAAAACGGCATCGGACCCACGTCCAGCGTCACCGCTTCGGATTTCGACCGGTTGGACAGAACCAGCGGCGTCGTGTTTCCCCACAAGTCCACCCGCCGCGGATGGTCTCCCAGGTTCAATGCCAGCGGCTTGGCGCCGCGGTCCTGCCCCCGATTCCAGATCACCATCAGCCCCTCTCCATTGCGGTCGAACAGAAAAGCCTCGACGTTGCTGGCGTTGGGAACTTTCCCCCGGAACGTCGCGCCGGAAAGCTGCGACAGCAGCGTCCGGATAATCAGCAGCAATTCCTTGGGCTGCGGCGTGACGTGGGCGGAGGCTTCGCCTTGCGCCGCGGAGGCTTCGCCTTGCGCCGCGGAGGCTTCGCCCTTCGTGTCATCCTTTCGCACCGTGAACGGCAGCGGCAGGTCGATCCGGGTCGCGCCACCGGCCAACGCGTACACCACGCGCTGGGCCAGATCCCGAATCTGAACTTCCCGACCGTAACTGTCGTCGAGCAATTGCAGGCTCAACGAAAGATTGTGCCCCTCGTGCCCGCGGATGTCCTGAATGTACAGCGGCAACTGCGACGGCAACACGTCCGGCGAAATCGACAGCGCCACCGTCGCCGGCAGGTTCCCGCTCAGGTCGTACCATGCCGGCCACGGCATCGCCAAATCCGGCTTCACCACTATCTTGGCGAATTCGCCGTAAAGCAGGTCGTACACCTTCCGCATCCCCGGTTTCTGCAGAAAATCGGCCGCATCTTCGTCGGCGCCGAATTGCCACCGGTCCAGATGATTCGCGTGCCGCGCCACCAGATAGGACAATTCCCCGCGCCACGTTTCCGGCGCCGCTCCGATCAGCCGTGTCCATTCGCCGCCGCCGATTTTCCCGGCCAGTTGCGGCGGCACGGCCGTCAGGCACGCCGTCGGCGTGATCCCATTTTTCCCAAGGCGTTCCAACAGGGCGTCGAACCCCGCGGGATCCACCTGCTCCACGTCGCCAACCGAACTCCACACCGACAGCTTTACCCGTCCCGCCGCCAGGATCGACAGCAAATCCGGCAATTGCGACCATCCCTCGAACGGAAGGTCCGTCGCGATCACGCCGAATCGCGGATCGGGCTGATAACTCATCTCGTCATCCGCCAGCCGGACGAATGGCATTTCCTGCCGCCCGACCAATTGCCCCCGGCTGGTCATCACCAGCACCGCGTCGTACCATCCCGGCGCCAGCTCCGGTAGCGCCACCAGCATTTGTTTCAATCCCGGCCCCAAATCCTGCGCGCGGCCCATGTCCAGCGCTCCGCTGTGCTGATAGATCACCGCGTTGCCCGCGTCGCTGACGATCAGTTGCGCCGCCAGATCGTCCGTGAACCGGTCGTTCACCCGCACCGAAAGCTGAAGCGGATCGCTGCGGCGAAAGACGTTGCCGGGGTGATTCGAACTGAGCGTCACCTCCGGCACTTGCGAGATCGTCAAATCGTCAAACCACGCCGAGCCGTAAATGTCCTCGTCGAACAGCGTTCTGGCTCCCAGATTGCTCGGGGAGTAGACGCTCGGCTGGATCAGCTCAAGCTGCACCGCCAGAAACGCCGCCGAACGATTCCGCGCCGATACTTCCAGCGATAACTCGTGCCATCCCTCGCCTTCCACTTTGGCCGCGTACAGTTCGGAGTGGCTTGTGGAGTTGTCGATGGCGTTGCCCTGGGCGTCCGCGAAATACGCCGTGATTCGGGTGCGGGCATGCGGCAATTCCGTGGTTTGCACGAAGCAATCGACGCGGTAATGGGCGCCTTGGCGGATCGGAACCTGTCGCGGGTCATACCGATAGATCAACGACCCCCCGTTCAGATCGAACCGGAAGCTCCATCTCCCGCTATGCGCCGCGTCGTCCGTCAGTCTGCCATTGACGTAATCGGGCAACCCCGGCCCGGCGACCTTGCTCCAGTGCATGGGCAGGTCTTCCATGTTCCCCAGCCGACGTTCCTCGAAGTCCACCGACTTCACAATCCGGCCCGAATCTGTCGGCCCCGCCGCCGCCAAGAAGGGCAATAGACCCGCGAAAATGAAGAACCTACGGGCAATCATGGTCCGATAACCCTATTATCGGCGGATTACGCGGGGGGCATGAGGGGCTTTACGTTGATTGCCCGCGCATGCAGTTGGTATGCTCGCCTAGAATTTGTCGGAGGCTTTATGTCCCAGGTCACTGAGCAGCCCCTTGTGAAGAACATCAAGCCGGTTCCCGCGGAATCCCTGGTCGGCGACAAGATTCAGCCGGGCAACCGCCTTTTCGGCATTGTCTGGATCAATCGTGAGCGGGTGAGCGGCGCGCCGTGCTTTTTCGGGACGCGAGTGCCGATTCAGACGCTGTTCGACTGCCTCTCCGCTGGGGAGACGATGGACCAATTCCTGGACGATTTCGAAGGCGTCGATCGTGAACAGGCGACCGCGGTCCTGGATTTGGCCGCGCACGGCCTGCTCGATGATCTGGAGAAAATGTGAAGGTGTTGCTCGACCACAACCTTCCCAGACGTTTTCGGCAGGTATTGCAGGGCCATCAGTTCAGGACGACTCGCGAAATGCGATGGGAGACGCTGCGCAACGGAGCATTACTCGCCCAGGCCGCCGATGCGGAATTCGGCGCGTTTATCTCCGCCGACAAGAAACTTGAATTCGAGCGGAACCTGAAGATGCTTCCGCTTCCTTTGGTTGTTCTCGACGCATTGACAAATTCCTACGAGGGAGTGCGAGACTTTGCGCCCTTCGTCCAACAACTGCTCACCACCCGGCTTCAAAACCGACTGTACGTCATCGAATCGACCGGCAACGTGGTTGATCTCACGGAGCCGCGTCGGACGTCATAATACCACGCGCCAGATGAGAACTGGTCCTCTCCGCAGGGAGGCGCGCCACCGCGATCGACCAGCACGCCGTCGCGATCACGAAATAATAATAGTTGCCAAAGGCCTGCTTGTTGAAGGCGAAAAACAGCAGGTGTACCAGCGCCGCCGCCGCCGCAAACCCGGCTGGCGAACTGGCCACCCGGCGCAAACATACTGGAATCATCACCACCAGCGGCACCAGCGATATCCACATCGGCACCCGCAATCCGGGCAGGTTCTGGCGAATCCAAACCAGGTAGCTCAGCGCATCATTCCGGAACGGCTGGAGAAGCTGGAAGACAAACACCGCACGGATAAATTCGTGCGCGTTCCAGATCAAGAACGGCAGATTGATCGCCACAACCACCAGCCCCGCCCTGAGCAAAACCCTCCCCACCATCTTCCAATGATTCGGCCCCGCCACGATCAACGGCAACAGCGGCAACGTCAGGATCGTGTATTGCTTGGTCGAAAAATACAGCCCCAGCGCGTATGGCACCGCCTTCGGCCAGCGGCATAGACAGAACATGAAAAATGAAAACGTTAGGACGAGCAACGGTTCGGTCCAGGCGAGATCCAGGACGTAAATGGACCGCGACATCAGCAGAAGCATGGTTGCCGCCAGCGCCGCCACCCGCCCCGGCCGCGCCCCGGCAATCAGGCCCGCCGAAAGTCCCATCGCCGCCAGATCCGAATATCGAACGTCTCCACCCAGCAAATATCCCGGCATCGTCAGCAGCAAACTCAGTGGCGGATACGGAAACCCCACCGTCAGCATCCCGTGCGAATCCACCACCCCGGGACCGTAAAACGGCGTCCCCGGCGGATACATGCTCGGATACCGGAACGTGTACGGATTCAGCCCATGCGTTAGCGCCCAGCAGCCGTTCATCTGAAACATGAACACGTCGATTCTGGGATCCTTCGCGTGATAGTTGAACGCGATTTCCCCGGCCACGCAAAATGCCAGGACCATTACCACCATCAGCGGCAGCCGCAGCCCGCGCAATTTGAAAAATTGCAGCAATCCCAGAAACCCCACCGTCGCAAACGCCAGCGTGATCTGCCCGTCGCTGCGCATCCGCCGCAACAAATAAAACGCCTCGAGGGCGACGGAAACCGCCAGCACCATCGGCAACCAGCGCCTGCACAAATCCTCCACCCTCGGCAAACGCGGCGCGACAATCCCCCACACGCACAACGCCAGGCTCGCGGTCAGCCAGAAAATCGCCTTGTCGTTGTAGTTTCCATCATTGACATCGACCGAATGCCCCAGCGCCACGGCAAACAGCGCCAGCGCGGCACAAGTCGTGGCGCGATCCTCTCCGTGAGAAATGGAAATCAGATCCCCTCGCGATGAATCGCCGCTGGTTGTGCCCATGCTGCTGCTTCCCGTCATCGGGTTCATGTATAACCCCCAAAGCCCACGGATAGCAATCCGTGGGTTCTCTTGCCCACCGACTGCTAAAGTCCCCGCCCCGGCGATTCGATGGAGGGGATGAGGTTTATTCGATGAAGCCGAAGGACAGTCCCGAACAACAGTCCGCCCCTGCCAAAACCAAGGCCGGTATTACCGGACTCCAATCCGACGTTCCCCCATTGAACCAGCGAAAGCCCGGCCCCGATCGCCGTCAATCGGTTCTCGACCGCCGCACCGGCCTTGAGCGCCGCCAGAAGACGCTGGCCGAATCCGGCTACACCGGCTCCCAGCGCCGCGTCGCCCAACGCCGCGCTTCCACCGGTCTTGAGCGCCGCCGCGGCCCCGGCCGCAGGCTTTCCGACGACCGCCGCGCCGCCGAGGAGGGCGAGATGACTCCCGAGCAATTCGAATTCGTCATGGCCATCGAGACCTACAAAAAGGTCAACAAGCGAATGTACCCCACTTGGACCGAAGTTCTGGAAGTTGTGCAGCAATTGGGATATCGCAAGGTGGCCCAGCGCGACATCAAGATGGAAAACGTCCCGGAGCCGGAACTGGCCAAGGTGGCGTGATACGCAAACCTCCCCCGTGGCGATCTTCAGTTCAACAGATTGGTCGTTGCAGACTTCGGCGGCTGCTGGTTCGGCAAAACTGCTGAACGAAAGCCGATGAACGCCCACGGTGCGCAAGGCGAAACCTCTGCCGTGCGGACCATTCCGCCAGTCAAGATGGTCCGGATAAATCTTCGATATCAGACTGAAAAATTTATTGATGTCGATTTTAATAACCTCAATTTCGCAAACCGCGAAACAGTTTAGGAATACTGGAGATATTGGGGGTTTTTTGAGGAATACACGCCGATTGGGGCTGCTTTGGGGTCATCAAACTGCTCTCGTCTCGCCTTGGGTCTTGTCAGCCGGTACAATTCAGGCCTCTTATGCCCCACGATACCTACGAATCTCCCCTGGCCACGCGAAACGCCAGCCAGGAAATGCTGCGGCTCTTTTCTCCGCGCCATAAGTTCGGCCTGTGGCGTAGGCTATGGTTGGAATTGGCCCGCTGCCAACGCGAATTGGGCATTACCCGCATCACCCCAATGGCCTTGGAGGAAATGGAAAAAGCCTTGGACGACATCGACTTCGCCAAGGCCCAGGAGTGGGAAAACCGCCTGCGGCATGATGTTATGGCGCATGTGCATACATTCGCCGAAGCGGCGCCGGCCGCTCGCCAGATCATTCACCTCGGCGCAACCAGCCAGTACGTTGTTGATAACGCCGACCTCATCATCATGCGCGACGCGATGAAACTCCTGGCCGGTAGTCTTGCCGCCACCATCGACGCACTCGGCCGCTTCGCCTTGCAATGGAAGGACTTACCAACCCTTGGCTACACGCATTTCCAGCCCGCCCAGCTCACCACCGTCGGCAAACGCGCCATCCTCTGGGCACAAGACTTCGTCATGGACCTTGCCGACTTGGAGCATCGCATCGCCACCCTCCAATTCCGCGGTGTCAAAGGCACCACTGGAACACAGGCCTCTTTCCTGACCTTATTCGATGGAGACCACTCCAAGGTCGAAGCTCTGGACCGTCTGATAACCGAAAAATTTGGATTTTCCGGCGCTTTTTTGGCAACGGGCCAGACGTATTCGCGGAAATTAGATGCCCAAATCGTGTGCGTTCTTGCCGGCATCGCCGCCAGCGTCCATAAATTCAGCAACGACATCCGCCTATTGGCCGGCCTCAAGCAGATCGAAGAACCTTTAGAGGAGGAGCAAGTAGGTTCCAGCGCAATGGCTTACAAGCGAAACCCCATGCGGTGCGAACGGGCAACGGGTCTGGCCAGGTTCGTCATCAGCCTTGCCTCCTCTCCCCTGCAAACCGCGGCGGAACAATGGCTTGAACGAACCCTCGACGATTCCGCCAACAAACGCCTCACCATTCCCGAAGCTTTCCTGGCCACCGATGGCTGTCTATTGATTACAACCAACGTCGCACGCGGCTTGGTCGTCTATCCGAAAACAATACAAGCTGCTGTTATGGCTGAACTTCCGTTCATGGCCACAGAAGAAATCTTGATGGCCGGCGTTCGTGCCGGCGGTGATCGGCAGTCTCTCCATGAGCTCATCCGCCGACACTCCCTGGCTGCCGCAAAACAGGTAAAGGAACTCGGCCAACCCAACGATTTGCTACAGCGTCTCTCCCGCGAACCCGCCTTTGCTGGAATTGACCTCAACACGCTTCTGGACCCGGCAAAATTTATTGGACGCGCACCCCAGCAAGTTGAACGATTTCATTCCGAAGTGATAGCCCCGATCAGCGGCAATTATCAGGCTTATCTCAGTCAGAACATGGACTTAAGCGTATAGGCAAGCCGGGAAATCTACGCCGCCTGCATCGCCTGGAGATGCGGAAATTTATTTTAACCCTTTTCGGTCGATTTTAACGAATAGATCAGAACGAGTTAGCATTTTCAACGTTGTATTCCTTGAAAACCGGGCTATTCTGTATACGGTTCGGTGTGGGAAATGCATATGGAATTACAAACTGTCAGCGGCCCTAACAGCGTCCAGTCATTGCTTGGTAATTCGGCATTGGTAGGTGATTCACCTTCAATGTCGGAGCTCAAACAAACGGCGCTCGATCTTGCCCCTCGTCGCTCCACGGTCATGATCCTGGGAGAGACGGGCAGCGGCAAGGAAATGCTCGCGCGATTCATCCACGGCAATTCGCCGCGCGCCCAAAAGCCCTTTATCCCGGTCGATTGCTCCTCCCTCAGCGACACGCTGTTCGAGAGCGAGTTGTTCGGCCACGTAAAGGGAGCCTTCACTGGCGCTACCCGCGATTCGCTTGGCTTCATTCGCGCCGCCGATGGTGGGACCCTCTTCCTCGACGAAATCGGTGAACTCAGCCTCCATCTTCAGGCCAAGCTCCTGCGCGTTCTTCAGGAAAAGTGCGTCGTTCCCGTCGGAGATTTCCGGGCTCGCCCGGTGGACATCCGCGTGGTCTCCGCCACCAACAAGCAACTCGACAACATGGTCCGCGAGGGCGCCTTCCGGCAGGACCTGTTCTTCCGGCTCAACGTCGTGGTCCTGAAGCTCCCGCCGCTCCGCGAACGGCAGGCCGACATCATCCCGCTGGCCGAGCACTTCCTCAAAACTCAGGCCGATCTCTACGGAGAATCCGTCAAACATCTCGCTCCGCAGACGATCACCCTGCTTCAGGAATATGGCTGGCCCGGTAACGTCCGCGAGCTGGCCAACGTCATGGAACACGCGCACGTCATCGCCGCCGGCTCGGAAGTCACCCTTGCCGACTTGCCGCCGCGGCTCCAGGCCGCCGGCGGTCTCGACACCCCGGAAGACCTCAGCCTGCAGGACATCGAGCGTTGCACCATCGCCAAGGCGCTCAAGAAGATGAATTTCAACAAGGCGGCGGCCGCTCGACTCCTCGGCATCAATATCCAGCGGCTCAATCGCCGGATTGTCCGGCTGAATATCCGCGTCCCGGAACATCAGCAATAAGATCTTTTCAGGGAACTCTTCAGCGAAAGAAACGCCCACGGCATCCCCGTGGGCCTTCTTTTTTATTTGCAGTCCAGACTCCCCGCTCGTACCTTGGCCGCGCGATATGAGCGACGAAACGATCCGCCCCGTCAACCGCCCCTTTGCCGCGACGATCACTCCGCCAGGCTCCAAGAGCATCACCAATCGCGCCCTGGTCCTGGCCGCGCTGGCCGCCGGGACAAGCACCCTCTCCAACGTCCTGTTTGCCGATGACACCCACGTCATGCTCGAGGCGCTGCGTCAACTCGGTTTCGAGCTGGACGTTAACCAGCCCAATCGCTCCGTGGCCCTCATCGGCAGGGCCGGCGCCATTCCCTTCCCCGCCGCCAAACTCTTCTGCGGAAACTCCGGCACCACGCTCCGTTTCCTCACCGCTCTTTGCGCCCTCGGCAGGGGCGAATACGTACTCGACGGCGTCCCACGCATGCGGCAGCGCCCCATCGGGGAATTGTCCGATATGCTCCGGCATCTCGGCGTCCGCACACGCTATCTTGAACAACCCGGATTCCCCCCGATCCTGGTCCATGCCGATCAATTGCCCGGCGGACTCCTGCTCGCCGGCGCCGCCCAATCCAGCCAATTCCTCTCCGCCATCCTCATGGTCAGTCCTTACGCCCGCCACGAGGTTCGCGTCGATCTGATCGAGCCGCAGACAAGCTGGCCCTACGTCGCACTGACCATGCGGATGATGGACGACTTCGGGTCAGTCCCCGAACTCGTCCGCGACCCCGCCACCCACGAGCCAAAACGCATCATCATCCCCCAGTGGAAATACTCCGGCCGCGCTTACGTCATCGAGCCCGACGCCACCAACGCCTCCTATTTCCTTGCCGCCGCCGCCATCCATCCCGGCTCGAAGGTCACGGTTCACGGCCTCGGCCGCCACAGCCTGCAAGGCGACATCGCTTTCGCCGATGTCCTTCGCCGCATGGGCGCCGCCGTCGCCGTCGAGAACGATTCCATCACCGTCACCGGCCCCAGTGAGCTGAATGGCATCGACGTGGATCTCTCCGGCATGCCCGATACCGCCCAGACCCTTGCCGTCGCCGCCCTCTTCGCCAACGGCCGCACGGCAATCCGCGGCCTGGGAACGCTCCGCGTCAAGGAAACCGATCGCCTGGCCGCCCTGAACAACGAACTGACCAAGCTCGGCGCGGCCGTCTCCATCGAGGCCGACAGTTTGCAAATTGATCCCCCCCTGGAACTTCGCGCCGCCGAGATCGCCACCTACGACGATCACCGCATGGCCATGAGCTTTGCCCTCGCCGCCACAAAATCCGCCGGAATCCTGATCAAGGACGCCGAATGCGTGAACAAGACCTACCCCAACTATTTCGATGACCTGCGAAGGATTTTGATTCCCGCGTAAGCCATGACGAAGATTATCCTTCGCAATCCGCGCTATCCAGACCAGCGGCCCGTGGAGGTAGAGGCGCTGGCCGATACTGGAGCGGTGCACATGTGCATCCCCCAGCACATCGCCATTCAACTTCAACTCGAACAATATGACCAGAAGGAAGTGACGGTTGCCGACGGCAGCAGACGGCTGGTTCCCTATATGGGCCCAATTGAAATTCGTTTCAAGAACCGCGTCGGCCTGGGCGGGGCGCTCGTGATCGGAGATCAGGTTCTTCTCGGCGCCATACCGATGGAGGACATGGACTTGGTTGTCTCGCCAAAGGACCGCAAGATCGACGTAAACCCCCTCAGCCCCAACGTCGCGTGTTCAACCGTGAAATGATACCGGCTTCTTGACGGCCCATACCTCTTGAACTCGCCGTCGCACGCGTTTCCAATGGCCATGGAATCCCGCCGGCCCGTCATGTAAACTGCGTCATTCGCCAATGCCAAGAGCATCGGGAGAGGTGTCCGAGTGGCTGAAGGAGCAGCACTGGAAATGCTGTAGGCGGCTTAAACCGTCTCGGGAGTTCGAATCTCCCCCTCTCCGTTACCGGGCCGAGCAGTTTTGTAACGAACTGCTCGGCTTCGTTTTGCGCGTCATTCTGGATTTATGACTGGCCCGTTGCCCTCAAATCGTCCTCAGCGGCAGTGAGCAGCCCGGGTTCGCTGCACGGTTGGTTAGACCATCTCTTTATCTGTGATTTGAATGAGTCCCCCTGTCTGCGACGCGTTATAGACCTTGTCAAGCGGAACAAATACAAGGCCTCTCTCTGCAAGGCCAAGATCCTTGCGCATTGCGCGAATGAGGTTCCCCAAGGAACCAGAGTTTCGGGTCTTCATGAATTGGTTGACGCACCCGACAACTTGCGGCGCTGCAACTGTACAAGCGATAAGGTACTCGGCTGCGAGGGCGTCGGCGTTCGATTGTGCGCCGCCGGAACGCAGAAATGGTCCAATGTTGCGAAGAATTTCGGCGTACCTCTCCTGCAAGGCTCGAACTCTCGCCGCCTCCTGCTCGCCGGCACGAATGAACGCTTGCGTAAGCATTGTGGTGAGGAGACCAGCGATAGCTGCGATAATCGCGGCAATCGTCTGCTGAGCCTGAGTTAATATGTAAAGACCAGCATAGCCAATGACGGCCACCGCGATGAAACAAACCAGCCAGAAGAAACCGATGACTAATCGTTGGCGCATGCGCACTCCACTTTATCGATCTACTCAACTGTGCCGCGCACCCCGATGAAGGTGCTCGGCGGTCCACACCGTAGTCTTGGCAACGATAGCAAGTGAAGACAATTCATGCCAAATAATCAAGGTTTCAAAACAGGCCTGTCGCCGCACGCACTCTGGGCGACGTAATAGGCGGTTGTTGTCGCCTCCGGTCAAAGAGAGGTACGAATAATCGCGAGGATTCATTGTGAGATGAGCACGCCGATGGCATGTTGGATTAGTTTTTTGGCATTCCGGTGCGATTGAGGCGGACGGATTGCGGCTTGTGCCGGTCATTTCGTGAAAGTAACTGGGCGTATTCGGGCAGAGGGTGAAGTTTTCGAGCAAAAATTGATGCTACGCTCTTGATCGCATCGCCAATAACTTCTTGCCGGTCCGGTGCCGATATGGTATATTTACCATAATGGCCAGTGATGACGCGCGAACGCCCAAGCCGGTTCACTGGTTGGGGAGCAGTGATGATGAAGACGAATCAGAGTAGCAAGCGAAAGACGGAGGACCGCGTGACACACGGAAGCGGCAACGTCTTTGCCGATCTTGGATTTGCTCCGGGTGAAGCGGGTGAACTGGAAGTAAAGGCGGAATTGACGCGGCAGATTTACAATCGCATCAAGACGATGGGACTAACCCAGGTACAGGCTGGCGAGCGGCTGAGTATCGGTCAGCCGGATGTCTCCAAGCTGATGAATGCGCGATTTACCGGATATTCCACCGACCGACTGATCGCACTGCTAAATGCACTGGAAGTGGATGTGGATATCGTGGTGCGCCCACGGAAAGAGACCCGCCGTCATGCGCCGGGCGTGGTGCGCGTGTGCGAAGCAGCGGGCATCGCATAAAACCCGCAGGCGGCCATCGGTCGTGTGTCCCTGTCTGTTTAGACAGCGGCGGTTTCGCAATTCAGTCGAGGTTCCGGCTTTGCAGCATTTGCATGCTCAGGGGTTGATTTCCGAGGCGGTGGGGCGGTTAGCCGGTGATTCGAAGGCACCGGGCTATCATCAAGCGCTGGATTTTCTTAGCCTACTGCAAGCAGGATACCTTGGCCATGGTTCGGCTTCATGATGCGTTGCCGGCCACGTGCCACGGATGAAGCGGAATCCACCATCACGTGCCTGATTGCACGATGCAAACTTGAATCGCCTAAAAATCATGAACAACACGAGTGACATTGCGAGGCGATTCCCGGAAAACCCCCTGCTCCGACCGGCTGATATCCAACCGAGCCGGCCTGACTGGCAGGTTGAGTCTCTCTTGAATCCGGGGGTCTTCCGCTTCAACGGCAAGACTTGCCTGCTCGTGCGGGTGGCGGAACGTCCGCCGCAACGTAAAGGACGTGTTTCCTTTCCCATTCTCTCCGAGTCTGGTGAAACGCGGGTGTTGGAGTTTGATCGGAATGATCCGCGACTTGATATTTCCGATCCGCGCGTGCTGCGTTACGACGGGGTGCATTACCTGACCACGCTCTCGCATTTGCGAATGCTCGCGAGCGATGATGGAATTCGTTTCCGCGAAGACGCGGCGCATCCGCCGCTCTATGGTCGTGGCGCGTATGAAACTTTCGGCATTGAAGACTGCCGGGTTTCGCAGCTGGCTGGCGTTTCCTATCTGACGTATACAGCCGTTTCGCCGAATGGCGTCGCGGTGGGAATGCGCTCCACGCTGGACTGGAAAACGTTTCACGAGCACGGCCTCATCTTTCCGCCGCACAACAAAGATTGCGCGCTATTTGAGGAGAAAATTGGCGGTCGTTATTTTGCCCTGCACCGTCCGTCCAGTCCGGAGATTGGCGGCAACTACATCTGGCTCGCGCAGTCGCCCGACCGGTTGCACTGGGGCAGGCACGCCTGTCTCGCGCGGACGCGATCGGGCACGTGGGACAGTGCCCGCGTAGGTGCTGGCGCCGCGCCAATCAGGACCCCGGCCGGTTGGCTGGAAATTTATCATGGCGCCGACGAGAAGAATCGTTATTGCCTCGGCGCGCTGCTGCTGGACTTGCAACAACCGTGGAAGGTGATTGCCCGTTCAAAGGACCCAATCATGGAGCCAAGTGCGCCCTATGAACAAACCGGCTTCTTGGGCAATGTCGTTTTCACCAACGGACATCTTGTGGATGGCGACGCGGTTACGATTTATTATGGCGCGTCTGACAGCGTCATCTGCGGTGCGCGATTTTCCATTGCCGAGATTCTTATGTGCATGCCGCGCTAAAACCGCTCGGCTACTGGTGATGCTGCTGAGGAGCCGTCCGGATTCTCGTTGCTTGGCTTTGTATTGTTTGGCATTCTGGCTCGCCAGAGGCAGAAACGTCCAAGATTTGGAATCTGACGGATGCCCACTCAACCCACAGGGTGCCTTGGCTTTATCCTGCGTTTGATCAGCGTCAGAGCAGAAGTTCCTTTGTCCACGGCATCGCTACCCAAGGTGAAGATCAACAAGTATTTCGTCTCCAATGCCTAAGGGGATTGGCGCAGCGGCGGAACTAGCAGCCCGTGGGTTTGGTTTTTACTCTCCGATTGATCCGTTGGAATCTTTTTGATCGGGCACTATTGTGTGTTCATCGCATTTCGGAGGACCGCAGTGGCCACGGGCAAACGCAAATCGCACTATCAGCAAACCCTGTTCATGGCTCTGTTCGCGTTGCTTGCACTCGTGGCGATGCTTTTCCCTGCTCGCTCGCGAGGGGACGACGCAGCCGTCTCGCCTCCTCACACACTACCCGATCGTCCGGTGTTTGATATTCCCAAGCTCCAGGGGATTGCCATCGATGGTGATCCCGCGGACTGGGCCGATCGGGGCTTTGTGGTCTCGGTGATGCATTCCACCCAACCCCGGCGGCTCCACAGCAGGCAGTTTGATGCGCAGGTCCGGCTGGGGTGGGATGAGCGCGGGCTGCTTGTGCTGAGCGAGGTCACTGATCCGGACGTACACGAAGCAGACTCGGACATGGAGCCCTCGACCGGAGCCTCGGTCGAATTGTTCGAGGCCGATGTCTGCGGCGGCATAGAGCACTGGCAGGCGTCCATCGCGCCCGGCGTCGATCCCAAGCACGCCCAAATGCGAACTCTCTTCTTCGACAAACGATCCCAGACTAATCGAGCGGTGAAGCCGTCGGTCACGGCGGCGGCAAAAAAAACCGCGAGTGGATACGTGATTGAGGCGCTGCTGCCGTGGGATGTGCTGGGGGTGAAGGCGAAGGTGGGGCGCGAGATCGGGTTTCAGGTGCAGGCCAACCACCGTGGCGGCGGGAACGTCACGCAGCTTTTGTGGTTTCCAGAACAAGGGGCGGATTCGAATACCAAAAACATGCAGCGCATTCGTCTGGCAGACGCCCCCAGCGCCGGGGTGACGGCGGCGGCCGAAGGGGGATATGAGCATTTCCGGCGGACGCGCGTCTCAATCGCCGCAACCGCTGACGCGGTGGGAAAGATCGCGCAGGTCAGGGCGGGGGATGCGATCCTTGGCCAGGCGACATTGAAGTCCGATGGTCGCCTGGCGGCGGCCGAAATATCTCTGCCAATACCTGCGATTGGCAAGCCTTACGGGCCGCTCGCGGTTTGGTTGGATGGGAAGCTGATCGACTCCCTGAATCTTCCTAATGCAGATGATCAGCGAAAGGACGCACTCGGGGACATGGACGTCGTGGCGGATTCCTCGGTCTTCAGTAAGACGGATTTGCCAAGCATTGACTTTGCCAGTCCAGAAGCGGCTGAGGATTTGATCGGCGACTACACCATTCACGCGACCTATTACGATGCCAATTACAACGTCGTGGCCGGCGCCGATCATCCGGGGCGGTATGGCGCCGTGG
>Ga0181538_10000695_pt1 | contig 39983 bp, 32 predicted proteins | sample PEATcosm2014_Bin_40_FD_119773 | JGI IMG/M metagenome (GOLD analysis project Ga0181538, IMG submission 119773) | Peatland microbial communities from MTU Mesocosm Facility, Houghton, MI, USA - PEATcosm2014_Bin23_30_metaG | ecosystem: Environmental > Terrestrial > Soil > Wetlands > Peat | place... | reverse complement strand
GCACAGGTCGGCCGTCACGACGAGGTCGTCGCCCACCGCGTCGCGCACGGCGCGCAGCGCCACCTGCACGACGCCGTCCGGGTCGTAGGCCCCGCTCCCCCGGGCGTCCTTGCGCGCCGGGACGCCGAAGAGGATGAGACCCGGGATGCCGAGGGAGACGAGCCGCTTGGCTTCGAGCACCAGCGAGTCCACCGTGTGCTGGACCTGGCCCGGCATGGACGGGATGTCGATCGGCACCTCCGTCCCCTCCCGGACGAACAGCGGCGCGACGAGGTCGTCGACCCCGAGGCGCGCCTCGGCGACCAGGCGCCGGAGCGCCGGGGTACGGCGCAGCCGGCGGAGCCGGCGGGCCGGGAAGTCACCGGCGGCGGGAAGAGGTGGGATGGCCCGGGCCATGGCCACCCAGCCTACGAGCCGCCGCCACCTTCGGGTCCGAAGTGGTCGACCAGCTCGGCCACGATGCCGTCGCCCGACGCGCCCCAGGCCTCGTGCACGCCGGCCAGGCCGGCCGAGCGGGCGGTCTCGGCCGTCGTCGGCCCGATGCACACCACGTGGGCGGGCACGGGCAGCGGCGCACCGTCGGGGGTGCGCAATGCGAGGAACGCCCGCAGGGACGAGGTGGCGGTGAGCGTCAGCGCGTCGGCTGCCGCGACGCGGGCGAGCAGTGCCGGCTCGGGGGTGGCCAGGGGCTCGGTGCGGTAGGCCTCCACGCGCTGCACCTCCCAGCCCTTCTGTCCGAGGCCCTCGGCGATGGTGTCCGGCGCGCCCTGCGCGCAAGGGAAGAGGACACCGCGGTCCGCGCCGTCGGCGGCGGGGAACTCCTCGACCAGGCCGCGCGCACTGTGCTCGGCCGGCACGAGGTCCGGCTCCACGCCGGCCATCCGCAACGCGTCGGCGGTGGCCGGCCCGACCGCAGCGACGAGCACCGGCGCGAGGGCCCGGGCGTCGCGTACGGCAGCCATGAAGCGGTCCACCGCGTTGACCGACGTCAGCACGACCCAGCGGTGGTCCCCCACACCGGCTGCGGCGGCCCGCAGCGCGGCCCCGCCGTCGGACGCGTCGACCTGGCGGGTCAGCGGCAGCTCCACCACGGAGGCCCCTGCCCGCTCCAGCGCTTCGACCAGGCCCCGGGCGCGCGGGCCGGCGCGGGTCACCACCACCGTCCGGCCGGCCAGCGGCCCTGCCGGCCCGCCCGGCGGCACAGCCGCGCCGAGCGCCGCCACCGCGCCGACGACGATCACCGCCGGCGCCTCCAGCTCGACCGCGGCCAGCCCGGCCAGCGTCGTCCGCACCATCCGCTCCGACGGCGTCGTGCCGCGCTCGATCACCGCGACGGGCGTGTCGGCCGCCCGCCCGCCGGCGACGAGCGCGTCGGCGATGGCGCCCCGGGTGGTCATGCCCATGAGGATCACCAGCGTCCCGCCCGCCCGGGCCAGCGCCTCCCAGTCGGGTCCCCCGCCCGCGCCCGCCTCGCCCACCCGGCCCGTCACCACCGTGACCGACGACGCCAGCCCGCGCTGGGTGACCGGGATGCCGGCGGCGGCCGGGACGCCGAAGGCCGACGTGACGCCCGGCACCACCTCGCAGGGGATCCCCGCCTGGGTCAGCGCGTCCCGCTCCTCGCCGCCACGGCCGAAGAGGAAGGGGTCGCCCCCCTTCAGGCGGACGACGACGGCGGAGCTCCGGCCGTGCTCGACGAGCAGGCGCGCGATCTCCTCCTGGCGGGCGTCCCCGTCCTCGTCGGGGTCCTTGCCGACGTCGATCAGGGTCGCGTCGGGATGCACGAGGTCCAGCACGGCCGGGCTGACGAGGCGGTCGTGCAGGACCACGTCGGCCCGGGCCAGGAGCTCGGCGCCGCGGCGGGTCAGCAGACCCGGGTCCCCGGGGCCCGCCCCGACCAGGTAGACGGTCACGGCGCCGCGGCGGGCGGCGCGGGCGAGACGCCACCGAAGTCCTCGATCGCCGCCCCGCCCCCTCCGAGCAGCGCCCGCGCCAGGTCGGCACCCACCGCCTCGGGGTCGTCGCCCTGGCGGGCCATGCGGATGACCGTGCGCCCGTCGCCGCTCGCCAGCAACCCCGACACCCTCAGCGCGGCGCTCCTCCCGGCGCCGGCGGCCTCGGCGAACGCCCCGACGGGCACCGTGCAGCTCCCGCCGAGGGTGGCCAGCACGGCCCGCTCGGCCACGAGGGCCCGGTGGCTGGGTCCATGGTCGATGGCGCCGAGCAGCCGGCGCGTGCCCTCGTCGCCGGCCCGGCACTGCACGGCGATGGCGCCCTGCCCGGCTTGGGGCAGGACGTCGAGCGGGTCGAGCACGTCGCTCAGCCGGTCCTCCCACCCGAGGCGCTGCAGCGCGGCGACGGCGACCACCACCGCCGAGACGCTCCCGTCCTCGCCGACGGCCACCCGCCGCGCCATGTTGCCGCGCAGCTGCGTGAAGACGAGGTCGGGCCGGAGGTAGGCCAGCTGCGCCCGGCGCCGGGCCGAGCCCGTGGCGACGAGGCCACCGGCGGGGAGGCCCGCCAGCGTGCAGCCGACGAGGCCGTCACGGGCGTCGGCCCGCGGCGGCACCGCCGCCAGGACGAGGTGGTCCCCCATGGTGGAGGTCATGTCCTTGGCCGAGTGCACGGCGGCGTCGGCCCGCCCGTCGGTGATCGCCGCCTCGACCTCGGTGACGAAGACCCCCTGGCCCCCGATCTGGTCGAGGGGCGACGACGCGTCCTGGTCACCGCGCGTGCGGACGACGACGGTCTCCACCTCGAGGCCCGGGTGGGCGCGGCGCAGGAGCTCGGAGACGATCTCGGTCTGACGCAGGGCGAGTGGCGAGCCGCGGGTGGCCAGGCGGAGGGATCCCATGGCCCGACTATCGCATGGCCGCGACTACAGGTCGAAGAGGATCCGCAACGCCTCGACGAGCCGCTCGCCGCGCGGCGTGCCGGCCGTCTCCTTCAGGAGCATGGTGGGCTCGTGCAGCATCTTGGCCAGCGCGGCGCGGGTGGCGGCGTCCACGTGCTCCCACTCCTCCTCGCTGAGGTCGGCCAGCTGGGCCCGGTGCCGCTCGAGCTCGGCGACCCGCAGCGACTCGAGGTGCGACCGCAGCGACGCGATCACCGGCGCCGCGCCGCGCTGGCGGCTGGCGGTCCGGAAGCGCTCCACCTCCGCCGCCACGATGTGCCGCGCCGCCACCGACTCCTCCTGGCGGTCGCCGAGCGCCCGGGCCACGGAGGCGCCGAGCGTGTCCATGTCGAGCAGCGAGATGCCGTCGAGCCCGGCGACGGCGGGGTCGACGTTGCGCGGGACCCCCAGGTCGATCACGAGCAGGGGGCCGGTCACGGTGGCGAAGTCCTCGACCCCCAGCACGTGGGACTCCGCCGCCACGGCGGAGAGCACGACGTCGGCGTCCGCCAGCGCCGCGGCGACGTGGTCGAGGGGCACCGCCCGCATCTCGAAGGCCCCGCCGGCGGACTCGTGCACCAGGTCCCTCGCTCGATTGACGGATCTGTTGGCCACCACGACGCGCTGGGGCGCGTCCGGCGGCGCGATGTCCGAGAGGGCGCGGCAGACGCCGAGGCCCATGTCACCTGCGCCGACCACCACGACGCGCGCGCCGCGCAGGCCCGCCCCCTCCGTGCCCCGCGCCACCGTGACCGCGGCGTAGGCGAACGACGTCGTGCCCTTGCTGATCCCCGTCTCGGTGCGGACCCGCTTGCCCGTCTGCAGCGCGTGCCGGAAGAGGGCCGAGAGCACCGGGCCGCTCGTGCTCTCCTCCTGCGCCCGTTCGAAGGCGTGCCGGACCTGGCCGACGACCTCGGTCTCCCCGGTCACCACGGACTCGAGGCCCGACGTCACCGAGAACAGGTGGGAGGTGACGTCGTCGTCGAAGCGGATGCTGGCGTGGGCCGACAGCTCCTCCACCGGGACGCCGGAGTGCTCGGAGAGGACGTCGTAGATCTCGGCCACTGCGTCGTGGAAGCGGTCCACCACGGCGTAGACCTCGGTGCGCAGGCAGGTCGAGAGCACCACGGTCTCCTGGACGTTGCGGCAGCGGCGCAGCTCGCCGAGCATCTTGTGCAGGTCGGCGTCGCTGACGGCAGCTGCCTCGAGCAGGGGCAGCGGGGCCTGCGTGTGCTGGAGCCCTACGACGACGACGGACACTCGGTTCCCTCCTGGGTCGGCTCACGATTGTGCCGGTCCCACCCCACAGCCTGCCAGTCAGCCGCCCGGCGGGGAACCGCCGAAGGTCCTCAGTCCAGGTCGGAGTGCGCCGAGAGGCCCACGGCGCGCATGAGCGGGCCCCGCTCACCCCCGTTACGCCCGTTCTCCTCCTGGCGCGCCCGGTAGAAGCTCAGGACCTGCAGCTCAATGGAGAGGTCGACGTAACGCAGGTGCACCGTGGGCGGGACATTGAGCACGCGGGGGGCGAAGTTGAGCAGCGAGGTCACCCCCGCTCGCACGAGCAGGTCCGCCACCCCCTGGGCCGCCCAGCCCGGCGTCGTGATCACCCCGATGTCGGGCCGCTCCGCGGCACGCAGGGTGGCGATCTCGTCCATGTGGCGCACCTTCATGCCGCGGATCTCCTCGCCCACCACGTCGGGGTCGACGTCGAAGAGGGAGCTCACGGCGCACCCGCGCGAGGCGAACGCGGCGGAGTTGGTGAGGGCGCGGCCGAGGTTCCCGATGCCGACGATGGCGACCGACCAGTTCTCGTCGACGCCGAGGGCCCGGTCGATCTGGGAGATGAGGAACCCCGGGTCGTAGCCCGAACCCCGGGTGCCGAACGACCCCAGCAGCGACAGGTCCTTGCGCACCTTGGCGGCATTGAGGCGCGCCAGCTCGGCCAGCTGCTCCGAGGAGACGGTGCGGGCACCGCCACGCACCAGCTCGGCCAGGATGCGCTGGTACACGGGGAGGCGCAGCACGGTGGCCTCGGGGATCCGCTTCGCCGGCGCAGGCGGCGCCGCCTGCGCGTCGGAAGCGGATGATGTCGATACATCCGCCCTCTCGTCGCTCACTGCGGGGGATCGTACCGAGGAGGCTCCCGGCGGCACCAAACCGGAGGGCGCCGGCCGGCGTCGCTCACCAGGCGAGGACGAGGAGCTCCCCCGCGGCGACGTTCAGCCAGCTCGCCGCCGACGCCTCGCCGGCCACCACGGCCAGATGGCCGTTGGCGTCGACGAGGAGGCCGAACTCACCGTGCTCCAGATCGCCGAAGGCGTCGACGCAGCGCAACCGGACGCCGTCGGGGACGAGCGAGGGCGGGAGCCCGTCGAGGTACTCACGGCCCGACTCCACGCGGGCCGCCAGCTCGATGCTCCCCGCCGGCGGGATGCCCGCCACGCGCGCGTCCGCCACGGTCGCCGCCAGCTGGAGGTTGCCGAAGTGGTCCACCCAGGTGACCTCGACGCGCAGGCAGGTCCGGCCGTCGCCGAGGCGGCCCTGCTCGACCACGCCGCCGGCGAGGCGCACCAGCGATGCCGGGTCCACCGCCTCGCCCAGGTCCTCGGGTGCGGCGCCCGTGCACAGTGCCGCCGCCGCGGGGGCGAAGACGTCGCGCCCGTCGAAGGTGGGGCCGCGCTCCGGGGACTGCTGCTCGTGGCGCAGCTCCACGACGCGGGTGATCGGCGCCTCGCCGGCCGCCTCCGCTGCCGCGACGAGCAGCCCGTTGTCGGGCCCGACGAAGCACAGCGGCCCGCCGGCCTCGGGCCGCTCGACGGCCATGGCGATGCCGCGGCGGGACGTGCCGACCCCGGGGTCGACGACGCCGAGCACGACGCCGGAGCCGAGATGCGGCACCGCGCGCACGAGGGTGTGGCTCCCGGCGCGGACGTCGAAGGGCGGCACATGGTGGGTGAGGTCGATGACCGTCACCCCCGGTGCACGCCGCGCCAGCACCGCGTGCACCACACCGACGAACTCGTCCTGCGTCCCGAAGTCCGAGAGGAAGAAGATGCTCCGGTCGGGTTCGCGCGGCACCGGGCTCGGTCCCTCAGCGCTGCAGGCTGCGCGAGCGCTCGACCGCGGCGGCCACCGCCTCCATGAAGGCCGAGCGCACCGCCCGGGCCTCCAGCGTCCGGATGCCCGCCGCCGTGGTGCCCGCCGGTGAGGTCACCATGGCGCGCAGCGCCTCGGGGTCGCTGCCGGTCTCCTTGAGGAGGGTCGCCGAGCCGAGCATGGTCTCGACGACGAGCGTCCGGCTGACCTCGCGGTTCAGGCCCATCTGCACGCCCGCCTCCATGAGCGCCTCGGCCACCAGGAAGAAGTAGGCCGGGCCCGATCCCGAGAGCCCCGTGACGGCATCGAGCAGGCGCTCGGGCAGGCGGACGACCGTCCCGACGGCCGACAGCACGTCCTGCGCCCAGGCCAGGTCACCGGATGTGGCGAAGGACCCGCCCGAGATGGCCGTCACCCCCGCCCCGACCAGCGCCGGCGTGTTCGGCATGGCACGGACCACGGCGGGGTCGCCGCCGAGGGCGGCCTCCAGGCGCAGGCAGGGGACGCCGGCCACGATGGAGAGCAGCCGGGTCACCCCCGTCACGCCGAGGGCGCGGCACGCCCCTTCGGCCGCGTCGGGCTTGACGGCGAGCACGGCGCCACCGAGCCGCTCACCCGCGTCGTCCAACAGCCCGGGCTCGGGGCCGGCCACGGTGCGCAGCCCCGGGTGCTCCGCCGCCAGCTCGTCCCGGCGCTCGGCCACGGGCTCGATGACGGTCAGCTCGGACGCTCCCGCCCATCCCGAGCGGAGCAGCCCGCCCAGCAGGGCGCCCCCCATCTTCCCGCCGCCGACGATGAGCAGACTCGACACCCGCCCGACGATACAGAGCGCGGCCGGGGGCCGCCGTCCTACGGGCGCCGGGGGCGCCGGCGGTAGCTGGAGGGGTGGGCCATCGTCATGGCCGTCGGGAAGTGGTCGTCGGTGTAGATGACCGAGGAGCCGGCGATCCGGTCCAGCTCGTCGTCGTCGACCTGCCGCGCCGGCACCCGGCCCACCAGGTACACGGCGTCCTCGGGTCCGAGGGCGAACCACATCCCGAAGAGGTGGGCGTTGCGGCGCAGCAGGTACGCGTACACCTCGGCCTGGTTGGTCTCGGGGGCGGGCATGAACTGGGCCTCGAAGTGCAGCGTGCGCTGCTTGAGGGTGAACCAGACGGTGATGAAGTCCTTCTCGTCGCCCTTGAAGCGCAGGTACCAGCGGTGTGACGCCGTACGGTCGGTGACGTCCTGGCGCTCGGCGGCCACCAGGAACCCCCCGGCGGCCAGCTCGCGGTCGGCCCAGGCGTCGATGCAGGCCACCGCGGCCGCCATCTCCTCCTCCTCGGGGAGGTCGACGATCGGCACCGGTCGGTCCCGGGGCTCCGGCCGGGTGCGTTCAGCCGCACTCGACGAGACGGCCCGAGGCCAGCTCGTCGTGCAGGTCCACCAGCTCGGCGGCCGCGGCGCGCCAGGTGTAGAGGCGGGCCCGCAGCACCGATGCGGTGCTGAAGCGCTCGGCCGCCAGCGGCTCGGAGAAGGCGCGGCGCACGGCGGCGGCGTACGCGTTCGGGTCGGGGTCGTCGACCAGGAAGCCGGTGTGGCCGTCGTCGACCAGCGTCGTGAGCCCACCGACGGCGGAGGCCACGACCGGCGTCCCGCAGGCGGCCGCCTCGAGCGCCACGAGCCCGAAGGACTCGGAGCGGCTGGGGACGATGCACACGTCCGCGGCGCGGTAGTACGACGACAGCAGCTCGTGGGGCTGGGGGTCGACGAAGTGGACGCGCTCGCGCACGCCGCGGGCGTCGGCGATGTCGTGCAGCCCCTGCAGCGACTTCTCCCCGTGGGGCCCGCTGGGCCCGCCGACGACCACCAGCCGGTAGGGCTCCCCGCCGTCCTCGAGCAGCTCGGCCAGCGTCTCGATCGCCACGTCGGCACCCTTGAGCGGCTGGATCCGGCCGACGAAGAGCAGCAGCCGGCCACCGACGGGGAGGCCGAGGGCGCGGCGCGCCTGGGGCCGGTGGCCCGGGCCGAAGAACGCGTGGTCGACGCCGGGCGGGACGATGCGGACGCGCCCGGGATCGCCGCCGTAGAGCGAAACGATCTGGTCGGCCTCGACCGTGCACGACGCCAGCACGGCGTCGGAGCAATTGATGACGGACGCCTCGGCCTCGGCCCGGCGGTGCGGCATGTCCGCCTCGACCTCCTCGGGCATCGCCTCGGCCTTCACGCGATCGAGGGTGTGGAACGTGCACACGAGCGGGAGGTTCAGCTCGTGCTTGATCACGTGGCCCGAGAGCCCCGACAGCCAGTAGTTGGCGTGCACCGAGGTGTAGGGCAGCCCGCCGCCCGGGTCGGTGCGAGACGCCGGCGCGGCGGCCATCCGCTCGAGGACGCCGGCCGTGAATTCCTCGACCACGCGCGGCAGAGACTCCTTGGGCACCGCGTGCAGCGGGCCGGCCGGCACGTGGTGCACCCGCAGACCGGGCTCGACGTCGACGACCTCGGGGAGCCCGTCCGACCAGGCCCGGGTGAACACGTCGCAGGTGACGCCGGAGCGGGCCAACGCCGCGGTCAGCTCACGCACGTAGACGTTCATGCCGCCGCCGTCGCCGGTGCCCGGCTGGGCCAGGGGCGAGGTGTGCAGGGAGAGGACGGCGAGCCGGCGCATGGCGGTCAGAGCCTACCGGCGGTCGGGAAAACCCCTCCGGCACGTGCGGAAGGGCGCTCCTCAGACGGTGGCGATCCGCCCGGCCGGCCCCGGCGGACTCGCGGCCGCGGGCGAGGCGCCCGCAGTGGGCGGTCGGCCCTGCTCCGCGCGCTCGTCCTCGTGCTCGCGCCGGAAGGAGAGGTAGATGCGCACGAGGGCCTGCTTCTGCTCCTCGCTGATCGTCTGGTCGGCCAGGATGGCCCGGGTGAGGTCGGGCGAGCCGACCGGCGCCTCGAGGATCCCGGCCTGGACGTAGAGCGTCTCGGCGGAGATGCGCAACGCCTTCGCGATCTGCTGGAGGATCTCGGCTGAGGGCCGGCGCAGGCCCCGCTCAATCTGGCTCAGGTACGGGTTGGAGATCCCGGCCAGCTCGGACAGGCGCCGCAGCGACAGCCGGGCCGAGCCCCGCTGCTCCCGGATGAAGGAACCGAGCTCGTGCCAGCGGTCCTTCGGGTCGGTGCTCACTCCTGCAAGCGTACCGCTTGCCGGCGTTGCTCCGTGGCTGCGCCGCAGGCCCTCGACCCCCTGCTCGCATGGTGGTTGGATCCCCGGTGGATCCCCGGTTGGAATTGCGCCACCTTCGGGTATGGTCCAGCACACACCCACCCCGACGACCACGACTGAGGAGACCGCAATGGCCGACTACAGCCTCCCCGACCTGCCCTACGACTACGCCGCGCTCGAGCCCTACGTCTCGGCGCAGATCATGGAGCTCCATCACGACAAGCACCACGCCGCCTACGTGGCCGGGGCCAACCAGACGCTCGAGAAGCTCGCCACCGCCCGCGACAAGGACGACTTCGGCGCCATCGTGGGGCTCGAGAAGACGCTGGCCTTCCACATCTCGGGCCACGTCCTGCACTCCATCTTCTGGAAGAACCAGAGCCCCGACGGCGGCGACAAGCCCGACGGCGCGCTGGGCTCGGCCATCGACGAGAACTTCGGCTCCTTCGACAAGTTCAAGGCGCACTTCACCCAGGCCACCTCCACCATCCAGGGCTCAGGCTGGGGCGTCCTGGCCTACGAGCCCCTTGCCGGCCGGCTCATCGTCGAGCAGGTCTACGACCACCAGGGCAACGTCGGCCAGGGCTCAGTCCCGCTGCTGGTGTTCGACGCCTGGGAGCACGCCTTCTACCTGCAGTACAAGAACGTGAAGGCCGACTTCTTCGCTGCCCTGTGGAACGTCGTCAACTGGCCAGACGTGGCGGCCCGCCTCGACGCGGCGAGGGGGCTGAAGGTCGCCGGCTGACCGGGGCCAGGCCCGGCCGGCGCTGGCGTGCTACCCGAGCGACAGGTGCTGCTCGCACATGCGGCGGGTCGGATCGGCTTCGAGGTCGGCGTCGAGGACCGGGGCGCCGCACGTCTCGCACGATCCGTAGGTGCCCTCGCTCAGTCGCTGCAGTGCCCGGTCCACCCCGTCGAGGACGGCGGCCGAACGGGTCAGCTCGTCCTCGTAGCGCTCCTCCACGGGAGGCAGGGTAGCGCCCGGACAGGACCCGGCGTGGTTGCGCCCGGGTTGCATCGGGCCCGGGCCTGTTTAGGGGCTGCGGCCCGGGGGCAGAGGTAGCGCAACCGGTATGCAGAGCCCCACTCTCCCAGGGCGCCAGCCCCCCACCGACCCGCGGGACGGCGCCCGGGCGGGCGCAGGGACGACGTCGGCCTCGCACCGCTTCCCGGCCACCGCGGCGTCGGTCGGCCAGGCCCGCCGGTTCCTGCTCGGCCGGCTCCCCGAAGGGTCCGGCGAGGATGCCGACGCGCTGGTGCTCATGCTCTCGGAGCTGGCCACCAACGCCGTGCGCCATGCGGCCACCGACTACGTGGTGTCCGTGCGCGTGGCCGACGACGCGCGCCAGGTCCTCGTCGAGGTCAGTGACGCCGCCGGCGGCTACCCGGTACCCCAGGACCAGGCCGGGGACACGCCGCACGGGCGCGGGCTGCACATCGTGCGGACGCTGGCCGACGCGTGGGGCATCGAGATGCAGCGCGACCGCCCCGGGAAGACGGTGTGGTTCTCCTCGGCCCTGGGGGCCGGGGACGGTCCGCCCGTCGACGCGCCCGCTCCCGGCCTCGACGCGGGGCTGCCGGGAACCAGGCACGCCACCGCCGTCGCCGCGCACCCGACCGCCCCAGCGGCCCCGGGGGGCGTCGGCACGCCGGAGGTCATGCCGGACTGGCCCCTGCCTGCCGTGCGGAGGGTGCTCGACGGCCTGAGCGAGGCCATCGTCGCGACCGACGAGCAGGGCGTGATCCACTACGCCAACGTCACCGCCGAGCGGCTCCTGGGCTGGCCGCGCGGCTCGCTCGTGGGCCGCTCGGGCCTGGAGCTGGTGCCCGAGTCGCAAATGGTGCACTTCGAGCACGGCTTCGAGGGCTTCCTGCGATCCCAGGTCCCGGACCTCGTGGGGCGCCCGCTGGCGGTGGTCGTCAAGCGCCCCGACGCGTCGGAGATCCAGACCGAGGTGGTGCTGTCCATGTTCGACCATCCGCTGGCGGGACGGGTCGTGGCCGCCATCTTCCGTTCCCGCGACGACCGGAGGCTTCGCCGGTGGTCCGAGCTCACGAGCGAGCTGCTCGGGATCCTGGCCGACGCGCCGATCGACGACCCTCCGGCGGAGCGGCTGCTGTCCACGCTCGGGCGGCGCCTCGACTGGGACGTGACCACGCTGTGGGTCCTCTCCCCGGGGCAGGATCTCGTCTGCCGCCACGTCTGGACGCGCACGCCGGTCATCGCGCCCGCCTTCGCCCAGGAGAAGGCGGGCGACGCGACCAGCGGGAGCGGAGGTCTGCCCCAGTGGGTCATGGAGCACGGCGAGCCCATCTGGGTGACCGACCTCGTGCGCGACCACCGCTTCATGACCGACGCGCTGGGCCGCGACGGGCTCCGCAGCGCATACGCCTTCCCGATCCGCTACCGGGGAGCGTGCGTCGGGGTGGTCAAGATGCTGAGCCGCCGGCAGCGCGAGCGCGACCCCTCGGTCGTCGAGCTCATGGATGCGGTCGGGAGTCACCTCGGCGAGCTGCTGCACGCCTCGTCCCAGGCCGCCGAGCGCGAGCACCTGGTGGACGAGCTGCTCGAGGTCCGGCGGCGGAACGAGTTCCTGCTCCTGGCGACGCAAGTGCTCTCCGAAGTGGTCGACTACCGCGAGATGGTGGAGCGCCTGGCCCAGGTCTCGGTCCCGGTGATGGCCGACCTGTGCCTGATCGACATCGAGGACGAGGACGGGCAGATGCGGCGGATGGCCGCCTGGCATGCGGACCCCGGGAAGAGGGCGCTCACCGAGGAGCTGCGCACCAAGTACCCGCCCGACCCGGGTGGCACCCATCCGATCATCAAGGTCATGCGCAGCGGCCACTCCATGTGGAGCTCGTTCATGGACGACGGGTTCCTCAGGGCGACCAGCCGGGACGACCGGCACTTCGCGATCCTCAAGGAGCTCGGTTTCACCTCGTACATGACCGTCCCGCTCCGGCTGCGCGCCGAGAACGTGACCGGCACGGTCACCCTCGTCTCGGCCGGATCGGGGCGCCGCTTCTCCGAGAAGGACCTCGGCATGGCCGAGCAGTTGGCCACGCAGGTCAGCTCGGTCGTCAGCCGGGCCCGGGCCTACGACCGTGAGCGCCGTATCTCCCATGAGCTGCAGCGCAACATGCTGCCCGACGCCATCCCGGGCATCGAGGGCTGGGACGTCGCGGCCCGTTATCTGCCCGCGGCGGTCGGCATCGAGGTGGGCGGTGACTGGTACGACGTGGTCCCCATCACCGAGCGGCTGGTGGCACTCGTGGTCGGCGACGTGGAGGGCCACGACCTCGAGGCCGCCAAGATCATGAGCCGGCTGCGCCACACCCTCGGCCTGCTCGTCCTCGAGGAGCGGGCGCCCGGGAAGGCGCTCGAACGCCTCAACCGCATCTCGCTGTCGGGCGTGGGGCCGCGGTTGGCGACGGCGCTCGTCGGCGTACTGGAGACGACCACGGGCATCATCTCCTTCGCCTCCGCCGGGCATCCCTCGCCCGTGCGGATGGAGTCGGGGCAGGCGCACGAGCTGGCGGTGCCACCGGGTCCCCCGCTCGGCGTGCAGCGCTGCGACTACAAGGACCACGAGTTCCGGCTGGACGAGGGTTGCGTGATGATGTTCACCGACGGGCTGGTGGAGCGCCGGGGGACCGACCTCGACGAGCGCTTCCGCTTGCTCGAGACGTCGCTGCGCACCAGCCCGACCATTGAGCCCGGTCCGGTGGCGGACTACATCATCGAGGCCATGACGGCCGACGTCCGCAGCTCCGACGACATCGTCGTGCTGACGGCGTGCCGGCGGGGCGGCGGCGGCGCACCGTCCTGACGGGCGGCACCGGTTCCGACCGGTGGCCTCCTCCCGGATACCGCCGGTCGGCCGCACTCCGTAGTGTGACGGCGTGACATCGCAGGCCGCCGTCGCGCCGCTCGTCGGCGCCCACACACCTGTACCCTGCCTCGATGGTGCGGAGCGGCCCTACCGGGACCTCGACTGTGCCGCCTCGACGCCGGCGCTGCAGTCGGTGGCGGACCGGGTCGGTGAGTTCCTGCCGTGGTACTCGAGCGTGCACCGCGGCGCGGGCTACAAGTCCCGGCGCGCCACGGCGGCGTACGAGGCGGCCCGCGACAGCGTGCACCGCTTCGCCCGCCGCCCGGCGGGCGGGGACGACGTGGTGGTGCTGGTCCGCAACACCACCGAGGCCATCAACCACCTCGCCTACCGCCTCCGCCTCGGCCCCGACGACGTCGTCGCCACCACCGTGGTCGAGCACCACGCCAACCTGCTGCCCTGGGCCCGGGTGGCGGCGCGGCGCTGGGTCGAGTGCGGCCCCGACGGCACCTTCCGCACCGAGGACGTGGTCAAGGTGCTCGACGACGGTCGCCGCCCGGCCCTCCTCGCCCTGACCGGCGCATCCAACGTGACGGGGTGGCTGCCCCCGGTCGAGGAGATCTGCGCGGCGGCGCACGAGCGCGGTGTCCCGGTGCTCCTCGACGCGGCCCAGCTGGCCCCCCACCGGCCGTTGCCGGCAACGCCCGACTACGTCGCGTTCAGCGGGCACAAGCTCTACGCGCCCTTCGGCGCCGGCGCCCTGATCGGTCCCCGCCGCACCTTCGAGACCGGGGACCCGTTCCTGGCCGGTGGCGGCGCCGTCGACCTGGTCGATCTCGACGAGGTCATCTGGAGCGAACCGCCCGAGCGCGAGGAGGCCGGCTCCCCCAACGTCGTGGGCGCCGTCGCCTTCGGTGCCGCCATGGACGAGCTGGAGCGCATCGGCTGGCCGGAGATCCGCGCCCACGAGGCCGCGCTGTCGTCCCGGCTGCACGACGGACTGCGCGCCACGGAGGGCGTCCGTGTGCTCGGCCCCCGCGCACACGGGGGGCCCGACGACGAAGGTCTCGCCGTGGCGGCCTTCACCGTGGACGGGATGCACCATGCACTCGTGGCGGCCCGACTCAGCGCCGAGTTCGGGATCGGTGTGCGGCACGGCTGCTTCTGCGCGCACCCCTACCTCATCCGGCTGCTCGGCGTCGGCAGCGACGGCATGGCCCGCGCCCGGGCCGCGGTGCGGCGCGGCGAGCGGGGGGGCATCCCGGGTGCGGTGCGGGCCAGCTGCGGGCTCGGCACGACGGGCGACGACATCGACGCGCTCCTGGACGCGCTGGGCGCGCTGGTCGCCGGCCTGCCCGCACCGGTGCCCTACGTGCAGGACCACGCCACCGGCGACTTCTGGCCCGAGGGCGATGCCAGCGGCTGGGGCGAGGCGGACCGCCCGGCCGGGGCCGCCTGCGCGCGGGGCTGAGCCGCGGTGAGGCGTCTCTGGAGCGTCGCGCTCGCGCTCGCGCTCGCCGTCGCGGTCCCGGTACTGGCCGCCTGCAGCACCCCCACCGTGGGCAGTGCGACCGTGCACGACGTGGCGTGGGTGACGACGGGTGCGTCGGTGACGCTGCCCGGCACCGACGTGACGCCGGTGCGCCTGCCGACGCGCCACGTGCAGCCCGGGGTGGCTGTCGGCAGCCTCCCCTCGGCGCTGGCCTACACGGCCGACGGCCGCGGCCTGCTCGTGGTCACCCAGGGTGACGACACATTGCACGAGATCGACCCCTCGACCCACGGCGTGGTGCACTCGGCGGGCGTCGGGGTGGAACCCGATGCGGTGGCGGTCGCGCCGGGCGGGACCCGGGGACGGGGCATCGCCCTGGTGGCGAACCTGGACTCGGACGACGTGACGCCTGTCGACCTCGGCACCTGGCGGGCCGGCCCGCCGATCCCGGTGGGCACCGAGCCGGTGGCCATCGCGGTGTACGCGGCGACGTCGGGCGCGGCCACCGCGTTCGTGGCCGACTTCGGCAGCAACGCCGTGACGCCGATCGACCTGTCGACGATGACGGCGGGCACGGCCATCCCCGTGGGACCGGGGCCCCAGACCATCGCGGTGGCGTCGGGCGAGGTGCTGGTGGGCAACTTCGGCAACCGGTCGCTGACACCGATCAACGCGGTGACGCTGGCACCGGGCGGCGCGGTCGCACTGCCCCTCAACCCGACCGGCATCGCGATCCTGCCCTCGGGCGCGACCGCGTACGTGTGCGGGGGGTCGGACGTCGTGGCGGTCACGACCATCGGGTTGGCGGTCGGCGCGCCGGTCGGGTTGCCCGCCGTGGCGCAGGGGATCGCGCTCACTGCCGACGGGACGACGGCGTGGGTGACGCAGCAGACGGGCTCCGTGGTGCCGGTGACGCTGGCCACCGGCAAGGTCGGCACGCCCCTCCGGCTCGGCGGGCATCCCTCGGCCATCGTCATCGGCGCGGGCTAGTCGCGGCCCCGGGGCGGCGTGCCGTCAGACGCTGTAGACGGCGCGGGCCCTGAAGCGCAGGGGCTGCTCGGTCAGCTCCTCCATGTAGTGGGCGGCCCACCCGGCCACCCGGGCGACTGCGAAGAGGGTGCGCCCCGTGTCGGGGGGCATGCCGGTCCCCCAGCTCAGCGCGGCGAGCGCGAGGTCGCAATTGGCGAGCGGCACGTCGTGCGCAGCCGCGAGCGCCATCATCTCGCGCACGATGGCGCGGCGATCTTCGCTCAGCAGCGGCTCGGCCAACGCGAGCAGCGCGTCGAAGCGGGGGTCGCCGTTCCGGTAGACCGAGTGCCCGAACCCGGGCAGGCGTCCGTGCTCGCGCAGGACGTCATTGAGGGCACGCGGGGCGCCATCGCGCTCTGCGACGACGAGCAGCTCGAAGGCCTGCTGGCTGGCTCCGCCGTGCAGCGGCCCGGCCAGCGTGGCCAGCCCGGCCAGCAGCGCGTCGTAGGGATCGGAGCGCACGGACGCCGCCACGCGCACCGCCATCGTGGAGGTGGCGAGCTCATGGTCCGCCATGAGGACGAGTGCAGCATTGACGGCGGCCGCCGGCACCGCGGCATCGCCGGCGGTGAGGCGCGCCGCGAGGCGGGCCGCGATGGGGGCACCGGAGTCGCCACCGGCCGGCACCGGGCCGACGACGTCTGCGAGCGCGGCGGCGATGCGGCGGGCGGCGCGCGCCACCGCGGGCGGGCGCAGGTCCGACCGCAGTGCGTCCGTGGCCCCGCAGAGCACGAGGGCCCAGCGCATGCGGTCGAGCGTCTGGGTCAGCGGGCACGGGCCGAGCTCGGGAACGGACCAGTCTCCACCCTCGTCGGACTGCCAGAGCAGCTCGGCCACGTCCTCGAAGCTCGACGCCAGCGCCAGCTCCGTGGCCAGACGCCCGCGGTAGACGGGACCGAGCTCGTGGTCCAGCTGCGTCACGCCCGTCGTGATGGTGGCCAGCCGCGTCGCCGTCTGGCGCCCGCCGCGACTGCGCGCCGCCAGGCCCTCGATGTCGGCCAGATCGAAGAGGCTGCCCCGCCGGGCCGGGTCGCGATGGGACTCGAGCAGGCCGCGGCTCACGTAGGCGTACAGGGTCGGCACCTTGACGCCGAGTCGCCGCGCCGCCTCGTCGGTGGTGAGCATCCTGTCCATCTCCGACCACTTTACATTGACTTGATCAACATTTACAGGAGACGGTGGCGGGGCCATAGTGGGACGCATGGAAACGACTGTGCGCGACCTCATGACCTCCCCCGCGGTGACCTGCGCCGCAGACGACACACTGGCCGCGGCGGCGCGGGTGATGCAGGAGGCCGACACGGGGTCGGTCGTCGTCACCGACGACGGCAAGGTCGTGGGCATCCTCACCGAGCGCGACCTGCTGCGGTCGGCTGCCGGCAACGGCGATCCCGAGCGCGAGCAGGTGCGGCTGTGGATGACCTCCCGGCCCGATGTGCTCGGGCCCGAGGAGCGCGTCGATGCGGCGTGGGCCAGCCTGACCTCGCACCACTACCGCCATCTGCCGGTGGTGGAGGGCCGGCGCTGCGTGGGCGTCGTCTCCCTCCGTGACCTCATGGGGGTCGCACGCATCCGCCCGGCAACCGAGACGAGCGGGGACGTGCCGGCCGGTCTGGAGGGCGTGGTGGTCGCCGAGACGACCATCGGCGATGTGCGCGGCCAGGAGGGCTTCTTCCACTACCGCCAGTACTCGGCCGTCGACCTCGCCGAGACGCGTTCCCTCGAGGACGTCTGGCACCTGTTTTTCCGGGGCGAGCTGCCCGACGCGGCCACCTCGGCCGCCTTCGCCGACGAGGTCCGTCGGCGGCGCGCCATGCCACCGGGGCTCGCCACGTTGCTGCCGGCCCTGTCCCGCCGGGGGGCGCCGCTCGACGTGCTGCGCACCGCGGTCTCCGTGCTGGGGTCGGAGCTGGGCTGGCGCCCCACGCACGACATCGACGCCGACGAGCTGTACGACCAGGCCGTGGGCCTGTGCGCGGTGGTACCGACGATCCTGGCCGCCGCGCACCGCCTGCGCAGCGGGCAGGAACCGGTCGAGCCCAGGGACGACCTGGGCTTCGCCGCCAACTATCTCTACATGCTGACCGCCGCGGAACCGAGCCGGCTGCACGCCCGGGCCATTGAGCAGTACATGATCCTCACCATCGACCACGGTTTCAACGCATCGACGTTCACGGCGCGTGTCGTGACCTCGACGGGGGCCGACCTCGGTGCGGCCATCGTGGCGGCTATCGGCGCACTGTCGGGGCCGCTGCACGGCGGGGCCCCGAGCCGCGCCCTCGACATGCTCGACGCCATCGGCACGCCCGAGCGCGCCGACGCGCATATCCGCGCCGCCGTCGAGCGCGGCGAGCGCATCATGGGCTTCGGCCACCGCGTCTACAAGACCGACGATCCGCGCTCGCTGCTCCTGCGCTCGGTGACCGAGCGCCTCGGGGGGCCGCTCGTCGAGTTCTCGCAGTCCGTCGAGCGCACGACTGTCGACGTGCTGGCCGAGCTGAAGCCGGGGCGACAGCTCTACACCAACGTCGAGTTCTACGCCGGCGTCGTCATGCACACCTGCGGCATCCCGCGCGAGATGTTCACCCCGACCTTCGCCGCCGGGCGCACCATCGGGTGGTGCACCCACGTGATGGAGCAGGCCTCGCACAACCGCCTCATCCGGCCCGCCGCCCGCTACGTGGGGCCTCCGCCTCCCCAGCCGGTGCCGCCCGCCGCGGGCTGAGCCGCCGGCCTGCCGGGTTCCGGCGAAACCCGACTAAACTGCTCAGGGTTGTCCGCTTCAGGCAAGGAGCAGGTCATGAGCAGTGGCGTCACCGCCGGCAACGCCCCCAGCAGGGTGCACTCGCTCTTCTCGTTCCCCGACCCGGTGAACGAGGTCTCGGCCCGCCTGGTGGCGGCCGGCGTGGTCGTGATGTGCGTGCTGACCATGGCCTTCGACCTCGAGTGGGCCACGGTGGTGATCGCCTACGGCTTCGTCGCCCGTGTGCTGACGGGCCCGACACTGAGCCCGCTCGGGCAGCTGGTCACGCGGGTGATCACGCCGCGCCTCGGGATCCCCGAGCGTCCGGTGCCAGGGCCGCCCAAGCGTTTCGCCCAGGCCGTGGGGGTCACCTTCTCCGTCAGCGCCCTGGTGCTGACCGGCCTCGGCTACTGGACCGCGGCCGAGGTCGTACTCGGGCTCCTGGCCACCGCGGCCTTCCTCGAGTCCGCCCTCGGCCTGTGCCTGGGGTGCAAGACGTTCGGCCTTCTCATGCGCACGGGCATCGTGCCCGAAGAGGTCTGCGAGCGCTGCAACGACATCTGGGCGCGGCCGCCCGGCATGGCGGCCTGAGGCGAGCTACTAGCTGTCGTAGACCAGGACGCCGCGGATGTTCTTGCCGTCCCGCATGTCCTGGTAGCCCTGGTTGATGTCACCCAGCTTGTAGGTGGTCGTGATCATGGAGTCCAGGTCGAGCTGCCCGTCGCGGTAGAGCTTGAGCAGCTTCGGGATGTCCGAGTGGATGTTGGCCGAACCGAAGATGCTCCCGACGACCTGCTTCTCCAGGATCGTGAGGTACATGAGGTTCATGGTCACGTCCGTTTCGGCGATCGGGTGGATGTTGGTGACGACCACCCGGCCGCGCTTGGCGGTCAGGCCGAGGATGGACTCCATCATCGCCCCGGACCCGACGCCCATGGCGCAGATGACCTTGTCGCACATGTGCCCCCAGGTCTCCTGCTCAATCAGCGCGAAAGCCTCCTCGACCGATGGAGCCACGTGGGTGGCCCCGAAGGACGGGGCCAACGTCCGCTTGAGCTCGACCGGGTCGATGGCGAAGATCATCTCGGCGCCCGCGAGGCGGGCACCCTGGAGCGCGGAGGCGCCGATGCCGCCGATCCCGATGACCGCGACGTTGTCGCCGGGGCGAACCTCGGCGGCGTAGACGGCCGAACCCCAACCCGTCGTGACGCCGCAGCCGACGAGACACGCCTTGTCGAGAGGGATGTCGTCGAGGATCTTGACGCAGGACGCCTGGTTCACCACGGTGTACGGGGCGAAGGTGCCGAGGCAGACCATGGTCGAGACGTCCTGCCCCCGTGCATGGTGGCGGATGGTGCCGTCCATCTGGCGGCCCGACATGAGGACGGCGCCGACATCGCAGAGGTTGGAATGGCCGGTCGCACACGACGGGCACTTGCCGCAGGCGGGGACGAAACCGAGAACCACATGGTCGCCCGGCTGCAACCCGCTGACCCCGGGGCCCACCTCCTCGACCACCCCGGCGCCTTCGTGGCCGCCGATGACCGGGAGTGGAACGGGCATGTCACCGGTGACGAGGTGCTCGTCGGAGTGGCACATGCCCGACGCGGCGAGGCGGATGAGCACCTCGCCCTCCTTCGGTGCGTCGAGCTCAATGGGCTCCACGCTCCACTCGCCATGGCGTTGCCACAGCACGGCGGCTTCGGTCTCCACGGTACCTCCCGGGGTGAGATGCGCCTCGGCGCGCCCGCAAACGCTACCTCCACCGCAGAGGCTCCCCGGGGAGGCGACGCGCCGTCGTTAGGCTCGGTGCATGGGCCAGGGCGACATACCGACATCTCGGGGTGGCCCGCTGCGACGCCGCCGTGAGAAGCGCCAGCTCGAGCACCTCGCCGAGGAATCCGACCGGGACGTCACGCCCGGGACGGACAAGACGCACGTCAGGGTCCTGGAGGACCAAGGGGTCACCGAGACGCCCGCCCCGGCGGAGCAGGGTCCGTCCGAACCGCCGGCGGACACCATCCCCGAAGTGCGTACGGGCTTCCACGTCCGGGCGGTGCCGATCGACCAGCCCTTCGACGAATGAGCGCCCGGGGCGAAGTCCCGTCGGTTCGCCCCGGGCCGAGAGGGCGGGCGCGGCGCCCCGCTCACACCACGGTGTCCGGCGCATCCTTCGCCTTGGGCTTCTTCTCCCTGGAGAACCTGCCCAGGAACCGGTAGGCACGCCTCTGCCTGACGGCACTCCTGCGGAGCGGGTCATCCGGAGGGAGGTGTTCGACGGCACCGGCAACGACTTCGTCGAACATCCTCGACGCTTCCTTCGGCCGCTTGAGGGCGACCAATTCGGATGCGATGGCCCACTTCTGGTAGAGAAGCGTCCTCTGGTCGAGCCCGTTGCGTTCCAGGCCCGCCAGCGCCTCGGTGAAGAGGCCGAGAGCCATCTCGTGGTTGCCGAGGTTGCGGTGCGTCTGCGCCAGGTCGATCATGGCGCGGCAGGTGTCGACGTGCTCGGGTCCCTTAGCCCTCCTGGTTGCGTCGAGGATGCGCACCCGGAGCGGGAACTCGTCGCCGTAGCGACCGACCTTTCGAAGGCTGATGGCGTAATTGATGGCCGCCCGGACGGACAGATCGCTCTCGGGCCCGTTGTCGCGGTCGGAGGCCTCGAGGACGTGCCCCCAGAGGCGCCGCGCCGCGTCGTTCTCACCGAGGCGATCGAGGACGATGGCCAGGCTGAACTCGGTGTGGGTGAGCCCGGCCTGATCCCTGACGTCGGAGCGATTCTGGATGGAGATCGAGCTCCTCAAGAGGGTCTCCGCCTCGCGGTACTCCCCGACGTCGCGCAGGACCGCGGCGAGCTGCGTCATGGCACGGAGCGTCGCCGGATCCGAATCGCCGTAGAGCTCTCTGCGCGCGTCGAGGATCGCCCGGGCCTCTTCCACCGCCGGCGACTGCTCACCGCTCATGCCGAGGTGACGTTATCGGCCGGCGCGCGTCCGCCGCCTCCTACGCCCAGCCCAGATCGCGCAGCCGCGCCTCGCCGATGCCGAAGTGATGCCCGACCTCGTGGATCACCGTCTTGCGCACCAGCGCCACCACGTCCTGGCTGCTGTGCGCCGCGTGGCAGATCGTCGCCATGAAGATCGTGATCCGGTCCGGCATGGTGGACGAGTAGTTGCCCCGGCTCGTGAGGGGCACCCCCTCGTACAGACCGAACAGCCCCCCGGGCGGGCTGGTGTCGTCGACCAGGACCGCGACGTTCTCCATGGCGGCGCGGAGCCCCGGTGGGATCTCGTCGAGGGCATCGGCCACTAGCGCCTCGAACTGCTCGACCGACATCGTGATCACCCCGGTGATCATGCCAAGGATCGCCCGCGCCCGACCTCGCACGTCGTGCCAAGTGGACTCGGCGCTCCGCGTCGCCGTACTCTAAACGGAGAGATCTCTCCGGATACGGCCCGCCTGGACAAGGGCGACGCCCCGCCCCGACCACACGGCACCGGCCCCTCCGCAGCCACGCGGTCAAGAACCGTCAGCGCCTGCTCGAGGCTGCGGGTCAGGTGTTCGAGGACAAGGGCCTCGACGCCAGCGTGGCCGACGTGGCACGGGTCGCCGGCGTCGGGATGGGCACGCGGTACCGGCGGTTCCCCTCGAAGGAGGCCCTGATCGAGATGCTGGTCTCGGAGGTCCTCGCGGCGACGATGGCGATGGCCCGGGATGCCGTGGCCTCGCCGGACGGCTCGGGCCTCGAGCACTTCCTCGAGGCATCGAGCGCGTACCAGGCCGAGCACCTGGGCTGCCTCCCCAAGCTCTGGCACACCGACCATCACCTCGTGCAGACCGCCCGCACGCTGATCGGCGGTCTGCTCGCGGACGCGCAGGCCCACAACCGCGTTCGGTCCGATCTCACGAGCACCGACATCAACCTGGTGATGTGGCCGATCCGAGGAGTCCTCGAGACCACTCGGGCCGACGGCCCCGACGCATGGAGGCGGCACCTCGAGGTCCTGATAGCGGGGATGCGGCCGGCAGACGTCGCGCTGGGCCACCGTCCCCTCCGCCAGAGCCAGGTCGACGGGATCCTCGCCCCGCCCCCCGTACGCGCGGCGCGGGGCGAGAGGGAGCGGAGCTGCCGGTGACGACGCTCCGCGAGACCGACGCGGGCACCGCGTCCGAGGGCCCGACGAGGGCGCACTGGTGGATTCTGGTGGTGATCGCCGGCGCGCAGCTGATGGTCGTGCTCGATACCACGATCATGATCATCGCCCTGCCGTCGGCCCAGAATTCCCTGGGGTTCTCCTACACCGACCGCCAGTGGGTGGTGACCGCCTACACCCTCGCCTTCGGCGGGTTCCTCCTACTGGGCGGGCGCATCAGCGACATGTTCGGGCCGAAGCGGACACTGGTGACCGGGGTCGTGGGCTTCGCCCTGGCCTCGGCCGTCGGGGGCGCGGCCCAGACCACGCTGATGCTGATCGGCGCGCGCGGCCTCCAGGGGTTGTTCGGCGCCCTGCTGGCTCCGTCCGTGCTCTCGATCCTGACCTCCACCTTCAACAGGCCGCAGGAGCGGGGCCGGGCGTTCGGGACTTACGCCACGATCGCCATCGCCGGATCCGCCTTCGGCCTCATTCTCGGCGGCTTCCTGACGCAGTACGTCGACTGGCGCTGGTGCCTCTACGTCAACCTGCCCATTGCGGCATTGGTCGCACTCGGCGCTTTGACGATGATCCCGGATCGCCACGGCAACCCCGGCGTGCGGCTGGACGTGCTCGGCGTCGTCCTCGGCTGCGGCGGCCTGGTGACCCTGGTCTACGGGCTGGGGGAGGCGGGCGCCGACGGGTCGGGCGCCACGGGTGTCATCGCTCCCCGTCTGGCCTCGGTCGTGCTCCTCGGTGCCTTCGTGTACTGGCAGAGCAAGGGGCCGAACCCTCTCCTCCCCCTGCGCATCGTGAAGAACCGCAACCGAGCGGGCTCCTACCTGACGATCATGCTGGCGGTCACCGGGATGTTCGGCACCTTCCTCTTCCTCACCTACCTCCTCCAGACGATCGACCACTACTCGCCGCTCAAGACGGGGGTGGCCTTCCTCCCCCTCATGGCACTCAACGCGCTGGCCGCCACGCAGATCGCCAGTCGCCTCATGCCCCGGGTGCCCACCCGGGTGCTGGTCGTGCCCGGGCTGCTGCTGGCCGCGATCGGCGTCGCGCTCTTCACCAGGCTGACCCCCGATGCGTCCTACGTGACGCACGTGCTGCCGACCGAGCTCCTTCTGGGCTTCGGGCTCGGGATCGCAATCGTGCCGTGCATCAGCACGGCGACACAGAACGCCGATCCGTCCGATGTGGGCGTGACGTCGGCCATGACCAACACGTCACAGCAGATCGGGGCATCCATCGGGACCGCCCTGCTCAACACGATCGCGGCCGCGGCGACGGCCACCTACCTGGCATCGCACCGGCATATCGGGGACGAGATCGCTCGTGCCACCGTGCACGGCTACGCGACGGCGAGTGCATGGGCGGCCGGGATCTTCGTGCTGGCTGCGCTCTTGGCGGGACTCCTCATCGACGTGCACCCCGGCCGGCAACACGCACCGGCGGAGTACGCCGCACGATCACTCGAACTGGGGGCGGAAGGCGGCGCGCACTGAGCGGACCGACGACGCCCGAACACCTCCGAGCGAGGCGAGAGCGGGCGCCGTTCCAAGAGCACTCGCATTCGCGTGCGGTCGTGACGAGTTTCGTTCGCTCCGCACCGTGGCGACGAGCCCCTGTACCCTGAAGCGAGGAGGCTGCAAACCCCATCGCGGGTGCGCTGTTGTGAATCGTTGCACTGACCGCGGGGACGTCCACAGTTGCATGAGCAATCGAGAGGAGAGCGCCACATGAGAGCGTGGCGAGTTCACGAATTCGGTGTACCGACCGACGTGCTCCGGGTCGATGAGGTCGATCCACCCGAGCCGGGACCAGGCGAAGTCCAGATCGCGGTGGAGGCGATCACGATCAATTTCAACGACATCGACGGAATCCGCGGCCGGTACCAGACGGTGCGAGTCGAGCCTCCGTACATCCCCGGGATGGAGGTTCTCGGCCGCGTGCGTGCGGCAGGCGATGGGGGTGGGGCGCTGATCGGAACACGCGTCTGCGCGATTCCCTCCGGTGCCTTCGGCGGATACGCGGAGGTAGCGGTTGCCCCCGTCGCGATGACCTTCCCGATGCCCGACGACATGGACACCGCAACCGCAGCGTCGGTGTACATGCCGTTTCATGTCGCCTCTCTCGCCCTGTACGAACGCGCCCACCTGTCGGCCGACGACACCGTGCTCGTGCACGCCGCTGCCGGGGGTGCGCGGTCGGCCGCTGCGCAACTCGCTCGGGCACGCGGGGCCAGGGTGATAGCCACTGCTGGGGGACCGCACAAGCTCAGGTTCGCCACGGAACTCGGCGCTGACATCGCAATCGACTATCGCAGTGATGACTTCGTCGCGCGAGTCCTCGATGCCACCGGTGGGCGAGGCGTCGACGTGGCCTTCGATAGCGTCGGTGGAGCGACGACCATTGAAACGTTCCGGTGCATGGCATTCGGGGGCCGCCATCTGCTCGTCGGCTTCGCGTCGGGGATCGAGGCCGAAGACGAGGGCATCGTGCCGCGGCCGGTGTTGTTCGGCAACTTTTCGCTCGTTGGCGTCTGCCACGCGTACACGGAGGATTCACTCGAATTCAAACGCGCGACCGGATTGAACTTCCCGTCGCACGCCGACGGCGCACGGCTCCACGAGGACCTCTTGAGAATGATCGCGGCAGGGACGATTCGTCCGATCGCAGGTTCGACTTCGTCATTTTCGGCGCTACCCGAGATCGTCGGCGCAATGGAATCGCGTGCGACGATGGGTCGCAACGTGGTGATCGTCGATTGACGCTCGCGGGCTGAGCACGACCCGGTGAGGGTCGCTACCTCTGTGACCTGGCATCGGTGACCCATGCGACAACCGGAACGCCCGATGCTCGACGCCAGCACGAGCTCGAAGACCCCATTCCTGGGAGCACTCCGGATTCCTGGGAGCACTCCGGCGCGGGCGGGCAGCCGCGTGACCGCCACGTGTCCTGCGTGACGGCGGGGTGGACCACGGCCGAGGTCGGCCGGCATTTGAGCCGTCCTTTGTGGTGCGCGCCCGCGCCGGCTGCTGCGTGACACAGGCGGGAGTGGTACGAAAGAGCCGAAGGGAGGGCGCACTCCATGGGAGCCGAATCCGAGCGGGTGAAGAGCTTCGGAAAGCTCGAGGACGGCTTGCGCCAATCCGGGGAGTGCTACCAGTGGGGCCCCTACGTGAGCGAGCGCCAGTGGGGCACGGTCCGGGAGGACTACAGCGCGGAGGGGGGCGCCTGGGGCTACCTGCCCCATGACCACGCCCGCTCGCGCCCCTACCGGTGGGGCGAGGACGGGATGGCCGGGTTCTGCGACGTCGAGCAACGTCTGTGTCTCGCGCTCGCGCTGTGGAACGGTCGCGACCCCATCCTGAAGGAGCGAATGTTCGGCCCCACCGGGGCCCAGGCCAACCACAGCGAGGACGTCCTGCGCCATCGCATGGTCTCCATCTTCTTGGGGGGACCCAACGGGCGCCGGCCCTGTTTCGGAGGCGCCGACAAGTTCCAGCACGACCCGGCCTGGAAGGACAACCTGTTGTTCAACGAGTACTTCGGCGAGAACGGTGCCGGGCTCGGCGCGTCGCACCAGACCGGGTGGACCGGGATCGTGGCCGACGCCATCTTGCGCTCCCACGGCGCTGTCGAATCGATCGGGGGCGTCGTGGGGGACGTCCAGAGCCGGGTGGCGCCCCGGTGAGCGCGCCGGACTCCCAACCGCCGGGCACGAGGCCGGGGAGCCAGTTCCCCCTCGGGGCGACGGCGGTCGGCGACGGCACCAACTTCGCCGTCGAATCGAGCGTCGCCGAGGGGATCCTGCTCTGCCTCTTCGACCCCTCGGGTGCCGAGACGCAGGTACCGCTACTCGAGCGCGACGCCGGCGTGTGGCACGCTCTCGTGCCCGGTGTCGGACCGGGGCAGGCCTACGGCTACAGGGCGACGGGCCCGTACGACCCCGCCAACGGGGTCCGCTGCAACCCGGCCAAGCTGCTGCTCGATCCTTACGCCCGAGCCACAACGGGCACAGTCCGCTTCGGCCCCGAGGTCCTCGGCCATGCCGTGGACGACCCGGACCGACCGAGCGAGCTCGACTCGGCCGGGCACGTGCCCCGCAGCCTCGTCGTCGACCCGGCCCACCCCTGGGGCGACCAGGCGCGCCCGCGCCACCGCTACGCCGACACGGTGGTCTACGAGACCCACGTGAAAGGCTTCTCCATGAGCCACCCCGACATCCCGCCCGAACTGCGCGGCACCTACGCGGGGCTCGGTCACGAGGCGGCACTCGCCCACCTGGTCGACCTCGGGATCACGGCGGTGGAGCTGCTCCCGGTGCACCAGAACGTCCCCGAGCCGTTCCTGCTCGACCGCGGGCTGACGAACTACTGGGGCTACAACAGCATCGGCTACTTCGCGCCGCACGACGGCTACTCGGCGGAGGTGCGCGCCGGCCGGGCAGGTGGCCAGGTGGCCGAGTTCAAGCGCATGGTCGACGCCCTCCACGGTGCGGGGTTGGAAGTCATCCTCGACGTGGTCTTCAACCACACAGCCGAGGCGGACCACCGGGGCCCGACGCTGTGCTTCCGCGGCCTGGACAACCCCGCGTACTACCGCCTCGAACCCGGGGACCGGCGCCTCTACGTCGACACCACCGGCTGCGGCAACACGGTCAACGCCGGTGACCCGACGGCACTGCGGCTCATCATGGACTCACTGCGCTATTGGTCGACCGAGATGCATGTCGACGGCTTCCGTTTCGACCTGGCGGCAACACTCGCCCGGCAGGAGGGGGGCTTCGACCAGGTGTCGGCCTTCTTCGATCTCGTCTCGCAGGACCCGGTGGTCGGCCAGGCGAAGCTGTTCGCCGAACCGTGGGACGTCGGGCAGACCGACAGCTACGACCTGGGACGGTTCCCGCCGCTGTGGCGGGAATGGAACGGCAAGTACCGCGACACGATGCGAGACTTCTGGCGCAGCCGCGACGGGCTGCTGGGCGACTTCGCAGAGCGGCTCACCGGATCGGCCGACCTCTTCGCCGGCCGAGGCCGCCGCCCGACCGCCTCGGTCAACCTGATCACCGTCCACGACGGCTTCACCCTCACCGACCTCGTCTCCTACGACTCCAAGCACAACGAGGCCAACGGTGAGGGCAACCGGGACGGGAGCGACGACAATCGCTCGTGGAACTGCGGGGTGGAGGGCCCCACGTCCGACCCCGATGCCCTCCTCCTACGGGCCCGCCAACGCCGCGCCATGCTCACGACGCTGCTGTTGTCCTTCGGCATCCCACTCCTCCTCGGCGGCGACGAGCTGGGGCGCACCCAGCAGGGCAACAACAACGCCTACTGCCAGGACAACCCGATCACGTGGTTCGACTGGTCGCGCGTGGACGCGGACCTCCTCGCGTTCACGAAGCGGCTGATCGCACTGAGAGCGGCACACCCGGTCTTCCGACGCCGGCGCTTCCTGGCGGGCGCCGAGGCTGTCGAGCTGAGCTGGTTCACGCCCGAAGGCGTGGCCATGACCCCGGCCGACTGGTTCGACCCGAACGCGCGCTGCCTCATCCTCTACCTGGACGGCGCCGACGATCCCGACCGTGCCGAGGACGGCAGTCTCCTTGTCGACGACGACTTCCTCTTCCTGGTCAACTCCTGGTGGGAGCCCTTCACGTTCGTCGTCCCGCCGACCCGCCCCGGCCAGAGGTGGCACAAAGAGCTCGATACCTCCGACCCCAACGCCACACTCCCACCGAGCTCGATCGCCACCGGCCCGACGGTCGCCGTCGGCCCCCGGTCCATAGTCCTCTTGCGCTCACCTTCCCGGTAGGTCCGTCGGACAACCCCGATCTGTTCTGCTCTCACATCTCCGAGAAGATTCTGGATCGAAGGCCCAGCCGCGGCGTACGGTCCGGGCGTGGTTGGGCCGGGCGCCCGCGATGGACTCCACGGGAGTCACGATCGCCCACATCGGCTTCCGTCTCGGCGCATCTCCGGTTGCGAAGCGTCTACCCTGGCGCGGTAGGGCAGAACCGGAGGAGGGAGCCTTGGCGGTCACCGAGACCATCACGGTCCTATTCACAGACCTGGTCGGCTCGACCGAGATCAGCTACGCGATCAGTCCTGACGCCGCGGACGAGCTGCTCCGGGCCCACTTTTCGCTGCTGCGTCGAGCCATTGCCGGCTCCGGAGGGGTCGAGGTGAAAGGCCTCGGCGACGGGGTCATGGTCGTGTTCCGCAGCACCTCTGCCGCCCTGTCGTGCGCCGTGGCGATGCAGCAAGCCGTCCACCGTGACAACGTCGGCGCCCGCCATCAGCTGGGGTTGCGAATAGGACTCAGCGGCGGAGAGGCGACGATGGAGTCCGATGACTACTACGGCGACCCGGTGATAGAGGCGGCTCGGCTCTGTGCCCACGCCCATGCCGGCCAGATCCTGGCCACGGATGCCGTCCGGGTGATGGGCGGCCGTCGTGGCCCCTACCTCTTCGAGCGGCTCGGTGCGCTCGAGTTGAAGGGCCTCCCAGAGCCCGTGGGCGTTCTCGACGTCCGTTGGGAACCGCTCGATGAAGGTGCCGCCGAGAACGGCGTACCGCTCCCGGCGCGCCTGACGCACGTGCCAATCACCGGAGTCGTCGCCCGCGAGACCGAGGCGGCAATGCTGACCGACGCCTACAAGAGAGCGGCAGCCGGAGAAGGGCGTGCCGTGGTCCTCGTCTCGGGTGACGCCGGTGTCGGGAAGACGACACTGGTCGCCGAGGCGGCCCGGCGCGGCGCCAAGGAGGGCGCCTGCGTGCTCCTGGGACGTTGCCAGGAAGACGTCAGCGCGTCATACTCGCCCTTCGCCGAGGCGTTGAACCATTACGTGGCGCATGCGCCCGAGCACGTGCTTCGAACCCACGTCGAGGTCCACGGCGGCAACATCGCATCGATGGTCCCCGCGCTCGGTCAACGACTGGGGGCAGTACCGGCACCGACGAGGACGGATCCCGACACAGAGCGCTACCTCCTCTACGGGGCGGTGGTGGGCCTTCTGACGGCCGCCTCCACGCTCCAACCAATCGTGCTCGTGCTCGACGACATGCAATGGTCGGACAGTCAAAGCCTGCGACTCCTGCGTCATGTGGTCATCACCGTCGAGTCGGCACGGCTGTTCGTGCTCGGGACGTTTCGGGACACCGAGCTCTCGCCTTCCAACCCGCTCCGCGATCTCCTCGGTGCCCTGCAACGCGAACCAGGTATCAGCCGGATCGACCTGAAGGGCTTCGATGACGCCGGGGTGCTCGCGTTCATGGAGGCTGCCGCCGGGCAACGCCTCGAGGAGACCGCAACGGATCTCGCCCATGCGCTCTGCCTCGAGACCGAGGGCAACCCGTTCTTCGTCGGAGAGGTGTTGCGGAGTCTCATGGAGACCGGCGCCATCTACCAGGACGATCGTGGCCGTTGGACGGCGGCACGGGAAATGTCCGAGATGGTGCTGCCCAACAGTGTGCGAGAAGTCATCTCCGCCCGCGTCGGCCGGCTCGGTGCACAAGCTGGTCGGGTCCTTTCCATGGCAGCGGTCATCGGACGGGACTTCGACTTCGACCTGCTCGACGCCGTGACCGACCTCGACCAGGAGGAGTTGCTCGACCTCCTCGACGCAGCCTCCGGCGCCGCCCTCGTACGCGAGGTTCCTGAGGTATCGGGGCGCTACAGCTTCTCGCACGCTTTGACGCAGCACACGTTGTACCAGGGCCTGCCGAGGGTCCGGCGAACCCAGGCCCATCGGCACGTGGCCGAGGCCATCGAGGCGACCGTCGGACAAAGGCCGGGGGTGCGGGTGGGTGAGCTGGCGCACCACTGGCTCAGCGCCAGCCAACCCGCCAACGCGACCAAGGCCATCGGCTATGCCCGGCAGGCAGGCGAGGCCGCCTTGGCTGCCCTGGCCCCCGACGACGCGGTGCGGTACTTCTCACGGGCACTCCACCTCGCGGAGATGGCGCCGGAGAACGACCCCCTGGTCGGCTGTGACCTGCGTCTGGCCTTGGGCGAGGCACAACGCCAGGCCGGGTTGCCCGGCTCCCGCGAGACGTTCCTCGACGCCGCACACCGAGCCCAAAAGCTCGACGCAACGGACCGCCTGGTGGCCGCCGCGTTGGGGAACAGCCGCGGCTTCTTCAGTTCGATCGGGGTCATCGACGCCGACAAGGTCGCTGTGCTGGAATCCGCGCTCGATGCCCTGGGCGATGACGACAGACGCGAGCGGGCGCTCCTCACGGCCACGCTGTGCAGCGAGCTCGCCTTGGGCACGACGCTGGACCGCCGCCAGGAATTGGCCGACTCTGCCAGGGCGATGGCGCGGCGGCTGGGGGATCCGGACACCGTCATCCGCACCCTCAACTTGGTCTGCGATCCGCTCCAGGTCCCTTCCACCCTCGACGAGCGGATGGTCGACGCAAAGGAAGCTCTGAAGCTGTCGGAGCTCTTGGGGGACCCCGACCTGCTCTTCTGGACCGGCGCCTACAGCCGGTTGGCCGCAGTGCAAGCCGGTGACTTCGAGATGGCGCGTCGGTGCCTCGCAACCATGCGCGCCGTGATCACGGGACTCCGCCAGCCTACGATGATGTGGGTCACCCTATTCAACGATGCCGCCGATGCGCTCCTGTCCGGGGATCCCGATCGAGCCGAACAGCTCGCCACGGCTGCGTTGGAGATCGGCACGGAGAGCGGACAGCCCGATGCCTTCGGCTTCTACGGAGCCGAGATGATCGGCGTCCGCCGCCAACAGGGGCGCTACGGCGAACTCGTCCCGTTGATTGAGCAGATCGCTGCCGAGAACCCAGCACTACCGGTGTTCCGTGCGACGCTGGCCGAAGGACATATGGAAGCCGGCAACTTCGAGACGGCTCGCGAGATGCTCGACGCTGCGGCCGCGGACCTGGCCTCATTGCCCTACGACGTCGTGTGGATCTTCGCGGTGGCCTCATACGCCGACGTTGCCACCGAGCTGCGCGCCGAGGCACCGGCTCGCCTGCTCCTCGATCTGCTTGCGCCCTTCGACGACCAGGTTCTCTTCATAGGGGCGACGGCCGGAAGCCCGGTGGCGTACTACTGCGGCAGCCTGGAGTCGGTGCTCGGCCTCTACGATCAGGCCGAGAACCACTTCGCCAAGGCAGCCGAGCTCAACGCCAGGGGTCAGATGGAGTTCGCTGCCGCCGTCACCCACCTGCGGTGGGGCCGCATGCACTCAGCCCGCGGCGGCCCAGGCGATCTCGAACGAGCCCGCGATCTCCTGACGCAAGCCCACGTCGCAGCCGTGAGCCGAGGCTACGCCAGCATCGCCCGGCGAGCCACAGCGGCGTTGTCGGAACTGGACTGACGCAGCTCGATACCCGGCACGAACGCGACGCCCGGGTCGTCGACCCGCCGCCCCGGCCCGGACGGAAGCGGGCGACGCGACGACCCTCGAGGACGTTGGGGCAGGCGTTTGTAGAGATGTGAATCTCCGGTGGGCCGCCCGGGTCTCGATCCCGGCACCTTGGGTTCCGCTGACTGGGATATATAGCCGTTCACGGCAGTACCTCCGCCGAGGTCAGGTCCTGTACTGCGTTCAGCCGGGTTCATCTGAATCGGGCTGAGTACGTTCCGGTGGCTACACGTTAGGCAGCAAATCGAACGTCACCCCGTCGAACGCGACCGACGTCTTCAGCCGACCGCGCCGTGCCCTTGAATCCAGCTCCTTTGTCCGCACGGCAGAGGGTCTGGTTGCTCCGGGTTGCTGCGGTATTCGCGCTCTGTGGCATCGCATGGCTTGCTATCGGGACTGTCGAAGGGTGTTCGTGGCGGCGGAGGTGACAGGTGTCCTGATGCTCCTCGTTGCTTTGGCGCAACTGTGGCTATGCCGTCACGCTCCAATTCGCCCGGAATCCAACTGACGAGGAGCGAGCATTCGATTCGACTTCGGGTGTCCCCATTTGCCGGACAGTGGGGCAGTTCGAATCCACTTTTGGGCGTGTGGAGAAGCGCGGCATCAGGAGCGTGGGACGGGTGGTCAACCCATGCGAATAGTGCGTCACTGCCGTAAGCTCGCAAAATGCGGGCGTGCGCGACGACGAAGCCAGGTCTCCGATGCCGAGTGCAGAGGCTCGTCGGTGTTGGAGCGGGGATGGTGGGCCTGTCACTCGTGTCCGCGATCACCGCAACGGTGGTCGTGCCTCCGGGACCCGTCGCGGCCGATCAAGTCTCCAATCTCAAAACGCAGGCGACCCAGATCGCCCAGGATCTCGTGCTGGAGCAGCTCCAGATCGGCACTTACCAACAGCAGTACGACGTCGATATCGCCAAGGTCCAACGCGACGAGGGCGAGCTCGGATCCAGTGAGGACCAGATCCAAGCCGACACCAGTCGGGTGAGCGGCGATCGTAAGCGACTTCAATCTGAAGCGGTGTCGGCCTACGTCAACTTGGATCCGGAGGTCAACGGGACCGTGGCGCTGTTCGAGAACGCAAAGGAAACACCTACGAGAGAGGAGTACGAAGAAGTAGCAAGTGGTGATATCGCCCTTACCATCGACGCCCTTCATATCGATGAGAACGGGTTGCGTGCCGAACGCGCCACGCTCGAGCAACAAGAGGCACGGGACCAAGCGACCACCAACCAGGAGGCAACGGTGGCCAACGCCGCGCGCCAGACCGAGATTCAGCTCGCGTCCAAGCAGTCCGAGATCACGGGCCAGCTCGCCGTTGCCGTGGCCCAACAACAGGCGGCACAGGCCGCGGCCGCCGCCGCCGCGGTCCGAGCGGCACAGGCCGCGGCTGCTTCGCCCACGTCGCCGACGGCGAGCCGAACCCCAACGAGCACCACTCAACCTGCGCCTTCCGCCACCTCGACGGCGGCACAGGGGAGCGCCGCGAGCACATCGTCGGGCGACCCGTCGCTGCCTCCCTTCCTCCAATGCGTCTTGCAGGCGGAGTCAGGCGGCAATTACGGCGCCGTCTCGCCGGGGGGCACGTACATGGGCGGTTTCCAATTCAGCCAGGCGACGTGGAACGAAGCGGCCGTGCTGGCTGGCATGCCGCAGCTCATCAACGTCCCCCCGAACGAGGCAACTCCGGCCGAACAGGACGACCTCGCCATCGCGCTCTACGACGCTGATGGCCAGCAGTCCTGGAACGACTCCTGCCGGACCAAATGATGACGCCACCACTGCACGCTCCTGTTGCTCACCACAGCGCCACGTCACCGCAGGCCGCCGCACCGCCGCCGCCGTTCATAGCTACTCGGCTTGTTACGATCGACCATTGCCCTTCTGCAGATAACGACGGATCCTCTCTCCATCGAACAGCACAGCAATAGCCTGATTCTTCTAGCCCCGATGACACCCGAGTTCGGACTGACCCCGCACGCGGGGTAGGTGGGGCAGTTCGGCACGACGGGGACACCCGTCCGCGTGCGGTATCCGGCATGTTCGCGTGGTCTGCGTGGCCCGTCACGCGCTCCGATAGCGGGTGTTACCGACGCCACCAGCCCCGTCCGGCGTTGATGGCGTCGGTGATGACGGCGGTCAGCGCCGCCTTCGTGTACGAGGCATGAGTCGAGCGTTCTGGGACCTTTGACACTGTGATCCGATCGGCGCCCGGACGTACAAAAGGAGAAGGCGAAAGGTCAGGTGCCGGTCGAGAAGACCGGAAGGCGGAGCGGGATGTCTCGGTGAAGGCACCTCCTCTTCCTGTCTCTTCGGGCGGTGAAGCACGGATCCTAGGAGGACCACATGCGACCAACGACCAGGCCAACTATTCGGGCGGGGCTGCGGGTCATGGCTATCAGCGTCATCGCCGGACTGACCACGTTTTCTGTGGCCGTGCTCCCGGCGTGCACGGGCGCAGCATCGTCCCCATCAACACCGACACCGAACTCGGCTCTGCTGGCCACGCTTCATGACCCGGCGGCAACAGTAGGCGACTACTTCGGCGTCTCGGTGGCGGTGTCGGGGACGACCGCCGTCATCGGCGCCCACGGCACCAAGTCGCATGCCGGGACGGCCTACATCTACGTGAAGGGCGCTTCCGGCTGGCCGACCACGCCGACTAGAACGCTGCAGGACCCTGCGGCGACAGCAGACGACTACTTCGGCGTCTCGGTGGCGGTGTCGGGGACGACCGCCATCATCGGCGCCGAAGGCACCAAATCGAACCAAGGGGCGGCCTACATCTACGTGAAGGGCGCTTCCGGCTGGCCGACCAAACCGACGACCACGCTGTCGGACCCGGCGGCAACCAGTGGCGACTACTTCGGCGCTCCAGTGGTGGTGTCGGGGAAAACCGCAATAATCGGCGCCCCAAACACCAAGTCGCACGCCGGAGCGGCCTACATCTACGTGAAGGGCGCTTTCGGCTGGCCGACCACGCCGGCTACCACGCTGTCGGACCCGGCGGCGACCAGTGGCGGCTACTTCGGCTTTTCGGCAGCGGTGTCGGGGCAAACAGCGGAGCAAACCGCCGTCATCGGCGCCTTCGGCACTAGCTCGTCTGCCGGAACGGCCTACATCTACGTAAAGGGCGCTTCCGGCTGGCCGACCACGCCGACTACAACGCTGCAGGACCCGGCAGCGACCTCAAGCGACTGCTTCGGATGGTCGGTAGCGGTGTCGGGGAAAACCGCCGTTGTCGGCGCCCTGTCACCACCCATGTGTGACGAAGGGGATAACCACGGGGCGACCTACATCTACGTGAAGGGCGCTTCCGGCTGGCCGACCAAACCGACGACTACGCTGTCGGACCCGGCGGCGACCAGTGGCGACTACTTCGGCGAGGCGGTGGCAGTGTCGGGGAGGACCGCCTTCATCGGCGCCCAGTATAAGTTGAACCACGGGGCGACCTACATCTACGTGAAGGGCGCTTCCGGCTGGCCGACCAAACCGACTACCACGCTGTCGGACGGGGCAATCGGAGGCGTGTTCGGCGTCTCGGTGGCGGTGTCGGGGACGACCGCTGTCCTCGGCGCCGCGGCAACCAACTCGGGCGCCGGGGCGGCTTACATCTACAACGCCTGAGCCGAGCCGCCCTGGTGCACCACTCACAATGTGTTGTGGATCCGGAGCGAAGTCCAGGATGGTGTGCTTGCAGTCCGCTAACTGTTGCCGATCGGCACATCGGGGCGTGTGGATAACTGGCTATGGGCGACCGAGGCAACACGATGGCCCAGAGCGATTCCGGTCGGGGGAGCGCCGATGAGGCTGGACATCCCGTTGGAGTAAGGCCGTTCGACCCTAGTCGTCGAATTCCAAAGGCCTAACATCCAGAAGCAAACGTTTTTCTCCGGAGTGTTGCCATGGCGCAGGGTGTTGGGTCCCGATTCTCCCGGTTTGCGATGAGGGCGGGTACTGCTGTCGGTGTGGTTGGACTGGCTACCGTCGCCCTTTCATTGACGCCCGTGGGAGTCCCACCAGCGTCCACCTTGACACCCCCTTACGCCTACGTGGTCAACTCCGACTCCAACACCGTGAGCGTCATCAAGACCTCCACCAACACGGTGGTGAAGACGGTGGGGGTCGGCCGGTATCCATTAGGGGTCGCCATCACCCCCAACGGGGGCTACGCCTACGTGGTCAACTCCGGCTCCAACACCGTGAGCGTCATCAAGACCTCCACCAACACAGTGGTGAAGACGGTGAGGGTCGGCATCTATCCACACGGGATCGCCATCACCCCCAACGGGGGCTACGCCTACGTGGTCAACACCGGCTCCAACACCGTGAGCGTCATCAAGACCTCCACCAACACAGTGGTGAAGAAGGTGAGGGTCGGCATCGCTCCATCATGGGTCGCGATCACCCCCAACGGGGGCGACGCCTACGTGACCAACTTTCCCCCAAACTACGCCAGCGCCGTGAGCGTCATCAAGACCTCCACCAACACGGTGGTGAAGACGGTGGCGGTCGGCGGCCAACCAGAGGGGGTCGCCATTACCCCCAACGGGAGCGACGCCTACGTGACCAACGTCGGCGGCACCGTGAGCGTCATCAAGACCTCCACCAACACGGTGGTGAAGACGGTGGAGGTCGGCGGCCAACTAGCCGGGGTCGCCATCTCCCCCAACGGGAGGGACGCCTACGTGACCAACTTCAACTCCGGCTCCGTGAACGTCATCAAGATCTCCACCAACACGGTGGTGGCGACGGTGGCGGTCGGTCCCGCGCCATACTGGATCGCCATCACCCCCAACGGGAGCGACGCCTACGTAACCTTCGCCAACGCCGTGAGCGTGATCAACACCTCCACCAACACGGTGGTGACGACGGTGGGGGTCGGCCACTATCCACAAGGGGTCGCCATCACCTGAGTTTCTAGACGCACAAGCCCCTTTCGGTGCTCGATAAGAACCGACGTTCCGGTCGAGACTTATCTAGATCAGCACTACCTAACAGAAGGTCAGCAGCTCCTAAACGAAGTTCGCCAATGCCTCGACGGTCAGTACGAAGTCGTGACTCGCGAGGATTGGTGGGGTGAACCGGGCCTGCCGTTCGACCAGCCGGGACGGAGGTCCTGACGACCAACTCCACTGCCCCAGCTCGCTGCCGGTTCGGTGGGCGGGAAGTGTCCTGACCTTGAAGCCTTGGTGAACATCCCACCACAATGAGGAATGCCTGGCGTAGCGAACCGCTGGGTTGGGTATGGTGGTCTTATCGGCGAAGGGGATCAAGGCAGGAGTCGGCGATGCACAATCCATCGCATCACCCCCAGATTTCACGGCGCAACGATGGTCAATGGGTCGTGAGTTGCGCAGAGTGCCAGCGAGACCGCGGGGCGGCAGTTCCGATTGGAATCGGTATGCCCCTTCCGTCACACCACGTCGCGGAAATGTTGCGTGACAACCATCTGGGAGGACCGAGGCCGGGGCGCAACGGCGGCTAACACATTACGGGTTGGGCCCACCACACTTCGCCGGGTCGGTGGCGGTTCGGCGGGCACTTCGACGCCGGCGTTGATCAGGGTCGGGTCCCGTCTACGTTGCAGAATGGGCCAGAGCCAAGATCGGGCGATTCGAAGGAAGAGAGGCGCTTGTGATCACGTTGATCGGCACCGTCGCCGCGATCCTGACAACCGTGTGCTGGTTGCCCTAGTTGATCAAGACGACGCGCACCCGCGAAGCGGGAGACTTCCACTGGCTCTACCTTGCAATGCTCGGAATCGGCATCGCCGCGTGGTTCACTTACGGCGTCCTCCAACACGACGCACCCATCTACCTGGCTAACGGAATAACGCTTTGCTTGGTGGCGGTCATCGCCATTGTGAAGGCTCGTCAGGGGGTCGGAGTGTCCGAACTCGGGACTCCGTGATCGTTGGATTGACACTTCAAGGGTTACGCCGTCGCCGAGGCAAGAAAACCTACCTGCCGCCGTTCGCCGGGACGAGACCATGGCGAATCAGCGATCGCCTCCGTCGCGTCTTCGCCGGTTCTTGTTGGTTGTTGTTCGTTCCCGCGAGGCGCCTCCGTCTAGGGCAGTTCGCCGATTGCTTTGAACAGGAGCAGCAGGCAGAAGAGAATCTCAATTCCGGCCGTGATCTGGCGTGCATGACCACTCACAAACTCGTTGAGTCCAGACAACACCGGGTCAGCTTTGTGGCCGAGTACTACTACCAGCAGAAGAGGTACGAGGACCGGAAGCAACGTGATGAGTATCAGGATGACAACGACCACCGCCTTCTCCGCCAGATCGACTGACGAATGGGGGATCTGGTGGAGGGCGGCAAGGAAGAGGACCAGAGTGGAGAAATTGACCAACATTGCGAAAGCCCCGAGACCCCAGAACGAGACCGTGGGTGCATCGAGCATCCGCGAAGCCATACGGTTGTGACTCTCAGCCGCCGTGGGTCGCCGGTGGAATGCCCGAATCGCCAATAGTGCCAGGAGAAGGGCCGCTCCCAGGTCAATCGCGGCATCGGTCACCGAGTGGCTCCGACGGTGAACGACATGCTCGAGCACGGTCAAGCCAAGCAGCGTGTAGATGATCAGCATGGCGGCTGCACCGCCCGCCACGGCCCAACCCCGGCTGATCGGATGGCGCCGACCAGAAAGTACGAGAACCTCTAGTGCGAAGAGGGCCGGGCTGACCGCTGCGCCCAATGCCAGCGGCAACACCGTGGCTAGGAGCGCTCCCACCTGCACAGCCTACGGTCCCGATGACGGTGGCCCAGAGATGCTGATGCTCGGGGAGACCTCAAGAGGACTGTTATTCCCAAGTGAATCAGAAGGTCGCCGTCGCTATGACCCCTTCGTTGGCAACATCAAGTGCCTGCCCCCGTCCGCCGGGTAGGTGCGGCACTCTGGCAATTCGGGCTGGGCAAGGGATCGTCTGTCAGGCCCCTGTAGGGCCGCTCAAACTATTCGGGGGTATCAACCCCGGCGCCGAAACCTCACGTCTGATGATGGATCTTGTAAGGGTCGACCGCTCCGGACCAGAAGAACCAGGGCCCATTTTGGGCGTTTTGTTGCGGAGGACCATGATCACTAGCTGCGTGTTGGCTGCCTGCCTCGGGTTGCTCGTGGTGCTGGTGCTCTTCTAAGCTAAGTCGCGCACGTCGTTCTTCACGCGTCAGTTCCCCCAGTTGTTGACCGAGCGCTTTGACCAGGGTGAGTCCGAGAACGCCGGGACGGTGGGGCAGTTCGGCCACCCGCTCGCCTCCTGAGTGGAGCATGCCTGTACCCGTGGATGGCGAGGAGGATGAGGAATGGCACGAGATCGACAGCCTGCTCTTCGACGGCGAGGTCATCCGAGCAATCCAAGCTGCCAGGAGGACGCACGATCATTTGCCCGATGCAGTTCAGGCAATCTACGGACGCTACGAGTACCTCAAGTCCACGTCTCTAGATCGGTTTGCGGTTCCACCTGACGACTTTTTCAAAGGCGCCATTACATGAAGCCGACCGGCCCAATCGGCGATACCGGGCGGGGTCCTGGGTAGCCCACTACGCCGGGACGGTGGGGCACTCCCGCACCATGGGGATAGTCCTGGGAGCCAATAGCGTCCCGCTCCGTAACCGGTGTGGCACTGCCGCATACCCTTCGTCCGTCTCCGGCATTGTGCCGTAACGAGCTGCCGCCCACCGAAGGAGTGGTGCTCGTGCCCATTAGGGGCGAACGGCCCTAGCTACTCACGTGAGCGACTGTTAGACAGACGGCGCGACCTGTTTGGGTCGTCGGGTGAATGCGCGAGAACCCTCCTGATGTCACTTGTGCTCCCAGGAGAAGACCAGGTGAGTGCTGTGCGGTGATGAGAACAAGGACGAGAGCAGCGGTGTTGGGCGTACTGCTCAGCCCGGTGTTGGTGGCTTCGGCCAGCGGTTCAACGTCGGGCTCGACGCCTTCCTCGGCACCGCACGGCCTTCCTGCGTTCTACGTCGTTCCCGCCGGGTTGAGCTCGAAGGCACCGGGCACCCTGCTCAGATACGAGAAGACAACCGTTGCCGGGGTGCATGCCACCGCCTACCGGGTGATGTACGTCTCGACGGGGATCGGTGGCAAGAACGTCGCCGTGACCGGCATGGTCTTCGTGCCGCCCACTGCCGCGCCGACGTCCGGCCGTGACGTGG
>Ga0181538_10000694_pt1 | contig 39994 bp, 35 predicted proteins | sample PEATcosm2014_Bin_40_FD_119773 | JGI IMG/M metagenome (GOLD analysis project Ga0181538, IMG submission 119773) | Peatland microbial communities from MTU Mesocosm Facility, Houghton, MI, USA - PEATcosm2014_Bin23_30_metaG | ecosystem: Environmental > Terrestrial > Soil > Wetlands > Peat | place... | reverse complement strand
TGGTGCCGGGAGGGGGATTTTCTTGAATCCATTTTCCACAGGTAATGGTATCAGCAAGATGCAGTGTTTTGCGTAACTTGAGCCTTTCCAAGGTTCCGTTACGTCCAATCTGACACTCTCCAGCCAACAATTCCGGTAGGAAACGGTAGGAAAATCCGCGGCTTGGGGCCTCCCCACGGGGCTCAGGTCGGCTCGAAACGCTGCGCAACAGTTCTCGCGCCCTACAAGGACGGTCGCAGCAGCGCGGCGGGAACATAGCATGGCTCCTGCCCCGGTACGTGCTCGTAAGTCCTAACCTCGCCAAAGCCGTTGAGGAGTTGGCCAATCAAGAACGCTAGACCAGCGGGTACGGCCAGGAATAGGTGCACCGCGCCACGAACCTTATATGTCCTCCATGCGTCGCGCAATCCGTTGACGGCAACGTGGGCGACCCGCAGGGCCTCCGAAGCAGATAGTTGCCTACGTGACGGGCCCTCCACCGCCGGTTCATGCACGTGTACCAGCGCGCGGAATGGAAAATCCTTCTTAAAGGATGCGCGAAAGTCATCGACAATGTTGTGGGTTACCGACACGATCAGCGCCAACTCGGTGCCGCTGGAATTTGCGGGGAACGACGCTGCGACCAACGATGTGGGCGCTGCCTCGACTTGTAGTCCCCACACTTCCTGCTTCCCGCCGAACGTCGTTAAGTCCTGCACCCAACTAGCACGCAGCCCGGACACAGACAAGAACTCGGCCCCGAGTGCGACGGCCGCCGGCAAGCATATCTGGCCGGAGCATTGAATCTCCCGATCTGCCGCTCGCCTTTGCAACGTCGCTCGAATTGACTTCATCCCCGGCAGAATGTGTTGATCCCAGGAGCTGGGCTTCACGAGCCTCCCGTCGAACCTGTGCGTGAGATCAGCGGCAAGCGCCCATCCCGGCTTTTTCATGATCGGGCTGCGCGTGGAGAACAATAGCCTCAGGGGTTGCCCGCCCGCAAGCTGGCTGGTCACAGCAGCAATGCGGTGATCGAGCATCAAGTCTGCGATCTTCGCCGCATCCTCCTGGTCAATCGGGTTCCCGCTGACTTTGCAAATGTTCCACGCGGGCATGAATGCAGGTCCGACCTGCGATCCGACGACGGCATCCACCCCCGCATAGTCCAGTCCGCCAGCAGCGACCACAATTGCAGCAAACCCATCCTTGTTAAGGTGGCGCTCGACTATGAGTGGTGCCTCGACCGTGCGTATCACGGGCGAATCCACGACCTCCGGGGTTACGAACATGACCGCGCCTGCTGTGTTGGGATCGCGGAGGACACCCCGCAGTTCGTCTTCCGTCAGGCTGCTGCCGAGGTCGGTGATGTCCTGCCACGTGGGAATTCCACGGTCGCGGTGAGAACCGATGATCAGTGCAGCTTCGGAGGCGCGGCTTCTGCGATAGCTGAGGAAGGTGACTCCCGTGGCATCCGTCATTGCGCCTCGCTGAACTTTGGTGTGGGCTTCGTTTTCACCACCAACTCCAAGGCACGTTCAAACTTGATCGGCTTGTCCGGGTACGCATCTAGAACAAGCGCGGGCAAGAGGCGTTGGGTCAAGTCCGAGTACGTGAAACCGGGCTCCTGCGCGGCACCCGTTGCCTCCACGAGCGCCTCGATTTGGTGGGCATTGAAGCCAGCGGGCTTGAGCGCGGCCGCCAGAATCAATCGGCGCTGTTCGTCGCCGGGCCTCGCGAATTCAAGGACGTCAGCCGCTCGCCGCCGAACGGCTGGATCAATCGCGTTCAACCGGTTTGTGCACATGATCACCGCGGCAGGAAGATGTTGTGACGAGAACTCGTCAACACCACGTATGAGGGCGTTCACGCCTGCGCGATCCTCGTGGTGCATCTGGGCAGACTCGCGCGTTTGAGCCAAAGCATCCGCTTCGTCTACCAGCAGAATGTGTGCGCCACGGTGCTTGCCGGGGTTCTTGGTCTTCTTGGCCGCGGCAGCGACCTCGCCAAACGCGCCCGAAACCAGCTTTGTGATTTCTCCGACCAGCCCCGTGCCGCGAGACGCGAGGCTCATCCGGTAAAGGGTCACATGGATACCGCTGTCCCGTGCAACTGTGTCCCCGATACTCTCCGCGAGCGCCGTCTTGCCGGTCCCAACGTCCCCCGCCAGGATAAATAGCGGCGGACGCTCCTTGAAGAACTGTACTATCGGCAAAATCTCGCCGTGGTGCCTCTTACTCCACGCCGAAACCGACTCCGGATCGAGCATCAGCCGGAGACCTTTTGCCAGCCGCTCCCGCTGGTCGTCGATGCCAACCAGGGAGGCGAGCCGCCGCTGCGCATCTGCGCTCGGGTATTCCTCGGTACCGTCGAATACGATCAAGTTGCTCACCGTCATAATGGCCGAAAAATGTTGCGCACAACTCCCTCACCGTTGCTGGAATAGGAGCGCGATTGATCCCAGTATCCATTCCCGGTCTCAGGCGCGGGGCTGCCGGTCCGACTGATCGGCAATGAGGCTTCTATATCCGCCTTTTGCCCCGAGTCCAGGCGGGAGAAGGAATCTGAATGACACAGGTACGAATACCGGCTTGCGCCGGAGACATCCAGCCCGAACGGCACGCGCCCCGGCCTGTCGTCGCCCTGGAGCGTGCCGTCTGACCTCGCTATGTACTTCAGGGCGAGGATGACTTTCCCGTTTCGCTTGAAGCCGTACTCGACGCTTTGCAAGTAGCGCCCGTTCAGCAGGATCGCGGCCTCCTCCGCATACTGCGTGATGTCGTCTGCGCTGGGCCAGCCGTAGTAGGCCCGCATCAGATCGAGATCGGCGGCGATCTTCGAGGTGACGTACCGCGCATGGGAAATTGTGAAAGTTCGTGTTTCAGTGATCGAATAGCTCAAACATCACCCCCGAAAACCAGAACCGAAGATCGCCTGCCATTCCGTCGTGGCTTCACCCTTGGTGGTGGCGCGACGTGCGTAAGCAATTGCGTCGAGTGCGTCTTCCGCCGCGCCAACCAATGCGATGCGATCTGCCTCCGTGTAGCGGCACGCGACATTGTTGGCGGAGTTGACCGGGTCGAAAATGCGGACGGGGTCCTTGCATTCGCCTACGGCTGACGCTTTGTAGTTATCTGTGAAGATTATCTGCTCTTTCAGACCTGTACGGACGATGTAGCCGAACACGTCGAACAGCGCCACCGGGTAGTCGGTGCCATCGAGGCCATTGTCGAACAGGTGGGCCAAGACCAGTTCGATCATGAACGACTTGCACCGGAAATTCTCGCGTTCCCGCTTCTGGATCGCCGCCCACCACTTGAGCAGCCGGACCATCTGCCGGAAGTGCGTTTTATGCGCTTCCTTCCTCCTGCGGATGAATTCCAAATGAAGCTTCACGCTTGTTTTCACCCGATCGCCGGTGTCCTTCGTGATCAGGTAGCCCGCGTCTTTCGGGTCGCCCTCGTAGATGACCGGAACCACATCCACCTTGAGTCCGGAGCCTTTGAACTTCACCGTCACGCAGTGTTGTTCTGCGGTGAAATCGCCCCAGTCCTTCTGCGGGTATGCAAGGCGCAGCCGCTCAATGAGCCACGTATGAAGCTTCTCCTCGTTTTCCGGTACCGCTCCTGACTCCAGGTAAACGGCTACATCCATGTCGCTGAGAGTTTTCAGAGCAGTGCCCTTCGCGACGCTTCCGGAGTGGAGCATCTTCACGAGGTCGAAGCCGGGGTGCTCCGCGATGTACCGTTCCAGCTTCTCCCGCATGCGGTTCACCTGTTCGCGGTGTTCCTTGACGTCATCGCGCCCGAGGTTTACCCGTTCGCTCGCGAATTCCACGATGGTCGAGTGCGTCACAAAGCTGTCAAGCATGGCGGTGAAACCTCTAAATATGACGTTAACCCAGAAGCCCAGAGACGGCGCGGGGATTTGGTGAGTACAGTCACCTTGTGCCCGTGGCCCCCCTTACTCATCGGCTGCTCGTGTTGCACTTCCTGCCTGGAATCTCCAGAATTGTGATAATGTCTTATGTCCGAAACAGATTTGCGGACATGCAACGATGGTAACCCGCGGTGTTGCATGGGTCAATCTTTTTTTCTCAGGTGAGACATGAGTATTCTGAAGCTCGGCAATCTCCTACTGGAGCGGCGGGGCGATGAGGGAATCCGGGAGTTCGCTAGGAAGCTGGGAATCAGCCCGGCGACGCTGTCCCGGATTGAAAACGGCAAGCTGCCCGATCTGGATACCTTCTCGAAGATTTGCGACAAGCTAGGGTTGGACCCTTCTGAGATTTTGCAGGGCGGGAAGAAGGTCTCCGGGCACGCACCAGCTGCGGCGGTCACGCTAGCTGCAAATGTTCATTTCAAAGCCGACGCCCAGCAAACTCCGAGTGCCGCAAAGGACTTGGCAAAGTTGATCCTTGCGGCCCAGAAGCACGCCGCCGCGATGGAGTAATGTTCAGGCGCGGCTTCAAGTCGTGGTGCGAAGAAACCGCGCTCAAGGTGCGGACGCACCAAGGCCTTGCGCCAGCTGGCGGCCTGTCCCCCTTTGTTCTTGCTCGCGAACTCCGAGTGGAGGTCATCGAGCCCGCTGCCCTGAAGGAGTTGCCCGAGGATGTCCGGCGCAGGCTGCTGGGACAGCACTCGGATTGTTGGTCGGCAATCACGATTCCCGGTAAGCGACGACCGCTTGTCGTGTACAACCCGTCGCACTCGGCAGCCCGCCAGAACAGCGACCTGATGCACGAGCTCGCCCACATCTTTCTCGGGCACAAACCCACCATGCTGTTCGTGGACCCAAGTGCTGATCTTGCCCTGCGAACACATGACAGCGCGCAGGAGGAAGAGGCGAACTGGCTTGCCGGGTGCCTGCTGCTGCCGAGGGAGGCATTGCTGCACATCAAGTCAACTGCCCTCAGCGACGAATCTGCATGCCGCCAGTACGGGGTGAGTGCCAAGATGCTGGCCTACCGGATGAACGTCTCAGGGGTCAACGTCCAGCACAGAAGGTCGCAGGCGTGGAGGTAACCCAGATGAAGCTCATGGTACGCGTGTCCTGAAGAAGACAATCAAGAGTTGACCGGACTCTGTTTCGCATTCTTCCCAATTGAGCGTATGATCTTTGGAACATCGGCGATCCTCCCAGCGCCCCGAGAATCGTTCCCATCGTGCCACCGTCTCTTTGGCGAAGTTCATGCGAGAGCATGCGCAAACAACGGTGGCAGGCCCAGTGCGGGCAGCGCAGTACGTGCGCATGTCCACCGAGCATCAGCAATACTCCACGGAGAACCAAACGGATGCCATGCGGCGCTTCGCCGAAGCGCGTGGCATGGAAGTCGTCCGAACGTACTCCGATGCCGCCAGGAGCGGACTCAATCTGGAAGGGCGGGACGGTCTGCGCGAGCTCCTGCGCGATGTCGAAAGCGGGCGGGCAGACTACACCGACATCTTGGTCTACGACGTGAGTCGTTGGGGCCGGTTCCAAGACGCGGACGAGAGCGCCTACTACGAATATATCTGCAAGCGCGCGAATATCCGAGTGCACTACTGCGCCGAGCAGTTTGAGAACGACGGCAGCCTGTCGTCGTCTCTGCTCAAGACCATCAAGCGCACCATGGCCGGGGAGTACAGCCGCGAGCTGTCGGTCAAGGTGTTCGCCGGCCAATGCAGGCTAATCGAACTCGGATTCCGCCAAGGCGGTCCGGCGGGGTACGGCCTCCGGCGGCAGTTAGTGGATCGTGATCGCAACCCCAAAGGTATCCTCTTAGCCGGCGAACACAAAAGCATTCAGACAGACCGGGTTATTTTGGTCCCAGGCCCCGTAGAAGAGATAGGGGTCGTCAAGGAAGTCTACGATCGCTTCACCCAAGATCGTCGCACGGAAAAAGATATAGCACTGTCGCTGAACGCACGCGGCGTCCTCACTGATCTCGGCAGGCCCTGGACACGCGCTACGGTGCATCAGCTCCTGACGAATCCGAAATACGCGGGGGCGAATGTATACAACCGAAGATCGTTCAAGCTCAAGCGGAAAAGGGTTAAGAACCCGCCGGAAATCTGGGTCCGGCGCGAAGGCGCATTTAGGCCGATTGTCACGCTGGAGCAGTTTGCAGAGGCCCTCGCGATTGTCGAGAGCCGCCATCAACATTTCACCGACGAGCAACTACTTGATTGTCTGAAAAAGCTGCTGGCGCGGTTTGGAACTCTTTCGGGCATTCTTATCGACGAAATCGAGGAGATGCCGTCGAGCTCCCTGTATCGGCACCGGTTCGGCAGTCTCATCCGTGCCTATGAACTCATTGGCTACACGCCGGTCCGCGACTATAGATATGTCGAGACCAACCGCGCGTTGCGCGAACTGCATCGTCGGCAGCATGCGTCGATCATTGACCAACTGCGCGAGAACGGAGCCAGAGTAAAAAGCAATCCTGCTACAGACCTTCTGACAATCAACGAGGAGTTCACCACTTCGCTGCTCCTCGCACGATGCCGTGAGACTGTGGCCGGAAATTATAGATGGCTTATCAGGTTGGAGAATTCTCTCGACCCAGACGTGACAATTGCCGCGCGGCTGAAGCCGGAAAATCATGAAATCTTGGATTACTACCTTCTCCCCAGCATGGACGCTCTGGTAGAAGAACTCCGACTCGCCCCCGATAACGGCATCGTGCTGGACGTACATCGATTTGAAAACCTAACCTTCCTTATCAGCATGGCTCGCCGTGTCGCTATAGAGGAGGCTGCGTGACAGAAAAAGAGATCGAGCGCATTCCCATTGGGGAAATCCGGGTGGCAAACCCCCGTTCGCGGAACAAGCTCAAATTTCAGCTGGTCGTTGCGAGCATCCGGGCCGTCGGACTGAAAAAGCCGATTTTGGTCTCTCGCCGCGACGTTGATGGTGACGGAACCCGATACGACCTTGTCTGCGGACAAGGACGAATGGAAGCCTGTCTCGCGCTTGGCGAGACTACGATTCCGGCCGTCGTGATCGATGCGTCGCGCGAAGAGCAATTCCTGATGAGCCTGGTCGAGAATATCGCTCGGCGTCCCCCTTCGAACAGGGCTCTCCTTGCGGAACTGCGAAGCCTCCGACAACGGAACTATAAGACTGACGAAATCGCAAAGAAACTAGGCCTGGATCGCACATACATCCACGGGATTGTTCGCCTCGTGGAGCATGGCGAGGAATTGTTGATTCGTGCTGTCGAGGCTGGCCGCATGCCGATCAGTGTTGCCGTCGAAATCGCCAGCGGGAACGACCATGAGGTACAACGGGCGTTGTCCGAAGCGTATGAAAAGGGCGATTTGCGCGGATCGAAGCTCACCGCCGCCAAGCGCATCATAGCCCAACGCATAGAAAAACAGAGACAGGTGGGGAAAGACCACCAGACCCGCCGGAAGTTGACTAGCGACAGACTGGTGCGCGAATACCAGCAGAGAACCAGAGAACAGCGAAACCTCGTAAGAAAAGCGAACGCCACAAAGGAGCGCCTTCTCTTACTCACCTCGGCATTACGATCGCTTTTCGCCGATGAACATTTCATCACTCTTTTGCGGGCCGAAAGCCTGTCTGACATTCCTCAGCAGCTCGCGATGCGGCTCAAATAGACAAGGAGCGTCCAGTGTCCAGCCCCAAAGTCAAAGCGGCGTTCAACCAGCAGGTCATCATGCTTCCAATTGAAAGCATCGCGGCCCAAAGGGAGATTCTGCCTTCGTACCGGAAGAGCACCATTTACCTGCAAATCTCTGCGTCGCTCGAACATGTCGGACTCATTGAGCCGCTCGTGGTTTTTCCGAAAGGGCCCAACGAGTACCTACTACTCGACGGGCACATGCGGCTGGATATTCTCAAGCGAAGTGGCGTCGCCGAGGTTCGTGCGATTTTTGCGACGGACGACGAAGCATATACCTACAACAAACGAGTTAACCATGCGCCTCCGGTCGCGCAGCACTTCATGATTCTTAAGGCGCTCAAGAACGGTGTCAGCGAAGAACGTATTGCTGCGGCGTTGAATGTTGATGTCGGAAGCATCAGGAAGAAACGGGACATGCTGGACGGGATTTGCCCCGAGGCCATCGAGCTGCTGCGAAACAGTCACATGACGGCGGACGCTTTTGCCGTGCTGAGGAAGATGAAGCCCGTTAGGCAGATTGAAGCGGCGGAATACATGTTAGCCGGTGGGACCTACACGGTCCTCTTTGCTAAGGCGCTTCTCGAGGTCACCCCTTCCGAGTTCCTGGTCGAAGTGCCAGCCTCGCGAAAGGTTGATGCGAAATCGGGTGGAGCACGGGTCATGTTCGAGCAGGAATCGGACTTGCTGCTTAGGGACCTCAAGGCGGTTGAGGATTCCTACGGAACGGACATCCTTATTCTTAAGATGTCGTGCAGGTACATTGAGCGACTGTTAGAGAACGGTAGGGTTGAACGCCACCTCACCAAGCACCACCCCGACATTCTGAACGCGCTCCGCGGTTTGCTTTCTGAAGTCGCACCGGAAAAAGCGAAGGCCCTCGCGAGTTAAGCAGGGACGAAACTCCGTGTGCCGTCAGACGGCTTCGTTTGGCGGAACTTGAGTGCGGAAGGGCTGTCAGGTCGGCTCGGGCGTTTCAGAGGTGAAGGCAGCCTTTGTGACCACCCCAGCGGCCGTGTATACGGAACCCTCGCGATCTGAGACAGAAACGAAGCGATGAAGGCAGCCCGATTCTAATGGCGAGCTTGCAATAGAACCGACTCTCGGTGGTAGTCAAGAAACTGCTTTTGGCCCTGACTAAACGTTCCCACGTTGATGACTCGGTCCGTCGCCACTCCCATCCGGTTCAAAGAAGGAGCATGGGCAACAGGTGAGACAATCACCAGCCCGGAATCTTCGAAGCTGATGAACCCGCGATCAAAGAGGTGGTCCATCGTCGGAGTCAACAGAAGTCCGTTTTCACCGTTGAGCCGCTCTTCGTTGGTAGAATCTCGCCAGGGCTTGCAGTGGCTTGCCCGTAAATGGATCGGATTCGTGACTCCGGTGATCCTGCATCGGTTCTCAACCTGCATGACGCGCTGCTTGAACAGGCCCTGTCCCCGCCGCGCCACGATGAGCGCTTCACGTTCGGTCTCCGGAAGTTGACGATCGGATTCGATCTTGGACTCGATGTGATGCTCCCACATTTCCAGGTCAACATTTTCGACCTGCATGGGTGTCGGGAGTGTCGATGCGGCGGCTCGGTCGTTCATCAGCGCCGCCTCCTTGCCAATCAGGCCGATGAGGACCTCTGCAAAAGGAACCGGTACCTCGGTCAGATAGACGGACTGGATTCCGTTCCCTGAGTCCTGCAAAGGGGAATAGCGTGAAGGCAGCACGCGCCTCAGCACATCGATGTGGTCCTTGGGGCGAATCCTGTTCAGAAGCGAAACGAAGTTGACGCGCACCCGCCAGCCGATTGCCTCCCAATTCAGGCCGACTCCCCCGAATTCGGCGGGCTTTGGGCTCTCATAGCAGTATGACGCGACTGTCCCAATGGCGGCGATGCGAGTGTCAACGAAAGAAAAAACAAGGTCCCCCGGTGCCACCTCTCTCATGAACTCATAGAACGGGTTTCGCGATCCGTTGGCGTTGCGCTTCGGCGACCAGAGATAGCCACCTTCAATCTCCTGCCGGTATGTCTGGTTCTGATTTACCCACCAGTAGCGCACATTGCCTCACTCCGTCCGGAATCCCTGGTTCGCTTATCTCTGGAGAGCCGGGACGTGCTCAAAACTCATATCGATCTTTTGTCAGCCACCCTGAATTCCTGCTCCGAAAGCCGTTTCACAGCACGTCAAACGGGGTAATTATTCCGCGCAGTTCGTCACCCGGCCCGATGACGAGAACGGGCTGACCCTTCGAAATGTCGAGCACTTTTGAAACGGGGTCTTCTGGTCCACATGTGGATGCTTTGGCCAGTTCGATATTTCCTGCTTCCACGACCCTCCCAAGCTGCTGAGCGAGCCGCTCCAATCTTTCACTGTTGGATTTGGCGTCCCGGAGGTACCGGGCAAGCGAGAAATCCGAGACAAGCATCCAGCCCGTGTCGTTGGCGGCGTTCGAGAATACCGGCAAGAACGAGAAAGAGCTTTCTAACATGCTTCTCCGAACCGAACTTATCGGCTGCCACCAACGTGCGCAGACAGGGTCTTTGACCATGAAGTGAAGAGCATTGACTGCGTCTGACATGAGGGCGTCCTCCAAAACAAGAGCTAGCTCTACCGCGTGGTTTGTTAGATGGCGGGCGAAAGCGCCTTCGTGAAGCGCATCATTGCGGGCATGCTGGACAAGACCATAAAGGGTCGTAAAGGCCGCATGCCAGTCGGGTAGCTGCGCGGGGATTTTTTCAGCCAGGGGTGACCTATTAGCCTTCTCGGCAATCGATTCCGCATACTTACCCAGGCTTTCAATGTGGCCCGTCACATAGATGCCAATACGCTCAATGACGAATACCACCTGCTCAAACGCCTCATTGTCCTTCAGAGCAACGGCGCGGGCCTCGCGGAGTTGGTCACGGAAATGCAGCGCGACTTCCCGATCCATGTCACCCGTTCTAAGCCGACAGATTCTGATCGAACAACTCAAAGACCCAAAGAAGCATTCGGCGCGGCGACGCCGGTCGTTGCTACATTGCAAATCAGGGTAATTGTACCGCCTCACATGTGGTCAAACAGCGAGGAGTCCCGCGAGCCCAGCGTTGTATCCCAGTTCTACAGTGGCGAAGGTGTCCCCATTGCTCCAGCAAATCGGTCGTCGCGAGTCGGTCGCCTGAAGTTTATGATGTACGGGTGATCAGAATGAAGCTTTCCTTCCTGCCCGGCGAACTTGACCTATCTGATGAGCAAGGGGAATTTGTCGTCCGAGTACAGGGCAAAGAGATTCTTCGGACCCGCTCAAAGCAGACAGCCCTGTCGAAGTTCAACGCGCTGCGCCGTTCAATGGAACAGCAGTTTCCTGCTAGGGAGGTAACGCCAGAAGAGAAAAAAGAACTTCTTAAAAGCATTTTTAACGAAGCGATGCTTGCTGATGTGGCCCGACGCCCACCCAAGAAGCGCAGCAGTGCACGTGGGACGCGTACTTTTGGTGGTTAAAAGGCAAAGTTTCCGCTGCCGGTGTTGAAAAAAGGAACAACCTCTCTCCGCAGCGAAGCCCTGCCAGCCGCCCAGAACCGCGCAACTTGTCAAGGTCACTCCCAATCCGCGCTCTTCAAGCCAAGGCTCTGCGAATTCTCCGACACGGCGCGCCTTAACTGGTCCCTCGCTCCGTCAGGAAACTCGGCGGAAATCTCCACCACAACCTTCACCGAAGCATTAGGGTCTGAGATGAGTACCGACACAATCTCTTCTGCGATTTGGACTAGGCGCATCTTAGCGCTCGCCGGAGCGATTTCAGCTGTACCGTGGAAGGTCTTTGGTTGCGTTCCGGGCGGTGGCGGCGGTGGCGGTGGTGGTGGCTCCTTGTCTGTACCGGGCTTCACTGAAGGCGGCACTGGCCGACTTCTTTCCTCATACGCCCGTGCTTCCTCCGGCTCAATTAGGAGCAACGTGTCGTCAAGCTGGACGTTCTCGCTGCCAAGATGGAATCCCTCGAAGCTGCCGTCGTGCTGGCCGTAGGCCGTGCCGAAGAAGTCTCGGCTGGCCGCACCGCTGCGAATCGCCTTCGCAAGCACGTCGCGGTCTTTGAGGCGCGGCAGGTAAAGGTAGCGCAGCGTGTCCTCCCAAAAGGCCATCGCCACGGCTGTGGGCTGGCCTTCCTTCCAGTACAGCTCTGTCAGCTTCGTCCGCAGATGGATGGGCGACCAAGTCGCGATAACGAGCTCGTTTTCGATGCACACCCGTTCGATCTCACGACCCACGGAACCGCCGGTCGTGTTGACGGAGAAAGCTTCCACTGTCGGCTTGGGGTCGGACGGAGTCTCCTGAACCGGACACACCAGCCACCGGTAGCATTCGCGGGCCGCCCGCGGGAGCACTTCCTCGGACGTCTCTAGCTCCTTCTCGGCCTGCTTCTTCTGCAACAGGTCGATGTTGAGCCGCCCCTCCTTTATGTCGGCCACGATGGAACCCCAGGCGAGCGCCACACGGGCCGCATCATTTAGGCGGGAGAGCGTGCCGTAGTCGGCAGCGAGGAACAGCAGCCGGTTCCAGCGATGCCGCGGCTTGGGGCCGTTGTTCCGCATACACTCCAACGCGGCATCAAAGGCCAGCCGCGGTTCCTCCCGCGAATACCAGCTCTCTGGCGGGAGCAGGACCAGCCGCAACGCACTATCGTCTGGCACGTCGGCGTGCGGGGTTAGGATGTGTACGCCGTCAAAGAACGTCGCGTTTCCCGCTCCTTGCTTCAATGCTTCGGCAATCTTCCCGCGCACCTCGGTCTTGTCATCGAATCGGCGCTTGCGGTCTTCCATCTCACGTCGCAGATTCGCGCGCGTGTCGAACCAGAAGCGGGTCGCATCTTGCGCCTTATCGCCGGAGCTATTCAGGTAGTGCAAACGGTCGGCTAGCCGGTTGAGCGCGTCGGAATAGACTGAAGACGTCTGCCCAGGTTGCAGGCAACCAAGGATTACGCGGGCGCGATCTAGGCCGCGAATACTGACCTTGGCGGAGACTGACGAAGGCGCGCTCCCGAGAAAAAGCGTGCGCGCCACACGGCGGGCGGCGTTCACTTGGCCGAAACGTGGCTCCTTGTTTTCCAGCTCCGTCGTCTCTGCTCTGTCACCGTCAATGTCGCGCTCGATGACCGCGTCCCACCCTGCGGGTAAATAGTAGGCCAGCTCGTTACGTGCGCTTCCGTCATACAGAGGCAGGCTGCCCGGCATGATGAGCTGGTCCTTGTTGTCGTCTTTCCAGAGCCTGTAGATGACCTTGGCCATCAGCTTCAGCACACCGCGCGTGCGCTGAAAACCCTCGATGGTGGTCCAGTCCTCGTAAAGGCGGTCGAAAACCTCAGGGTGGATCGGGTACGCCTGCACCAAGCGGTCGTAATAGCGCCCTTCCTGGGTCTCGGCCGGCAGTTTCGCCCCTTCTGTCACATAGGCATCCGCAAAGGAGCGGCACACCGCATCGCGGTTTTTCGCGTCGCGAACCGACTCGAAAAGCCGCCTGCGCACGATTTCGAAAGCCTCCTCCGTTGCAATCGGCTTCCACAGCGCGTGAACACGGCCAAAGGTTTTCTCCAGAGCCCGAAGTGCCGCTGCGCCCCGCTGGCTACCCGCCTCAACATCTGACTCGGGCAGCGAAGCCAGCAACACTGTCGTCGGCACCAGCTTCGCCGCTTCGGTGAGCGCCTGAATAAAAGAGATGTTACTGTCGTAGTTCCCTCCACTCAATGTCTGGCCTTCAGGGAACTGCCGGACATAGGCCACCAACTCGTCGATGAGGACAACACCCGGCGTGTAGCCCGCGAGCAGCTCCCGCAACACTTCCTTGCCGGGAGAGGTTCCGGTCTCGTCCGCTTCCTTGACGAGCGAGAAACCCTCGCTTCCGCCGAGCTGCCAGGCCAGCTCACCCCACAGCGTCCGGATGCTCTGCTTCCCGTGCTTCCACGGCTGACCCGGTGCATAGGCCATGCCATCGAGCACGGCCACTCGCGCTTGCGCCACATCCATCAGGCCCGCCCGGTCGATGAGTTCAGAAATTCCGGCCAATTCAGATAGAGCGCACTTGCGGGTTGCGAGGTGATAGACGGCAAGCATCGTATGCGTCTTGCCGCCGCCAAAAGCCGTTTGAAGCTGGATGACCGGCTCGCCGCCTTTTCCGGCCAGCCTCTGAGCAACCTGCGTGAGCAGGAGCCGCATGCCCTCAGTGATGAATGTGCGCTCAAAAAAAGCAACCGCTTCCTGGTACTCGCGCGTTGCCTTTCCCGTATGAACCGCCGTTATATCGGCCGCGAACTCTGATTGCTGGAAGGTCCCTTCCAGAACATCGCGGTGAGGAACAATGATTTCTCTCCAGGGCTTCATGGCTTTCTTTCCTTAAGCATCAAACAGCGCCGCCTGTTTTGGCCCCGGCACTCTTGTGGCCGCGGATTCGATGGCGCTCCAGCTTGTGATGATCTCGTTGTAGGCGCGGGCGTCTTCGGCCCAGCCCGCACGCTCGCACAAGGTGTAGAGCCGGTAGGCAAGCTGACGAGTGGCTTCGGCCTTGGCTTGCACAGCAGCCAACGCGGCCCCCGCGCCACTTTCCCCCTCGGTCTTGAACACACGGATGAGGTGGTGCAGCGCTTCCCACACCGGTATCCGGACTTCCGTCGCGCCATCCCAATCCGCGGGGTAGTCAACCCACTTCAGCAGGTGCACCACACCACCGGATGCATACAGAACGCCCGCCTGCTTGACTCGTTCCACGCTCGTTCCCTTCGCGCGAGCCAAGGTATCAGCCTCACCGAACTTGCCGTCCTTCCAGCCATGCTGTTCAAACCAGTGCAGGCAAAACTGCGTATCGTGATCGAAGTCGTCCTCGGCTAGGAAGCGGTTAATCAACGAGAGAGCCGTCTTGACGTTCATCGGTGAACCATCCGCTTCAAGTACGGCAGCGTATTTAGAAAAAACAGCCATCCCCGGACCAATAATCGCCTGGGACAAGTCAACGGGCGCAACGGGTGACCTGTCCTCCCCAGCGCCCTTAGTCATCTCGTCGAGCGCCTCTGGTAGCAGGACATTGAGTTCGCGCAAGAACGCGCGACGAGAAGTCGAGGGAGCGTCTGCGGGTCGTGGCCGGCACACTAGCACGATACTGGAAGCAAGGGCGTTTGCCCCTAGGCCAATTTGACGGTTGTCACCCTCGGTGCGCATAGGCCAAGTACCAGTCAGTGCCAAGCCCGCACGATTAACGGCCTCCAGGAATGTTTCCCATCCCGTGGAGGTTGTACCGGCTTCGGCTTCGGTTTCCGACTGTTTGAAAGCATAGTAAATGGTCAGCGGTGCGCCAGGATGACTCTGCCGGGAAAGGCTTCGCATCGCTTGGGTCATGCCTTCGAGAAAAAAAGCTTCCGCCTCTTCATTGCTTGCATGGCGGTAAGGCGTCGCCACGAGTTCATCGGCTTTCGGTACTGCCATCGTTGCAAGCAGTTCGGGAAAGACAGTTCGCAAACTCCGCCGCAACCAAACGTAAAAAAAATCTGAGAGATCAGCGTACCCGATGTTGTTGTAGTAAGGAGGATCGGTGGACACTACACGCCCTGTGCTGATCTCTTGCGTTTGCGCAGCACATTGTGAAGCATGCCCGACAAAATCCGTAGCGAGAAATTCGATCGCACGGGCGACAACACTCACACTTTCGATGAAGCCGGAGCTCGACGAAGCAAACGGCGATCCCTCTGCATAGTCCCAAGTCATCGGAATCGACTGACTGGCGAGAGAGGATCGCATGGCATTATCCTTGGTTCGCCAAGTGGCAATGGTCGATCCGTAGTCCGCTACCCGATCCACTGCAAATGCAAGGTAGACACTGATGGCCTCGCCATACGCCTTCGCGCCGCTCCCACCCGCATCAAGCCCCCTGTTATCGTCAGGCCATCCGGTGGCGACAGCATCCTCATGAATTTTGTCTCGCGCTTCCGCAATCAGATCGCTAAAGGTAGTCAATGCGACCAACTGGCGAGGTGTGAATAGGTCGCCATACGTATCAAACCCGTAAAGAGACACGTTTACTCGACATTTGCCCTGCAACGGTGTCGTTGGCTTCCACTCAGATTCGGGTTTTTTTCCCAAAGCCTCCACGTCTTCACTAGGCGACAAGAAAATACGTCCCCCTGGACCATCGACGATGATCGCCAGGAGCTTTTGACCTATTCGACCAGCCTTGGCTTCGGTTCGGATATAGGGGTAATCAATAGGCACACTCGACATGAGGCAACGAAAGGCGGCACGTTTACCCGCAGCAGTTCCACCGCTTGCCTCGTCTGGCGGCGTTCCGACCTTCACCATAAACCGATAATGATCGCCCTCGATGACAGGAGATACATACGCCTCTTTACCCGCTTTACTTGAGAGGATAAATGTGGACGCCAGCGGAACATCAACGTGTCGGAACGCTGGGTTAGGGCTCTTTACTGTCCGTGCCCAAAGCCACGCGATCACCGCCAATTGTTGACCCAGAAGGGGCTTGAGGTCCGGCCGTTCCTTTACCATCTCTGCTGTTACTTCCGTCTTGGGGTACAGGTGTCCAATGCGCTTCTCGGCTTGATCGCGCATCCACTGGCCGTAGTAACGAACGTCTTCAGCGATCCCCTGCGCGCCATGCCAGTCACGGTCGATGAGCGATTGTTCACTTCGAACCGCGGGGCTCACTGGTGCCTTGCCCGCAAACCTGGGGGGTATTTCAATCATGGCTTTGTTAATGAGCACAGCCACGGGGTTTAGGTCTGAGGCAAAGACCTGAAGACCAAGACGCTGTGCCTCCATTGGTATCGATGCTGCCCCAGCAAAAGGATCATGCATCGCTGGTAACGTTGCCGGGTTGAACAGTTGATCGGCCTGGGGGTGGTCGCTATTCAGCTCACAAGTCTCGCGCCATGACTTATGAATTTCGAGTCGTGCCTTTCCCAGTATCTCTTCGTTATTCGTGTTTTCCCACTTCACCAAATCTTCTAGAATGCTGAACAAGCGCTTGCGATTAGCTGCCCAGCTTGCCTTCAGATGATTCGGCGGAAGCTTTCCTGGGTTCTCTAGCTCCCATCTCCAAGATGGGTCGTTGACGAGCTGGCTAAAGAGCACTGCCCTCGCAGCAGCGACCGGGCGCTGGGCCCACCATTTATGCAACGTTGTCGGATACCCCGCAGGAGCCTTTCGCTTTCTCCGAGAGGCCTCCGTATTGATAGCTTCCAGAGGAAGTGCAACCTCTATCAATTTCTTCGGCGTTCTTACGGGTTGGGCCATGATCAGGGAGCCTCTGCTCGGGCGAGCAGATCGCCCAGGCTGTAGTTAATTGAGGCTACCCCCCAACCTGGCTCCCGGTCGAAGGGATTGGTTACATAGTGTGGCCCGTCCACTTCATCGCCCTCGCCTACAAGAACGATCGCCAGCACAAACTTGTCGCCCTGATTGAAGGCGTAAAGCATCTCGTTACGCGTGACGCACACCGTCCCTGCCCCCTTCACTCGGCCTTTCACCTCTATGTGTCGGGGCTCTGCCTGCTTACCATCGACTGCGGGCGGATAGGAAGTGAGGTCCCATCCACATTTGTCGGCGGAGACATCGACGACGCGGCATCCACGTTCTTCTTCGGCACGGCGCACAGCATCCATCGCAGCCCGCTCGATGCGGGCGCGAGCCGCTGCATCTGCCGTGAAGGTCGCAGCGACAGGATCGACCGGCTCATCTCCCCGGCGCGTGCGCATCAAGCCCGCAGGCACGACAAGTGCGCCGCCCAGTACCACGGGCGTACCGTTGACCACGTGTCGCATGCTCTGAAGTTGCTTCTTTCGGCTATCAAGACGACCTTCGAGGTCAGCGACCGTGCGGCGGACATTCTCCAGATTGAGGCGCACGTCGTTGCCCGCTTCCTGATCCTCCTTGAGCTTCATCCAGCGGTCCTGCCAAAAATCGATCTCCTTGGTTAGGCGCTCGTGTACGGCGACCAGAGTTTTCTCGACGTGGGCGATGCGGCGTGTTGCAACCTCCCTGTAGTGCTCTGGCACGAGCGTCGCAGCAGCAAGAGTTATCGCGCGCCCCTCCTGGTCTGCGGCAATCCAAGGCGCGGCGAGCACGTCCTGAAGCAGCGCCCGCTGGGATTCGGGCAGGGGTTCAAGATCAAGGTGCGGTGCCCACCCAGCAAAGGACGGATCACCTTCAGCGCCTACGCGAACAAACTGCAAGCGCTTCGAGAGCACGGTCCCGTCGCCGGACTTCACTTCGTGGGTGAGGAGAAAGAGGAGCCACGGCTCAGTGCCTTCGTCTGCCGCGTCCACGAAGATTGCGCCCTGACGCAGCAGGTTTGCATGCTGCTCAAGAAGCATGTCGGACATCGCCAGCATCAGCGGATGGCCGGGGTGCATGAGCAACGCGCGGCTCAATCCTGGTTTGTCCAGCGGCTGGATGGCTTCACGCTCGAAGCAGATACGATCGTAACGTTTCAGCACCGGCTCATGCTCCCGTGGATTGCGGCCTGTGATTCGACGATCGCGCTCGCGGATAGCGGCCGGGACATGGGTGACCTCGTAGCGCCCTGTCTCACGTGCATGGGCGGTTCCGCCGAGTGCATCCAATGCCCGCAAAAAAAACGCGCGCACGAAGTAGGGCTGGAGCCGCCTCGCCTCGGCCCTTTCCATCTGTTCCTTCACTGCAAAGAGACGCTCCGCGCTCATCGTTTCTTGTGCAAGGGCGTTACGATCAAGCAGCGACTTAAGATTTTCGCGGTCCAGGGCCTGGTCGATCTTCTTCGTCAGGCGGGCGCGAACCTCAGGTTTGTCACCGTAGCGAATGGCCTGTATGAGCAGGTCCTTGAGACTCGTCTCCTCAAAGACTTCGCCCAGTATGTCGAATACCCGGCCTTTCAAGGCCTCGCTTTCGATTTCCAGTTTCTTGAGCAGGCGGTGATAGACGTCACCCTCACGGGTTTCCTTGGCTACAAGGTTCCACAAATGGCAGACCTCAGTCTGACCGATCCGGTGGATACGTCCGAAACGCTGCTCCAGACGGTTTGGGTTCCAGGGCAGGTCGTAATTGACCATGAGGTTGGCGTTTTGCAGGTTCACGCCCTCACCGGCGGCGTCGGTCGCGACGAGTATGCGCACGTCGGGGTCGGAGCGGAATAGTGCCTGAAGGCGGCGGCGCTCGTCGCGGTGCGTTCCGCCGTGAATCGTGACGATGGCGTCGCTATTGCCGAGCACACCGGCGATTTTCCCGTGCAGGTAGTTCAGCGTGGCGCGGTGCTCGGAAAAGATGATGATCTTCCGTTGACGCCCGGAGGCATCGCGCATCTCCGGATTGTTCTGGAGAATCTTTGACAGCTCGTCCCACTTGCGGTCTTGACCAGAAGCGACAAGCGCCTTGGCCTGCTTTTCGAGCCCTTCCAAAATATGGATTTCAGACTCAAGCTCAGAGATTGATAGCGCGGCGGTCGCCTCATCTACGAGCGTTTCTTCGAGGTTCTCTTGCTCCTCGGCATTGAGGTCATCGTCATCCTCGGGCACGTCGGCAAGCGTTTCGGCTAGCGCATGACGGCCTCGCACACCAAGCTTTTCATCGCGAAGGCGGTCTTCAAGCCGCTCCTTGCGGCGTTTCAGCGACTGATAGATTGCCTCGGGGCTGGACGCCAGGCGGCGTTGCAGTGCTGTGAGCGCAAATCCCACTGAGCCTTTGCGCGGACCTTGCAGTTGGTCAGCTTTTCCCATCTCAGTCTGCACATAGTGGGTTACGGACTCGTAAAGAGCCGCTTCCAGGTCCGAGAGAGTGTAATTGACGGTGTACGCCTTGCGCTCAGGGAAGAGTGGCGTGCCGTCGAACCTTACCAGTTCCTCTTTCACCATTCGCCGCATGAGATCGGCGGCGTCGACTTTGTGTACGCCGTCGCGGAATTTGCCGTAGAAGCGGTCTGCATCCAGTAGAGAGAGGAAGAGCTGGTAGTCCTCCTCTTTGCCGCTGTGCGGTGTGGCCGTCATCAGCAGCAAGTGGCGCACCTGGGCACCGAGCTTCTCCGCGAAGCGGAACCGCGCTGTCTTCTCAAGCTTCGCGCCGAAGTAATGAGCGGCAAGCTTGTGGGCCTCGTCGAACACTGCTAAGTCCCAACCGGCTGCGCAGAGTTTATCCTGCAAGTCCTCGTTCCGCGAGAGCTGGTCGAGGCGAACGATCAGTTGATGATGACTGTCGAAGGGGTTTCCGGTCGGCGAGGCCTGCTCAAGAAGCGCCGAGTAAATGCCGAATTCCAGCCCGAACTTCTCGAACAACTCGTCACGCCATTGCTCGACCAAGCTCCCAGGCGCGACGACGAGAACACGGCGGGCGTCCGCCCGCATGATGAGCTCGCGGATGTAAAGTCCGGCCATGATCGTTTTGCCCGCACCGGGGTCGTCGGCTAACACAAAACGCAGCGGTTGGCGCGGCAGCATCGACTCGTAGACCGCAGTAATCTGATGCGGCAGCGCCTCCACATTCGAGGTATGCACCGCCATCATGGGGTCAAACAGAAATGCAAGGTCTATGCGTTTCGCTTCGCATGCGAGTTGGAATGCTGCGCCGTCTCCGTCGAACGAAAATGGTCGCTCAACCGTGGCTACGCTGATGGACGTCTCGTCGGCGCTACCCAGAAGCCGCTCTTTCATCCCTCCATCAGGAGTTCGGTAGATGAGCTGCAAGACACCGTCGCCGAGCGGCACGGTCGCGACCACACTGACGATCTGCGTCGGCTCAACACCCGAAAGGCTCAGACCCGCCGTGATTTCTTTCAGCTTCATAACGGTTTCAGTTCTGGGGCTTGAACTCAGGGGCCTTCTTGTGTTCTCGGATGTTGTCGTAGCTGACGGCCATTTGCGACCCAAGCTTCGCCTTGCCACCGTAGTCGTTCACCGGCTCATTGTCCAGGGTGCCGAAGACCAGCCGCTTCTTGTCGTCGGTGTGGTCAACGATCATCCACAACCACTCGCCGATCCCCGTGGCTTCTTGGGGGAACTCGACCTTCACGTAGTCGCCCCGCTCATAGACAGGCTGGCATTTGCCTTGGTGGTCCCGAGACAGCCAGCAGCCGGGCGTCCTCTGGCAGTCCTGCTTTAGAGATTTGTTCTGCTCGCGCCACCAGAATCGGTTGGCTTTCATCGCCGCGTCGCCGGGCGTCGTCCGCGCGTCGTGTTCGCCAGAGAAGTCGAACGGCCACGCGCCTTGCCAATGCTCCACCGGCATGTTGATCGAGCGCAGCGCGTCCTTGACTCGATCCAGCCAGACCTCGTGCCCGTCAGCCATTTCTTTCTATTGTAAAGCCACTGTGAATCTGTCTTCCGTCCTTGCACCTGGAGACGCTGGAATCCGCAAAGAAGGCATAGCAAGAAATGAGCCGGGGTGCGTCTGGCTTTTTCGGAAGCGTCGGTATAAGCTGCCGACATTTAGTCTCTGGAGCGGAATGGCAAACATCTATAGGCAAGACGCGCAACCCCTGTACCAATTGCTGGAAAAGGCGAGTGCGAGCAGTGGGTCAACAGTGCTCATACCCGATCTTCAGCGGCCCTATGTCTGGACACCGAATCAGGTCACTTTGCTCGTTGACTCGCTCATCCGGGGTTGGCCTTTCGGCACACTCTTGCTATGGAAAGTCAATTCCGATCAGTTCCAAGGAATACCTTGCCGCTGCTTCTGGACTGTCGTGGATCGCACTTCCGACGCGGCGGATACCGCACTCACGCAAATGAATCCTCCTGCTGAATACCACATGGTGCTCGACGGTCAGCAACGGCTCCAGAGTCTGTTGCTGGCTGTTGGGGGAGACGCCTGGGGATTTAAGCTGGAAGACAGAGAATGGAACGAAGAGATCAAAGACCAAAGACCCCGTGGCAGACAGTCAAAGTATGCGCATTGGTCGATGGCTACTTTGTGTTTTGACTTGGACGCATTCCTAAGAGAATACGAGGGTAACGGACAGAGATTTTCCGACATTGACTTTCGGAGGGTTTTGCTTTGGGGTGTCACTGATCCGCTCAACGGATCGTCCAAATTTCCCAAGCCGGAAAATTATGAAAATCCGCTCCTGAAAATACATTCTGGCACAAACGCCGGGCGGTACATCCGATTGTCACGGCTGTGGAAAGAGGCAGCGCCCAATTATGCCCTCAAGGAGGCGCAATTCCGGGAAATCATAAGACCCGTGTTGGAGCAGCACGGAGTGGAACCGGGGAAGATACAGGCGCTGCTGCCGCCAATGGGCGAACTGATGACAACGCTGCGCGATGTCAAGATGTTCGACGTTGACTACTTGGAACTCCAGCCCTTTGATGAAGTGATCTGGAGCCAGGCATCTTATAACGATGCGATTGTGAACATTTTTACGCGGCTGAATACTGCCGGACGGAGCTTGACACGGGAAGAAATTACCTTGGCATGGCTCAAGGTGGGCTGGGACTCCAGCAGCACTGGGGAGCAAACTGCTGGTCAGTGTTTCACGAAACTTCAAGCAGAGTTTGCGAGTCGAGGGCTGGAACTTGCGATGGACGAACTGGTTGGCGCGTGTTCGTTAATTTGGTCGGCCTTTCGAAGCGGCAAACTCTTGGACAACAGTGACCTGCTGAATGGAGAAGTCATTCGACCGATGGCATCCGACCTGTCAAAGCGATGGGAGCAGATCAGCGATGCACTCTTGCTAGGGGTCTCTGCCATTCGGCAACACGGGTTCGAGTACGGTCCTGCCAAACACTTTTATTCCTTGTACGCGCTCGCCATACCCTGCGCTTGGCTGTACATCGGAGAGCAATGGAAAAAGGATCACAAGCTTGGGGTACTCGAAGCGGACGAGTTCGAAAAAAAGCTCAAGAAGTCACTCGATAGCTATCTAGACCGCTGGATTATGTGTTCCCAGTGGGCTGGTCGTTGGGCTCGCTCTTCAGAGACAACTGTTGCGACCTACGTGAAAAATCTTCATCTGCGGTCTAAAGAGGTCGAGGCGCTTGAATCCGGCGGAGAGGTGCTCCAGATGCTCGACGAACACCTTCGCAGTCTGGTCGATGACCTGAATGTGGATGCGTCAAACTATGTTGCCACCGCATTCCCATCCGTGAGGCGAGACCGAGTATCTACTTACCGGAATTTTCTGTGGATTTGGCATCGACTCGATGATGTCAGATGGAAAATGTCACAGGTGCAATTGAGGATCGGGAAACCTGCTCCTGACTGGGACGTCGATCATACGGTCGCTTTCTCGCTTTGGCAGGACAAAATATCTTTGGGGTTACCAGATGGAGTAGACGAGGAACAAGAAGCTCTAGCTCTTGTAAATCGTCTCGGTAATTGCGTTTTGCTGGAGAAGAATTTCAACATCTCCAAGAGCAAGCACCCAGTTTCGTTCTTCCTTAAGAAAGTACACGAGTTTAAGTCTGGTCAGCTTGATCTCACAGATTGGTGCTCGGCACTGGGAATACCCGGTGAGATGTTCGAGCCCGATGCTTCCACTGTGACCTCGATAAAATCTGCAATTGACAAACGGGATAAAGAGATGCGTGACGAGTTGGCCGACTTCGCTCGCGGGAAGAAATCTAGGGCTGATCTTGATCTGCAACCGTCAGTGGCAGCATCAATGGTGACGGTCTAAGAGCAAGATGGTTCCGCTGTCGAACGTGAAACACGCCAGAGCGTCTCCATCAATCTCACCATCGCCAGCGTATCCTGCCCGCAATAGTCCAGCAGCGCCTTCCTGATCCTGTCCCGCTCGGTCTGGTCCAAGCCGCCCCGCCTGAGCGTTTCCCAGGCCAGCCCTGCGTCCGTGCCGTCCGCGACCTCCATGCCTGCGTAGGTCATGTCGGGAACCAGCGCAGGCAGCACGTACTTCAGCGAGAACGATCCGGCAAAACGTGGATGGTACACGTGGTTGCGGATCACGGGCAGCAAGTCCCACAGACGCCGCTGGATTCTCTGGATGAGCCCCGCGAACTCGGGCAGCCACGCCGCAAGCTCCGAGAGCCGCTGCGACTCGAAGGCGCTGTACACCAAGATGCTCCCGCTTTTACCAAGGACGGCGCAAAGCGAAGTGATGAACTCGCTGCGCGGATCGGTCGTATCCGTGGCGAGGAAGTCGTGGTGCTCGGGCTCAGCTCCGGGCTGACGGAGCACATGCACGCTCCACTGAAAAGGAATCTGGTCGTAGGGCCGCATGCCCGGAAATCGCGGGATCGCGGGGTTGATGGTCTCGAAATCCATAAAGAAGAGCGGGTACTTGAGGCGCTTCAACTCTTCGCTGAGGTCGGCGCTGAACCAGGGTTCACCAGTTTGCACGCAAGCGCACGCTCGCCGCTGCCGCTCGTTCAGCGGGAAGTCGTCCGGGATTTCGCGGATGGACTCGACGCCGATCTCCGCCAGTTCCTCGACGGCGCTCGCCTGGATTCGCGGCAGGTAGCCTACGTGGTCGTCCGGGCGCGGCGGATTGCAGCGGTCGAAGAACTCGCAGGTGACGGGCTCGGTGCAATGGCTTCCTGGAGGGAGGTCCGGCGCTTGCGGCATGTTGAGGACGGTGAACTCCGCCCGCAGCTGGAAAGTGAGCTTGGGCTGCAATCTCTTCAGTCGCCTGGTCAGGTTTCGGATGCGAAAGAACTGTCGTACATCAATGGAGCCGCCCTGGAAGACGTAGTTCCGGTTGACGTGCATGAGGCACGACGCGGCCAAGTCAAGACCTGATCGGGAGACGACGCGAGCCTGGATCGCCACGTCGTCGAGGTGGTGCCCCTTCAGGTCGGTCGTCGACTTGACCTCCAGCAGCCGCCAGCGGCCGTCCCTGCGGCGCTGCAAGATGTCCGTCCGCACGAGCACGCCGCCGTTCTCGAACGTGCCTTCGAAGATGGCCGGGACATCCGGGTTCGCGATCAGCTCTCGCGTGGCGCGGATCGCCTGCTCCACTCCGTCGGAGCCGTCAACCTCCACGCCTCCGAAGAACATCTGGCGGGCGAGCAGTCCGACCTCTCGCCCCTGCTCAAAGATGGCTTCGCTCGCGGCGTCCGGTTCTGCCGCCACCCCCGGCTCGTGCACCTGAAAGTAGAGACGCTTGAGGCACTGAACGCCCGCCACGAATTTGGATTTGCTGATTCTGATGTTCACCGCAGCGCCTCATCTTCCATCTGCTTCACTATGCTCCTGAACCCTCGCATTGCAGAAATCAACTCGGACCGCGCTGCGTCCTCCTGCCAGTCGCAGGGCACGACAAAGACGTCGTAGTCGTTCTCCACGCCCTTGTTCCGGTGATCTTCCGCTTCGAAGAGATCAAATGTCACAGCGACATTCCGGCTTTTGACATCGCCGTTTTTGTCGAGATCGAGCGAGGTGAGCACAAACACATGGAAATAGTCCATCGATTGCCTCCACACTCTACGTACAGGGCCTTGAACTTGCGTTCCGCGACATTATCGCGCCACCCGCGGCACGAAGAGCTCGCCGCGCCCGGAGCAGGATGATGGGCGAGAAGGCCGCGATCTCCATGCCCGCCCACCACAGGAACCAGGCCGCCTTGTCGCTGACGCCCGCCATCCGCGACGACAGGGCGATGTAGCAGAACTCGGCGACGAGGGGCATGAAAAAACCGAGCAGGAACGCGCCAACGAACGAGACGGCCCTTTTGCAAACGGCTCTCCCGTCGTAATCAGCAAGCCGGAGGGCCCTTCCGTAAGTGGCTTTTTCATCCTTGACGCTGAAGTAGCGGTTGACGATCACCGTCCAGAGGCAGACGACGAACGGCGACACCACGAGGAAGAGCCACGCCAGTTCCTCGGAATCCTTCCAGTCCGAGCCGACGGCGACGAAGAAAAACGGCACGGCCAGGAGGAGCAGCGGCCCCGCTAGCAGCCCCAGCATCATCCAAAAGGTCGTTACGACCCAATGTTTCACCGCGCCAAAAAGCGTCTCCGAGTTCGCTGGGCTATTCATTAGCGGGCCTCCCGGAGATACCGCTGGTTTCTCTTGTGCACGAGTTCCCCCATGCTTCCCGCGGGGCAGGCCTTCAGTTCATCGATGTTATCCAGCGATGCCTGGAAGAGAACCGCCTCGTGGTCGTCGCCGTCGAGAAGCCCGAGGATTTCCTCGTCGCTTCTTCCGTTGCTCCTCAAGCAGGCGATGCGGAGGGAAGTCGCCCTCAGCTTGTTCTGCATAGCGACGGTCTCTGCGCACTTGTCGGAGGTATGGCTTCTCTTCCGCGCATGCCACGCCGAGGCCGCGACCAGCGGGGAGAACACCACGAACGGTGCGATCGCGAACCAAACCTTCGGGTTCGCGCCGCCGTGGTACAGGAAGCAGAAAACAACTTCCGCGACGAGCGTGCCGAAGAACCCGTGCAGCAGGTAGCCCCACACGACGAGGTGGCGGCGCAGGTCGTATTTATATTCACCCGTCGCCTTCCGCACCCTGTAGACGTTGCGGACTTGGAGCACGATCATGGTCCAGACGCCGCTGACGAACGGGCCAGCAGCCAAGTAGAAGAACGCCAACATGCCGGGGTTGCGTCCCGCCCCGCCAGCGATCACGAAGATCGAGACCCCGACGAAGACAGCCGGGGCGACGAGCAGGAAGCCCAGGATCGCCAACTGCGCCAGGATGAACCGTCCGATTGCCCTCAGGAATTCCATTTGGCTTCCCTCCTATTTGTCTAGTCCGGCGAAGGCTACGCGCCGGCCGTCTGGCGGACGCGCCCATCCTGCTGCGGCTTGGGCGCGATGCTCCGCGGTGCGGCGTTGGCGCAGAGAGCCTGGAGCCGCGCCCTGTACTTCGCGGTCAGCCCGGAGGCCGCGTCGATTGCCTTGGACGCCTTGCTGAGCTCCTTCTCGACCTCGTCCAGATCGACGAACGTGCGGCGGACTTCCTCCGCCAGCGCGGAATTCTTCTGGAGGAAGTCGGGGCCTTCTTTTCCCATGCGCTCGAAGACGGGCTTGAGCACTTCGAGGTCCCGAGGCAGCCAGCGGCGCGTCGTCCGGAGCACCCACACCCCGTCCTCCTGACCCCAGCGCCGCTCGCGGTCAACCTGGCGGAACTGGCTCTCTTCCCTCGCGACGATGATGCCGACCGGGGTGCGCCGCTCCTTGGCGTCGCGGATCAGCTTCCGGATGTCGCCTTCGCTGACTACCGCTTTGTCCTTGTTGTCCACAAGAATGCTCGGCTCCAGCGGCGCACCGCTGGGATCGCGGTACGCCAAGATGAAGTCGCCGTTCCGGGGGAGCTTTTCGCTCACACAGATTCCCGTCCAGGTTCGGACCTCTCGCTCGAAACTGATCTCTTCAAGTTTTCCGCGCCGGGCGGCCTTGGACATTTCCCCTTCGAGTTCCTGATTTCGCTCGCGAAGCTCCGCGACTTCCCGCAAGCAGTCTTCGACTCTGCGGGTGATGGCATCCCTTTCGGATTGGGCGGTGCGCAGTTCGTCCTTGTGTCGCTCCCTGATCTCGGCGGTTCGTTTCGCCAGTTCCGTCTCGAATCGGGCCCATGCGTCCTGGTGCTCGTGATCGTGTCTGTTCTGGAGCAGCCGGAACGCCTCCTCCGCGCTGAGTTGGGCGACGCGGGCGAAGTCCTTCGCGCCGAGCCGATCCAGAATCTCGGCGCGGGTGAGTGCGCCCGCGCCCGAGCACAACGGGCATTCGATGGTTTCCGTCTCTTGTCTCACCCTCACACTGTACGGAGCGGGCGGGAAAATCGTCCGGGCCTGGAGGCAAATCTTCGGTAACAGCTCCTGCTTCTCCGGACGATTCCTCTAGCCGCTCCGTACACTGCAAGCGGGAGACGCGAAGTTGACGATCCGCGAACTCATCGCCGAGCAGAGAAGGCGGTTGGGCTCTGGCAACGCCGTGGAGAGGTTCGCCGCCGCCATGCTGATCCCCGCCGTGCTGGCGGAGCGACTCGCCGGACTGGAGGATCGCCAAGTCGGGCAGCTCTTGTTAGACGAGGTCTGGCCAGAGCTAGGTCTGGGTCCCGAATCCACGATCTGCCTCCACGCCGCGGACCGGCTGCGCGGATCGACGAACGTAAAGTGCCCGGCTTGCACGAAGTGCGGCTCGGAGATGATCCATTACGTGGGAATTGACGAACCTGATTTTCTGGTTTGTGCCCGACTGGACTGCCAATTTCGGATGCACGCAACGTAGCCAACACTTGGACAAGGAGCATCGAGCAAATGAAAAGAGCCGCCCTATACGTGCGCGTCAGCACCGTGGACCAGCACCCGGAGAACCAACTGCACGACCTCCGGCAGCTCGCAGCCCAGCGCGGGCTCCAGGTCGTCGGGGAGTACGTGGACCACGGATTCTGCGGGGCGCGGGCGCGGCGGCCCGAACTCGACAGGATGATGGAGGACGCCCGCCGCCACAAGTTCGACGTGCTGATGGTCTGGGCGTGCGACAGGCTCGCGAGGAGCACCAAGCACCTGCTCCAGACGCTCGACGAGCTTGCGGGTTTCGGCATCCAGTTCCTCTCTCAGCGCGAGGCGATCGACACGGAGGGCCCGCTCGGGAGGGCCATCATCGTCATCGTGTCGGCGATGGCGGAGCTGGAGCGGTGCATCATCATCGAGCGAGTGCGGGCCGGGATGCGCAGGGCGAAACTGGAGGGCCGACAGATCGGGAGGTCGCGGCTTGACGTGAACCGGGAGCAGGTCGTCATCGACCGCCGCTCGGGGATGTCGCTGACGCAGGTCGCGAAGAAGCACTGCATTTCACGGGCGAGCGTATGCCGTCTGATGAAGGCCAACGAGAATTCCAGTCCCCTGCTCTTGGGTTCGGGTCCAGAGCTTGAGATAGAGGCTGGCCTCTAGAGGCGGCATGGCTGCCGACGACAAAGACGAGCGAGGCGCGGCCTGCGCACGCACAGACCAGGTCGGCAAAGTGTTCCTCGTCGTCGGGCAGCGCGTGCGCCAGTGCCTCGTCTGCGAGGAACTCTTCACGCGGCGAGCCGCCTCCGAGCACGCGACGGTTCCCTGCATGCCGGGAACCGGCATGAACCATGGGAGGAAATGAATGCAGATCGGCGAGCCGCTGCGAACCATCATCGTGGAGCCGCTTGAGTTTCCGGTGGAGCAGCCAACACGCGAGCCTCATCCTGAGCCGGTTCCGTCACCAGTGCCGGAACCCGAACCCAAGCAGGTGCCAGTCGCGCCGTGAAAATTCCCGATCTCATTTCGCCGATTGTCGGCCACCGCGTCTGGCGGTGGGATGCCGCCGGGCTGAGGTCGCTCAACGGCAAGCCATGGACTCCGCGTCAGCCGCTGGCAGCGAAATGCGGGGCCGGAAACGCGCATGACGCTGACGAACCGCCGCGCTTCGACTGCACCTGCGGCGTCTACGCGGCGAAGAACATTGAGCATCTGCGCCAATTAGGCTACGAGGGGCGTGGTGTCCGCGGCGAGGTCCACCTGTGGGGCACGGTCGTGGAGCACGAGCTAGGGTGGCGAGCCCAGTTCGCATACCCCAAGAGTCTCATCTTGCCGCCCCACTTGATCCCATCCGACACGAAAGAAATGGAGGCCCGCCTGGGAGCCCTCGCCGCCTATGACATCGACATCATTATGCTCGGCGGCGGGAGGAACATTCCCCTCTGCCGGAGGGGCTCGGGCTTCGACGCGGCGGGGCTGGACTATTTGATCGGGAAGCGGACGGAGTACTACGCCCGACGCCAGCGGGACAGAACCCTGATGAAGGGCGACCGCGTGGCGGTTCTTGGCCGCGGGATCGCGGTGGTCGAGCACGCTGATGACACAGAGGTTCAGGCGCTGATGCGGAACACGATCACGGTGAGGATACGGCGCAAGGACATTGGCTGGAACCGTCAGAACATGCGGTGGGAGGTGAAAGTCTCAGCTCCCTAAAGCGCCAAGCAAACGCACTGGACAGACGCGACAAGATGCGAATCATTTGATGGGTCACCTGCGGTTTTCGGATACCGAGCAGCTTTCGGCACCAAGTCTCCGGCTACTTGTGATTTCTGTTGCGCTCGACTATGCGGAGACTCACAATATTCGCAAAACAGAGTTGTTCGGAGTCCCAACGACTCCGCTGCGCCCTCCTGGCACTTAGTAGTAAGGAGCAAAGTGAAATTTTCGGAACTTTTCAAACTGGCCACTACTCAGGCGGACAATTGGTTTGATCCCGTCCTCTCAGTAGACACACCGCTATTTATCGACCCCTTCCTCATTTACGACCAGGAGCGTGGCCCATTTCGCGGTAGCCACGCGGAAATTGTGCGTTTCTTCAAGCAGATGTTCACTCTTATTGCAAAATCGGGCGGCAATAAGCAGTCCACGCGGTACCTGAAGGCTGTGGATGACCTTATATTCCCTGAAGTCGCTGAGCTTTGCCTTGGGTATACGCAATCCGGCACTAAGGGAGCAGGCTCCGGAAGTGAACTCGGCCGCCTAATGGCCGGAGCAATCTGGGATGCGATCGAAACTGGCCTCCACAACATTAAGCACTTTGAGGAGGTCGCGATACTCAGAGAGAACATCGGCCCGGATCGAATCAGTGATGCCACCGCGAACCTGCTGCGGCATCGTCTGGCGGCTTACACGGAACAGGTCTGTCGGCGGCATCAGGTACCGGTCAAAAAAGTTCGCTACACTCGGGCCCGCTACAACCCAACTCATCAACGCTGGGTGCCATGCAGTTTCTTCTTGCCAATTAACCCATACAACGGCAAACCTGTTCTTCTTGTACCAGAGTATTACATCCGTGATCTCCCTACCCTTGATCCCACTGATTTCTGGGAATACTGCATTAACTACAAAGCTGACAGTCTCCGCAGGGAGTTCAACCTGGACATCTCTAGAAATGTGCCCAAGAGCCAAATCGTGGAAGTTGCCCGGAAACACGTTGATTGGGTGACGCAATACGTCCAGTTCCGCGAACAGCGAAAGGCTAAGCCATACAACATAGGTCGTGATCCGAAAGGTTTCATTAAGTGGTACGAAGGAACGCAGAAGTTCTGCGGAAGGCACCCTCTGGCGCTGATAATCGACAGCCCAGAGACGTTTCTCAAATCAGTCGAGACCTTGACCGACGCCTTTCGTCACTTTGTGGAAGAGAATGCCGGCTATCGTCTACTGTGGAACGATAATGGAACAAGCCGGAGTGAGCGAGCTGCCCAATTGCTCTTCTTGGGCATCGTGAAGCACTATTGCGCCGCAAACAACGTCGACGTTTCACCAGAACCGAATATCGGGAGGGGTCCGGTTGATTTCAAAGTGTCACAGGGCTATCGGCTCCGGGCGCTCTTGGAACTTAAGCTCGCTCGGAACACGAAATTTTGGGACGGAGCCAAGAAGCAACTGCCGACTTATCTGAAGGCAGAGAAGATCAGGCACGGTTACTTTGTGGTCATTGTGTACACAGAAAATGATTTGAGCCGTGTTAGGAGAATCAAGAGAATAATCAGCGACGTTAACAAGGCGGGGCAAGCAGTCCTGAAGGGCATATCGGTGGATGCGACTCCGGACAAACCGAGCGCTTCCCACCTCTGACATGTTGTGCAGGTCCTCCTTTGCAATACTGCACACATGCGAACCTCAGGACCAGTGGGTCGCAGCTCGCGAGGAAAGAAATGACGAGGATTTTACGAGCACGGTTGCCAAACGGAGCCATCGCTCGGGTAACGCCATTCAGGGAATTGCGCGTGCATCCGAACATTGACTTGGCTGCGGAGGCATGCCGACTTGCGGATTTACTGGATTCTCACCCGCCCCAGGAGCAGGAATTGATGAGCTTCCTCGCGAACGTTATCCCGGCCGTGTTTTCGGAAGCCGACCCAAGCATTGAACCTACGATTACGCACGGCGCTGGGGACATGGGCGTCGACCTGACATTTAGTACTGCGCCCTCCGGCCGACTGGCTCTGATCCAGATCAAAGGACCGAGGGTTAGAGCTGGCATTCCTCAAGCTATCGAGCAAATTCGCAAATATCTCTCCAGCGCTGGTGACGGCAGAGTCAGCGCGGCATATGTAATCGCAGGTCGCAAGGAGACGCTTGAACCCCGGCTGCTCGAACCTTTTCAGGGGGCTGAGCAGGATATTGTCCCAATCAGGATATTGTCTTGGGATGATGTTGTGGACCGAATCTCCGCTGAGGCAGAGGATGATCAAGAAGACTCGTACAACGTTATTTTGGTTGAGATCGTTCAGATGTCTCGCAGATTATTGCGGAAGCTCGTCTCCGTGCCGGAGCTCCTCTCAGGAATCGATGACAGGAAGTTTGAAGAGCTGGTAGCGACCCTGCTTTACGACATTGGATTCCAGGACGTCCATCTCACACCACCGCGAAAGGACGGCGGCCGCGATATTGAGGTTACCTATGTGGACAGGCCAACGAACCGTCGATTGAGGTTGTTCATCGAGTGCAAGCACTGGGTGTCGGGAAAGAAGGTGACAGCGCGCTGGGCCATTTCCCTCTTAAACGTCTCAAAGAATAATGATGCCGCATCCGCGATTCTGCTCTCCTCAAGCGGCTTTGGTCCACGTCTCATCGAACAAGAGGCGGCCTTCTCGCGGCAGGGCCTTTTTCTTAAGGATCAGCGTGATCTCGGGAACTGGATTCAGGTGTGGGAGCGGCAGTATGGCTCGCTGCTGCTGGAACCGGTTGATCCAAGAGATATTCTTGAGTTGAATCCTGAACCAGAGAACTGATAACGCGCGAGCGGAGAACCGCTCTTAGCTCCAGTAGTCAAAAAGGGTCCTCACCCGGCAGCTCGCAAGTGAGTGAATCCAATGCCCGAGAAATCCGCACCTTTGCCAGTCAGCCCGGTATACCTTTTGACCAGTGGGGGGCAGCCTAAGTCAGTGATGGGTGAAGTTGTGGAGGAAGCGAGTAACTTCGGTGACAGAACAGCCTGTTAACTGTGGATTCCAGCTGACAGCAATGCTATACTCGATTTCGAAAATGACGATACAGACCAAATCCATTATGAGACGGCGCGTCAATCGCGCTCGGCCCTCGGGATTGGTCTGATCATTCGCTAGATTTCCAAGTTCAGATTCGATTTCCGAGGCTCCGACAAAAGTCGGGGCCTTTTGGTTTTTGCGGATGTTTCTTGGCCGGTAGCCAAGCTGGAAAGGCACGTGACTGTTACTCACGCCATGCGCAGGTTCGAATCCTGCCCGGCCAGCCAATTTGAAGTGTAAACAAGGCTCGCTAGTTCAGTAGGAAGAACGCGGCTCTCATAAAGCCGTCGTGGATGGTTCGAATCCATCGCGAGCCACCAATGGAGGGGCCTCCGGCGAGGGGCAGTGGCTTATACCCACTTCAGCGCCAGATTAGCGCGGCCAGGCAGGTTCGACTCCTGCACCCTCTACCAAGTTTTCGCGCCGGTAGTTCAACGGACCAGAATAGTTGGCCTACACCCAACAGATGCGGGTTCAACTCCCGAACGGCGCACCATGCAGGATTAGCTCGAAGGTCGAGCCCGCGGTCGATAACCGCGAGGTGTTGGTTCGATTCCAACATCCTGCACCACTTTGATGTTGAACATGGGTGACTGGCAGAGATGGCTGATGCACTCGCCTCTTAAGCGAGACAAGGCTGGTTCGATTCCAGCGTCACCCACCAGAATTTTGCGGGATTGGCAGATATGGATATGCACTCGCCTTTTAAGCGAGACGAAGTGGGTTCGATTCCCACATCCCGCACCAAAGTTAGTTAACAAAGAGGCGGCATAGCATAACGGAACAATGCACCGAGCTTCTACCTCGGACGATGAGAGTTCAAATCTCTCTGCCGCTTCCAATGTGGGGATGTGGTCCAACGGATGAGGGCACAAGGCTACGAACCTTGAGATCAGAGTTCAATTCTCTGCATCCCCTCCACATTAGTTAGGCTCGCGTGGTCTAACGCATGATGACGCTTCGGTCCTAACGAAGAGGTCCGGGTTGGATTCCCGGCGCGAGCTCCAATGGGTGGGTAGTGTAATCGAACAACACGGCAGCGTCCGAAGCTGCAAATCCGGGTTTGACTCCCGGCCCGCCCCCCACTTTTGGGTCTTGACGGATTCTTGAAATGATGTAAGAGTGAAAACTGAGATACACGCAATGATACGCAAGCCCCATACCGATTGCTTCCCGACACCGGCCACGTTTACGTGGCAAGGAGCGGGGGAAGGTACGTTCATGTAACGGGGGCGATCCATAGCGCGTAGTTTTTCTGAGCCTCCGATACAAATCGGGGGCTTTTGCTTTTTACGACGCATTTGACCGATGCGCAGAGAGGAGGCAGCGTCGTCTAACGGCCAGGATACGGCTCTTTCAAGGCTGAGATGGGAGTTCGATTCTCCTCGCTGCTACCAAAGTTATGGGTACACAAACGATTGAACTCGAAGGCTTTGAGATTGAGCTTGCATCGGACCTTTACTGCGATCGCGGCGGCGATCATCACGAATTGGTTGATCGTGCGCGTGCTGATCGCCGAAGGCTTGGCCACAACGTAGATGAGTCAGCAGTTTTGTGTGTCCGGTGCATGAAAGCAATTCCGCTGAAGGTGTGATGCCGGGTCGTCTAGGGGCAGGACTCTGGACTTTGAATCCGGATACGGGCGTTCGAATCGCTCCCCGGCAGCCAGTTTGGAAACGTGAAAGGAGGAAGTTCACTGGACGAGAGTTTCGAGGAGTGGTGAAGGCTACGGTTATTTCTCTTGGAAAGAAACATACCGTATCCGAAGGTTCCCTCCTCAATAGTTGCGAGGTCATCCAATTGGCCAGGATAACCGGCTCTGACCCGGTTCATGCACGTTCGAATCGTGCCCTCGCAGCCAAGTTTGAAAAGTGGTCGCAGAGTCTAGCGGCAGGATGCCTGACTGTCTATCAGGAGGGACGGGTTCAACTCCCGTTGCGACCGCCACAGGGGTGATGACCCGACGGGAAGGGCGCTCGTCTCCAAAACGAGTCCAAGCAGGTTCGAATCCTGTCACCCTGCCAAGTGCGTAGAGCGAGCATGGTATAGCGGCTGGTGCCTCGGGCCTCCAACCCGGTGACGCGAGTTCAACTCTCGCTGCTCGCTCCAGGCGGAAGTCGTCTAGTGGCGAAGACGCGACGTTGCCAACGTCGAGAGCGCGGGTTCGAGTCCCGCCTTCCGCTCCAGATTTTTGAGGTGGCGTAGCCAAGACAGCAAGGCGTCCGCCTGCAAAGCGGATCACCGGGAGTGCGATTCTCCCCGCCACCTCCAGAGGTTTGTGTGCTGGTGTAGCTCAGTGGGAAGAGCTCGGGCCTCGTAAGTCCGTGATCGGCGTTCGAATCGCCGCGCCAGCTCCGCTGGTATAGCTCAACGGGGAGAGCAGGCGCACGGTAAGCGCCCGACCGCAGTTCGAGGCTGCGTGCCAGCTCCAAAGTTTGCTGGTCTAGCACAGTGGAAGTGCAGAGAGCTTGTACCTCTCCGACGAGTGTTCGATTCACTCGACCAGCTCCAAGTTTTATGGCGGGATTGGCCGAATGGCTTAGGCGCTGGATTGTGGCTCCAGTCACGAGAGTTCGATTCTCTCATCTCGCCCCAAAACGGGCGGTTCGTATAAGGGGATTACTCACGGCCTGCAACCGTGAAATGCGAGTTCAAGTCTCGCACCGTCCACCAAAGTTTGGCTCGGGAACTCGACGGCAGAGTGCTGGTCTGAAAAGCCAGTGGATACGGTTCAATTCCGTGCCGAGCCACCAAACGTCGGGGAGTGGCATGACTAGTTGAAGGCGCACAGATTCGGGTAATCGGAGAAAGGAGGTCGCAATGCCATTTTTTGTCTTGGTGATGTTCTTGAAGGTTATTTATGAAGCGATTCGTGTCTTTCGCATGAAGAACTGTGCAGCGAAAACCGAACCACTGTGTGTGGGCTGCCTGCACGCGCACGTGCAGTATGCCACAAATGCGCGGCGTGCGATCTCCTGCTCATACGGCGGGGTGGTGCGTCCCATGAAATTGGATGTGCTGTACTGCACGGACTATGAGGCACGAAACGCGCCGGCGCGTCGTCGCATAGTTGGTTTCGTGCGCGAGATAGTCCCTGCGGAGTGATAACGGAGGCTGAATTTGATGTAGCGAGAGAAAACTTATGACCGAAAACACTTACAACGTAATCAAGCCCGACGACGGAGTTCCCATCAAGGCTTGGACAAAGGGCGTACCGCTGGAGGACGCTGCACGCCAGCAGCTTTTGAACGTCGCGCAGTTGCCGTTCATCTACAAGTGGGTAGCGGCCATGCCGGACGTACATTGGGGTATCGGCGCGACGGTGGGGAGCGTGATCCCAACGCGCGGGGCGATCATTCCGGCGGCGGTCGGCGTGGACATTGGCTGCGGCATGATGGCCGTGCAGACTTCTCTGCACGCCAACCATCTACCGGACAACCTGCACGCCATCCGCACGGCGATTGAGAAGGCGGTGCCGCACGGGCGTACTGACAACGGTGGAAAGAACGACCGCGGAGCCTGGTCGGATGCTCCTGCGCATCATCTGGAAGTGTGGGCGAAAATGGAGCCGGCATTTCAGACGATCGCCGACAAGTATCCGAAGCTGAACCATGTGCAGCGCATCAATCACCTCGGGACGCTGGGCACCGGGAACCACTTCATCGAGGTCTGCCTCGATGAAACCGAGAACGTATGGTTCCTGCTGCACTCGGGATCGCGCGGCGTGGGCAATCGCTTCGGCACGTTTTTCATCGAGCTGGCCAAGAACGACATGCGCCAGTGGATGATCAACCTGCCGGACAAGGACCTCGCGTACCTCCCGCAGGGCACGGAGCACTTCGAGGACTATGTCCGCGCGGTGCACTGGGCGCAGGACTACGCGCTGGCCAACCGCGATCTGATGATGCGCAACATGATCGCGGCCGTGCAAGGATCGGGAGAAGTCCCGGCATTCGAAGCCAATGTGGAAGTCGTAAGCTGCCATCACAACTACGTGACCTGGGAGCACCACTACGGCGAGAACGTGCTCATCACGCGAAAGGGCGCAGTACGTGCGCGTGAAGGCGACATGGGAATCATTCCCGGCAGCATGGGAGCGCGTTCCTACATCGTGCGCGGGAAGGGCAATCCGGAAAGCTTCATGAGCTGTAGTCATGGAGCCGGACGCGCCATGTCACGCACGGAAGCGAAGCGCCGCTTCACCTTGGACGACCACGCCAAGGCAACGGCCGGCGTCGAGTGCCGCAAGGACGCAGACGTCATCGACGAAACACCGATGGCGTACAAGTCCATTGACGCAGTGATGGAAGCGCAGCGCGATCTGGTAGACGTGGTGCACACGTTGCGCCAGGTGGTCTGCGTGAAGGGGTAGACAGGGAGGGCTGAAAGGCCCTCCCACATAATCCGGGTGTAGGGTAGCGGCCACCCACATGTCTTGGGCACATGTCCACGCAGGTTCAACTCCTGCCACCCGGACCATTTCTTTTTGCGTTTGCTGAATCCTGGCGCGGTAGTAGCGTAGGACAATACGAGAGGCTCATAACCTCTAAACGCAGGTGCAAATCCTGCCCGCGCAACCAACTGGATTTTCGGAATTGTGCACACAGAACAACTCACAAGATTCTAAACCGATAGGAGCTGCGAATTGGCAATCACGATTGAGAGCCTGAAAGTAGTCTCCTACCTCAAACCCGAGCATTTGGGAGACGGCAGAACAGTTAAGCTGATGCCCTTGTGGGATGGGAAAAACTGGCGGATGTGGATCGATACCCCGGTTGGCCTTATCGAAGGGAAAATGCTGGATACGGTGGAGGGGGACTATGTGGGTGTGGGAGCGGCCAAAGAGTCTGATCTCTTCATCCCATTTGTGCACCTGATGTGGCAACGGGTCAGTTGGCCAGAGGTTTGTCCGCTCATTACGGCGATCTCCGATGATTTTCACAATATGGGTACTTCCCTCGCCAAGCTTAAGCATTTCTTCCGCTCACAAAGTGATCTGCCGCCTAGATCGGCTTCCCGATTTGCATACACTGAGTTGGAATATCTCGTCATGCTCACTCGTACTGTTTTCGATCTGCTACAAGAGATCATTTCCATAGTGTGGGCAAATCACGTTCAGCTTCTTGACAAGGATGCGGAGAGTCGCCGGCGGTCAAGAAAGCTACCCACCACCTTTTCTAGGCTGGTGCTCTGGGACAAACATGAGCCTCGCAGTGCAGCTGAAATCGAAAGCGAGTTTGGGCTCCCAACGCCACTTGCCGAAGAATATGCGCGAATCGCTTCCTTTTTCTCTCAGTTGCGTGATCTCCGAGATGCCGTTGTGCATGGCGGAACGGGGGTGGGGGAGATATACGTTACTGAGCGAGGATTCTGTGTCAATCCCAAACAGCGCCCGTTCTCCGGTTTCGATAAATGGCGCCCCGAACACTACTACAACGAAAAGATCGCGTCCGTCCTGCCTTGGGTTGCAGATTTGATCCTGCAAACAATTCAAGCGTGTAACGGCTTGATGACCAAGTTCGGCCAAGTCATTCAGCTTTCTCCTGAGATAGCACCAGGGTATCTTGTCTATGTCCGCGGGCCACACAACGAGGCTGTCGCAGAGGTTCTAGGGGTGCATTCGGGGGGATCACCCTGGTGGGTGATGGAACGTCCGACTGTTGAAGTAGGATCGACCGAGAAACCGTGAAAGTACATGGCGCTGAGCCTGGTTAAGGAGCCAGATCGGCGCAACAGAGTTTGAGTTCGTGCATGCAGGTATCAATGCAATGAGTCAACCTGAAATATTCATAATCGAGTCGCTCGATTTCAAAGATGAGCACGCCGAGCGTTTTGAAGGTCGGATCATTTCTCAAATTCTCGCACTGAGCGGGAAGAAGTGCGAATACTGTTACATACGGACAAAGCGCGAACTGAAGGCGTTATTGGAACGGTTTGAGTCCTCACATTACCGTTATCTCCATTTGTCCTGTCATGGAAGCAGCGACTCAATGTTCACAACTCTTGACCCGATCCAGTTCTCCGAGTTCGGCCCCCTCATTAAGCCTTATCTGCACAAACGCAGGCTGTTCGTTTCGGCCTGCTCTGCAACCAATCGGACTCTGGCGGATGTGATCATGCCCGGTTCCGGTTGCTATTCAATTCTCGGACCCGATCAGGACATCTACTTCAGCGACGCGGCTGTGCTGTGGGCCTCGTTCTATCACGTGATGTTTACCGCCGATTCGACGGCCATGAAGTACAAAACGATTAAGGCGAAAGCCCAGGAAGTCTCCAATTTGTACCGTGTGCGGCTCAAGCTCATTGGTCACGACGAAGATAGCCCGAAGGGTTACAAGATAAGAACCATCGCTCCGCGGACGGAGCCCTGACGCTCACCGCTCTTCGGGCATCCTCTAATCCCACGCCGGCCATACCGTGAATCCAACTAGTCCGTGAACAACACGATGTGGGTAGAAGTGCATCTCGGAGTGTCGCTAAAGAAGGTTTGGTGCCAGCGGAGAGATTCGAACTCTCAAACACCTGTTTCTAAGACAGGCTGCTATTCCAATTCGCACACGCTGGCACTCTGGTGCACAGGGGAGGATTTGAACCTCCGCGTCCCACTCGGGGAAACCGGGTTACAGCCGGTCCGTTTCGACCGGGCTCACGCACCTGTGCAAACTTGGCGGAAGGTAGACGAATCGAACGCCCATCGCTCATCACGACGCCCCGGTTTTCAGGACCAGTTGCCGGCCATTCAGCGGTACCTTCCGCGTGGCGGAGAGTACGGGAGTTGAACCCGTTAGCCTCATGCGAGAGCCCTTGTTTAGCAGACAAGTGCCTTACCGTCCGGCCCACTCTCCATCGAAATTGTCAAAGAACAAAGGAATTCTGGTAGGCCCGGTGGGATTTGAACCCACAAAAGGCTGCTCTTGAGGCAGCTACGTATGCCAGTTCCGTCACGGGCATGAAGCTAGAAATTGTGCAGGAGTTAATAACTCAGTCGGGATGGACTGAGTCGCAATGACGATCGGAATTGAAGCAGGCGCTTCACAAAGTCAATGTAGCATGAAACTCAGCATAGGTCACGCGGTTTTCGGTGGGATCACGGCTGCCTCACTGACTCACGAAAAGAGTCTGTTCTGTAACTCACCAAGTTGCGCAGGTCGCGAGCACTCTTGGTCGTCGTTCGCCACGCGGTTGATCCGACTGCTTACTGGATAGCATCGCATCAGCCGAGCATCGTATGGCTTCAGCAGTTCGGAAATCGTCGCGACGTTCTGCATTCCGGGGTCGAGCCACAGGTCGTAGCCGCCCGGATCAAGGATGACCGGCATACGGTCGTGAACCGTCGAGGTCACCGCATTTGGGGTCGTGGTCAGGATCGAGCACGTCTTCACCCAGTTGCCGCTTGGGTCCTTCCAGCGATCCCACAATCCCGCGAATGCGAACAGCTGCCCTCCGTTGACTTCGAAGCAATAGGGCTGTTTGGCTTTTCCCGTTCGCAT
>Ga0181538_10000691_pt1 | contig 40111 bp, 37 predicted proteins | sample PEATcosm2014_Bin_40_FD_119773 | JGI IMG/M metagenome (GOLD analysis project Ga0181538, IMG submission 119773) | Peatland microbial communities from MTU Mesocosm Facility, Houghton, MI, USA - PEATcosm2014_Bin23_30_metaG | ecosystem: Environmental > Terrestrial > Soil > Wetlands > Peat | place... | reverse complement strand
TCGGGGGTGGCCGCCATGCCCACGATGGGCGCGTTGAGCTTCAGGCTGCCCGTCGAGCCGTGGAAGGTGGCGTTGCCGTAGCTGAAGATCCCCCCGTCGGAGCCGACCTCCCAGTAGCCCCCGTTGCCCGGGGTGACCGCCATGCCCACCATGGGCGCGTTGATCGCCTGCCCGCCCCTCGAGCCGTGGAAGTTCGTGCTGCCGTAGTTGAAGATGCCGCCGTCGGAGGCCACCGAGTAGTAGCCCTCGGGCGGGGTGTAGGTGTCGTCCAGGCCGAACTCGTTGCCTGAGGCGTCCTCGAAGTCGCCGACGGCCTCGCAGGCGCTCCTCGAGCCGCAATCCACTGACTCGAGGAAGGACGATGCCTGGGCACCTGTGCCGGCGTTCGCCGGCACAGGTGCGACGACATTGCTCCACGAGCCCCCCGAGGACGAGTCGATGAGGGCCACGTCGTTGCTCGAGTTCGAATTGTTGCGGTAGTCGCCCACGGCCGTGCACTGAGTCCCGGACACGCACGAGACGGAATCGAGCTCGGCGCCCATGTGGGTACCGGTCGCAGCGTCGGCCGGCTGCGGACCCTCCGTGGCGGTGATGGTGGCGCCGTTGACCGTGTCGATCAGTGGGCGGGAGACGTCGTTCGCCTGGTCGTCGTAGTAGCCGACTGCGTTGCAGATACCGTCGAAGGTGCACGACACGTCGGCGAGGCCGGCGTCCTGGTTGCTCCCGGTCCCTCCATTGGAGGGCTCGGGAGCCATCGCCGTGCTCCACGTCCCGCCGGCGTACTGCGCGAGCAACCCGTGGTCAAAGTCCGACGAGTCCGCGACCTGACCGGCCGCCTCGCAGGTCGCCGAGGAGCACGAGATCGACGTCAGCTCGCTGTACTCGTTCGCCCCTGTGTCGGAGCCCGGGGGCAAGGCAAGGGCAGCGACGGTCCAGGCCGTGCCCATGGGCTGGAAGACGAGAGCCTGCTCGTCGTCGCCGGCGTTGACGTAGTACCCCGCAGCGGCGCACGGACCCACGCTCGGGCACGAGACGTCCTTGAGGTAGACCTCCTGATGGGTGCCCGCGTCCGCCGGCTGTGGCGCCGCCTGAGCGCTCCACGCGCCGCCGCTGTAGGTGTCGATCAGGCCGTACTGGTGGTCACCGGCGCCGTTGACGCTCTTGTAGTCCCCGACGGCGACGCAGCTCTGGGCGGTCTGGCAGTCGACCGACTTGAGAAAGGCGCCGAAGCCCGAGCCGGTGGCCGCATCAGGAGGCAGCGGCGCCTCCATGTCGGACCACGTGCCGCCGGTCAGCGTCTCGATGACAGCGTGAAAGCGGTTGGCCGAATCCTCGTAGGTGCCGACCGCGACGCACGTGCCCTCTGACGGGCAGGTCACGGTTTCGATGAACCCGGCCTGGCTCGGTGCGGCGTCAGAGGGAAGGGGTGCTGCGACCACAGACCATGAGCCCCCTGACTTGACGCCCAGCAGTGCCTGGTCGACGTGGGCCGAATCCTCGTAGGACCCTCCCGCCCCGCAGAACGCTGCCGACACGCACGACACCGAGGCCCATCCGCTGCTCGGGTCCGGCGACGCAGGGGCGTTCGGCCCGCTCGGCAATGGGGTCTGCGCCCCGGTCCAACCGGGGGTGGGTGCGGTCGCCGTCGCGGTGCCGGTCGCGAAGAGGCCGCCCAGGGCTCCGGTGCCGAGCGCCAGGACGCCGTCAACGGCGATGACCGTGTTGCGCCGCAACCGCGAGCGGGTCACCCGACCCGAAGCGTGTCGGCGGGTGCGGGTTTTTCTGGCCTTGGACACGAGCTACCTCCGCAGTCTCGATCCCCCGACGCAATATAGGGAAGAAAGTGACCCGGGGCAACGACCTCTTTCCCGATTGTGTGATCTTTGCCTCGACCGCGCCCGCCAGACACGCACGCGACGTGACGACCGGAGCTCAGGCCCCCTCGTAGGCGAACCCGAGGTCGGGCGCGGTCAGGATGGCCCGGAAGGGAATCCCCTCGGCCGCCGCCATGGCTTCGACCGTCCCGCCGCGGTCGACCACGGCGACGAGCAGCACCACCTCGCCCCCCGCCTCCTGTACGGCGTGCGCCGCCTCGAGGAGCGAGGTACCCCGGGTGACGGTGTCCTCGGTGACGACGACCTTGTCGCCCGGGTCGAGCGCGCCGGCGATGCGCCCCCCGGCGCCGTGGTCCTTGGCCTCCTTGCGCACGCTGAAGGCCTTGAGCGGGCGACCCCGCGTCGCCGCCACGCCGGCGGTGACGAAGGCCACCGGGTCGGCGCCCATGGTGAGGCCGCCGATGGCGGTGGCCTCGGGAGGGATCACCGAGAGCACGGCGTCGGCCACGAGGAGCATTGCCTCGGGCCGGCAGACCGTCTGCTTCGAGTCGATGAACCAGCTGCTCTTGCGCCCCGACTTGAGCGTGAAGTCCCCGGTCTTCACCGAGTGCGCCAGCAGGTGGTCGCGCAGCCCGCCGAAGGTGTCGCCCCCACTCACACGATCTGCACGCCGGGCCCGCCGGCGGTGACCTCGCCGATCACGCTCGCGTCCCGGCCCGCCTCCGCCAACGCGGCGAGCGCGGCGTCCGCCGCAGCGGGCTCGACCACCAGCGCCATCCCGACGCCACGGTTGAACACGCGGTCCATCTCCTGCTCCTCCACGGCGCCGAGGCGCTGTATCTCGGCGAAGACGCGCGGCTCCTCCCAGGCCGAGCGGTCCAGCCGCGCCCCCAGGTCGTCGGGGAGGGCCCGGGGCAGGTTGCCGACGATCCCCCCACCGGTGATGTGCGCACAGCCATGCAGCGCGCCGCCGAGGGCGGCCCGGGCGGCGAGGACGGCCGGCGTGTAGATCAGCGAAGGGCGCAGGAGCTCGTCGGCCACGCTGTGGTCCGCCCCCTCCCAGGCCGGGTCCCCGAGGTCGAGGCCTGCCCGTTCGAGCAGCACGTGGCGCGCCAGTGTGTAGCCGTTGGAGCGCAGCCCGGGTGAGGCCAGGCCCACGATGGCGTCGCCCGCACGCACCCTCTCGGGCCCCAGCTGGGTGCCCTGCTGCACCACGCCGAGAGCGAAGCCGGCCAGGTCGAGCTCGTCGGCCGCCATGACGCCGGCGTGCTCCGCCGTCTCGCCGCCGATCAGCGCGCAGCCGGCCTGGCGGCAGCCCTCGTGCACGCCGGCCACCACCGTGGCGACCTGGTCGGGGTCGACCTTGCCGGTCGCGATGTAGTCGAGCATGAACAGCGGCTCGGCGCCGACGCACACCAGGTCGTCGACGCACATGGCGACGAGGTCGATGCCGACGGTGTCGAAACGGCCGGTGGCCCGGGCCACCACCAGCTTCGTGCCCACCCCGTCGGTCGACGCCACCAGCACCGGCTTGGTGAAGCGGTCCGTGTCGAGCGGGAACTGGCCACCGAACCCTCCGATGCCCGCCACCATGGAGCGCAGGCGCTCGACGGCGGCGTCACCGGCGGCAATGTCCACACCGGCGCCGGCATAGGTGGCGCCGCCCTGTCCCACGGCGTTCAGACCCCGGGCAGCGCGCCCTGGTGGGCCATGGCCGTCGCCGGCGCGGTCCGTCCGAGGGTCACGGGCGCGGGCGCCGCGTGGGCGACGGGCGTCGGGTAGTCGCCGGTGAAGCACGCGTCGCAGAATCCCCCGTCGGCGCCTATGGCCTCCTTCAGGTTCTCGATGCTGATGTAGGCCAGCGAGTCCGCCCCGAGGATCTCGGCCATCTCCTCGACGGTGTGGTCGGTCGCCAGGAGCTCCTCGTAGGACGGCGTGTCGATGCCGTAGAAGCAGGGCCAACGCCACGGAGGGGACGAGATGCGCAGGTGCACCTCCGCCGCCCCGGCCTCGCGCAGCATGCGGATGACCGAACGTTGCGTCGTCCCGCGCACGATGGAGTCGTCCACCACCACCAGCCGCTTGCCCGCGATGGCGTCGGTGAGGGGGTTGAGCTTGCGTCGCACCGCGTCGGCCCGCTCCTGCTGCCCCGGCGCGATGAAGGAGCGGCCGATGTAGCGGTTCTTCACCAGGCCCTGGCCATAGGGGATGCCGCTCGCCCGCGCGAAGCCCTCCGCGGCGGGGACCCCGGACTCGGGCACCCCCATCACCATGTCGGCCTCCGCGGGCGCCTGCGCCGCCAGCAGCGCTCCCATGCGGCAGCGGGTCTCGTGGACCTCGCGGCCGTAGAGCCGGCTGTCGGGCCGCGCGATGTAGGCGAACTCGAAGATGCACAGGCGCGGTGTCACCTCGCGCAGCCAGGGGACCTCGAGGCTGGTGGGCCCGTCGGCGTCGATCACCACCAGCTCGCCGGGCGCGATCTCGCGCACGAAGGTGGCGCCGATGACGCTGAGGGCCGGCGTCTCGGAGGCGAGCACCCATCCCTCGGGGGCGTCGGCGGGACCGAGCCGGCCCAGGCAGAGGGGACGGAACCCGTACGGATCGCGCACGCCGAAGAGACGCTCGGAGCTCATGAGGACGAGGGAGAACGCACCCTCGAGGATCGGCAGCACCAGCTGCAACGCGGTGGAGAGGTCCTCGGACTCGGGGAAGGACTGCGCCAGCAATTCGGCGACCACGTCGCTGTCGGTGGCGATCGACCCCGGCAGCATCCCCACCTTCTCGGCCAGGGCGCGCGTGTTGGTCAGGTTCCCGTTGTGCCCGAGCGCGAAGCCGGCCCGTCCGACGGGCCGATAGACGGGCTGGGCCCCCGCCCAGTCCGAGGCGCCGTGCGTCGAGTAGCGGGTGTGGCCGATGGCGAGGTGGCCGGCCAATCCCGACAGCGTGCGCTCGTCGAAGACCGTTGCCACGAGGCCCATGTCCTTGACGACGGTGACGGTGTCCCCGTCACCGACCGCCATGCCGGCCGACTCCTGGCCCCGGTGCTGCAGGGCGAAGAGCCCGTCGAACGTGAGGTTGGCCACCCTCGTTCCGGGCGCGTAGACACCGAAGACACCGCACGCTTCCTTCACGCGGTGACCATTCTCTCACAGGCCCGTGCCATCAGGAATCGCCCAGGACACGGGCCAGGTTGCCCTCCTCGGCCTCGCGCAGGGCCTCGAGCGGGAGGCCGACCACTCCACCGAGGGCGAAGCGGTCGCCGCCGGCCCGGCCCAGCACGGCGGCGGAGATCCCGAGGGAGGTGGCCCGGGCACACAGCTCGTCGGGGACCGGGGTGGCGACCACGAACCGCGACGGCAGCTCGGTGAAGAGCTCGGCGGCGTCCGGGAGGTCGAGCACACACCCGGTGCCGGCAGACGCCGCCATTTCGGCCAGCGCCACCGCGAGGCCGCCCCCCGACACGTCGTGCACGGCGTGCACCGGGCCGTCGCCGACCGCGCCGCCCACCTGCGCGGCGACGAGCCCGGCCACGAAGGCGCACAGCGTGGCGTGCGCCGCGAAGTCCACGGCCGGCACGTCGCCGGTGCGGTGGTCGCGCCGCTCGGTGGCCCAGCGCGTGCCCTCGAGCGGGAACGATCCGTCCGGGGCCGACCGCGCGCCCAGCAGGACCACCGTGTCCCCGCTGGACCAGGCCCGGCCGGGCGGCCGCGCCGTCACGGCGTCGACGAGCCCCAGCACGCCGAGCACCGGCGTCGGGTCGATGTCGGCGCCACCGCTCTCGTTGTAGAGGCTGACGTTGCCCCCGATCACCGGGAGGGAGAGGGCACGGCACGCCTCGGCCATCCCGTCGATGCATTCGGAGAGCTGCCACATGACCTCGGGGTGCTCGGGGTTGCCGAAATTGAGGCAGTTGACGACGGCGGCCGGCGTGGCGCCGACGCAGGCCAGGTTGGCGACGCCCTCGGCGAGCACGAGCGCCGTGCCCGCCCGCGGATCGAGCGCGCAGGCCCGCGGGTTGGAGTCGGTCGTCACGGCGACCCCGCGCGACGAGCGGGGCAGCCCGGGACCGGCCAGCCGCAACAGCGCGGCGTCGCCCCCGGGCCCCTCCACCGTGTTCAAGAAGAGCTGGTGGTCGTACTGGCGGTAGACCCAGCGCGGCGAGCGCAGGAGAGCCAGCAGGTCGGCGGCGCAGTCGGTGGGCGGGGCGGGTGGCTCGGCCCGCCGGCGCGTCGGCGCGTGCCGCGGGCGGTCGTAGAGCGGCGCGTCGTCCGAGAGCGAGGCGGCCGGCACGTCGGCCAGCACGGGGCCGTCCCTGCCGTCGCGGATGCGCAGGCGACCGCCGCCGGCGGGATCGGGCTCGGTGACCGTGCCGATGACGGTGGCCCGCACCTCCCACTTGGCGCAGATGGCCGCCACCGCCGGCCACGACGCCGGGGTCACGATGGCGAGCATGCGCTCCTGGCTCTCGCTCGTCATCACCTCCCACGCATCCATGCCCTCCTCGCGCCGGGGCACCGCGGCCACGTCGACGTCCATGCCGACGCCGCCCCGCCCCGCCGTCTCGCTCGTGGCGCAGGCCAGGCCGGCACCGCCGAGGTCCTGGATCCCGACGACGAGCTTGGTGTCGAGCAGCTCGAGGCAGGCCTCGATGAGCCGCTTCTCCTCGAAGGGGTCGCCCACCTGGACGCTCGGCCGCTTGGTGTCGTCCGCGCCCTCCTCGTCGCCACTGAAGCCGGCGGAGGCCAGCACGCTGACCCCACCGATGCCGTCGCGACCCGTGCTCGAACCGAGCAGCACGGCCAGGTTGCCCGGGCCCGACGCGATGCCGAGCACGAGCCGCTCGGTCGGGAGGGCGCCCATGCAGAGCACGTTGACGAGCGGGTTCTGGGCGTAGCAGGGGTCGAAGGTCAGCTCGCCGCCGACGGTGGGCACGCCGACGGAGTTGCCGTAGCCGGAGATCCCGCTGACCACCCCCTCGACCAGCCAACGCTGGCGGGCGTCGTCGGGTGGCCCGAAGAAGAGCGGGTCCATCACCGCCAACGGCCGTGCCCCCATGGTGAAGATGTCGCGCAGAATGCCGCCCACGCCGGTGGCGGCGCCCTGGTAGGGCTCGATCGCGGAGGGGTGGTTGTGGCTCTCGATCCGGATGGCCACCGCGATGCCGTCCCCGGCGTCGATCACCCCGGCGTTCTCGCCCGGGCCGACGAGCACCCGGGGGCCCTCGGTGGGCAGGCGCCGCAGGTGGAGCCGGGACGACTTGTAGGAGCAGTGCTCGCTCCACATGACGGCGTAGAGGGCCAGCTCCAGGTGGTTCGGCGGGCGGCCGAGGATCTTGCCGACGGCCTCGAACTCGTCGTCGGTCAGGCCGAGCGCACGGTGCAAGGACTCCTCCCCTGCCGGCGGCGGGTCGGGCGGCAGCGCCTCGGCCGGAGGGGTCATGGTGACCTCCAGATTAGAGGCCGCAGGACCTCAGCCGGGACGGTCGGCCCGGACCACCACGAGGTCCCGCTCCGCCCACACGCCCGCCGCGGCGAACCCGGCGTCGGCCAGCCAGCCCAGCTGCTCGGCCAGGGTCGACGGCCGGTCGTGGCCGCCGCTCAGCGGCGTCAACGCGTCAGCCGGATCGACCGGGACCACCACGTCGCCCAACACGAAACGGCCGCCCGGTCGCAGCACCTCCGCCACGCGGGCGAACAGGGTGGCCTTGTCGGGACCCTCGAGGTGGTGCACGGCCAGGGCCGAGACCACCAGGTCGAAGGGCCCCGGCGGCAGGGGGTCGGTCAGCTGGGCCACCACCAGCTCGACCGGGAGCCCGCGGAGCCGGGCCCGGGCCGCGTCGAGCATCGCCTCGTTCTTGTCGATCCCGACCGCCGCCGCGCCGCCGTGGCGCTCGAGCACGGCGGCGAGGGTCTCGCCGGTGCCGGTCCCGAGATCGAGCACCGACGTGACGGGCAGACCGTCGCTCGCCCCGGCCACCGCCTCTTGCAGTCGACCGTAGGCCGGCACCTCGGCGCGCATCAGGTCGAGGTAGGTGGCAGGGTCGAAGCTGAACTGGGTCACGGCGACAGCAGGGCCTCTCGGCGGGTCCAGGCCCAGCGCAGGACGAAGAGGGAGAGGCCGAGGGTCAGGAGGTTGATCACCAGCTCCACCACGCCGTTGGCGCCCTTGCCCCAGACCCCGTGCTGCAGGTCGTAGAGCACGTCCATCCCGAGAAGGTAGAGCCCCGCCCCGCCCCCGACGAGGAGCCAGAACAGGGCCGCCCGCCGCGCCGTCACGAGGCAGTACGAGGCGGCGACCAGGCACAGTGCCAGCCAGCCGTCGGCCAGGGGGAACGCGTCCTCGAACTGGGTGTAGGCCGCACCGGTCTCCGAGGCCACCAGGGAGCGGTGGGCCAGCCAGGCGACCCAGTAGGCGACGACGAGGGCGGCGGCACCGAGCTGCACGCCGGCCATCGTCCGGCGCTCCCTGGCATCGACGGTTGCAACCGGTGGCGCGGCCACACCGCAGGGTAACCCGCGGGACGAACGGAAATGGCCCATGCGGGCCGCCCCAATGACCGAGCCGGAAAACTCTGGATTATGTGGTTTGGGATGCGGGAAATGGGGAATCCCTGCGCGCTCCTTCATCCAAAATGAAATGGGGAGAAACATCGCGCATTGCTGCATATGGTTGCTCCCGACGCGTCACAATGGAGGCATGGCAACCAAGGCAAAAACTCCGGCTCCTCGCAAGCCCATGAGCACCGGCCACAAGGCCGCCCTCGCTCGTGGGCGTGCCGAGAGTGCATCCGTCCGCCACTATCTCGAGGCACTCGAGACGTCCAAACCCAAGCGGGGCCGCAAGCGCACGCCGGCCTCCATCGACCGCCGGCTGGCGGCGATCGAGTCCCAGCTGGCCAACGCCGACGCACTCACGCGCCTCCACTTGCTCCAGGAGCAGAAGGACCTGCTCGACGAGCGGTCGCGGGGGAACCAGGTCAAGGACCTGAGCGCGCTGGAGAAGCAATTCATCAAGGTGGCCAAGGCCTACGGCGAGCGCAAGGGCATCACCTACGCCACCTGGCGGGCGGCCGGTGTGAGCGCCGCCGTCCTCCAGAAGGCCGAGATCTCGCGCGCCCGGACCTGACCGGGTCAGGCGGCCGGCCTCGACTCCTTCTCGTGCCTCGTCGGCTTGGCGGCCTCTGAATTCTGCCCCCCCGGCGCCGCCGGGGCGAAGTACTGCTGGACGGCCTGGGCCAGCCCGCCGGCGATCACGGCCTGGCCCGACGCGTTGGCGGCGATGCTCCCCTCGAAGGGGTCGGTGATGAACAGCGGCTCGATGAGCGCGCCCGGCATCTCGCTCGGCGTGGTGGAGAAGCCGGGGTCGGCCGGGCCCAGCAGGAGCAGGTGCCCGTAGTTGGCGGCGGCGTCGCTCATCGCGGGCCCGCCGAGCTCGCTGTCGTCCGTCACCCCGAGGTTGGGGATCCCCCAGCCCTGGGCGTTCATGGCAAGGAGGACGTCGTGCTGCATCAAGGTCGCCAGACGGAGGTTCTGCGCCGAGAAGGGGCGCGCGGTGTCGTAGCCCGTCACGCTGCCGGCGTCGTAGGAGGACCCGCCGGCGTCGAAGTAGATGCCCACGAGGACGTTCGCCTTGGCGTCGTTGGCGCAGACGTCGCGGGCCGCCACGTCGTCGTGCTCGCCCTGGACCGTGAAGAGACCGCCGGAGACGTCGCCGGGCTGGGGGCGGACGACGGTCTCGGCCTCGGTGCGCGACACGACCACGGTGAAGCCCTTGGCCTCGAGGAGCTTCGCCGCATCGAGCTCGACCGGAAGCGTCTCGTCGGCCTCGTAAATGGTCTGGCCCGTCTGGGTCTGGCCCACGCCGCCCGGATCGAGGCCGCCGTGGCCGGCGTCGAGAAAGACGGTCAGGTGGCGGTCGCCCGACGTCGGCGCGAACTCGACGCACGCCCCGGGCTCGAAGAACCTGGCATCGATGGCGCGTCCGGCGGCCAGCCGGTGCGTCGGGGACGCCCGGCGCACCGCACCCGACGCGGACGACGACGGCGCGACGAGCGCGACGACTACAGCGGCGACGGCGACGGCGACGGCGACGGCGAACGCGAGCGTCGGCGCGTGCCGGCGGCGGCTCCACAGTGGGCGCACAGCCGGTCCGTCGGCGCGCTGAACGGTCCGTACGTGCATACGAGGTCAACCATACGGAGTGGGGGTGAAGAATGGATGACAGGCGCCGCAGCCGCGGCGCGGTGCCTATGCGGCCGCGCTGGTGGCGGCGGACGAGACGAGCGAGCGCAGCAGCACCAGGCCGTCGTCGGAGCCGAGCAGCGTGGAGCTGGCGCGTTCGGGGTGCGGCATGAGGCCGACGACGTTGCCCGCCTCGTTGGCGATCCCGGCGATGGCGTCGATCGAGCCGTTCGGGTTGTCGCCCTCGGCGTAGCGCAGCACGATCCGGTCCTCCGCCTGCAGGCGGTGCAGCGTGTCGGCGTCGCAGGTGTAGTTGCCCGAGAAGTGGTTGATGGGCATCACCAGCTCGTCGCCCACCGCCGCCGCGCAGGTGAGGACCGACGACGTCGACGCCACCACCAGGCGGACCGGCTGGCACAGGAAGCGCAGATGCCCGTTCTTCTGCAGCGCGCCCGGCAGCAGGCCCGCCTCGGTCAGCACCTGGAAGCCGTTGCAGATGCCGACCACCGGCCCCCCGGCGCGGGCGAAGTCGGCCACCGCCTCCATGACCGGCGAGAAGCGGGCCAGGGCGCCCGGGCGCAGGTAGTCGCCGTGGGCGAAGCCGCCGGGCAGGACGACCGCATCGACGCCGGCGAGGTGGGCGTCGCCGTGCCAGAGGAGCACGCCCTCGGCGCCCACGGCCTCGACGCCCTGGACCACGTCGTGCTCGCAGTTGCTGCCCGGGAAGACGACGACGCCGATGCGCGGGGCCACTCAGATCACCTCGAGCTCGAGCCGGCTCTGCTCGATCACCGGGTTGGCCAGCAGCCGGTCGGCCAGCTGGGTCGCCGTGGTGCGCGCCGCGCCCTCGTCGGGGGCGTCGAGCTCGAAGCTGAAGGACCGGCCGGCCCGCACGTGGGCCACGCCGTCGAAGCCGAGCGCGGGCAGCGCCCGCTCGATGGTCGCCCCCTCGGGGTCGGCGATGCCGGGCCGCAACTGCACCTCCACGCGCGCCCGGAACCTCATGTGGTGGCACCGTACCAGTCGCCCAGCGAGCGGCCGGTGACACGCTCGTAGGCCGCGATGTAGCGCTGCGACATGGCGTTCGTGACCTCGGGCGGCAACGGGGGCGGGGGTGGCGTGCGGTCCCAGGGCTGCGCCGCCAGCCAGTCGCGCAGGGGCTGCTTGTCGAAGGCGGGCGGCGTCGTCCCGGGCACGACCGCATCCGCCGGCCACAGCCGCGACGAGTCCGGCGTGCACACCTCGTCGCAGAGGCAGAGCAATCCGTCGACGTAGCCCAGCTCGAACTTGGTGTCGGCCAGGATGAAGCCGGCCGCGGCCGCCCGGGCCGCGGCGCGGCGGTACAGCTCGAGGCAGACGGCCTGCGCCGCCAGGGCCGACTCGGCGCCCACCAGGTCGACGGCCTCGGCCATCCCGATGTTGACGTCGTGCCCCGTGGCCGCCTTGGTGGAGGGGGTGAAGATCGGCTTCTCCAGCTTGCTGGCCAGCAGCAGCCCCTCGGGCATCTCCATCCCGTGCACCCTGCCCGAGCGCTCGTACTCCTCCCAGGCCTGCCCGGCCAGGTACCCCCGCACGATGCACTCGAGGGGGAGCATCTCGGCCCGGCGCACCAGCATGGCCCGGCCCGCCCACTCGGGCGGCAGCGCCCTGCCCCCGAGGGCGCCCGAGATCTCGACCGGATCGGCGGCCAGCAGCGAGCCCGGCACGACGTCGGCCATCTCCTCGAACCAGAAGCAGGTCATGGCGGTGAGCACGCGACCCTTGTCGGGGATCGGCTCGGCCATGATGACGTCGAACGCGCTCACGCGGTCCGAGGCCACCATGAGGAGGCGGTCCGAGCCGGCGTCGTAGAGCTCGCGCACCTTGCCCGAGAGGACCCGCGGCAGGTCCATCGTCACGGCGCGACCTCCCCCGGCGCCCTCATGCTCACAGCGCCGTCAGCGCGTCAGCGAAGCGGTCCACGTGGCGCAGGGTGCGGGACAGGTCGAAGGCGTCGTCGAGCTGCGCGGCGCTCAGCGTCACGTCCGGGTCGGCCTCGAGCACCGCCCGGAAGGGTCGCCCTTCCGACCACGCGGCGCGCGCGTCGCGCTGGACGATCCGGTAGGCCTCGTCGCGGGTCAGCCCGGCCGAGACGAGCGCCAGGAGGACGGACTGGGAGAAGACGAGGCCGAGCGTGCCCTCGGTCAGGTTCTGCAGCGCCCGCTCGGGATGGACCACCAGTCCGGTGGCCAGCCCGGTGGCCTTGCGCAGCACGTAGGCGGCCAGCATGGACGCGTCCGGCAGCGCCACCCGCTCGACCGAGCTGTGCGAGATGTCGCGCTCGTGCCAGAGCGCCACGTCCTCGAGGCCGGCGCCGAGATACCCGCGCAGCAACCGGGCCAGGCCGCAGAGCCGCTCCGAGAGGATCGGGTTGCGCTTGTGCGGCATGGCCGAGCTCCCCTTCTGCCCGGCACCGAAGGGTTCTTCCGCCTCGCCCAGCTCGCTGCGGGCGAGGTGGCGGATCTCCGTGCACATCAGCTCGACCGTGGCACCCACGGAGGCACAGGCATAGAAGAACTCGGCGTGGCGGTCGCGCGCGATCACCTGCGTGGCCGGGACCGGTGTGAGCCCGAGCGCGGCGCAGACCCGCGCCTCGACCTCGGGGTCGATGTTGGAGTAGGTGCCGACCGCGCCCGACAGCTTCCCGACGGCCACGGCCTCGCGGGCGGCGCGCATGCGGCGGCGGTCGCGGTCCGCCTGCAGGGCCCACAGGGCGAACTTGGCCCCGAAGGTGGTCGGCTCGGCGTGCATGCCGTGCGTGCGACCCGTGACGGGGACGTGCAGCAGCTCGAGCGCCCGCGCCTTGAGGGCGGCCACGAAGGCATCGAGGTCGGCCAGCAGGAGGTCGGCGGCCCGGGTCAGCGTGGCGCACAGCGCGGTGTCGACGACATCGGACGAGGTGAGCCCGTAGTGGATGTACGAGCCCGCCGGCGCGCCGATGCGCTCCTGCACGACGTCGACGAAGGCGGCCACGTCGTGGTCCGTGACCTTCTCGCGCTCGAGAACGTCGGCCACGAAGACGTCGTCGACCACCGGCGCCTTGGCCCGGCAGGTGGCCGCCTCGTCGGGCGGCACGACCCCGACGGCGGCCTGGGCCTCGGTGGCCAAGAGCTCGACCTCGAGCCAGAGGGAGAAGCGGGCGGCGTCGCTGAAGAGGGCGGCCATGTCGGGCGGCGAGTAGCGCGGGATCATCCGGCGCCCTCCCGCGCCACCGCAGACGCGACGCCGGCCGCGCGGGCCGCGATGTCGTGACGCATCTGCATGCCCTCCCACTCAATCGGCGCTGCGGCGGCATAGGCGCGGTCGCGCGCCTCGGCGAGCGTCGGGGCGGTGGCCGTGACACCGAGCACGCGCCCGCCGGCCGTGTGGAACGGCCCGTCGGGGGTGTGGCGCCGGGTGCCGGCGTGGAAGACCATGACCCCCTCGACGCCGGCGACCGACTGGCCCGCCGGGGTCAGCCCCTCGATGGGGTCACCGGTGCGCGGGTGCTCCGGGTAGCCCTGCGAGGCCATGACCACGCACACCGCGGCCTCGCCCGAGAAGGCGGGCGGCGGCACGTCCTCCAGCGCCCCGTTGGCCACGGCGAGGAACAGCTCGGCCGGGTCCGACGCCAGCAGGGGCAGCACCACCTGGGCCTCGGGGTCGCCGAAGCGCACGTTGTACTCAATGACCTTGGTGCCCTCGGAGGTCAGCATGAGCCCGGCGTAGAGCACGCCCCGGTAGTCGATGCCCCGCCGGCGCAGCTCCTCGACGAGTGGCAGGACCGCGGCGTCCATCAGGCCGGCCACGGTGGCGGCGTCGAGGTCGGGCATCGGCGCGTAGGCGCCCATGCCGCCGGTGTTGGGCCCGGCGTCGCCGTCGCCGATCCGCTTGAAGTCCTGGGCGGGGGCGAGGGGGACGGCGCGGCTGCCGTCGCAGAGGACGAGCAGCGAGCACTCCTCGCCCACCAGCCCCTCCTCAATGACGACGTGGCGACCGGCGTCGCCGAAGGAGGCGCCCGACAATTTGGCGGTCACGTCGGCGCGCGCCTCATCGAGGCTCCGGGCCACCAGCACGCCCTTGCCGGCGGCCAGGCCGTCGGTCTTGATCACCCAGGGGCCGGGCAGGGTCTCGAGGTAGTCCAGGGCGGCGGCGCTCTCGAGCGCGTCGAAGGTCGCGAAGCGCGCCGTCGGGACGCCGGCCGCGTTGAGGACCTCCTTCATGAAGGCCTTGGACCCCTCGAGCAGCGCGCCGTCGGCACCGGGACCCATGACGGCCCGTCCCGCCGAGCGCAACCGGTCGGCCAGACCGTCGACGAGCGGGGCCTCGGGCCCGACCACGTAGAGGTCGGCCTCCACCTCCTCGACCGGCGCGTCGGTGACGGTGATCGGCGCCGCCATGCCCGGGTTGCCCGGCGTGACGACCACGTCGGCCGTGCGGGCCAGCACGTGGGCGAGCGCGTGCTCGCGGCCACCGCTGCCGACGACGCAGACTCTCACGCGGTGGCGAAGGAGACGGTCTGCTCGCGGCCCGGCCCGACCCCGACGAGGCGGACGGGGACGCCGATCTGCTCGGACAAGAAGGCCACGTAGTCGCGGGCCGCCGCGGGCATGTCGTCCGGTGCGGTCGCCGCGCTCAGGTCCGTGCGCCACCCGGGCAGCTCCTCGTAGACCGGCGCCGCCTTGTGGAAGGTCGACTGGTGGTAGGGCAGGTGCGTGTAGCGGATGCCGTCGGCCTCGTAGGCGACGCACACCTTGACCGTCTCGAAGGTGTCGAGGACGTCGAGCTTGGTGAGCGCCACCTCGGTCAGCGAGTTGAGGCGCACGGCCTGGCGCAGCATCACGGCGTCGAACCACCCGCAGCGCCGCTTGCGCCCGGTGTTGGTGCCGAACTCGTGGCCGCGCTCGACGAGGAGCTCGCCGATGTCGTTCTCCTGCTCGGTCGGGAACGGCCCGGCCCCGACCCGGGTCACGTACGCCTTGGCGATGCCGATGACCCCCTCGATGTCGCGGGGGCCGAGCCCCGAACCGGTGCAGGCCCCGCCGGCGACCGGGTTGGAGGAGGTGACGAAGGGATAGGTCCCGTGGTCGAGGTCGAGGAAGGTGGCCTGGGCCCCCTCGAGCAGGACCTGGCGGTCCATGTCCAGGGCGTCGTGGATCATGCCGACGGTGTCGCCCACCATCGGCTCGATGCGGGGGGCGTACTCGCCGAGATAGTGGTCGGCGATGTCGTCGGCCGACAGGGGCAGGCGGTTGTACACCTTCGCCAGGACGGCGTTCTTCTCCTTCAGGGCGACGTCGAGCTTCTGGCGGAAGATCTTGGGGTCGAAGAGGTCCTGGACCCGGATGCCGACGCGGGTTGCCTTGTCGGCGTAGGCCGGCCCGATGCCGCGTTTGGTGGTCCCCAGGGCGTTCTTGCCGAGAAAGCGCTCGGTCACCCGGTCGAGCTCCTGGTGGTACGGCATGATCAGGTGGGCGTTGCCGCTGACGACCAGGCGGCCGGTGTCGATGCCCCTGGCACCCAGGCCGTCGAGCTCCTCGAGCAGCACGGCCGGGTCGACGACGACGCCGTTGCCGATGATCGGCGTGATGTGCTCGTAGAGGATCCCGCTCGGCACCAGCTGGAGCGCGAAGGCCTCGCCGTTGACGACGATGCGGTGGCCGGCGTTGTGGCCACCCTGGTAGCGCACGACCATGTGCATCTCGCGGGCGAGGAGATCGGTGAGCTTGCCCTTCCCCTCGTCGCCCCACTGGGTCCCGACCACCACGGTTGCGGGCACGCGTCTCTCCGTTCGCCAAGTCGCTTCGGATTACGCACCAGTGTACCCGACCCGAAATGGCGTTCCGCATCCGGGGTGGCCTCGCGCATCCGGGGTGGCCTGGCGCATCCGGGGTGGCTCCGACGGTGGTCCCGCCGGGTGGTTTCGGCCGCCGGTCCGGGGGTATCAGCCCGCGTCGGGCCGGAGAGGGCTCGTCCGCCCGCTACGGGGGGCCCGGACGGCCCGGGAAGGGAGTCCCCGAGATGGGGGAGGCTGCGGGACGTCAGGGTCGCTTCCGTGGTGGCCAACGAGGGCATTGAGCAGATGGAGCTGCTGCAGCCCTGGCGGGCGGTGCTCGACGCCGGCGGCCGGGCCGAGGTCGTGGCGCCCCAGCCGGGCATGGTCGAGACGATGCGCCACCTCGACCGGGCCGACCGCTTCCCCGTGGACCGCACGACCGGGTCGGTCCGGGTCGACGACTACGACGCCGCGGTCCTCCCCGGTGGCGTGGCCAACCCCGACCAGCTCCGGACCGACGCGGCCGCCGTCGACTTCCTGGTGGCCCTGTTCGAGTCCGGCCAGCCCGTCGCCGCCATCTGCCACGGACCCTGGACCCTCGTTGAGGGGGACCTGGTGGCGGGCCGGACGCTGACCTCGTGGCCCAGCCTGCGGACGGACCTGCGCAACGCGGGCGCCGACTGGGTCGACCGCGAGGTGGTCGTCTGCCGGGAGGGCGCCAACACGCTGGTCACCAGCCGCAAGCCCGACGACCTGCACGCCTTCTGCCGCCAGCTCACGACGGCGTTCGCCCCGGGGCGCGTGCCGGCCTGACCCCGGGCCGCCGACCCCTGTCGCGACGCGCGAGAGGGGTCGGCCGGCAGATCAGAAACCCGTCGCCGCGATGATCGCCCCGTTGAGGTGCGTGCCGAGCATGCTCCCGTCATTGGGGGCGTCGCCGAAGTTGTAGACCGCCCCGGCGGCCGAGGCCACCCAGTACCCGCCGCCGTCTGCGGTGGCCGCGATGGCCGCGGCCGGGTTGAAGCCCCCGGTGGTGTCGGCGGGGACGCTGCCCAGGTTGGCCGCGTTCCCGTAGGGGAAGACCTGGCCGTTGGCGTCGAGGATCCAGTACCCCTGGCCGTTGGGAGTGCGCACCATGGAGGTGATGGCCGAGCTCTGCTGCCCCGGGGCGCCGAAGTAGGGGGCGTCGCCGAAGGTGTAGACGTTCCCGGTCGACGTGACGACCCAGTAGCCGTTGCCGGTGGCGTCGGGCGCCACCGCCACCGCCTTGCCGGCACAGCCCCCGATCCCCGGGCACGAACCCTCGAACCTGGCGTTGCCGAACGAGAACACCCCGCCGTCGGAGGCCACCATGAAGTACCCACCCCCGCTGGCGGTCGGCACCATCCCCACGATCGGCGCATTGAGGCTGTTGGGCAGACCGGAGCCGGCCGGATGGAGCCCCAGGCCCGGGATGGAGCCGTAGAAGCCCGTGTCGAAGCTGAAGATCCCGCCGTCGGACGCGACCAGCCAGTACCCGTTGTCACTCGCCGTCGGGGTGATGCCGACCACGGGGCGCTGCAGCTTGAGGCTCCCGGTCGAGCCGTAGAACTGCGCCGACCCGAACGTGAAGATGCCGCCGTCGGAGCCGACGAGCCAGTAGCCGTGCGGCGGGGGGGCGGTGACGTTGACGTTCGTCGTGCCACTCGAGGTGCTCGAGTTCGCATCACCCGAATAGCCCCCCCGCACGACGCCGTTGCCGACGGGCGTGTTGGTCGCGCTGCACGACCCGGTCCCATGGGGGAACCCGGCTGCCGGGGAGAGCGTGGCAGTGCAGAGAGCCGTCGAACCATCGGTGAAGGTGACGGTTCCCGTGGGCGAGGGACCCGGAGAACTGACCGTGGCCGAGTACGTGACCGCCTGCCCGGCGGCCGATTGCGTCGGGCCGGCGGAGACGGCGGTGGTCGTGGGCTCGGGCACGTAGGTGATCGTGAACGAAGGGGGAGACCCGGCCAAAGCCCCAGCCGACGAGATGACGTTCCCCTGGCTGTCGAGCATGTCCACGGGGCCGACGACGCCGGTCGCGGGATCGGCCGCGGTGAGGGCCATCTGGGTGAAGGTGACCGATCCGAAATTGGCGAGATAAGGCTGGGGGCCGCTCAACGCTGTGGGGAGCTCCTGGATCCACTCGGCGGATTCGCCGGGGCCGTCGTAGGTCACCGGTATGGATGCGATGTCGCCTGCCTGGCTGACGTCCTCGATGTTGATCGTCCAACTGCTCCCGGAGTTCTGGATGATCTGAGCTTCCATCTGGTCGCCGGGAAAGACCTGGCCGATGAGCACGGGAACGCTGGGAAAGAGCTCGTACCAGGCGTAGTAGGTGGTGGACCCACCCTGCGTCTGCTCGGCCGTCCCCGTCTGGATGATGTCGCCGTCGGAAGCGGGCGAGCCGTCGTCGATCCCGATCCACGTGCCCGTCGCTTCGAGGGTCTGCGTGGGTTGGACGGTCGGCACGGTCCAGTCTCCCTGAATGCCGGAGAACGTCGTCCCGGTGGCGTACTGCCCCGACCAGTTGAAGGACTCGGCCGCGTTCTGCACCCCGCCCACGTGGGGCCCCGGAGAGGTCACGAATTGTGGCGGCTCGGTGTGCACCTGCGCCGAAGAGATGGCGTTCGGGTGCGCCCAGTGCCCGCTGGGCGGCGAGGGTGCCGAAGCAGAGACACTCGGTAGTGTCGACACCGAGACAGCGCCCTGGCCGCTCGGTGCACGCTGCGCCCCGGCAGCTGAGACTCCGGCAACCAGACCGACGGAAATGAGCGTCGACGCGCCCAGCCACCTCCACAAACGAAACGACCTTGGCACGTCCGTCCTCCCAATGTTTTGGTCTCAGGAGACGGAGCCTCAGGAACTGACCGCCGACGCCTCGAGTGCGCTGTCGCTCCAACAGTAGTTGGGTGCGCCCAGGACGTACAGCAACACCGGGGACATATGTGCGGACGTCACGAGAGCATCGCCCTAACGTTGTGCACGAGGAGGTGCGCGGTGCGCACATCGAACGTGACAACCACGTGACATCTGCGACGACCTCATGACCGACGCAGCCCACGACGCTTCACACGACGCTTCACACGACGCTGCGCACCATCGTGGCTCCCACGGCGAGGACGCCCATCGACCACAGCCCGGCCACCCGCACTCGGGGGTCGCCCGCGCCCTGAACGCGGTGTCGCTCGCCTTCGGGCGCGGTGCGGTCGCCACCTGCGTGACCGACCTCGCTCTGCTCACCCCGGCCGACCACGTTGTCGACGTCGGCTGTGGGCCGGGGACCGCGGCCCGGGTGGCGTCACGCCAATGCAGGCGGGTCACCGGGGTCGACCCCGATCCCACCTCGCTCCGCCTGGCCCGCGTGCTCGACTCACTCCGTCGGCGGCGCAACGTGCAGATCGTGGAGGGCAGCGCCGAGGCCCTCCCGCTCCCCGACGCCGGCGCGACGGTTGTCTGGGCCATCAGCTCGGTGCACCACTGGGCCGACCCCACCGCGGGCCTGTCCGAGGCGCTCCGTGTGCTCGAACCCGGCGGCCGGGTCTTCCTCGTGGAGCAGTTGAAGGACTCCGGGGCACGGGGCAACCGGGCGCACGGGCTGACCGATGCCGAAGTGAAGGGGGTGCTCGACCAGGCCAAGGCGGCGGGCTTCACGGCCGTGCGCCGCGAGACACACGTCGCCGGTCGCCGGACGGTCGCCGTGGTCCGGGGATCGCGGCCGGGCGCGGCGGGCCGGGAGACTTCTCCAGAACTGTAAACGACACTTTTTACAGTTCCCGGAGAGCGGCCGCCCCGACGCCGGGGGACGCATCTGGGACGATTGCACCATGAGGCGACTCGCCCCCTGGGCCTTGCTCGTGGTGCTGGTCGCCGGCGTCACCGCCGGTGCCGCACTGGGAATCTCGCAGTCGCACACCGGTGGCTCCGGCGTCGCCGTTGCTGCCGCGCCCGGCCCGGCCAAGCCCGTGTTCGTCGGGATGACCGTGAACCAGGCCCTCGAGTTGGCGCGCAGCCGGGGCGTCTCGGTGCGGATCTGGCGGCTTCCGGCGAGCATGCCGGCGGGCACCGTCATGCAACAGGTGAGCGAACAGCCGGTGTTCCTGGTCGTCTCCGACGGCCCACCGCGGGACCGGTGGGCGGTGCTGCCCCAGGCGGTCGGGCCACCCGTCCACGCTGAGTGCGCTCCAGGGTTCAGGCTCGACGCGGACGGCAACGCCGGGCCCGCGACCTGCCAGGGCGACGCGGTCAATGTTGCGACATGGGACTTCTTCGCTGCATCGAAGCCACCGCTGCTCGCGCTGGGGCGGGCGGCGACCGAGTGCGAGATCGCACGGGTCTACGACGACGACCAGCTCACCGCGCCCATGAACTTCACGGTCTTCGAGCTGGCGAGCGCGTACTACGGGTGGAGCTTCGGGTCGGCCTTCACCGATCAGCTCGCGGGCTCCGGCGCACAGGCCGCCGGGTGCGCGGCGGGGTGACACCGGCCTCCGACGTCGCCCGGGACGTCCGCGCCGGGCCGCCGAGGTGCCCGGCTCCTAGTGTGGGGGCCATGACCAGGTCGAAAGGACCGTCGCCTTCGTGACACCGGGAGCCGAGGACGACCCGGTCACCGAGCCGGTCCCGGTGGTGTCGACGGGAGCGGCGGTGGCGGACGAACGCCCTGTGCCCACGGAGCCGGAATGGTGGAAGGCCAGGCCCGCCGCCATGGCGATCGTGGGGATCGCGGCGCTGGTCGCAATCGGCATCTCCATCGCGGTGCTGACGTCGGGCGGCGGGAACGGCTACGCAGGTCCGGTCGGGTCCAATCCGAACGGACCCGGCTACACCTCGGGCTCGGGGACGAGCGGGAACACGGCCGCCGGCAGCTCGGGCTCGGGGAACTCGGGCGTCGGGACGTCGGGCACGACCGGGAACACGGCACCGGGGGGCCAGTCGGCCGGGGCGGGCGCCGCGGCCGGAGCGGGCGCCGGGGCCGGCGGTGGCGCCAACACCGGTGCCACCGGGAACACCGGGAGCGCCGGCAGCCTGGGCGGTGGGCAGTCGGCGGGCGGCGCGGGTGCAGGCGCGGCCTCGGGCGGTGCCGCCGGGGCGGGCGGTGCGAGCACGGCCGGCGGTGCGGGCGGCGCGACGGGCTCGGGGACGCAGAGCGGGGGCCAGTCGGCAGGAGGCGGCGCAGGTGCGGCCTCGGGCGGCGCCGGCAAGACGACGAGCTCGCAGCCGAGCGGGAGCCAGAGCGCGGGCGGCGGGACGTCGAGCTCGGTCCCGGGTGGAGGCGGCTGAAGGCCTCAGCCGAGGCGCAGCGTCTCGAGCGGCTCCAGGCGGGCCGCCTTGATGGAGGGGAACAGGCCCGCCGTGACCGAGACCACGATGGCGAGTCCCATCCAGATCGGGATGTCGGCGTACGAGATCACGACGACCCAGCCCGCGATCCACGACACGGTGTAGACGACGCCCACGCCGAGCGCCGCGCCGAGCAGACCGCCCAGCACGCCGACGAAGAGGGACTCGAGCAGGAACTGCGAGGCGATCTTGGAACGGCTGTGGCCGACGGCCCGGCGGATCCCGATCTCGGCGGAGCGTTGGATCACCGAGATCGACATGACGTTGGCGATCCCGATCCCGCCCACGGTCAGCGCGAGCAGGCCGGCCAGCAACGCCACCTCCTGCAGGGTCCGGTTGGCCTGGGCTGCGGCCTGCAGCACGTCGCTCGGGATCTGGGTGGAGACCTGGTTCGGCCCGCCGAGGCTGATCGCCGTCGGGATGGCGTCGGCCGTGGCCTGGGTCGTCCCGGGCACGGCGCGGATGTAGAGCTGGTTCGGGAGGCCGTTCGTGTCGAGGACGTGCTTCGCCGCCCACTGCGTCACGAAGGCCGCGTTGTCCAGGTCGGGGTCCAGCGCGACCGGCCCGAGCACGCCGACGACGCCGAAGTTGGTCCCGTTGAGCCGGATGGTCCGGATCTCGCCCGGCAGGTACCCGTACTGCTTCGCGATGCCCGAGCCGAGCACGACCGACTTGAGGTGCAGCTCGCTGTCCGCGCCGTTGAGCCAGCGCCCGTCGATCAGGGGCACGTTGAGCACCGAGGGGAGGTCGTCGTCAGCCGCGCGGATCGGCACCGGGAACGCCTCGTAGTAGGTGCTCGCGCCCTGGACCGGCAGCGCCACCACGCCGGACACGTTGGTGGTGGCCGCCGCCGCCGTGACCGTCGACACGTTCTCGACCCGCTGCACCGCGTCCGGGGGGAAGGTCGGGTTCTGGGAGCCGAAGGTGCCGCCGGCCTGGGCGATGATGAGGTTGGTCCCGAGATCGGCCAGCTGCGCCTGCAGCTCGCCCTTGGCGCTCTCGGTCAACCCCACCGCGCTGACCATGGCGGCGACGCCGATGACGGGCCCGAGCATGATCATGAGCGTCCGGACCTTCCTGGCCTTGAGCCCGGACCACGCCACCCCGAGGAGGTCGCGCAGCTGGTTCACGGGGTGACGACCACCCGTTGCTCGTCGGCGACGATCTCGCCGTCGCGCATGGAGACCTTCCGGCGCGCCGTGTTGGCCACCGTCGGGTCGTGCGTCACCATGACCACGGCGCGCTCGGGGGATTCGAGGCCGGCGAAGATCTCGAGCACGTGGGCGGCGTTGGCGGAGTCGAGTGCCCCCGTCGGCTCGTCGGCGAGGATCATGAGCGGGTCGGTGACGATGGCACGGGCGAGTGCCACCCGTTGCTGCTCGCCGCCCGACAGCTGGACCGGCCGGTGGTCGACCCGCGCCGCCAGCCCGAGACGATCGAGTGCGGCCCGGGCGCGCTCGCGCCGCTCCTTCGGTCGGATGTCGCGGTAGAGGAGCGCCGTCTCGACGTTGCCGAGCGCGGTGAGGTGGGGAATGAGATGGAACTGCTGGAACACGAACCCGATCGACTCGCCACGCAACCTCGAGCGGGTCGGGTCGTCGAGCGTGCTGACGTCCTGGCCGGCGACGCGGATCGTGCCCGCCGTCGGCAGGTCGAGGACGCCGAGCAGGCCCAGCATGGTGGACTTGCCCGAGCCCGACGGTCCCACGATCGACATGAATTCGCCGGGGAGGATCCTGAGCGAGACGTCGCGCAGGGCGTAGACCTCCACCTCCTCGCCGTAGACGCGGGAGACGGACTCCAGCTCGAGCAGCGGTGCGACGCCGGCCGCCGCAGCGTCGGGCGGCGGGGCGTCGGGGCCCGCATCCACCCGGGCCGTGCCGTACGGCGGGGTCTCGGGGCCCGAGACGGTCACGAGGACTGGTTGACCCCGGAGATGACCAGCTGGTTGAGGCGCAGGCCCTCCGTGATCTGAATGTAGGAGCCCTCGGTCAGCCCGGTCTTGACGGGCACCTCGGTGACCCGGCCGCCCTGGGCCAGGTCGATGACCCGGACGACATCCGCCCCGGAGCCGTTCTGCTTCACGGCCGAGATCGGGACGGTCAGCGCGTTGTCGACCTGCTGGTTCACCACGGTGATCGACACCTGCGAGCCGTCGGCCCCGGTGAGGTCGGACACGTCGATCCGGCCCTCGTAGACCTGTTGGGACTGGCCCCCGGTTCCGGTGACCGTGGTGGGCGCCGAGTCGAGCTCGGTGATGACCCCCGTCCCGGAGGTGTTCTCGCCCGAGATCTGGATCGTGCAGCGCTGGCCCACCGCCAGCTCGCTGCGCTCGGCGGCCGTCGCCTGCAGCGTCACGGAGAGGTTCGGCTCGGTGAGCGAGAGGATCGCCTCCCCCGGGGCCACCGATGCCCCCGCCTTCACGTAGACCTCGCCCACGCGGGTGGGCCAGTTCCCGACGATCATGTCCGTGGGCTCGAACTCGACGTTCGACTGGATCGACTGCAGCACCACGGTGACCTGTGTCTGCCCGGCCTTGAGCAGGGCCGTCCCGGCCAGTGGCACGTAATTCTGGCCCGGCTCGGCCGTGCCCTGGGCGCCGAAGTTCACCGAGGTGTTCTTCGCCGGGGCCTGGTCGGCGGTGATGGTGAACGAGGCCGCGCCGCCCTGCGCGACGGTCGAGGTGTTGGCCGAGATGCTGAGCGTCGGCAGGACCTGGGACGTGATGGTCACCGCGGTGCTGCTCGGCGACCCGATCAGGTAGGACGAGCTCGGGGCCAGCGAGACGGTCAGGGTCTTGTCCGGCTCCACCAGGTTGTTGGTGACGGTCGGGATCTGCACCTCGACCGAGGTCTGTCCGGCCGGCACGACGATGTTCCCGGCCGGCAGCGTGTAGTCCGTCCCCAAAATGGCGGTGCCGCCGTAGGACAGCGCGATGGTGACCGGCGTGCTGACCGCCTGGTTCAGCGCCACGGCGACGTCGTAGGGCTCACCCTCGTCGAGGTAGGTGGTCGCCGACGTCAGCGTCGCCGTCGGCTGCGTGGTGCTCCCGTTGATCTGGATCACGGCGGATCCCGGCGAGCCCACGCTGTAGGAGGTCGGCGAGGGCGCCAGGGACACGACGATGTACTTGTTCGGCCCGATGACGCCGTCGTTGAGCGTGTCGACGGTCACGCTCGCCGACGTCGTGCCCGCGGCGAGCGTGAGGATCGGGTTGACCGGGTCGTAGTCGGTGCCCGGGCTGGCGCTGCCCGAGACGTCGAGCTGGACCTGCGTGTTCTGCAGGGGGGCCTGGTTGGCGGTGACGGTGAGGGTGGCCGAGCCGCCGGGGTTGACGGCCGTGCCGCCGGAGATCGTGAGGGCGGGCACGTTGGCGTTCGTGATCGTCGTCTGGGCGGAGCTCGGCGAGCCGACCGTGTAGCCGGTCCCGGAGGCGACCGAGAGCACGATCGTCGGCTCCTGCTCCACCAGGTTGTCGGACCGGGTCTGCACCTCGACGGTCGTCTGCGTCGCGCCGGCGGCCAAGGTCGCCGTCGTCGGTGGCGTCACGATGTCGTTGCTCCCCGCCGTACCGCTCGAGGTGAGGTTCACCGTCAGGGCGGCACTCGGCGCCGGGTCGGCGGTGATCACGAACGACGCCGGCTCTCCCTGGGGCACCTGGTTGTCCACCGACTGGATCGTGATCCCGGGCGTGGTGTCATGAGGGCTCTCGGTCCGGTACGACGCCAGCGACGCCGTCGCGCGGCCCGAGGGGCCGAGCGAGGTGGTCTGTGCCGCGGGAGGCCCGATGATCAGCCCCGCCGAGTTCTGGGTCCCGACCTTGTACCCGGTGCCCTGCTCGAGGGAGACCGTGACCGACTCCGGGTTCGCCGGGGTCGAGTTGGGATAGTGGTGCTGGGCCTGCCACTGGGCCAGCGCGAACTGCGTCTGCTGGGAGAAGTAGTTGTCCATCGGGCCGGGGTCGTCGCCGGCGGCCGCCAGGATCTGCTTCAGCTCGAGCACGTCCTCGCCCTGGTCGCCGGGCGCCAGCGCGCGGAAGAAGGGCAGCGCCCCCGGCTCGGCGATGGCATCGCGGCCGCCGAGCGAGAACATGACCTGGTCCGCCTGCGTGGTCGAGCCGTTGGTCGCGGTCACGGCACTGACGATGCCCTCGGTCGACGCGGTGATGTTGCGGAGCTCCTTGCGGGCGAGGGTCCCACTCAAGGCCACCGTGTTCTGCAGTGTCCGCTCCTGCACCCGGGAGAAGATGACCACCTCGCCCTGCCCCGACGCCGGGCTGGAGCCGCGCGAGACCGCAAAGGCGATGCCCCCGGCCACGAGCACGACCGCCACGGCGACGGCGACGATCTTCTGGTTACGCGTCACGTGTGACCCCCTGGGATTCCGACGAGCTCTACGCCTGCGCCTTCGCCGCGCACGCCTGCAGATCAGGGCTGGAGAGGAGGCTCTGTCCCGGTGGCGGCGTCATCGCCTGCGACGCACCGCCGCCCGTTCCCCCGAACGAGAAGAGGAGCCCCTTGGAGTTCGGCGTCGGGGTCGGGATCCCCCATCCGCGCGCGATCATGCACTTCCGCCACTTCAGGTAGTCCTGGTTCTCCGTCTTCACCTGGCTCGGTGTCAGGTTGTCCTGGGCGCTCTGCGCGGACTTGAGCGCCTGCAGAATGTTGCTCTGGGCCGCGCACTGTTCGAGGCTCTTCAGGTACGAGGGGTCGTTCGTGGGCGAGCTCGGGTCCTTGGGGTTCGGCGCCCCCTGGAACGTCACCCCGCGGGTCGTCAGGCACGACTGGAACGTCGCCACCGCCGAGAACAATGCGGTGGTCGGGTTCTGCTTGGCCAGCGGGACCGTCACACTGGCGGCGTTCACGTGCGCGCCGTGGGCGCCGCCCCCGGGGCGGTCGGCCTGGGGGATCTGGCCGGCCGCGACGTAGGTCGACGAGGCGGTGGTGCCCGGCGTCCCGCACCCGGCGGCGGCGAGGCCCAGCAGCGCGAGCGCGAGGGCACACGCACCCTCGAACTTCCCGAGCGTGCCGGACCGTCCCCTCCTCACCGACCTTCCCCCACGGTGCGCAGGCTACGACCATTGCCGGTTCGGGGTTGAGCACCGGCGGGTTCCCCGTGGCGGCCGGGGCCCCGTCAGGAACGGGACCGACCGCTCGGGCGCCCGGATCCCGCCCCGGGCTCACCCCAAAGCGATGCCTAGCGCAGGACGATCTTGTCGTCGTCCACGGCGACCGTGACCGTCGCGCCGTCGAGGTACTTGCCCTCGAGGAGCGCCAGCGCCAGCGGGTCCTCGATCTCGCGTTGGAGCACCCGGCGCAGGGGGCGCGCGCCGTAGTCGGGGTCGTACCCGGCGTGGGCCAGCCACTGTTCGGCTTCGGGCGTCACCACGAGCGACAGCCGCCGCTCGGCCAGCCGGGAGCGCAGCCGCTCCAGCTGGATCTCCACGATGATCGCCAGGTCCGCCTCGGACAGCGGGCGGAAGCGGACGATCTCGTCGATCCGGTTGATGAATTCCGGCTTGAAGTGGTCCGCGGGCTCGCCCTTGAGGTTCGACGTCATGATGAGCACGGTGTTCGTGAAGTCCACCGTGCGCCCCTGCCCATCGGTCAGGCGCCCGTCTTCGAGCACCTGCAGCAGGATGTTGAAGACGTCGGGGTGTGCCTTCTCGAGCTCGTCGAGCAGCACGACGGAGTAGGGCCGCCGGCGCACCGCCTCGGTGAGCTGCCCCCCCTCGTCGTAGCCGACGTAGCCCGGGGGCGCGCCGACGAGCCGCGACACGGCGTGCTTCTCCATGTACTCGGACATGTCGATGCGGATCATCGCCCGCTCGTCGTCGAAGAGGAACTCGGCCAGCGCGCGGGCCAGCTCGGTCTTGCCGACGCCCGTCGGCCCGAGGAAGAGGAACGACCCGATGGGACGGTTGGGGTCGCTCAACCCGGCGCGGCTGCGCCGGATGGCGTTGGCCACGGCGGAGACCGCCTCGTCCTGCCCCACCACGCGCTCGTGGAGGGTGGACTCCAACCGCACCAGCTTCTGCACCTCGCCCTCCAAGAGGCGCGTGACGGGGACGCCGGTCCAGCGGCTGACCACCTCGGCGATGTCCTCGGCGTCGACCTCCTCCTTCAAGAAGCGCGAGCCGGCCTGCAGCTTGGCCAGGTCGTCGTTGGCGTCGGCGATGCGGCGTTCCAGCTCCGGCAGCTCGCCGTAGCGGATGGCCGCCGCGCCGGCCAGGTCGGCGTCGCGCTCCAGCCGGGCCGCCTCCTCCTCCTTGAGCGTCTTCTCCTCCTGCAGCTGGCTGACCGCGTTGAGGTAGCTCTTCTCCTGCTGCCAGTGCGCCGCCATGGAGTCGCGCTGCTCGCCCAGCTCGGCCAGCTCGAGCTCCAGGCGCTCGAGGCGCTCCTTCGACGCCTCGTCGGTCTCCTTCGCCAGCGCCAGCTTCTCGATCTCGAGCTGGCGGATGCGCCGGGAGATCTGGTCGAGCTCCGTCGGCATGGAGTCGATCTCAATGCGCAGCTTCGACGCCGCCTCGTCAATGAGGTCGATCGCCTTGTCGGGCAGGAAGCGCCCCGTGACGTAGCGGTCCGACAGCACGGCCGCCGCCACCAGCGCCGCGTCCTGAATCCGGACCTTGTGGTGCGCCATGTAGCGCTCGGACAGCCCGCGCAGAATGGCGATCGTGTCCTCGACCGAGGGCTCGCCCACGAAGACCGGCTGGAAGCGCCGCTCGAGCGCGGCGTCCTTCTCGATGGAGGTCCGGTACTCGTCGAGCGTGGTGGCGCCGATGAGGCGGAGCTCGCCCCGGGCCAGCATGGGCTTGATCATCTGCCCGGCGTCCATGGCCCCCTCGGCCGCGCCGGCGCCGACGATGGTGTGCAGCTCGTCGATGAAGGTGATGATCTCGCCCTCGGCGTCGGTGATCTCCTTCAGCACGGCCTTGAGCCGCTCCTCGAACTCGCCGCGGTACTTGGCCCCGGCCACCATGGAGCCGAGGTCCAGCGCGATGACGCGCTTGCCCTTCAGCCCCTCGGGCACGTCGCCCTCGATGATCCGGTTGGCCAGCCCCTCGACGATCGCCGTCTTGCCGACGCCCGGCTCGCCGATCAGCACCGGGTTGTTCTTGGTGCGCCGCGAAAGCACCTGGATCACCCGGCGGATCTCCTCGTCGCGCCCGATGACCGGGTCGAGCTTGCCCTCCCGGGCCGCCTCGGTGAGGTCGCGCCCGTACTTGGCGAGGGCCTGGTAGGTCTGCTCGGGGTCCGGCGTCGTGACGCGGTGGTTGCCCCGCACGGCGCGCAGCGCGGTGAGCAGCGCGTCCCGGGTGACACCGATCTGGTCGGCCAGGGCGAGGACGAGATGCTCGACCGACACGTAGTCGTCGCCGAGGTCACGCCGGTTCTGGTCCGCCGCCTCGAGCACCGCCCGCGCGTCGCGCGACAGGCCGGGCTCCGAGCCGCCCTCGGCGCGCGGCAGGCGCGCCAGCTGCTCGTGCACCCTGCCGGCCAACACGTCGGGGTCCACCCCGACCTGGGTCAGCAGGGGGCGCGTCGTCGTCTCCTGCTGTTGGAGCAGCGCGTCGAGCAGATGGGCCGGCGTCAGCTCCGGGTGGTTGGAGGACGCCGCGTGTCCCGTGGCCGCGCTGAAGGCGGCCTTCGTGTTGTTGGTCCAGCGTTCAGGGTCTATCGGCATCCGCCCGTCCCTCTCGTCTCGTACTGCGTTGTCGTCTCGTGTCTCGTGCTCGTGGGGTCCTTCGTGCTCGTGGGGTCGCCCGCGGTCACCGCCCCGCCGCCGCCCTCCGCCGGTAGGGCACGGGCGCCTGGCGCACCGGCACCAGGTCGCGCCGGTACTGGCGGTGCGTGGCGGCCACGGCCTCGAGGGCCTGGGCCCGCACCTCGACCAGCTCGGCGCGCAGCCGGGCCAGCTCGGACTCCAGCTGGAGCACCCGGCGTACCCCTTCGAGGTTGAGCCCCGTCGACGTCAGCTCCTGAATGTGGCGCAGCCGCTCCAGGTCACGCTCGGAGAAGCGTCGGCTCCCACCGCTGGTGCGCGACGGGTCGAGCAGGCCCTTGCGCTCGTAGATGCGCAGCGTCTGGGGGTGCATCCCGGCCAGCTCGGCCGCCACCGAGATGACGTAGACGGCCTGGTTGGCGTCGCGGTCGCTCGTGCGGTCCGCCATCACGTCACCCCTCCACCTCAATGCGCGGCGCCGGCGCGGTCACCGCGGCCAGCGACTCCACCGCCGCCTTCTGCTCGTCGGTGAGCTCCGTCGGCACGACGACCTCCACCTTGACCATGAGGTCGCCCGGCTTCTTGCCGTTGCGGCCCGAGCCGGCGGGGACGCCGCGGCCGCGCACGCGCAGCACCTTGCCCGACTGCGTGCCCTGCGGCACCTTGAGCGTCACCTTGCCGTCGAGTGTCGGGACCGTGATGGTCGTGCCCAGCACCGCCTCGGGGTAGGTGATCGGCACCGTGATGGTCAGGTTGCGGCCGTTGCGCCCGAACACCGGGTGGCGCGAGACGTGCACGACGACGTAGAGGTCGCCGGGGGGCGCCATGCCCTGCCCGGGCGCGCCCCGGCCCTTGACCCTGATGCGCTGCCCGCTGTCGACCCCGGGCGGGATCCGCACCTTGACCGAGCGGACCTTCTGCTCGGTGCCGGTGCCGCGGCAGACCGGGCACGGCGTGTCGAACAGCGTCCCCCGCCCGACGCAGTCGGGGCAGACGGTGCTGAGCGAGAACAGGCCCTGGTTGTCGTTGAGGCTCCCCGTCCCGCCGCAGCGCGGGCAGGTGTGCGTCGACGTCCCCGGCGCGGCACCCGAGCCGCGGCAGTTGGTGCAGCGCACCTCCTGGGGCACGTTGACCGACGTGGTCACGCCGTGCACCGCGTCCTGGAAGGACAGGTGCAGCTGCGCCTCCATGTCGGCGCCCCGCTGCGGGCCGCGTTGGGTGCGCGTCCGCCCGCCGCCGCCGAACAGGCCTCCGAAGAGGTCGCTCAGGTCGCCCATGTCCTCCATGCGGAACGTCCCGCCGGCGCCGGGCTGGCCGAAGCCGCCCACCGGGCCGTGGGCGCGGACCTCGTCGTACTCCTTGCGCTTCTCGGCGTCGCCGAGCACGTCGTACGCCGCGCTGATCTCCTTGAAGCGCTCCTCCGACCCGGGGTTGGCATCGGGGTGGTGCTGCTTGGCCAGCTTGCGGTAGGCCCGCGTGATCTCCTTGTCCGACGCCGTGGGAACGACGCCGAGCGTCTTGTAGTAGTCCTTCTCGAACCATTCGCGCTGTGCGGCCATGCGTCAGTTCACCCTCGGACGCGGACCATGGCGGGGCGGAGCACCTGTCCCTTCCAGCGGTACCCCGAGCGCATGACGGCGTCGACGACCTGGCGGCCGCCGTCGTCCTCTTGGGCGTCGGCCTGGGCCACCGCGTCGTGCACGACCGGGTCGAAGGGGACGCCGGCCTGGTCGACGCGCTCGAGGCCCGCCTTGGCCAGGATGTCCATGAGCATGGCCCGCGAGGCGCGCAGCGCCTTGCCGTCCTCGGTCACCTCGAGCGACTCGTTGAGATGGGCCTCGGCCAGGTCGAGTGTGTCGAGCACCGGCAGCAGCTTGTCGACGAGGTCGCTCGACGCACGCGCCGACTGCTCGTTCTGCAGGCGCGCCACGCGCTTGCGGTAGTTCTCGAAGTCGGCCTGGGTGCGCTGGAGCGCGAGCAGGTACTCGTCCCGCTCGCGCGCCAGCACTTCCCGTGGATCGGCCTCCTCGGCCAGGGCGCGCGAGACCGCGGCGGCGGCCTCGTCGGCCGCCTCCTCCGCCGCGTCGGCCTCAGAGAAGGCGCGCTCCTCCTCGGGCATGGCCTCGTCGCCGAAGCTCATTGCTCATCGACGATCTCGGCGTCGACGACGTCGTCGTCGGACGCGCCCTCGGCCGGGCCCTCGCCACCGGCGGCGCCGTCGGGACCGGCACCGCCGGCCGACTGCGAGGCCGACGCCTGCTCGTAGAGGCGCTGGCTGAAGCTCTGCGACACGCCGACCAGCTTCTCGGTGGCGTCCTTGATCGCCTCGATCGAGGTCCCGGCCACGGCGTCCTTCACGCCCTTCAGGGCCGACTCGACGTCGTCCTTCTCGGAGCCCTCGAACTTCTCGCCCTGCTCCCTGAGGAGCTTCTCGGTCTGGTACACCAGCGTGTCGGCGGTGTTGCGGACCTCGGCCTCCTCACGGCGCTGGCGGTCGTCCTCGGCGTGGGCCTCGGCGTCGCGCACCATGCGCTCGATGTCGTCCTTGGCCAGCGACGACTGGCCGGTGATCGTCATCGACTGCTCCTTGCCCGTCGCCTTGTCCTGGGCGGACACGTGGACGATGCCGTTGGCGTCGATGTCGAAGGTGACCTCGATCTGCGGGATCCCCCGCGGTGCCGGCGGCAGGTCGACCAGCTGGAACTTGCCGAGCGTCTTGTTGTACATCGCCATCTCGCGCTCACCCTGGAGCACGTGGATCTCGACCGACGGCTGGTTGTCCTCGGCCGTGGTGAAGATCTCCGACCGCTTGGTCGGGATGGTGGTGTTGCGCTCGATCAGGCGGTGCATGACCTGGCCCTTGGTCTCGATGCCGAGGGACAGCGGCGTGACGTCGAGCAGCAGGACGTCCTTGACCTCGCCCTTCAGGACACCGGCCTGCACGGCGGCGCCGATGGCGACGACCTCGTCGGGGTTCACGCCCTTGTGGGGCTCCTTGCCCGTCATCTTCTGCACGAGCTCCTGCACGGCGGGGATCCGGGTGGAGCCACCGACGAGCACGACGTGGTCGATGTCGGACGTCTTGAGCCCGGCGTCCTTGATGGCGGCGTCGAACGGCCCCACGCACGCCTGCACCAGGTCGGCGGTGAGCTCGTTGAACTTGGCCCGGGTCAGCTTGATGTCGAGGTGCTTGGGCCCCTCGGACGTGGCCGTGATGAAGGGCAGGTTGATCTGGGTGTCCTGCACGGTCGACAGCTCGATCTTGGCCTTCTCGGCCGCCTCCTTGAGGCGCTGCAGGGCCATCTTGTCCTGGGAGAGGTCGACGCCCTCGGTGTTCTTGAACTCGGTCACCAGCCAATCGATGACCTTGTCGTCCCAGTCGTCCCCGCCGAGCTTCGTGTTGCCCGAGGTCGACTTCACCTCGAAGACGCCCTCGCCGATGTCGAGCACCGAGACGTCGAACGTCCCGCCGCCGAGGTCGAAGACGAGGACCGTGCGGTCCGTGTCCTCCTTGTCGAGGCCGTAGGCCAGCGCGGCCGCCGTCGGCTCGTTGATGATGCGGAGCACCTCGAGGCCGGCGATCGACCCGGCCTCCTTGGTGGCCGTGCGCTGCGCGTCGTCGAAGTACGCGGGCACGGTGATGACGGCCTGGGTCACGGTGTCGCCGAGATACGACTCGGCGTCCCTCTTCAGCTTCCCGAGGATGCGGGCCGAGATCTCCTGGGCCGTGTACGCCTTGCCGTCGATGTCGACGGTCCAGCTCGTGCCCATGTGGCGCTTCACCGAGCGGATCGTCCGGTCGGGGTTCGTGATGGCCTGGCGCTTGGCCACCTCGCCGACCAGCACCTCGCCGGTCTTGGAGAAGCCGACGACCGAGGGGGTCGTCCGGCCACCTTCGGCATTCGGGATCACGACGGGCTCCCCCGCCTCCAACACGCTGACCACCGAGTTGGTGGTTCCCAGGTCGATTCCTACGGCCTTGGCCATATCTGCTGTCCTTCCGATCGTGAGCTGCCCGGTTGGCAGTTGCACCGTCTATTGCGTGGCTCCATTGTACCAAACTTGAGTGCTATCTTGTCAAGATTTGTGACAGGAGGGTGAACCACGCCTTTCCTCCCAGGTGAGAGCGGTGGGCTTCCACTTTCCACCGGACGGACCGGACCCCCTCGGCCGGGGGCGTACGATCGTTGCGTGCTCGATCTGGTGCTCCTCCGCCACGGCCAGTCCGACTGGAACGCCAAGAACCTCTTCACCGGGTGGGTCGACGTCGACCTGACCGGGACCGGCGAGGAGGAGGCCCGAGCGGGCGGCGAGCTGCTGGCCGCGACCGGGGACCTCGACCTGCGCCTCCTGCACACCTCGGTGCTCACCCGGGCCATCCGCACCGCCGACATCGCCCTCGCCGCCGCCGGGCGCAGCTGGCTCCCGGTGCGCCGGCACTGGCGCCTGAACGAGCGCCACTACGGGGACCTGCAGGGCAAGAACAAGTCCGAGATCAAGCAGCAGTTCGGCGAGGAACAGCTGATGCTGTGGCGGCGCAGCTACGACACCCCGCCCCCGCCGCTCGCCCCCGACAACCCCTACAACGTGGCCGCCGACCCCCGCTACGATGACGTCGACCCCGACGACGTCCCGCGCACCGAGTGCCTGAAGGACGTGGTGCACCGGGTGGTGCCCTACTGGGAGGAGTCGATCGTGCCCGACCTGCGCGACGTGGGCGAGCACGGCGGCGCCGTCCTGGTGGCGGCGCACGGCAACTCCATCCGGGCCCTGCGCAAGGTCCTCGAGGGCATCTCGGACGAGGACATCCCCGGGCTCGAGATCCCGACGGGGATCCCCTTCCGGATGCTGCTCGACGACGACCTCACCGTACGCTCGGCCGAGTACCTCGGCGACCCCGAGGCCGCGGCCGCCGCGGCCGAAGCGGTGGCCCACCAGGTCGACCGGCCCCTCGGCTGAACCCGGCGCCTCGGGGCTGACCGGTCAGGGGGGCTGGTCACAGGCCACACAAAGTGATATCTATTAGATATCACTTTTGTCGGGAGGAGCACCCCATGAGCACCACCGAGTCACCCAGCACCACCGTCGCACCCGTCGGGCACCAGGGCGTACGGGTCGACATCACCGAGCGTCCCCCGAGCCTGGCGGTGAACGGGTGGTTCGGCGTCGTCATCCTGCTCGTGCTGATCGCCGTCATGATCGTCGTGGCCATGCACAGTGCGAAGTGGCTCTGGATACCCATCCTGGTCTTCGTCCTGGTCGCCACGTCCTTGGACGTCGTCCCGCCGGGCCAGACCTCGGTCGTCCAGTTCTTCGGCCGCTACATCGGGACGATCCGGCGGCCAGGGTTCTGGTGGGTCGTGGCGCCGCTGACGGTGCGCCGACGCGTGAGCGTCCGGGTCCGCAACTTCGAGACGAGCCACCTCAAGGTCAACGATGCGGACGGCAACCCCGTCGAGATCGCGGCCATCGTCGTCTGGCAGGTCGCCGACACCGCCAAGTCGACGTACGCCGTGGACAGCTACGTGAACTTCGTCTCCGTGCAGTCCGAGTCCGCCCTGCGCCACGTCGCCACGAGCCATCCCTACGACGACACCACCGGCGCCGGGACCTCGCTGCGCGGCTCGACCGACGTCGTCTCGGCCCAGCTGGCCGCCGAGGTCGCGGAGCGCGTCGCCATCGCCGGGGTCGAGATCGTCGAGGTGCGGATCTCGCACCTCGCCTACGCCCAGGAGATCGCGCAGGCCATGCTGCGGCGCCAACAGGCCAACGCCGTCGTGGCGGCCCGCTCGCGCATCGTCGAGGGCGCGGTCGGAATGGTCGAGATGGCACTCGAGCGGCTGAGCGAGGGCGGGGTCGTCTCCCTGGACGAGGAGCGGACGGCCGCCATGGTGAGCAACCTCATGGTGGTGCTGTGCGGTGACCAGCCGCCGTCGCCGGTCGTGAACACGGGGTCGCTCTATACGTGAGCGAACGGCGGCAGGTCCTGCTCCGCGTCGACCCGGCCGTGCACGACGCCATCGCCCGGTGGGCCAACGACGAGTTCCGCAGCGTCAACGCGCAGATCGAAGTGCTGTTGCGCCGGGCGTTGAGCGACGCCGGGCGCCTGCCCGCCCGGGCCGCACCGCTGCCCAAACGTGGGCGCCCCCGGGCCACGAGCGACTGAACGCTCCGGCCGGCGGCGGCGCGCCCCCGTAGCGTGGCGTCACATGGCGCTCACCCTCCGCCCGCCCGGACCCCGCGACGAGGCGGCGTGCCTGACCGCCCAGGGTGAGTTCGGGTCCTTCCCGTTCCTCCTGCACTGGGAGCCGGGTCTGGAGTGGTCGACCTACCTCGACCACCTCGAGGAGCTGCGTCGCCGGACGCGCGTCCCCGAGGGCCCCATCCCCGAAAGCCTCGTCCCTGAAAATCTGGTCCCCTCCACCTTCCTCCTCGCCGAGGTGGACGGTGCGCTCGTCGGCCGGGTCTCGGTGCGCTTCTCGTTGAACGACTTCCTCGCCGCGAGAGGCGGCCACATCGGCTACGGCGTCCGGCCGGCCTTCCGGCGGCGCGGCTACGCCACCACCATCTTGCGCCAGGCGGTCGCCATCGCCCGGGCCGAGGGTGTCGGGCGCATCCTCGTCGTGTGCGACGACGACAACGAAGGGTCGGCCCGCGTGATCGAGCGCTGCGGCGGGGTGCTCGAGTCGGTCGTCACGCTCGAAGAGGGTGCCACGCCGCTCCGGCGCTACTGGATCGGTTGATCCGGTCACGCCGCCCATCCGGCCCTGGGACGGCGGCGGGCCGGGGCACCTCGCCGCGCCCCGGCCCTACCGACCATCTACAGGACTGACTGCGTCTTACAACGCGTCAACCCCGCGTTCTCCGGTGCGGACGCGCACCACGGCCTCGACCGGGAGGACCCACACCTTGCCGTCACCGATCTTGCCGGTGGAGGCCGAGCTGACGATGCCGTCGACCACCTCGTCGACCTGGCCGTCGTCCACCAGCACCTCGACACGGATCTTGGGGACGAAGTCCACCTCGTATTCCGCACCGCGGTACACCTCGGTGTGCCCTCGCTGGCGTCCGAAACCCTGTGCCTCGGTCAGGGTCATGCCCTGCACCCCGAGGTTCTTCAAGGTCTCCTTGACGTCGTCGAGCTTGAACGGCTTGAGCACTGCCACGATCAGCTTCATTTTCGATCTCCTTTCGTTCTCAGTGACCGAGGCCTAGGACCCGCCGCCCGATGGTGGCGCCGGCGGTTCGGATGGTTCCGGACCTCCCTTGTCGATGCCGGCCATGGCGAAGGCACCGTCGCTGCGGGTCGCGAAGCCGGAGTCCTCGGGGAACGCTTCCTCGCCGTGGATGGCGAGGTCGCCGACCTCGAGGATCTCGTCCTTGTAGCGGGCGCCACGGAGGACCCAGCCGATGACCTTCATCAGGATGAAGGTGATGAGGGCAGACCAGAAGATGACGAAGATCGCCGCTCTGAACTGTTCCCACAGCTGGTGGGCCGAACCCGTGTACATCAACCCGTTCACCGACGTGATCACGCAGTGGGCGGTGCCGGTGGCGTAGGTCGCCGGCGACGTGCCGACCACCTGCCCGGCGGCGTCGAGGTGACCGCACCCGTACTCGATCATGTTCGGGTCACCGAAGATGCCCAAGAGCATGCCGCCCATGAAGCCGGCGATGCCGTGGGTGTAGACGACACCCAGTGCGTCGTCCACCTTGGAGAACGGCCGCACCTTGGAGAGGTAGTTCCAGCACACCCAGACGACGGCGCAGCAGATGGCGCCGACGTAAATGGCGCCCCGGCCGTTGACCCAGCCGGCACACGGTGTGATCCCGACCAGGCCGCAGATCATGCCGTTGACGCCGCCCAGGAAGGTGGGCTTCTTCTCCTTGGTGAACAGCGCGTCCATCGCCATCCAGACGACGACGCCGGTGCCGGTGGCCAGGTTCGTGTTGATGACGGCTGCGGCCATGGAGGCGCCCGCGTAGTAGGGGTCTCCACCGTTGAAGCCGTTCCAACCCAGCCACAGGATGCCGGCGCCGACGGCCGCCATCACGAGGTTGTTGGGCAAGGCGTGCTGCCTATCTCGCAGGAGCCGTGGTCCGAGGACCCAGGCTGCGACGAAGCCGGACACACCCGCCGACATGTGGATGACGTAGCCACCCGAGAAGTCGAGTGCGCCCTCCTGTGCGAAGTAGCCGCCGCCCCAGAGCAGGAACGCGTCGATGCCGTAGACGAAGGTCGACCACAGCGGGACCAGGAGGCACCAGGCCAGGAACTTGATGCGCCCGAGCACGCTCCCCAGGAACAGCAGCGGGGTGATGGCCGCGAACACGAACTGGAAGTAGGCCAGGCTCGCGGTCGGGAAGTGGAAGGGGATCAGGGTGTTGGCCGCCGACACCGCCTGGCCCTGTTCACCGACACTGTTCGTGATGCCTCCGGGTTTGCCCACGAAGTTCTCGAAGAAGTGCTGCAACGTTCCCGTTGTCCCGGTGGTCTGGGTCGGCACTCCGTTCAGGACTCCACCGCCTACGGATGTCGCGCCGAATCCCATCTTGTAGGACCAGAGCACCCAGGCGATGAGGACGAGCGAGAACCCGGCGAACATCATGGCCAGCACGTTGACGGCCCACTTCTTGGGCACGATCGACGCGTAGAGCACGGCCAGGCCGGGAAGGCTCATCAGTCCGACGAACGTGGCCGCGGTTATCTGCCACGTGTTGTCGGCCGGATTCAGCCAACTTGGATACGGGACGGGAACGATCGCTCCCATTAGGTGGATCACTACGCCTCTCCTAACTGTCGTTGCGCCCGAGCGATCCGCCCTGTGACCGGATCGGTCTCAGACCGCAAGGTGCGCAAGCCATTTCGGACGGTTCTCCCCGTCGGAGACACAATGCAGGGAGGGGGTTTCCACATCGTCACCGCTGTGTTTCCAGTGCGTTAATCCACACCCTGGGGACATCCCGCCTGGTGGGGCGCGCTCTTGCGGGCGCGGTGCTGCGGGCGCCCCCGTTTCCCGTCACCACTACGATCTCCCGATCGCGCCCCCCGACGAGCAGCCCACCATGCCCACGCCCGAACCGACGACCAACGCCGACCAGTCACGCGGCGCGCCTGCCCACCACGAGCCGGCGCGGGATTCCGACGACCGGGTCGCCCCGCTGCGCGGCGCCGGCGTCCAGATCGACGGGCGCCGGGTCGCCCGCGTGGCCCTCGGGATCGTGCTCGTCACCCTGGCCGTCCTCGCCGTGGTGTTCACCGTCACCGGCATCCACGACAACGACCAGACCGACGAGCTGCACAACCAGGGCGTGCCGGTGCAGGTCACGATCACGTCGTGCCAGGGCCTGCTCGGCGGCAGCGGCAGCAACGGAGCCGGGTACTCGTGCCGCGGCGCCTACGAGCTCGGCGGCCACCGCTACGACGAGGTGTTGCCCGGCACCGCCCTCCACGCGCCGGGGACCGTGATCCGCGCCCTCGCCGTGCCCTCGGACCCGACGCTCGTCTCGCCGCTGTCCGTCATCGACAGCGAGCACGCCTCGGCCTCGGTCTTCATTTTGCCGGCGATCCTTCTCGTCGTCTTCGTCGCCGTCGTCGTCGCCCTGCTGCTCCGCCGGCGGCGCACGCGCCCGGAGGATCGCAGCGCGGACTGAGTAATGGACGGGGCCCGAGGGCGCGGTCCTCGTGCGAGCAGAACCTCAGGCGGTCGCGGCGCTCAGGTGGGAGGCGTGTAGCGCTTGTTCTGGCGCGGGCGGCGCCCGCTCGAGGGTCGCGAGCCGTTCTGCTTGGGCGGGCCGGGCGCATCGCCCTCCGCCCGCTTGAGCGCCTGCTGCAGGCGGTAGGCCCGCACGAGATACCAGGCACCCGCCAGCAGGAAGGGCACGCCGAACCCCCAGAAGCGAAGGTTGAAGACGGCCAGGCCGAACAGCGCCAGGGTGATGCCCTGGAAGAGCCGCTTGCGCAGCAGGGAGGACACGAGGATGAGGACCGACAGGCCGAGGATCACGTAGGTGAGCTCGTCGTAGACCGTCACGCTCTGGTGCGTGTCCTTGGCGTGCTGAATGGTGTCGGAGCCCACCAGGATGCCGATGATGGCGGCGAGCGGGGCGGCCACCAGGCCGATGGCGCGCTCCTTGTCGTCGGAGCGGGCGATGGCCTCTTCGAGCTCCTCGACCGAACGTCCGTCGGCGGCGTCCTTGGCGTCGGCGTCGTCGTCGGGCTGGACGATGGAATACTTCAGGCGCTGCCAGCGCGTCATCGGAGGCGCATCGTCGCCTCCGGAGCTGCCGGTGTCTCGACTCGAGGGCACCGGCGAAGGCTAGCAACCCCCCGGAACGGCTCCTTTTGGCCAGGTCGCCGGTGGCGCGTCGACCGCCGGTACGCACGGCCGGTCCTGTCGATAACGTGCTCGGTTGGGGGCACGTGGTCCCGGCCGGTCGTGAGGTGCGCACAGATGAAGCTCGTGGTTGCGGTGGTCAAGCCGTTCAAGCTCGACGACGTGAAGAACGTCCTGAAGAACATGGGTGTGGCGGGCATGACGATCACCGAGGCGCAGGGCTTCGGGCGCCAGCGCGGCCATACCGAGAACTACCGGGGAGCGGAGTACCAGGTCGACTTCGTCCCGAAGCTGCGGGTCGAGGTCCTCGTCGAGGACGACCGCGCCGAGGCCGTCGTGGACGCCATCGTGAGCTCGGCGGCCACCGGCAAGATCGGCGACGGCAAGGTGTGGGTGGTGCCGGCCGAGACCGTCGTGCGGGTGCGCACGGGCGAGCGCGGGGCCGACGCCGTCTGACCTGGGCACGGGCGGCCCGTTCGGGTCGCGCCCACCCGGCGACCGAGGGCGCAGAGGGCTACTGTTTTCGCCCATGAGCCGCGACGAACTCGACCTCTCCAAGATCTGGCTGTTCTCGACCTCGTCGGCCAAGGACCTGCGCACGATCAAGCGGGCCCTCGAAGAGGTGACGGTGCCGCCGGGGCGGATGCTCTGCGAGCAGGGCACGATCGGCCGGGAGTTCTTCCTCATCGTCAAGGGCCAGGCGTCGGTGCGCCGCAACAACCGCAAGGTGGCCACGCTCGGCCCGGGCCAGTACTTCGGCGAGATGGCGCTGCTCGACCGGCGCCCCCGCTCGGCCACCGTCACCTCCGACACCGACATGACGCTGCTCGTCCTCGGCCAGCGCCAGTTCAACGGCGTGCTCGACGCCGTGCCCGC